>Ga0123396_110771_pt1 | contig 23269 bp, 19 predicted proteins | sample T10HLNO3metaT_FD_89924 | JGI IMG/M metagenome (GOLD analysis project Ga0123396, IMG submission 89924) | Methane-oxidizing artificial microbial communities from Washington, USA to study methane cycling - T10-HLNO3 metaT (Metagenome... ...
CACCCGAGGAACGCGTGGTGCCGGTGCAGCCGCCGCCGGCTCCGCTGCCACCGATCGATGCGCCGCCTCCGCCGCCCGCACCGGCGCCGGTCCCTGCGCCCGCGCCGGCGCCTGCCGCGCCCAGCGTCGATTTCCAATCGCTGAAGGCAGGTTACGGTCAGGCGCTGTCGGCAGAGATCAAGAAGGGGCAGACCTATCCGCGACTGGCCGCGATGCGCGGGCTGGAAGGTACGCCCAAGGTGCTCATCGTCATCGAGAACGGCCAGCTCGTATCGGCCACCCTGGTCGACGAATCCGGCCAGTCGGTGCTGGACGAAGCAGCGCTGGCGCTGGTAAAGAAGACGAAGCTGCCGCCGGTGCCAGCGGCACTGGCCGGCCAGCGGCTCGAATTCCTGCTGCCGATCGACTACAAGCTGAAGAAGTGACAAGGGCGCCAGCGGCGCCCTTGTCTGCGTGACGCGAGTCGTTCAGACCCGGTAGTAGTCGCGGTACCAGGCGACGAAGCGCGCAACGCCGTCGTCAATCGCGGTACTCGGCGAGAATCCGGTCCAGGCCGTCAGTTCCGACACATCGGCATAGGTCGCCGGCACGTCGCCCGGCTGCATCGGCAGCAGGTTCTTCTGCGCGGTGATGCCCAGCGCCTTCTCGATCGCGCGGATGAAATCCATCAGCGGCACCGGCCCCTGGTTGCCGATGTTGAACACCCTGAACGGCGCCTTCGAATGCCCGGGGTGCGGATGGTCGCCGTCGAAGGCTGCATCCGGCTCGGCAACGCGGTCCAGCGTGCGGATGACGCCTTCGACGATATCGTCGATATAGGTGAAGTCGCGCTGCATGTCGCCGTGATTGAACACGTCGATCGGCCGCCCTTCGATCATCGCCTTGGTGAACAGGAAGAGCGCCATGTCCGGCCGGCCCCACGGGCCATAGACCGTGAAGAAGCGCAGACCGGTGGTCGGCAGGTCGTACAGGTGGCTGTAGGTATGCGCCATCAGCTCGTTGGCCTTCTTGGTCGCGGCGTACAGGCTGACCGGGTGATCGACGCTGTCGGCCTCGCTGAACGGCATCTTCGTGTTGCCGCCATAGACGCTGGAGCTGCTGGCGTACACCAGATGCTTCACCGCCGAATGCCGGCAGCCTTCGAGCACGTTCATGAAGCCGACGATGTTGGCGTCGATGTAGGCGTTCGGGTTCTGCAGCGAATAGCGCACGCCGGCCTGCGCGGCCAGGTGCACGACGCGGTCGAAGCGCTCGGCTTCGAACAGCTTCGCCATGCCCTCGCGGTCCTCGACCGCCATCTTCACGAGGCGGAAGCCGGCAGCCGGTGTGAGCCGGGCCAGCCGCGCTTCTTTCAGCCGCACGTCGTAGTAGTCGTTCAGGTTGTCCAGCCCGACCACTTCGTCGCCGCGTTCGAGCAGGCGCAGCGCCACGTGCATGCCGATGAAACCGGCAGCGCCGGTGAGCAGGACTTTCATCGGGCGGGAATCAGCGACGGCCGATGGCCGAGTACTCGATGCCGGCGGCGCGCGGCACTTCCGGCTCGTACAGATTGCGACCGTCGAAGATCACCGGTTGCTTCAGCGCCGACTTGATCCGCTCGAAGTCCGGGCTGCGGAATTCCTTCCACTCCGTCACGATCAGCAGCGCGTCCGCACCTTCCAGTGCGTCCATCGGCTTGTCCGCCAGCGTCAGCCGCGGCTCGTCGCCGTAGATGCGCTTCGTTTCCGTCATCGCCACCGGGTCGTAGGCCGTCACCGTCGCACCGCGACGGAACAGTTCGTTGATGATCACCCGGCTCGGCGCCTCGCGCATGTCGTCGGTGTTGGGCTTGAACGCCAGGCCCCACAGCGCGAAGCGGCGGCCCGACAGGTCTTCGCCGAACTTCGCGACGATCTTGTCCACCAGCACCATCTTCTGCACGTCGTTGGCGTCTTCCACCGCCTGCAGCACTTTCAGGTCCTGACCGTTCTCACGTGCGGTGCGGATCAGCGCCTTCACGTCCTTCGGGAAGCAGCTGCCGCCGTAGCCGCAGCCGGCGTACAGGAAGTGGTAGCCGATGCGCGGGTCCGAGCCGATGCCCTGGCGCACCATTTCGATGTCGGCACCCATGCGGTCGGCCAGCAGCGCCAGTTCGTTCATGAAGCTGATGCGCGTGGCCAGCATCGCGTTGGCGGCGTACTTCGTGAGCTCCGCGCTGCGCACGTCCATCACCACCAGCTTGTCGCGGTTGCGCTGGAACGGCGCGTACAGCGCGCGCATCAGGTGGATGGCGCGTTCGTCGTCGGCACCCACCACGATGCGGTCCGGACGCATGAAGTCTTCAACCGCGGCGCCTTCCTTCAGGAATTCCGGGTTGGACACGACGGCGAATTCCATCTCCTGGCCACGCTTGGCCAGCTCGTCAGCGATCGCGGCCTTCACCTTGTCGGCCGTGCCCACCGGCACCGTGCTCTTGTCGACCACCACCTTGTAGTCGGTCATCAGCCGGCCGATGTTGCGCGCCGCCGACAGCACGTACTGCAAGTCGGCCGAGCCGTCCTCGTCCGGCGGCGTGCCGACGGCGATGAACTGAATGGTGCCGAAGCGCACTGCCTCGGCCACGTCCGTCGTGAAGTGCAGACGCCCCGCTTCGACGTTGCGCGCAACCACCGCGTCCAGACCCGGCTCGTGGATCGGAATGCCGCCTTCCTTCAGGATGCGGATCTTCTCCGGATCAAGGTCCAGACACAGCACGTCGTTGCCCATCTCGGCCATGCAGGCCCCGGAGACCAGGCCTACGTACCCGGTGCCGATTACGGTGATTTTCATTCAGGAGTTTCCGGCGAAAAGTGAAATCTGAGGTGAACGCTGCGGAGAGGAAAGCAAGCAGGACACAGACGGATCAGTCGCGGTCGAGCACGGCCAGCAGCGCCTGCAGCGTCGCGGCGCCGAGGCGGCGGCTGCGTGTGGCACTCCAGCCGAACAGTCCGTCGGGCAGATGGGCGTTGTCCTTGAATGGCATTTCCAGCGTCAGTGAAAGGCAGCCGAAGTGGTTGAACACCCATTTCGACGCCAGCGTCAGCAACTCGTCGGTAAAGCGGTCCGGCGCATAGCCCTCGCCCACCTGGAAATCGGGGCTGGCGGCCAGCAGCGCATCGCAGAAACGCTTCTCCTGCACACCCTGCGCCTCGGTGAAGCCCGGCACCATGCCGTTACCGTCGATGAACACGAACGGTAGTGTCTCGTCACCGTGGATGTCGAGGAAAACATCCACACCCGTGGCCAACATGCGCTCGCGCACCAGCGCCACTTCGCGGCTGAAATCCATGTCCGGCTCGCGCCATGCGCGGTTCAGATTGCAGCCGCGTGCATTGGTGCGCAGATTGCCGCGCACCGAGCCGTCCGGATTCATGTTCGGCACGATATGGAAGCAGGCGCGTTCGAGCAGCCGGCGCGACACTGGGTCGGACGTGTCGTAAAGCCGTTCCAGCAGCCCCTCGACATAGAACTCCGCCATCGTCTCGCCCGGATGCTGGCGGGCGGTGATCCACACCTTGCGCTTGCCCGGGGCCGGGCGGCCGACGGTGATCAGGTTGAGGTCGCGTCCGTCGTGCGTTGCCCCGAGGTCGTCGACCGAAGCCACCGGCGCTGCGTCGGCCGCGCCGAGCAGATCGAGGTGACGATCCCAGCCGTAGGGCTCGAAGTAGGCGAAATAGACGCTGTCGTAGTCCGGCGTGATGCGGAAGCTGTAACGCTGTCCGTCGTACTGGCCGGCCGACAGCCGGAACCAGTTGCGCCGGTCGTAGGACGCCACCACGCGGTAACCGTCCCAACCACTCGGGTACGCCGACTGCCCAGCGTTCTCGAAGCTCAGCACGCAAGCCTGACCACGCGCACCCTGCAGGCGGAAGTGGAACCACTGCCGGAAATCCGCCGCATTGTCGGCCGGCAGATTGAGACGGATGTTCGACGCGTCCGAACAGTCCAGCACCTCGATAGCGCCGCTGTCGAACTGGCTGCTGATGCGGATCAAATCAGGGCTCCTGGCGTGAAGTCGGGCGAAGTATACAGGGCTCCTGTCGACCGCTCGCAGTACGGAAACCGACGGCGTCGCGCTCTTCGTGCGGTGCCGGCATGGATCGAGGTCAACGGCCCGCATAAGCCGCGTCGCGGCCAAGGCCGCTCCCACAAGGGGAAGCGCCAGACCCACGGCCCGAGCCAGTGACCAGGCTTCTGTGGGAGGGGTCTTCTGACCCCGACAGCGGCCTGAATCGAAGCCTGCGGACGGCGGAGGCCCCGTCGCGGCCAAGGCCGCTCCCACAGGGATCATGCCCAGGCCGTGGGCGGAGCCGGGCTTCTGTGGGAGGGGTCTTCTGACCCCGACGATTCCGTCTGATCACCCACCAGCCTTCTCCCGCATGTGGGGCCTCAAAGGAGCCAGACGGCGTCCCAGTGCGGATAATCGCCAACTCGAGCGACAAGCCCAGCGCGCAGCGGGTTGGCGACGATGTAACGCGCAACGGCGCGGACATCGTCCTCTACTCTGATAGCCCGTTCGTGATAGCCGTCTTGCCAGATCGGCCGACCCACATGATGTGCGCTGATGCTCTTCATCGTTCGCATCAGGGTCTGCAAGGTGCCGGTCTCTCCGAGCTGGACGAGCCAGTGAAGATGATCGGGCATCAGTGCGAAACACAAGCTTCGGCAACGGTGGCGCTCGGCCGTGCGATGCATGACGCGGATGACTGCCCGGGCATGGCCGAAGTCGCGGAAAACAGGCTGGCGGTACTGGGTGGTTAGCGTCACGTGATAGATCTGACCCGGTAAGGAGACCCGACCGTCGCGCAGGCGATGATAACCATGGTTCTGATCCATGCTTTCATCATATAACCAAGCAAGCTTCTTTGCGTTCGTCCAACCGAGCGCCGACCGCGATTAGGGCGCTAGAGTGATTGTTGGTGGATGATCACCGGCCGTGTCGGGGTCAGAAGACCCCTCCCACAGAATTCCGATCCGGGCGCAGGTCGTGGATCAGGTGCAACGCCCTTATGGGGGCGGTCTTCTGACCGCGACATGACGGTCGCAGTCCGCAGGCTTCGATCCAGGCCGCCGTCGGGTTCAGAAGACCCCTCCCACAGAATCCCGGCGTGACGCCTTCAAACCTCGCCGAACGTCCTTGCCAGCAACTGCCGGCCGGGGTGGTCCGGTGGCAGCAGTTCGCCCAGGCGCTGCAGTGCGTCGACCGCCTCGGGCGACTGGCCGAGGTGATTCAGCAGCACATCGGGATCGTCGACACGGAAAATGGCGTCCGACAGGCGGGATTCGAGACAGTCGCGCCAGACGCGCAGCAGCGGGCTTTCGGTGCGCGGCAGGAAGGCGCCTCGGTAGCAAGCGAGCGCGGTTTCGATGCGGCCGGCGTCCAGTGCCTGCTCAAGATCGCGGAAATCCGCCTGCCAGTTAACAAGCAGCCGGTAGGGCCGCGAGCCGATGGCCCCACCCAGACGGTCGCGCAGCTGCGACACCTCGGTCTTCAGCGTCGCTACACCGACCGGGCGATCACCGTACAGCGCGGCGTGCAGCCTTTCGAGATCCAGCCCTTCGGGATGCAGTGTCAGCAGGCAGAGGATTTCAAGCTGGCGCGGCGACAGCGCCAGCGCCCTGCCCTGCAGGAAGGCCTGCGGCGTGCCCAGCATGCGCAGACGCAGTACCGGCGCGTGACTCAATGACTGCAGCGCCTGCGACACGCGCTGCGCAAAGCGCTCGACCGCGTGCAGCGCCAGCGGTGAATGGCGGTTCCAGGTGGTCGACAGATCGACCACGCCCATCACCTCGCCACTGCCGGCGTCGCGCACCGGTGCGGCGTAGCACACCCAGTCCTGCACGGCCGGAATGAAATGTTCTGCCGAAAACACGCTGGCCGGGCGACGGTAGCGCAGCGCCAGCGCCAGCGCGTTGGTGCCGACCGAGCGCTCGTCCCAGCGCCCGCCGGGCACGAAATGCACGCGTTCGGCCCGGGTGCGCATGCTGCGGCTGCAGCCGGTCCAGAGCAGGCGGCCGTCAGCGTCGCTGACTGCCGCCACCATGCCGCTTTCGCGGGCCACGGTTTCCAGTTCGTCGACGCATGAATTGACCGCCTCGCCGTACGGGGTCGTCGTCCAGTCCGGCGCGTCGGCGTCGATCGGCGCTGCCGAGCAGGTTTCCGACACGGCCTCGCGCGAGCGCTGCCACGAGCCGGCGATGTCCATGCCGACTACCACGATGCGCTCGCCGACCGTGCGCTCGCCGCGCCGGATCGATTCGATGCGCTTCCGGCGTGCCGCCAGACTTGCACTTGAAGCTGTCATTGGTCTCGCTCCACCACTCAACCCACAAGCTACCTACCGGATACCTACCTGCGCCGTATTAGCGTGCGCGGTGACCCTGTGTTGTTCTGTCATGCATTGTGGCCGACCGCAGGGGCAATCGACAACACGAGGAGAAAGTACATGCGTTACGCCGACCCCGGCCAACCCGGTTCGAAAATCACCTTCAAGCCCCGTTACGACAACTTCATCGGCGGCAAGTGGGTGGCGCCTGTCGAGGGTCAATACTTCGACAACGTCTCTCCCGTCACTGGCAAGGTCTTCTGCCAGGCCGCCCGCTCGCAGGCCGCCGACATCGAACTCGCGCTTGACGCCGCCCACAAGGCGCGCGACGCCTGGGGCCGTACCTCGCCGGCCGGTCGTGCCGCCGTGCTGCTGAAGATCGCCGACCGCCTCGAAGCCAACCTCGAAATGCTGGCCGTCGCCGAAACCTGGGACAACGGCAAGCCGATCCGCGAAACGCTGGCTGCCGACATCCCGCTCGCCATCGACCACTTCCGCTACTACGCTGGATGCATCCGCGCCCAGGAAGGTTCCCTGTCGGAAATCGACGACGACACCGTCGCCTACCACTTCCACGAGCCGCTGGGCGTGGTCGGCCAGATCATCCCGTGGAACTTCCCGATCCTGATGGCCGCGTGGAAGCTCGCTCCGGCGCTGGCCGCCGGTAACTGCATCATCCTGAAGCCGGCCGAGCAGACCCCGGTTTCCATCATGGTGCTGGCCGAACTGATCGCCGACATCCTGCCGCCGGGCGTGCTGAACATCGTCAATGGTTTCGGCATCGAGGCCGGCAAGCCGCTGGCCACCAGCCCGCGCATCGCCAAGATCGCCTTCACCGGCGAAACTACGACCGGCCGCCTCATCCTGCAATATGCGTCCCAGAACATAATCCCGTCGACCGTCGAACTGGGCGGCAAGTCGCCCAACATCTTCTTCGACGACGTGATGGACAAGGACGATGACTTCTTCGACAAGTGCCTCGAAGGCTTCGCGATGTTCTCGCTGAACCAAGGTGAAGTCTGCACCTGCCCGAGCCGCGCCATGGTGCAGGAATCGATCGCCGACCAGTTCATCGAGCGCGCCATCGCTCGCGTCGCCAAGGTGCGTGGCGGCCACCCGCTCGACACCGAAACGATGATCGGCGCCCAGGCCAGCTCGGACCAGGCGGAGAAGATCATGTCCTACATCGACATCGGCCGCCAGGAAGGCGCGCAGGTGCTGATCGGCGGCGCCAAGCGTCAGGAATCGGAAGCAGGCGGCTACTACATCCAGCCGACCGTGCTGAAGGGCCACAACAAGATGCGCGTGTTCCAGGAAGAAATCTTCGGCCCGGTGCTCGCTCTGACCACCTTCAAGGACGAAGCCGACGCGCTGCAGATCGCCAATGACACGCTGTACGGCCTTGGCGCCGGCGTGTGGTCGCGCTCGGTGCATCGCACCTACCGCTTCGGCCGCAACATCCAGGCCGGCCGCGTATGGACCAACTGCTACCACCTCTACCCGGCACACGCCGCGTTCGGTGGCTACAAGCAGTCGGGCATCGGCCGCGAAACGCACAAGATGATGCTGGACCACTACCAGCAGACCAAGAACCTGCTGGTGAGCTACTCGCCGAAGGCGCTGGGCTTCTTCTGAGGCAGCAATGAGAGAGGGGCGCTCCGGCGCCCCTTTTTTCGTCGACAGCGCTGACCATGTAGGAGCGGTCCTCTGACCGCGACCGCGGCGGTATGGGAAGCGTCGGTGCATCGTTGCCGGCCCTGTCGCGGTCAGAAGACCGCTCCTACAACAATCGGCAGCCAGCATCCGTTCGACCGCGCCCTGCGCCGACAACCATCCCCGGCACAGCACGGTCATCATTCGTACAAGAACCCACGCAGGAGGAGAACCCATGGTCACCCGCGTCAGCGCCACCCCTGAAGCGCTCGAATGGATCGCCAAGCTCGCCGCCAAACACGGCGCCCTGCTCTTCCATCAGTCCGGCGGCTGCTGCGACGGCAGCGCCCCGATGTGCTACCCGCGCAACGAATTCATACTCGGCAGCTCCGACGTGCTCCTCGGCGAAATCGGCGGCATGCCCTTCTGCATGAGCGCGTCGCAGTTCGAGTACTGGCAGCATACCCACCTCATCATCGACGTCGTGCCCGGCCGCGGATCCGGCTTCTCGATCGAATCGCCGGAGGGCATCCGCTTCCTGACCCGCTCGCGGCTATATGAGCCGGATGAGGAGGCCGAACTGGAAAAGCTGGGGCCGCCGCCGCGGGGGGATACGCTGGTCTGAGCGCACGAAGCGGGAATCCGTAGAAGCGGTCGGCGTCGTTATATGGGAGAGGTCGGTCCTCTGTGGGAGGAGTCTTGTGACCCTGACAGCGGACTGTATCGAAGTCGACGGACTGCAGCAGCCGCGTCGCGGCCAATACCGCTCCCACAGAGGGGGGGGCACCGGACCAGCGATCCGAGCCGGGGCCGGGCTTCTGTGGGAGGGGTCTTCCGACCCCGACAGCAGCCTTGATCGAAGCCTGCGGATTGCAGAAGCCAGGCCGGAAGCGGCCAAGGCCGTTCCCAGAGGAAAGGCGTTGCCACCTCATAGCCCCTCGAACACCTCGCACGCGCCCAGCGGCATGCCTGCCAGGTCCTTGGCCGGCAGCAGCGGATCGCCTGCCAACGGCCAGTCAACAACGACCGTCGGGTTGTTCCACGCCAGACTACGCCCGTGTTCCGGCGCGTAGTAGTCGTTCGTCCTACAAAGGAAGTACGCCGATTCGCTCAGCGCACCGAAGCAGTGCGCGAAGCCCGCGAGCACCCGGAACTGGCCTTGGTTCTCCCCGCTCAATGACACGCCCTATTACCGGCCGAAGATCAGCAACGGCAATACGGCGACCGACCCTCCGTCAAAGGCTCGCCAGAGACCCTTCCGTGGAAACAATCAGAGCCCGTCCGTCAGTCTGTCCAGCGGCTCAGCGGGCCTCGCAAAATACGCCTTGGTGTATGGATGCACCTCGTCATGCGCCATCAGTTCGTCAACCGAGAACCAGCGCAGTGCTTCGTGCTGATCATCTGACTCAAGAGCAACCTCGGAGTCCAGATCCCGCCGATGTGGCAAGACCACGTAGTGCGTGCTGATGCCGTCAGCACCCGCAAAGTTGTCTGGGTAGAGATGCTCATAGATACCTATGTTGCGCCAGCCCTCCACGGGCACCATAGCCCCAAGTTCTCGCCTTATTACTCGAACCAGCGCATCGGCCAACCGCTCATCCTTCAGGATGCGGCCGCCGGGAACAAACCAGAAGCCTTTGGCCGGACGATTGTTGCGCCGGCCAAGCAAGATCTTGTCGCCCCCGGACCGCAGAATCAGATCGACTGAGATCAGCGGCGTTCTGCTCACAACGGACAAAAAGTCGTCGTCCGAGATCATCGCAATGCCCTTACAAATAGTTTCACTTCGTGCACAGCCTCACTCGGCTCCTTGTCCTACAGCTCAAACCCAGTTGTCGCGCCACTTTCAAAAATCGACGCGCTCAAGGCAGAGATATGCGGGGGAATACTTCCTCATTTCGCATTCAAGATTTCCGGGGCGTGATCGTCAAATGCATTGCGTGCTCAGGAACCCAACGCAGAAGGACCGAAATGGTCGCTGGCTTGGCAGGCATCCGGTTCACGTTTTGTTTACCAAGTCTCAGGAAGCATGCCCATGTCGTTTCGCAAGTCTCTGTACGGCCCCCTCGGTCTAGCCCTCTCCACCCTCTTGCTTCAAACCGCCGCTGCAGCCACCTACTACGTTGACGCCACCAATGGCCGTGACACGAATTCCGGCACTGCAGTACAAAATTCATCCGCCGGCATCGGTCCATGGCGCTCGCTCTCAAAGGTTACCAGCGCGAAACTGCTGCCTGGCGATACGGTGTATCTGGCCTGCGGCCAACGCTGGAGCGAAACCTTGCGGGTGACGGCAAGCGGCACTTCGTCGCTGCCCATCACATTCGATTCGTGGCCGACGGGCTGCGCTAACAAACCTGTTATCGACGGCAGTGTGGTGGTTCCCGCCAGCGCTTGGCACCGAGGTGCGGGAAACATTTGGAGCGCACGATGGCCTCTGAATCGCATAGAGAACAGCGACTTCCTTAACTCCACTGTCAAGCCTTGGTCGGGCTGGTCCGATACGAAGGGTCACAGTCTTACGCCTGCGTCCGACTGCCCAGTTGCGAACGGGTGCATCGAACTTAGTGGTGGAAACTTCCGGCGCTTGGCACTTGCAATCAGCAATCCCTTCCCCCTGTCATCGACGTCCGAGACAACCCTGACCATCACAACAAAGCTTCCATACGGGCAGACCGCGAGAGTTGTGGTTCGACGGAACGCAGAACCCTACGATGCGCTCGGCCTTTCACAGAGCCTAACCGGCACCGGTAGCTGGCAAACTCGGACATTCTCTTTCACACCCACCGAGACCTTGCCAAACGCTCGAGTCGATGTCGAGCTGACCCCAGGCAACGGACCTATCCTTATGGACTACGTGAGAGTAGTCCAGCAGCTTGGGACGCCACTGAGTTTGCACATAGGTGACACGTTACAAAGTCCCGCCCACCATCCGAATCACGGTCACTCTAACGACAAGCCAAACTCAATCTACTTATCAACCGCAGCAGACTCCGCGTCTTTCCTTCAAGGCAGAGCTCCGGTATCCAACACTATTCGAATCGGCAATGCTTTGAATCTCCCCGCAGGCGCCTCGATCACTCCGGGACTTGGCATTCGTATCCGGAGCAGAGCCTGGGCGCTTGAGGAACACAAGATCACGAATGTAAGTGGGTCGACGTTGAGCCTTGAAAATAACACCCGCTACAATTTACTTGCAAATTGGGGATACTTCTTCACAGGCGCAGCGTGGATGGTCGACTCTCCCTCAGAATGGTTTGCTGACACGACAAAGAGCGTTCTGATGCTGATTCCTCACGACGGAACTCCGCCGGGAGACCGCGTCAAAGTCACACAACTCGAAAATGGAATCGATGCGAAGAAAACATCATTCTTAACGATCCGAAACATTGCGGTAGATCGTGTCGGAAATGGCATCCTACTGACCGATTCAAAAAATGTTTCAGTCGAAAACGTAACCATCTCCAATACACAGAAACACGCCATCGAGTTCATCGGAAGCCGATATACAAGAATTTCAAACTCTCTAATAATAGATTCACGCCTCGATGCATTGGCCGGAACCCGTCCCTGGCAAGCGACGGCCCAGTACGCAACAATCAACGAAAACAAAATATACGGCAGCGGAATTCCGTCCAACCCAGACACGCCAGAGCCGATTCCCGCAAGTGCATTTGCGTCGATTCACGGGGGGCAATATGCAGTTGTAGAACGCAATCTCGTCTATCGAAGCGCTTATGTCGGAATACGTTCGGACAAAGGCAGCGAGATTCGAGGAAATCATGTTCTCGATAGCGCGCTACTACTGGACGACGGAGGTGGGATATATATTCAGGAAACCGATAATAATGGAATCATTGAGAACAATATAATCGAGAACGTCATCGGAAACCTTGACGGAAAGCCAACATTAGAAACACAAGGCGTGGGAATCTACCTTGACGACCTGACATCAGGAGTAACAGTTTCAGGCAACACTATTATTAACGCCGACCAGGGAATGCATATCCACAACGCCTTTAACAACACCATCAGCGGAAACACCCTCTTTGGCAATAGGAAAAATCAGATCTGGATGCAAGAGAATTGGAATCGGCTTGATGTAAGTGGCGACCTTTACGGCAATGTAATCAAGGACAATCTATTTGTACCGCTAATACCCGCTGCACCGATTTTTCAGATATCGGAGTTCGCACACCCGCGACGCTTCTCCTCATATCAGAACAATACATATTCAGCGTTGCTTTCACCGCTCGTCACCAAAGAGACCTGGCCTATCGAACCAGGTGCATGGGAGACGGCCACGTACACTCTCGCTCAATGGCAAGCCGCAACGTTTGACGGCGAGGCACGTCAGCTTGATGTGGCAGGCGAGTCCATTTCGCCTAAGGCTTACGCGCAATACGCGATCGTCGGGCCGGACTTAATCACAAGCACGAGGATATCGAACAGCCCCAACGACTGGCGGAGTTGGAATAAGACCGCACCTTTCGCAAATATCGCGGCTCTCAGCTGCCCCACGGGTTCATGCGTGACGTTGATCGCCGGTGCCTCCGACAGTCTGCTGATCGGCCCAGCCTTCAGCGTACAGAAAGACCAATGGTACCGACTGTCGTTTGACCTAAAAACTGGAACGAATGGACAGCGCGTCGATTACGTGGTGCGTCGCGGCGGTGGTGGCGAGAACGGCTTCGAAAGCTTGATGGGCTCTACCGGCTCTGTTACTGGTGATGGCACGTGGAAACGTCACATATTGACTTTCAAGGCAACCGCATCGATCAATGTTGATGATCCGCTCACCGGGGACATAGGAGCGCGTCTCGATTTCGGCTGGATCAAGCCCGGGCAACAAATAACCATAGGAAAAGTCGACCTCGTGCCCATCAGCTCCGTTGAAGAATCAACAAAAATACGCATTCTGGTGAATCCGAAGGAAACGGTGGACGTCTTGGAGTGCCCTGACATCGAGCAACCTGATCTGTGTGAAAAGTACGTACAGCTCCGCGACGAAGCGCCTGTGAACTGGCCCGCAACCTTACCGGCGCACGGCTCGATGGTGATCTTTACCCAAGAGAAGTCACTACTCGACTTGGATAACGACGGTATACCGAACAGTCAAGACATCTGTGCTGATACGCCCCTCGGGCAAGCAGTAGATCCTGCGGGGTGCCAATTGTAGGAAAGATGGGGAGACGCCTTAAACACCACGCACGATTCGGATGTTTCAGGCGTTCACCTTGAGAAGCTGGCGCACGGCACCGATTACGAATAAGGTATTTGTAACTAAGTAACGACGCCACAGACGCCGCGGCTCGCTGAGCAAACGATGTAGCCATTCGAGGCCGTGATTCTGCATCCACAAGGGCGCACGAGCAACGGTTCCTGCGTGAAAATCAAGCGCTGCGCCGACCCCAAGCATCACCGCGGGGATGCGACCGCTGTGTGAGTGCATCCACAGTTCCTGCTTCGGACAACCTAGGCCTACAAAAAGCACACCCGCACCACTCGCTACAATGCGTTGCACAGCAGCTTCATCTTCCTCCTGATTAAGTGGACGGAATGGCGGTGACTCAACAAACAACTTCAATTTAGGGAATACAACTGAACAGCGCTCCTTTAACTTATCGAGCGTGACGTCGGTACTACCATATATATATACTGGAAGCGACGCGCTCTCGCAACGTTTGAGGAGCTCCCACATAACATCAGGCCCCGGAATCCGCCGCTGGGAGCAATGACCTAGTTTTCTCATCAACCACGCGACCGGTGCGCCGTCTGGCGTCGCCATATCCGACTCTTCGATCGCTCGAAGAAACTCTGGATTTCGACCAGCAGTAACTGTCACATGCACATTGCAAATGGCCACATAATGCGACTCGCGCGCAAGTGCCCAACGCATTATCAGATCGTGCATTACCTTCCAGTCGATCACATCGATCGGCACTCCCAAAACGCGTGCCCTGATCCGCTTAATTTCATCAGACATGGACGCCCCGAAGTATCAGCAATAAAGGCGAAGTCGGCGCCAATCTAAAGAACATTCTCACGAGGCCACCTTAATCTTGACCAAAGAGGGATGCTCCTTGCGCAACCATGCGACCGTCTCATCAACTCCAGCTTGCAGTGAATATGGAGGCCTGCCAAAAGTCTCGAAAGTCAAGTCCATCGGGGCATCGTTACTTGTCGTCATGCTCTTAAAGCGCGAGCTCGTGATGGGAAATTGAACACCAACGTGCTTAAGAAAATCGCCCAACAGCGCCAATACTTTAATCAAAGGGCCCGGAACAACAATTACCTCACGTCCGATTTGTCGCATCGAGAAGCCATTCACCCAGTCGAGAAGATCGATAGGCTCATCACCGACGTAGAAAACACGCCCACCAACCGTCTCGGCAGGGGCGTTGCACATCTGCATCATCTGCCACACTACGTTTTTAACATATCCGTATGAACGCATAACACGTTCGCCACCAGGATGGAAATACAGCCCCTTTCCCAGAATCCGCCAGAACTCATGCGGATAGCGGAGATGCCATGGACCCCAAATATTGGTCGGACGAATGATCGTCCAGACGCAGTCTAGTTCAGCTGCTCTCGTGAGTTGTTCTGTAATGACCTTCGACTCACCATAGATTGTGTGAGGTGCAAAATCGAGATCGTCGCGAGGCTTACCATTGTACTGATTTACAAACTGTGTGGACGTAATGAGCGCGCGTTGAACAGAAGCGGTTTTCTTTATCGCATCAAGTAAGTTCTTGCTTCCCGTTGTATTAACCTCGTACTCATCAATACTAGTTCCATACGTATCCGTTCGTGCAGCGAGATGAATCACATGTGTAGGTTGGAACTCCCGAAAAACAGCGAGCAGACCCGGCAAGTCGAGAATATCCTGTTGGCGCCAAAATGGCATATGCGAAGCAATGTTAGGGGCTTTGATGTCGACATTCAAAATCTCGCCGTTACCTTTAACCAACTCTTCTATAAAATTGCTTCCAATAAAACCAGAACCGCCCGTAATCAGATAACGCATAGTCTCCGCCTCACAAATCTTTGAAACACTCGTCCATACGTTGCCGAAAGCGCGCAACCGTGTACTCATTCAAAAAAACATTTCGTCCGCGCTCTCCCATGCGAGCCCTCAAGACTGGGTCTTCGATTAGGAGTTGAAGTCGATCCGCTACAGCGGTCGCATCACGCGGCGGAACGAGATAACCCGTTTCACCGTCACGAACCACCGATTGAACCCCTCGCCACCTCGAGACCACAACAGGCAACTTGAACTGCATTCCCTCAGCCACGACAAGCCCAAACGACTCAGACTCGAAAAATGTTGGAAAACAAAAAATATCGGCAGCATAAAAGCGGAGAAGTTTAGCCTCCCCGGTCAGAACGCCCGTAAAATCGATGTTGCCATTTAAATTATAAGATGCAATCAAGGCCAACAAGCGGTTGCGAACAACCTCAGATGAAAACTTTCCCACAACGGTTACCGAAAAGTCCACTCCGCGCTGCTTGAGAATATATGCAGCCTCAACGAGAACAAACACTCCCTTCGATTCAGTCACCAAGCCGACGAACAGAATATTCGCACGCTCATTCTTATTTTTCAACGAATAGACCTCGCTGGCGAAATCGTCTTCGATGCCATTGGGAACGATAACCGAGCGCTTTGCGTTTAAAAATCCAGGATCATCAGGGTTAAACTCCGAAAGACGGATACCCAGGTCCGGCTGACCATATCCAAGCCGATAAAATGGTTTCAGCCAAAATGGCAACTTTGAAAAAATCTCGCTTGTCCCCGCTGCGTGAAAGTGGAAGATAGTCTTCTTAAAAAGCCATCGTGTTGGAACAAGTATTGCGAGGTCGCGCAAGAGTGGCCCGAGGTCAGGGCCACTAGGAGGAAAGTAAAGGATGTCGGCTCCATCCACGAATCGTGCCCGCAAAATCTGAGCAAGCAAAGCGAACAGATGAAATAGCTTACCGATTTGGACTCTACCCATGTCATCCATGTCCTTAGAGAAGGCCATTCGAACATGAATAAGCTGCGCACTCGCGTACGTCCCATGTAACAAACGCTCAACCATTACCGCCTGACCGCCGTATGGAGGAGGAGTCTGACCAACGACGAGAATTTTCTTCAATGCAGATGCACTCTCTGTGGATATCAAGCACTATTACTGCAATAGCCTGATTGGCATAGGACCAACAACAACATTCTGCTTAATTTCAAAATATCTTTCATTCATATCCTCAAATCGATTCACACTCCAGTCAACTGGAACGGAAAACGACATCTCCTTACGAGCCCAAACAATATAACTATTCTTTCCTTCGAATCTCGTATGACAGTAATGTACCGATTCAACTTTTGCGCACCCGACAAGCTGCTTACCGACAAGCCAACGATACGCGGTAGCATAGCCAGCCGCCGCGGGCTTCGGGTTTCTCCCTTTATCTTCGGCCAACCCCATTGCCTGGTTATCCCATGCATACCAAAAAAATCGTTGAACACCCGTGGAGAAATTAATTAAATAAGCCCTTAGAACAATTCCCTCTGCTTCATGCCATTTCAATCCGCGCCATGTCATTGCAGCAGGCCTACGATTCGGCCCAAATCCACCATTCCTATTCTCGATCAACCAACCGGCTTCCGTGTTCCAAATAGGTTTATTGCCCAGCCTGTACTTTTCAAGTATCGATCTAACCTTCATTACGTAACTGGGAATCTCCTCCGGATCATCTTTGGGAACATAAAAATGATATGACACAACATCTGCGAATCGGCCACCGCCCGAGTCCAAGTACCGCTCAAGAACCTTGAAGGCGCCACTTTGCACAGACGGGGTGAGGATTATGTTAGTTTCGTCAATGTCCTTCAATACTTCGACCGCAACTCGCTCCAGCTCCGCAAGACGCTTAAAGCTTCCATTATAAAAATGCTTTACATCAATCTCGTTCCATATTTCCCAGTACTGAATACGCCCTTTGTAACGTTCACCGACGGTCCTAACATAATTTTTCCAATCTGAAATATCGCGCGGCGGACTGCTGGCGCCCGGCGCGTACGGCGAATCAGACTCTGGATCAAGAGCCGCCCAAGAAGGTGTTTGACCCAGTGTAAGCAATACCTTAACGCCTCGCAATTGAGCTTGAGCGACAATCAAATCGAGCTCTTCGAATTTCCACTCTCCTCGCCGTGGCTCCAGACGCTCCCAGTTTGTACCGGTATCCCATAGGCGCAAGGTCCCAAAAGGCACAGAAGGCCACGAATTGCCTCTTGCTAGCCCGTGGATATGTAGTCCAAACTGGTCTGCAGTTATAACATCTGCATTCGCACCGAAGCTGAAAAATAGAAGTAATGAAAAGAAGCGTCGCAAAATGCATGTAGCCACGGCATTAGTCATTCGACCTCCATGTCTTTAGGGCGAGCTTAAGGAAACATTTGTCGCATAGCTTGCCGGAAGATCGGCCCCTGTCATCACTTGATAATTTGGTACCTCATCGACCGCATAGCTAAAACGGACATTAACAGGCGCAAGACAACCACAAACAAGTCGCTCAAGATATCTTCCTAACGTTGCCACTCTCCGAACAAGGGGAAGTGATGATGCACCGTGGATCCTTCGGATTTCCTCCGTTTCATCAAGCATTTTTGGCGAACAACTAAGATTAGAACCATCCATGGTGAACAAACTCAGGTATTCAGGAATGCGCTTAACAACAACACCTTTAGAAAGAAGGCCAAGAATCAGGTCCATATCGGCCGCATAGCGGTACTTACAATTCAGATGAAGAAGGCCCTTGTCGAGAAGATTACGCCTAAAAAATGTTGCACAGGAGTACGTATAAAGGAATTTGTTGCGAACGTAAAAATGAGACAATCTCGGCTCACGCCGCGCCGAGATTGGATTACCAGACGCATCTACGATCAAAACATCGCCATAAGCAAAATCAATCTCTTTGTTTTTTGCAAAAAAAGCGCGGACCTTTTCGAGAGTTCCAGGCAAATATTGCTCATCTGCATTTAGCCAAGACAGAATTTCACCGCTGCTTTTCACCCAGCCACGATTAATCGCATCATACATCCCATCATCTTTTTCAATAGCGCCTCGCAAATCCGACTGCGAACGCAACCAATCTCCTGTTCCATCTGTACTGCAGGAATCTTGAATTATATGTTCAAAATTCGCACCGCCTTGGCCGCGAACCGAACCCACACAGCGCCTCAGGTATTCGAGATCATTCCGAGTCGGCGTAACGACTGAAATCACATAACCACCTTATCTTTATTAAGAAATACGCCTCAACCATCCAACCCTATTTAAAATCACAACCTTTAAAAAAACCGGGGCCGCTATGCCGGCTATCAAAAGAATGGGTAGCACAAAGAAGAAGTTTGGGCCGCCCCAATCAAGAAACATCAACAAGACCCCCTTCGTGGCACCAATTGCCATGGTATTCATCAAGTAGATGGAAAAGCTAAAGCCACCAATTACTGCAAGAATGGACGATTGACTGAGGACTCCAAATCTACACAACCCATGGATTGCAGGTATCGAAAAAGAGCCAAGAATCAACGTCATCAATCGATCCCTTGGAGCGTCGATAACGAAAAGCAAAATAATAAAACAGACGAGGAAGACCTTCCAATACCTTTCCAAGATGTCAATGTACGCCCCCTTGTTTTCAGAGAATATATAGCCTACAAAAAAGAAAAACCCAAACGCTCCTAGTTTATCAATACCGAACCAATAAGGCAGAGAAACCAATGTGAGCGGACAAGCCAAAAGACACCAAAACAGCGGCGAGTTTATAATTCTGAGAAGGATCGGAAACAATACTTGCAGTAAGTACAATACCCATATATACCAAAGAAACGACACAACACTGACTGTCGGGAAAAGGAAAATTCCGAAAAAGTTCTCAAAACCGGATACAGATTGATCAACATGAAGAAATTTTTGGCCGACGAATTTCGCGCAAAATACAATCAATGCAAAAATTAAATACGGCGGTAGAAAACGCCTGGAACGAGAAGATAAATACAACGGAAAATCGACGCGAGATTGCGCCACAAAACCTGATCGAGAAAATGTGTACCCGCTAAGAAACAAAAAAAACGGCATATGAAACCCGTAGATAGCCCATTTAACAGCCGCGAACCATTCATTTCCGGGCGGTAGTTCACGTGCGACCACGTGTCCAAGAACAACAAGAACAATTGCCACACCCTTCGCACGCTCTATATCGGGGTCTCGACTGGTTCCTTGGGCCTCTCTATATCTCAAAGTCATCGCCATTAACTTTAAGGATTTGTCTCATTGGACGAACCTTCTGCGGTCACACATACCAAGAGGCCGAAGGCATACCAAAACACCAGAGAAACCGGGAGCATTATAAGAGGCGAGTTAAAAAATGACGTAATAAGACCACAAACAACAATTGAAAAGAGCGTATGGACAACTACCCTACGCTCGCGATCAGCAATGAGTCCAATCCGCTTAATCACAAATCTAAGTAGTACAAGCACACCCAAAAGAAATATTAAAAACCCAGCCAATCCACCATGCGACAAAATATCAAGGAAATCGCTATGTGTCACAACTGATTTTCCAGTTAGGATCTCGTATCCAACGTCAACAACACCCGACTCCGCGTAAAGATTGCCAACAAATGGACTATCCATAAATCGTGAAAATGCAGCTTCGTAAGTTTGTGTTCGAGCCTTGATATTGCCCGAAGGAAGCAAATCTTCTTTATTTATGTAAACGTATACAAGAGCACAGAGAAAGGCAGTCAGCGAAACAAAGACCATCCAAACCATTCCAGCCTTCTGCATCATCGAAAGCTTTTTAAAGAACACGGGGAGCGCAACCGCCGACAATTGAAAAAGAACGGCGATCAATATTAAGAACGCTGTATTCTTGAAGCTCCCAATCGCTAGAGCGGAAAAAGCAACCAAAGACAGCCAGGCAAAGAACCTGCTCTTTAATTCAAGGAAGAGATAAATCAACAACGGGACGAACAGGAACATTTCAGTGTGATAGGCCTGGCCGCCCTCTAGTCGCTTGGCAATCACATAATAAAAGACGATCGGCGACGCAAACAGCAGAAAGTGGATTAATCTTCTGGCCACATCCAATCCGCGCGGCACGGAATAGAAAATCACTACTGCAATCGGCAACCCCAACACACCAAGTGCAAGTTGAATAAATGTCTCTCTAACATCAAGAATGAGTCGGGCATACAACGACCCCGACAAGACGAAAACAGAGAAAATGTAGAGCAGCCATCCTCGGCCTATTGTCTCGCGCCACTTTGCATTTTTTCCTGTAAGCCCAAGCCCCAAGCCGATTACCGCGAGATAGCTCACTCCAACCCCAATAATCAAAGGGAGGTATTTAAGTGGTCCCAGATCACGTGTTACCCGGAACGGTCCGTATCCAGTATAAAGTGGATCTAACAAGACCACGAACATGGCGAATAGGAAGATCAAGTTAAGAGGCTTGATCAAACTCAATTCACTGATTCGGCGGTGTCTTTCTATAGTATCCACAGGCATAGTTTTCATTCTTCCGCGCCGCCTCGTATCTCAATTTGATGTAACGAAAATCGAACAAGGTGGCCGTGGTATTTAACAATCCCCAAAACCGCCCTTCGAGATCAAGCCCTTTTTTTAATTGCATGCCATCAAGCTGCGCATGCAGGTCGCCTCTTGGATAACCTATAGAACAAAGATCTTCATCCGAGATGTACTTAAGCAACGCCTTCATTTTCTTTCGACGGTATGAGCTACACAAGTAGTCGCGCCACTTCTCCAACGATTTGACGCTAACTGATCCGTACTTGCGAACGCCTGTGGGATCGCCTAACCGCCCACTAAAATCTGCTGACTGATAATCACTGATCATGCTCGGATTAAATTCAATACCCAACCAACGGCACAATTCGGGAACAACTGCCTCAGGCTTTAGCGCCAATTGTTCATAACTTATTGTGATTTGCCTATTTGCTGGCACACGAACGGCGCGCGCAATAGCTCGTTGACCTTCAATCCAATCGACCCAGTGATCCAACCAAACAAATCGTCCTTTTTGAAATGTTTCACACAAGGATGAAAAGACTGATATTGGATTTCTCAATAAAATCAGGAAATATGCATCCGGAAATATTCTTCGTAAGAAATCAATTTCAAGGAAATAGCGCGGCGTTTTGTCCAGAAAGAAGCGCCTTCCGTTAGCAGCTTTGCCGTATAGGTGATTAGCAAACAACCTGATTGCCTCATCCATTTCAGCCTCGCCATTCTCAATACTTTCGACGAAATCATCAATGGCCATCGTGCACGTTTGATGATCGTAGACAGCGCGCATTGCTTGGGGCTCCCTCATGCCCCAAAATGGAAGCATAATCCACGGCTCGGCTGTACTTGCGATGTCCGGACTCTTTGATAAAACCTTCTGCAAAAGAGTCGAACCTGACCTTGGCATCGAAATCAAAAATACTATATTTGTCATTTGCGACGTTAAGCTAATGCAAGGACGGGCGTTACATTAAGTTTTTTCTTTATAAAGTACATCATTGTCAAGTTCCATAAAACAGTTGATGCGAGCAGTGAAACTGCCCCACCAAGAGCGCCGTAGATCGGTACCAGAGTCACCAATAGAAATATTTGCGCCGACAAGCTCACTGTGAGTGAGGTTAGGTGATATCGCTCGTTCTTTGTCATCAGAAGAAGCTGGCCTGTCGGACCCGCAATGGAATTCAAACATACCGAAAGAAGAAGAACCGCCAAAACGTCTTTTGCATTGGAGAAATCCGTGCCATACAAAGAGAGAAGGTTAGTGGAGAAAATGTATATTCCACAACAAAGGATGGTGGTGCTTATGCCAACAGTTCTTGTCGTCTTGCGCAACAATTTTTTTAGCGAATGCGTATCGTTACTCGAATAATGCGACGCGATCCGTGAAGCCACTGCAGTGAACATCGCCTGCCCTACGATTGCAGCCGCCAAAGCGAAACGCTCAGCTCCCGAGTAAAGCCCCGCCTCTGCTGGCCCGCTTATATTTCCTACCGTAATTAATGCGAGGTGCGAATCAACCACCGCCAACAATGAGGACGCAAACATGACTTTAGAGACGTGTTTTTTGTGTGCAACCTCCCCTTCTAATGGAAGCAAAACTCGCCCGAGAACTCGATGCTCAACATTGTTTGCAACCGCAAGGGAAATTATTGCTGAGAAGAACACTGAAAAAACAATAATTAGCGCAGCGCTCTCGGTGGTGAATATATTGACCAGCATCAATACCAATATCACGGCCACCGATGGACGAAAGATCCCGTCGGGGATTATCGACACACTTGCAAGATGCGCCCCCCTTAACATTGCCTGTGTTAGTCGAACTCGTGCCACAATCGGCACTATTAGCAGCAGCGTAACCCATACGGTAGGAATCGTTCCTCCGGTCAATGGATTTGTTAACAGTAAGTAGCCAATAGCAACCACCGAAGAACCAACGATCCACACATGCCTTGAGGCTTTTAGTCGATAACTCTGATGCAACGGTTTTGTTCGTTCCTTTTCTATTGCATTAGCAATCTCTCGTACAGCAAGGCTTTCGTGACCGGTAAGCGCAATCACAACACCCACATTCATGAAAGCGAGCATGATGCTGAAGTGCCCGAATTGTTCGATTCCGAGAGATCGAGCTGCAACTACTCCGAAAATGAAGGAAATGCCCGCCGCGGCTACACGCGTACCGAGTGCTAGAACGGGATGGTTTCGCAAGGCAAGCAGCCACGACAGGCGGCTGTACTGCATCTAGGTGGCGCTCATTAAGTTAATGAGATCGTCTGCTGCGTGCCTCAGCCCCTGCTCGAGTGTTGTGTGTGCCCGCCATCCCATCGCGTTGAGTCGCGACACGTCCATCAACTTGCGCGGCGTGCCATCCGGCTTGGTTGTGTCGAATATCAGCTCGCCGTCGAAACCGACCACCTTGCCGACCAGTTCGGCCAGTTCCCTGATCGTGACGTCCTCACCGACGCCCACGTTTACCAGCGGCGGCTCGAACCGGCCGCTCACCGACTCGTCGCTGCCCAGCAGGCTCGTATAGCGATCGTCCGGCAGGTTCATCAGGAAGACGCAGGCGTCGGCCATGTCGTCGCTGTACAGGAACTCGCGCCGTGGCGTGCCGGTGCCCCAGATGGTGACCGTCCGGTCGCCGCGCTGCTTCGCCTCGTGGAACTTGCGCAGCAGCGCCGGGATGACGTGGCTG
>Ga0123396_106019_pt1 | contig 22640 bp, 22 predicted proteins | sample T10HLNO3metaT_FD_89924 | JGI IMG/M metagenome (GOLD analysis project Ga0123396, IMG submission 89924) | Methane-oxidizing artificial microbial communities from Washington, USA to study methane cycling - T10-HLNO3 metaT (Metagenome... ...
AAAAAACGCTTCGGTTGGCAGTTAGGCGATTTGCCGGCAGGCTACGACCACAAATACACCTATTCGCACTTGGGTTATAACTTAAAAATTACCGATATGCAGGCGGCCTGTGGCTTAGCGCAGTTAGAGCGTGCGCCGGAATTGATTGAAATCAGAAAACGTAATTTTAAATTCCTGAAGCAACGCTTGGCTACTTGCGAGCAGTATTTGATTCTGCCGGAAGCCACACCGGGATCGGATCCCTCATGGTTTGGGTTTCCTATCACGCTGAAGGAAGACTCAGGTCACGAGCGCGTGGAATTGTTGAAATATCTGGATAAATACAAAATCGGCTCCCGCTTGCTGTTTGCCGGAAACTTGACCCGTCAGCCCTATATGAAAGGCAGACAATATCGAATTTCCGGCTCATTGGATGTGACCGATAGAATTATGCGGCAAACTTTTTGGATCGGTATTTATCCGGCCTTAACCACCGAGATGTTGGAATTTGTTGCCGAGAAAATAGAAATCTTTTTTGGTATCCGTCAATAAGTTGGCAAACAATCAATGCAAAACAAGACCATAAAATATAGCGATCTATTGGCCGATTGGTTAAAAGAAAAAGGATATACCCACTGCTTTTACGTGGCGGGCGGCAATATCATGCACATTCTCGCCAGCGTGAATCGTCATTTCAAATGCGTTAGCGTGGTGCATGAGGTGGCAGCCGGTATAGCAGCAGAATATTTCAACGAAATAAGCACCGATGGCAAAGCCTTTGCTCTGGTAACCGCCGGTCCCGGCTTAACCAATATTGTCACCGCAGTGGCGGGTGCTTATTTGGAGAGCCGGGAATTGTTGGTGATAGGTGGGCAAGTAAAGACAGCCGATCTTTGCCGGCAACAAGTACGCCAGCGCGGCATTCAAGAGATTGATGGTGTGGATATAGTCAAGCCGATCACCTCAAAATCAGTGCTGATGGATAGCTTGATTTCCTGTGAGGCATTTAATCGGATTATCGACGCCGGGGTTACAGGCCGCAAAGGTCCGGTGTTTCTTGAAATTCCGTTGGATATTCAAGGTGCGCCAGTTGATGTAAACGATCCGCTATGCGAATTTGTTCCAGCCGCTAAACAAGCAATTCCACCTATACATTCAGCCGAAATCCAACGCCTAATCGACGATGTTCGCACGGCAAAACGGCCGTTTTTATTGATTGGAGCGGGTGTTGCCAGACAGACGGTAGAAAAGATATACGAGGCTTTGGAACCCATGGGTATTCCTTTGGCAACCACATGGAATGGCGCGGATAGGGTGGCAGCGGATCACCCTTTGTATTTTGGCCGCCCCAATACCTGGGGGCAACGTTACAGCAATTTATTGATGCAACAAGCCGATTTGCTGATCGCACTGGGAACCCGTTTGGGTCTGCAACAAACCGGGTTTAACTGGCAGGAGTTCGTACCTAACGGCAGAGTAGTGCAAGTGGAATGCGACCCTACCGAGCTTAGCAAAGGCCATCCCCGCGTCGATTGCGGTTTGCAAGGCGATGCCAATCAAGTGTTACAAGCATTGGCGGCAGCTAGCCTTGGCGAGCATGCCGAATGGGTGGCTTTTTGCCAAAAAGTGAAAGCCCAATTGCCGTTGATCGAGCCGATCAATAACACGGCAGAGCATTATTTATCGCCGTACGATTTTGTCAGCCGTTTGTCGGTACACTGCCGAGACACGGATAATGTCATTCCTTGCAGTAGCGGTGGAGCCTTTACCGTGATGATGCAAACCTTCGCCCAACAGCGCGGCCAACACATTGTGACAAACAAGGGCTTGGCATCGATGGGGTACGGTTTGAGCGGAGCAATAGGCGCGGCTTTCGCCTATCCGCAGCGCAGGACAGTTCTAGTGGAAGGCGATGGTGGATTTGCCCAAAATTTACAGGAGTTGGGCACGGTTGCTGTCAATAAGTTAAATCTGAAAATTTTCATTTTTAACGATAATGGCTATGCATCCATTCGCATGACGCAAAGAAATTATTTTAATGGTGCCTATATTGGTTGCGACCAGTCCTCGGGATTGGGTTTGCCGGATTGGCTAACCTTATTTAAAGCCTTTAATCTGCCTTGTATCAAACTCGATGCCAATTTCGAGCAAGACCCGGAATTCCAACGCCTATTCGCAAGCGATGAACCGGCTGGGTTTGTTGTACCGATAGATCCGGAACAAACCTATTTTCCCAAAATTACCAGTAGGGTAACGGAAACAGGTTCGATGCAATCAAATCCCTTGCACCAAATGACTCCGGACTTGGATGAGAATCTATATTCCGTAGTAGCGCAATATTTGCAATAAACATATCCAGTATGAATAGAAAACTAATCTCAGTGGTAATTCCTGCTTATAACGAGCAGGACAATGTTGATGAATTGGCTAAACAATTAACAGCAGTATTTGCGGAAAATAGCGCATACGATTTTGAAGCTATTATCGTAGAGAACGGTTCTCAAGATAATACCTACGAAAAGCTCTGCGCGGTACATGAGAAAGATCCGCGGTTTAAAATTGTGCAACTGGCGCGTAATTTTAGAATGGATGGCGGCATTACAGCTGGACTGAATTATGCGTCTGGTGATGCTGCCGTGATCATGACTGCGGATTTGCAAGATCCACCACATTTAATAACTCAGTTCATCAAAAAATGGGAAGAGGGATATGAAAACGTTTACGGTATTGTTACCAAACGTAATGGCACGGGCTTAATTCGCCGTTTTAACTCGCAATTGTTTTATTGGGTGGCCAACGGTTTGACCAACGGCATGGTTCCCAGAAATGTTAGCGACTTCAGGCTGATTGATAGAAAAGTATACGAAACCATCAATTCCATACACGAACGCAACCGTTTTATTCGTGGACTATTCGCCTGGGTGGGATATAAATCCATAGGTATTGAGCATGAGCGTGCCGAACGTTTTGCCGGCGTATCAGGAGCTCACACTTTCAAGGTTATCGAACTGGCGTTAAAAGGCATATTGGCCCATTCTTATGTGCCTTTAAAGCTTATTACTATATTGGGAATAACCATATCTGCGGCGTCTTTTATCCTATTAGTATGGACAATAGTAAAAGCAATATTCTGGGGTGTGCCGTTTGCTGGATATGGGACCATTATGACCGTTATGTTTTTGATGTTCGGAATATTATTTACTATGTTGGGTATTGTTGCAGAATATATTGGTTTGATATACGAGGAAGTGAAGAATCGACCTAATTTTATCGTGAGAAAGCAAGTTGGGTTCAATAACTAAACGTTTTTGGGGTAACGAAAAAATTCGTTATTTATTTGTAGGTTTGTACAATACCGCTTTTGGGTATGGTTTTTTTGCAGTTATTTGGTTTTTCCTACACCATGATTTACATTATGTGTGGCTTTTAATCATAAGTCATTTTGTATCGGTGATTAATGCATATTTGGGTTATAGGATTTATGTGTTTCGCGTGAAAGGGCGGTGGTTGAAAGAATTTTTTAGGTTTAATATGGTTTACCTTGGTGCTTTTGGTTTTAATTTAATAGCATTACCTCTTTTGGTCGAGAGACTTAATCTACATACATTGATTGCCCAAGCAATTATAGTATCTATTACTGTGATAAGCAGTTATATCTTGCATCGCCGATTTTCTTTTAAAAAGAATGGTGCGCAAAGTAAGTTATCTTAAATTTACTATCTAGTATGGATGGCATATTGAATGACTTCAGCTGATAGTGTTTGTGTAAAAAATAAAAATATTCATTGGTGGTTTGTCTGGATAATCTTTTCAGAGTTGGTTTTTCTGATCTTTTTTGTCAAGTATTTTGAATCCAGCGGTTATGCAATGCCGCCATTTTTCTTTGCGCCTTTAGATACATTTATGGACTTCTATAATACAAATTATTGGAGTCTAAATGATGGGCGTTATGACATATGGCAATCAATTTATCCGATAAGCGTATTTGCATTGGCGCAAATGTTAGTGCCGGATTATTGTGCTTCCGTTGTTTTACCGGCAGAGTTACGAGATTGCTCGCCATATTCTATCGCTTGGCTATTTTTGTTTTATTTTTGTGCAATTTTTGTATGTACAAAATTAATCGTAAAGCAGGTGGGTATAAAATATATTTCGGTTGAGATTGTTATATTTCTTGCGTTGCTGATGCAATTTCCCGGGCTTTATGCGTTAGAAAGAGGCAACTATATTATAGTTGCTTTTATGTTGTTGGCTTTTTCTCAGGCTTTTGGCGCCAATTGGAAAGGCGCAGTATTTCTTGCGTTGGCTATAAATATTAAGCAGTATTTAATAGTGCTCTGGTTCGTGCCGTTTTTTAAAAGAGAATATACATACTTTCTGATAAGTTTTTTTGCATCATTATTGATTAATCAAATAAGTATGATTGTCTTGGAAGATGGAAACTATAGGCAAATTTTCGAAAATATGTTTTCTTTTTCCGGCGCTGTTAATTCGGATTTTTTTCAGAAAGTTTGGTACACAACTTCGCTTAGTTCATGGTCGAAAGCTGTCTTTTACTATCAGGACAGGATTCCGGTAATCCTCTATTTGACTGCGCACTTTTTAAGGTGGTTTGTTCTTTTTGTTGCGGCGTCTATTTTATTTTTATCGGCGCGAAAAGCTCATTTTTTTACTTGGGAGCAATTAAGCGTAGTTGTTTTGCTTTCTATGATGGTCGCTACTGATTCCCCTGGTGGGTATGCAGTTATTTTGTTACTGCCATATTTAAGTGCAATTTTAATTGGAAGTTATGCTAATAAATATAGAAGGATAATCATGTTTGTGCTGTTGATTCCTCTGGATTTTGTGGTTGGTCCGATAATTGAGTTCAATCAATTTAGTTTTCTTTCGCAGCATTACGTGGATGTATCAACCGGATTGACATTTGGTGCATATATTCGTCCATTTTGTCTGCTTTTCATGTTGATAATCATGAGTTACCCGGTTTTAGTATCTTTAAGGAAATTTTCATGACATTTAAAAGCCTAGTTGATGCGCTTATACAAAATAAAGGATATATAGGTTTAAATCTCCTATTGTGGGTTTTGATGGCCTTTATTTTACTGGAAGTAATGCCTGTTAAATATGAGGCGCAAGTTATAATTAAATTAGGTCAATTTGATAACGATACGCCCATTGCTGGCGCGGCGGAATCCATCGAATATTTACGTAACTCAGAAACCTTAATTTCGGTGGCGACTGCTAATAACGTATCTCCTACGGGCCTTTCAAAGAGAATTAGGACGCATCCTATCGATAATAATAAAGCAATTAAGATACTAGTCCATTGGGATTCTGTTGACGATGCTGAACGCTTAGTTTCTGCTTTAGCTCAGAAAATTGTCGATCATCATCAGCAAAAATTAAACAAAGAACTCAATAGTGTCAAAAGTGAAATACTTTATTGGGAGAAAATTTTAGACAAGAAAGAATGCAATAGTCAGGTCGTTGAAACAATTTCCCAGCTAAAATTGATTATTTTGAGCATGAGGCCAACAGAAATCGTGGCTCCCGCGTCAAAGTCATTTGATATTGTATCTATCGATTATATAACGGTATATTTGGTGGCGTTATTTATGTGGATGTTTTCAAGTTTGCTAATTGTTGAATATCATAGGTCGTGAGTCTATAGGTTGTATTTTATAGTCGGATAATCTATTCAAATCATGGTGATTTCTCAAAAAAACTATTTGGCAATCGCTGTCAGTGGTTTGTGTATTCTGTCTTTAATTGTTTGGCGTGACATGCCTTATTATCCTGATGAAGTTGCATTGCAATTCTATGCGGGAAGGTTTATTCAGGATAAGGGCGTTTCTCACGGGTTGTTTGCACTTTGCTCGGCTTGGGGGCTGAAAGTCCCGATGCTGCTTGCATTACCAGCGTGGTTATTGTCTAAAACTATGCTTTTGGTAAATCCTGTGCAGTTTCGTATTTTTCCATTATTGGTTACTTTGACGATAGCATTATATGTGGCTAAGAAGGCTGTCAAGGGTGTAAATCCACTTGCGGTACTAATTATTTCAACAGGATTTATTGGGGTTGCTGGCTCCGGGCTAACGATGGCTCGTCCTGAATTTATTCATTTGCTTAATTTGCTTTTCTGCTTACTCTCATTTGTTTATTGGGATAATTCTGAAGTTCGTAAGCTTTATATCGGTATTTTTGTATTGGTTGGTTTGCTGGCTAGTGCATCATTGTCGGTTTATGTGCATATTCAAGGGGTGTTATTTGTTCCGCTGTCTATAGTTCTTGCAATATTACTATGTCGATCATTCACGTATAAAATTATTCCCACGATATTATCTGTTGCATATTTGTTCGGTATGTCAATTGCAGCTATTATTGGGTTTAGTCGGGGCATGTCATGCGACAATTACCCTGGTATACAGAGTTATTTGTCTTCTATGACAGTTGATATACATGCAGTTGTATTGCAGGGATTCTTTAGCTGGGTTAATAATAACTTTGTCGGTTATTCTCAGCCGTTTCTTTATAATAGTGAATATGCGATTGGTTACTTGCCCTCCGTCGAACCTGAGTCTATAGTTTATTTTATTAAACTAAGGTTTTTAAATTGGTTTATACGGATTATTCTGTTTTTTAATCTTTTTATATTTTTTTGGGTTTTATTTTTTAGCGTTTTTAAGATGATTAATGGGTTATTTTGTTATTTTAAGGCGAAATACACCTGTAAAAAATATTTTGATATAAAATATTTGCTTCTGTGTTTGATTGTTTCTCCGATTGTTTTTTTGTATGCTTATGACGCGGCTCATAATTTTTATAGGACTTTTTTTCTTAATTATGTAATTGTTGTTGTTGTTTGTCTATCTCTTGCTGGTTTTAGGTCTGGATACTTTAAGCATCTTATAAATATATATGCGTTAGTCTGTGTTTGTGTAGTTGCTTCATCCCTACTTGTGAATTTTGTATTATTCAACAAATATTTAAAGGAAGGCTTTGTGGGTCCATCAATTGCGTTGAATAGTCTCGGCGCAGTTAATCATGATATTTTGGAGTTGGCTAGCGCATGTAAACTGAATATGGATAAAGGCAGAATTATTGTCGACGATTTAACCTATGAAAGCATGAAGCGTTTTTCTATACTATTTCCAATTACCTATCTCGACTTGCAGGGGCAGCTGACTGGCTTGGGCACTAAAAGAGTGCTTGATATTGCTAAGCCTAGAGGGGTTATTGCTAGGTGTAGTTATGTTGAGCACGCAGGGCTAGTATATGAACATAAAAATAACGGGTTGTGTTGTGCAAACTATAACTATCTATAAAAATAAATTATTTGGTAACTTAGTTGTGTAGGTGTTTATTTCGTGTTTTATATCTTGCGCTCATAAGTATTTAAAATGGTTTGATTTATAACATGCAGGCTTATCTGGCTTATAAGGAATTTTGTTAATATGAAAAAGGTAGCCATCCTTCAATCAAATTATATCCCTTGGAAAGGCTATTTTGACATTATTGCTGCAGTAGATGAGTTTATTCTATATGACGATATGCAATATACTCGTCGAGATTGGCGGAATCGCAATCAAATTAAGACGCCTCAAGGTCTTCAATGGTTAACAATTCCCGTGCAAGTGAAAGGTAAGTATCTTCAGAAGATTCGAGAAACCCAAATTGATGGCAATGACTGGTCGGGAATGCATTGGAAAGCACTTGAGCAAAACTATCGTCGAACTCCTTATTTTGATGAGATTGCCTCACTTATTGAACCTATCTATAAAGGCGAATCTTTCATATATATCTCCCAGTTGAACCGGAGGTTTATTGAGGTTGTTTGTAAATATTTAGGTATACAAACTGTAATATCTAATTCATGGGATTACCATCTTATTGATGGTAAAACAGAACGCCTTGCAAATCTTTGTGTTCAAGCTGGTGGTTCAGAATATATTTCAGGTCCATCCGCTAAAGGCTATATTGACGAACACGTATTTGGAGAAATAGGTATCAAGCTTACGTGGTTCGATTATGCTGGATATCCTGAGTACCCGCAACTTTGGGGTGATTTCACGCATGGTGTTACCATACTGGATCTTTTGTTCAATTGCGGTAAAGATTCGCGTAGTTATATGAGGTATGTTAGCCCATGAAGCTTTCAATTGTTGCTACTCTTTATCAATCGGCACTATATATTAATGAGTTCCATGCTAGGGCAACCGCTGCCGCGATTGAATTAACAGGTGGTGAATACGAAATAATACTAGTTAACGACGGTTCTCCGGATAACAGTCTCGATCTTGCTGTAAAGCTTAGTGAGCAAGATCCCCATGTGATTGTTGTCGATCTGTCGCGTAATTTCGGCCATCACAAAGCGATGATGACCGGTTTATCGATAGCGCAAGGTGAGCGAGTGTTTTTGATTGATAGCGATCTTGAGGAAGAACCAGAATGGTTGCTACCTTTCATAAGGCAAATGGAATCGGAGGCATGCGATGTTGTATACGGCATTCAATCCAAGCGCAAAGGAGGTTTTTTTGAAAGAATCACTGGTGTTTTGTTTTATGGTTTATTTCGAGTTTTTACTGGAATAGCTCAGCCAAATAATATCGTCACTGCCCGGCTAATGTCACGAAGGTACGTTGAAGCCTTGCTGTTACATCAGGAACGGGAAATTAATATTGGCGGACTTTGGATTATCACTGGGTTTAAACAATGCCAATCAATTGTCAAAAAACACTCAAGTAGCCCCTCGACATACTCTATCTCTCGAAGATTTAGTCATTTCGTCAACGCGGTAACATCTTTTAGTAGTCTTCCATTAGTATTCACATTCTACTCAGGATTCGTTATCTCGATTTCCGCATTGATCTACATTGCCTATCTTTCTTTCAGGTTTTTTTTCATCGCTTCGCCGCCTAGTGGATACACTTCAATTATTGCATCAATATGGTTGTTTTCTGGATTGATTATTTTTTTTATTGGCGTGCAAGGTATTTACATATCAAAGGTATTTTCCGAGGTCAAACAACGGCCATATACGATAATTCGGCATGTTTATAGACATGTTCAACAATCGCGAGGTGCAAAATGACAGTTAATAGTATACCTAGTGGTTCATATGGAGTTTGGCAGCAGTGTCAAGTGGAGTCAGTGATTGATGAGGTTGTTGAGCAAGTTACAAGAGTTGGTTATGCAGTTGTTGACGGGGGCTATTCGTTATCTGAGCTGAAGGATATTTCGGATGAATTTAATCGTATTCGAAAGAGATATATTTCGATGTACGGAGAACAATTGCTTAGAGATATAAATGAATATCACACTATTCGGTCGCCTTTAACTCATAATGGAGGAGTTGGCGTTTTTATTGGTCTTGCTTTGAATGAAAATCTTCTGTTAGTGCTACGGCGCTTGATTTCAGGAAAGTTTGTGCTTAATCAGCAAAATGGAGTTATCAATCCTCCGCTAGAGACTTATAATCAAGGAGCTTGGCATCGGGATTTGCCTTATCAGCACTTTGTGTCTACAAAACCTCTCGCTATCAATGCCTTATTCTGTGTTGACGATTTTACATTTGAAAATGGGGCAACATTTGTACTTCCTGCATCGCATTTATCAGAACCATTTCCTTCGTTAAGTTATATTCAACGTAATGCTATACAAGTAGAGGCAAAAGCTGGTTCATTTATTGTGCTCGATTGTATGCTGTTTCATTCCGGTGGGTTTAATAAAACAAATTATGAGCGTCGCGCGGTTAATCATCTCTATAACATCCCGTTTTTTAAACAACAGATTAGTATACCAAACAATATAAATGATAATACATTATCTCAAGAGGCAAAAGAAATTCTTGGATATGATTATATGGAAGCGAGTTCCGTTGGGCAATATTTCGCAATGCGTAAAAATAAATATTACTGATTATTGGCTCGCTATTTTAGGAAAAACTAAATGGTTAACAAAAATATTTCCTTATATAAGGCATTTTCTGATCCTGTTGTACAAAGTGAGCTTAAGCTTGATGGCTTCAACGGATTAGTTAATAGTAACGGTGTATTGTATAAATTTGTAAACTCCAACCCGTTGGTTATCGATTTTATTGAGCCGTATTCTTTAACAGAAACTGATGATATTAATCTGAAAATGTATAATTCAGAGGGATCTACCGAAATTTATCGTAATTTTTTAAACTGGCTTTTCGAAACATTTGATGAGCAAGAGTCCTTTTTCAGAGTTAAAACTATAAATCGTTTAAACCTTGCTAAAGGTATGAAGGTTTTAGTTATTGGGTGTGGTCTGGGTGAGGATATTCCGCTGATTATGAATATTATTGGCGAAGAAGGTGAATTACATGCTCAGGATTTTAGTTTGGCAATGGTTAAAAAAAGCAGTGACATAAATAAATTTAATAATTTATGTTTTTCTGTTTCAAATGCCAAATCTCTTCCTTATGCATCTAGGTATTTTGATGCGGTTTATCATTTTGGTGGTATTAATTTATTTGGAGATATTGGGAAGGCTATTTCTGAGATGGAGCGTGTATGCAAGATTGGCGGTAAAGTGATGTTTGGTGATGAAGGGATTGCATCACATTTAAGAGGTACTCCGTATGCAGAAATAGCAATTAATAATAATAGATTGTGGGCCTCTAATGCTCCCTTGGACGCGCTTCCATACAATGCAGATAATATTGAGATAACCTATGTTTTAGGAAATTGCTTTTATCTTATTTCTTTTTCTCCGTATATTGGTTTTCCAAAAATGAATATAGATGTTATTCATAAAGGATTGCGTGGAGGTACGGCGAGGACCAGGTATTTTGGAATGCTTGAAGGTGTTACTGAATTGTCAAAAAACAGATTAATAAGTGAAGCAAAAAAAAGAGGTATATCAATTCATGATTTAATGGAAGAAATTATTAATGATAAACTGTCTAACATATAACATAATGTTTAATAGCTACGGCGTGACTCCTGCTCGCAACGATGCGGTTATTTTTGATTCATATATTTGTTTAATAGTTTAGATTGCCCGATATTATGACTGCTGAAAAACTAATTAAAGACATAGGGAATTACTACGGTAGAAAGATTGTCGAGCATGGGGTAAGTCCTAAGGGTGTGGACTGGAATGGAGAGGCTAGCCAAGTTTTGCGGTTCAGTCAATTATGTAAATTGCTTGACGCGGGTGCCTGCGATGAGTTTTCTATAACCGATTATGGTTGTGGTTATGCCGCATTGGCGGACTATTTGGCAGCTCGTTTCGAAAAATTTGAGTACCTCGGATACGATGTCTCCGCTGAAATGATCGATGCTGCGAGGATAGAGCATTGCGATCAGTCAAATGTTAGGTTTAATGTTGGAAGTCAAATGCTAGAAGTCACAGATTATTGTTTGGCAAGCGGCGTTTTTAACGTCAAGCTTGAGTATTCAGACGATACTTGGATTGATTATATTCATACGACTTTGGATGCTATGTCCCAATATGCCAGTCGAGGATTTGCGTTTAATTGTCTTACCGCTTATTCGGACGCAGATAAGATGCGCGATTACCTCTATTATGCGGACCCGTGTGCCTTGTTTGATTTGTGTAAGCGCCGCTATTCGCGAAATGTGGCTTTGCTGCATGATTATGGGCTGTATGAGTTCACGATATTGGTAAGGAAATAATTATGAAGAATCGGCTTGTAATTTTCGGTTGCGGTGAAATAGCACAGCTTGCCTATTTTTATTTCAGTAATGACTCAGATTATGAAGTCGTGGCTTTTACAGTTGACAGAGCATATATAACGGACTCATTTTTTTGCGGTCTTCCAGTCGTGGCATTTGAAGATATTATTCTGCAGTATAGCCCAGAAGAGTATGAGTGTTTTATCGCACTTAGTTACTCGAAACTAAATGCAGTTCGTAAAGAAAAGTATTCGTCGGCCAAAGCAAAAGGATACCAGTTAGCAAGTTATGTTAGTAGCAGGGCTACAATTTTAAACGAAGGGCGAATTGGTGATAACTGTTTTATTTTTGAAGACAACACAATTCAGCCTTACGTTACGATTGGTAATAACGTAACACTTTGGAGCGGCAATCACATCGGTCATCACTCTACTATTAAAGATCATTGCTTCATCGCCTCTCATGTCGTTATTTCTGGAGGGGTCGAAATTGGGGAGCAATGTTTCGTTGGTGTTAACGCGACAATCAGAGATCACATTAAAATTGGCGAAAAATGCGTTATTGGAGCTGGAGCATTGTTGCTCGTGAATGCTGAACCCGAAGGTGTTTACATGGGAATGGCAACAGATCGATCAAAAATTCCAAGTACCAGATTAAGGGGAATATGAATAGCAAATGGCAAAAGCTAGGACTGCTCTACAGTACCCCTAGTAACGGGCTTCATCCCAAACTCATGACCCATGCTTCAAATCCTCTGCCCGTGTTACTGAAAGATGATGTATACCGTATTTTTTTTAGCGGCAGAGATGCGAATAATCGCTCTTCGGTTGGTGCAGTTGATATCGATATCCTAACACGCGAACTTGTTTGTGAGCATAGTGAACCCTTTTTTGTACATGGACCTGAGGGTTGTTTTTATGCTGACGGCGTTAGCATCGGTAATTGCTATGAGGTTAATGGGATAACCTATATGCTTTTTATGGGTTGGCAGACGCCTAAACAGGGGCATTGGCGGGGCGATATTGGTAGATTGATTTTAAAGCCGGATTGGAGTTTAGAGCTAGATTCTGATATTCCTCTAATGGGATCTGATGATGTTGATCCCATAAGTCTTTCTTATCCTTGGGTCCAAAAGGATGAGAACGGTTATAGCATGTGGTATAGCTCAGTTACAACTTGGGATATTGGCAATGGAGAAATGTTAGCTCCGATCAAATACGCTTCTTCTCATGACGGACACAAATGGAATCGTAAAGGGTTAGCAATACCTTACGAAATTGGAAGAGCGCAAGCCTTTTCTAGGCCCACAGTTATAGGTGATTCAGAAAACGGATTTAAGATGTGGTTCTCCTATCGAAGCGATATTGGAGGTAAATACCGAATTGGATATTCTTTTAGTAATGATGGAAAGCAGTGGGAGTTATCCTTGGCAGACGCGGGCATTGATGTTTCTATTTATGGATGGGATTCTGAAATGATTGAGTATCCATTTGTTTTTGAGCACAAAGGCCATCGATATATGCTCTATAACGGCAATGGCTTTGGCAAGACAGGGTTTGGATTGGCTGTTTTAACTTATGGGTAATATGTCTTTGCCACAAAAGAGAAGTCGAAGTTCAGTAAAACAATTATTTCGCTACGGAGTTGTTGGAGTTTTCAGTAACTCGGTGGGTTATATGGTTTATTTACTGGTTACTTATTTTGGAGGGGCTCCTAAGATAACCATGACTTGTCTATATGCTGTTGGGGCTGTTATTGGCTTTATTGGCAACCGTAAACTGACATTCGCGCACTCGGGAAGTTTGCTTGGAGCTGGAGTCCGTTACGCAATTGTACATTGCGTAGGATATTTTATTAACCTTGGGATACTTATCGTAATGGTTGATAAGCTTGGATACCCACATGAGTTAGTTCAAGCGGCGGCGATTTTTATCGTGGCTTTGTTCCTTTTTTTTACATTCAAGTTTTTCGTTTTTACGGCTTCTGGAAGTGTTAATGCGGGTAAGGTATGAGACATTGCTTAGCTTGTAACTCGCAATATGATACTAAAAACTCTAACTGTTTAAGTTGTGGATTTAGCCCCTGCAATATAGACGGTTTTGATTCTTACGCGCCTGATTATGCTCGTGGTGGCGGAGGCTTTAAGGCAAGTTATTTTTCGGAGTTAGCTTGTCTTGAATCATCTAATTTCTGGTTCCAATCGAGAAATAAAATAATTTTGTGGGCGTTGAAAAAATACTCTCCAAGCCTAAGAGATTTTCTTGAAATAGGTTGTGGTACTGGTTTTGTGTTGAGCGCAATTCAAAATTCTTTTCCAGATGTGGCAGTTAATGGAAGCGAAATTTTCGTCGAAGGGCTAGGATTTGCTGCGAAGCGAGTTCCTTCAGCTAATCTCATGCAAATGGATGCTCGGCAAATTCCCTTTATGGATGAATTTGATGCTATTGGAGCTTTCGATGTACTCGAACACATCAAAGAAGATGAGCTTGTTCTTAGTCAGATTCATAAGGCATTGAAGTCCAAAGGAGTGCTATTGCTCACTGTGCCTCAGCATGCGTGGTTATGGAGCGTTGCTGACGAATATGCACTTCATGAACGTCGTTATTCTGCTATAGAGATTTATAAAAAGGTAGAGATGGCGGGGTTTAGAATCGTCAGAAGTACGTCTTTTGTGTCTTTGATTTTGCCTGCGATGATATTTTCTAGGTTTTTTAAAAAGAATAAGGACGAGAAATTTGATCCCACATCTGAGCTTAAAATTGATCCTTGGTTGAATATATTATTCGCTAGCTTGTTAAGGATTGAGCTTGCAGGGATAAAGTTTGGAATGAATTATCCCTTAGGTGGATCCCGACTTATAGTTGCTACGAAGATTTAAAGTATGAAAAATATGCATAATACTATTCCTTTTAATTGGCCTTATATGACAGGCAAGGAGTTGTACTATATAGCCGAAGCTCATTTCAATGGAAGCTTGGCTGGTGATGGGCCTTTTACCAAGAGATGTCATGGCTGGATAGAGGAGCGTACCCATTGTAGTAAAGCTTTATTAACTCACTCATGCACGGCTGCGCTGGAGATGGCTGCATTACTATTGGATATTCAGCCTGGTGACGAGATCATTATGCCGTCTTATACCTTTGTTTCAACGGCCAATGCCTTTGTGTTACGTGGTGGCGTGCCAGTTTTTGTGGATATCCGAGAGGATACCTTGAATCTGGACGAGCGATTGATCGAATCAGCTATTACGCCGCGAACGAAGGCGATTGTACCAGTTCATTACGCTGGGGTTGGGTGCGAAATGGACACAATTATGGCTATTTCTGAGCGCCATGATCTTAAGGTTGTAGAGGATGCCGCGCAAGGTGTCATGGCCAGTTATAAAGGGAGCATGTTAGGAAGCATCGGTGATCTTGGGACATATAGTTTTCATGAAACCAAGAATGTTATATCTGGAGAGGGTGGAGCTATATTAGTAAACGATCCTGACCTAGCATTGCGTGCCGAAATTGTTCGAGAAAAGGGTACTGATCGCAGTCGTTTTTTCCGTGGTGAAGTTGATAAATATACCTGGCAAGAAGTTGGCTCATCATTTTTGCCTGGTGAATTGATCGCTGCTTTTCTCTGGGCTCAGCTTGAAGATTCTGAGCGCATAACACATGAGCGGCTGGTAAGCTGGCAGCGTTACCATGAGATATTGGAGCCTCTCGAATCGAAAGGTGTTCTACGCCGACCTATTGTCCCTGATAGTTGTCAACATAATGCCCATATGTACTACGTGCTATTGGCTTCTGATATTGATCGGCAACAAGTATTGAATGAGTTCAAGCGTAATGACATCACGTCAGTGTTTCACTATGTTCCGTTGCATTCTTCGCCGGCTGGGGAACGATATGGAAGAGTTCACGGCGAACTTGAAGTTACCAATTCGCGCTCAGAAAAATTGATACGTTTGCCGCTTTGGGTTGGACTTACTTCGGAGCAGCAAAGACGAGTTGTGGATGTGCTGGAATATGTTACGAGCAAGGGGTAGATTTTGCCTGCTATGTGTTTACTTCATTGAAAATTCATTGATGAGGCAAGCATGACCAACTTTGGGCAATGGAATAATCAACTACTGGAGCCAGTATTGATTACCTATAATAGGGCCTCGTGCTTAAAAGAAACATTGCAAACTTTTCTCGATGCCGGTCTGACCGAGATGCGTCTGCATGTTCTGGATAATGCATCGACAGATGAGACAGGTGATGTTGTGGCTGCATATCAGGAGCAATGGCCTAATCTGCAATATCATCGTAACAAATATAATATTGGCGGTAACGGTAATATTTTGCGAGCGGTGGAAATAACTGATTCAAAATATTGCTGGATTATCGGCGATGATGATGACTGGCATCTAGAATTTATTTTAGAGTTAATTTTTGCACTGAAAAATAGCGATGCCGATATTATTCGTTTGGGTTGGCTGGTAGAGGATAAGCATAGAGGTCAACTTATCAGTGCACTGGATTTGGCTCAAAATGAATCGTTGTTTTTTGCTAGTATTAGCATGATTTCCGCAACAATAACTAGGCGTTCTATTTTGGCGGCTTATTTGCCAAATTCTTACATGAATATTGGCGATGCTTACCCTCAATTAGTACCAGCCATCCTTGCCGTGCAACAAACGCCTCTCCTTGTTTATAGTACCAAAAATAACTTAATGACACATACTCCAAATACCGGCCCAGGATATTATTTCGGTGATTTGGAATGGTATGCTGCTTGGTTCAGAACCAGTAGGTTTCTAACGGACACAAAACTCCGTATAAAATTTATTGGGGAAATCACTCGGTATATGACAAGGGACAGGAATAGTAAGAACGGCTGCTTATGGTTGGTTAAAGTCGCTTTAAACTATAAAGCCCAAGGTATAAATCAATTCAATTATTTGTTGTCTATGCTGGCATATGGTGATGGTTGGCGCGGTCGCATCCTAATCGTATTGCTGGTCTATTGCTTAATGCCCGGCCGTTTGGCAGGAGGCTTGCGGCGATTTTATCGTAAGCTTTTTAATTTACCCGAGAGAACTTTAACTATTGATCGATCCAGGCTTTGATTTTTTTGCCGAATTGAATTTATAACTAGCCAATCCATTCATTGGATACAGGGAACCCGAGGCAAAACTATATGCAGGTCGATAAGAAAACGTTAGCAGTTTTAGCGCAACGCGGCTGGCAGGCTGGCGCTGGCCTGATTACGCTGTTTTGCATTGCACGATATTTATCGCCTGCTGAACAGGGCTACTACTACACCTTTGCCAGTCTCGCCGGCTTGCAGGCGTTATTGGATATGGGTCTGTCCACCATACTGGTGCAGCAGGCGGCGCATGAATTTGCCGAATTGACTTGGTTGCCGCATGGGGCGGTCGTTGGTAAAAATGTCGGCCGCTATCTGGCTCTGACTAAAAAAGCGTTGTGTTGGTATGGTGTTTCAGGACTGCTGTTTTTGTTGGTTTATCCGGGCGGTTTGTATTTCTTTAGTCATCGGCCCCAGGAGTCGGATTTAGCCTGGCAGCAACCTTGGTTGGTTCTAGTTGTCAGTACCGCAGTAGGTTTGGCCTTATTACCGGTTTTGGCTATAGTGGAAGGCAGCGGTAAAGTTGTGGAGGTCTATTCGCTGCGCTTGGTGCAAGGTATTGTTGGCGCTATCGCCATTTGGTTTACCCTAATGCAGGGGGGCGGTCTTTATGCGGTCGCTATGATGCCCGCATCGGCTGCCTTGATTGCTTTGGTATGGGCACTATTTCGCTATCCGAAACTATGGGTGTCAGCGTTGTTTGGAATTTCCGGAGACTTCGGTTGGTGGCGAGAGCTTTGGCCGATGCAATGGCGTTTGGGAATCAGTTGGCTCTGCGGGTATTTTTTAACGCAGATGCATACTCCGCTATTGTTTCAAACTCAGAATGCTGTGGTTGCAGGGCAAATGGGTGTCACCATGACCGTTTGCAACATGTTGGGTTTGTTAAGTTTAGCTTGGATGACGAGCCGAATCCCCGTGTTAGCGAAAGCTGCCGGTCAACAGGATTGGGATTTACTGGACAAGGAATTCAAAAAGGGTTTTAAACGTTCACTTGCGGTATTTGTCCTGGGGGCGGTGTTTTTTGTTTTGATTCGCTATGCGGCCGATTACACGGCGTATGGCGTAAGATTTTTACCGTTTTGGGAAACTTTTGTTCTCATCGGTGCAATTTTGTTTGCCCATATTTCCGGATTGTTAGCTATCTATCTCAGGGCGCACCGTAAGGAGCCCTTTCTTTGGTTGTCCTTGTCAGGAGCGTTGTTGACCGTTGGTGGCTCGGTTTGGCTGGCGCCAAGTTTGGGTTCGGCGGGTATTGTGCTGGTGTTGTTTTTAGTGAATGTTGGGTTCGGTTTTCCGACATCTCTGGTGATGTGGGTAATGCTTCGTAAAAAGTGGCACGCGATAATATAATAAAAATATGAATAAAGAGAATAGGCCCTTACTAACTATTGCCATTCCAACTTGGAATAGGGCAAATTATTTAGTTAAGAATATCGAACAAATTGTATCTCAGCTTGGTGAATTAACTTATCCAATAGAGATTTTAGTATCCGACAACTGTTCCAGCGACAATACTAAAGACTGCGTCGACGAGTTTTTAAACAAAGGACTTCCGATACGATATATAAGAAACTCGGAGAACATAGGTCCTGATCTAAATATTGCACAATGCTTTAATCAGGCGGCTGGGCAATACGTTTTAATTTTTGGCGATGATGACTTACTGATAGATGGCTCGTTAAAACATCTGGAAAGTTTATTGGCGCGTAAAAATTATGGTGTGGTGTCAGTCCGAGCATATGGTTACGACTTCGACTTTAGGGCTGAATACCCTGGCGGTAGCGAGAAATTGTACGAATTTGCAAACTCAAACGAGTTTATTGTCAAGTTAGGTAAGTTTTCGACGTTGATTTCCGTGAATATAATATCCAAGGATTATTTGCAAGGTGTCGATGCTAACGATTACTGCGGAACCAATCTGGTACACATTGATTTAATTTACAGTGCTGCTTTAAAGGCGCCTGTTAATCTATATGTAGACAGCTATTTGGTGGCTTATAAGCGTAATAATAGCGGCGGCTACTCCTTTTCCGACGTGTTCGTTGATAAGTTTGGCGCTATTGTTGATAAATATATTGATAGTGGATTATCCGTCGATACCAAATATAAACTCGAGTCGGATATGCTGATAGGCTATTATCCATACTACGTGTTAAGGTTACGGTTGCAGGGAACTGAAGATTTGAGCATTGCCTATTCACGATTTAATGCAAGATTTTCTCGGCATTGGACTTTTCATTGTTTTGTCGCGCCAATTTTTAAGCTGCCAAAAGGATTGGCAATAATTTACGGTGCCATATCGGTTTTTATCGGAAGAGTGTTGACTGGCGACTTCAGACGTGGTTGCGCTTTTGTTTGGGTACGGTTAGGTAAATTTATTAGGCATTAGTGTTCTGGCTTATGAGCAATTGTTTTTATTAAAGATTGATAAAGTTCACCTTATTAACATACCGATGATTTCTTTTTGCTAAAGGTGGAGACGGCTATTAATTGTTTCAAGATTCTTAAGTATTTATCTCAAGTCAATGAAAATATCAATTGTCACCGTATCTTATAATGCGGCTGAGTTTATTCACGATAATTTGCAGTCAGTATCGAGGCAGAATTTTAATAACATCGAGCATATCGTCATTGATGGTGGCTCAACCGATGGCACCGTCGATATGGTGTGTAAATACGGTCAGCATCTGGCCAAGTTTATTTCCGAACCTGATCACGGTATTTACGATGCGATGAATAAAGGTATTTTTCTGGCGTCCGGTGATGTCATAGGTACACTGAACGCCGACGATGTGTATGCGGATGACACGATATTATCCCAAGTCGCCGACATTTTTTCTGACCCTACTGTAGACGTCTGCTACGCAGATTTGTTGTATGTCGATAGGTACGATGCTTCAAAAATTGTTCGATATTGGACTTCTTGTAACTATCGTAGCGGTTTATTCGAAAAAGGTTGGATGCCGGCGCATCCCACTTTTTTTGTGCGTCGCCGCCTCTATGAGCAGTTGGGCGGATTCGATTTACAGTTTTCCAGACAAGCAGACTTTGAGTTGACTATGCGATTTCTAGCCGTGAATAAGGTTAAGGCTGTTTATATTCCCAAAATCTGGATAAAAATGCGGATCGGCGGTATTTCCAATAATAGTCTGATCGGCATTATCAAAGGAAACATAGAAGCTTATTACGCTTGCCGAAAGAATAACCTGCCCGTGCGAATGCCGATGTTTATTTTACGTAAGGTTCTTTCCCGGATGCCGCAGTTTTTTAATAGACCGACTGTCCCCGTTAAGTAATTCCGCGTTCGTTCAGGCCAAGATTTACGGGTTCTTTGGTCAATGCTTCCGATACCCTGGAGCCGTTGATAATTTGCTAGAATGCCTGTTAGCTCATTTTTTAGTACAGACATGAAACACATCGAACTTCTCTCCCCCGCCGGCACCATTCGTAATATGCGGTACGCCTTTGCGTTTGGCGCTGATGCGGTTTATGCCGGGCAGCCGCGTTATAGCCTGCGTGTGCGCAACAACGATTTTATGGCCGACAACCTAGCCAAAGGCATAGCCGAAGCGCATCAGTTGGGTAAGAAATTCTTTCTGGCCGCCAATGTCATTCCGCATAATGCCAAGATTAAAACGTTCTTGAAAGACATGGTGCCGATCATTGCGATGCAGCCGGATGCGTTGATCATGGCCGATCCTGGCTTGATCATGATGACGCGGGAACAATGGCCGGAGATGCCGATTCATTTGTCGGTGCAAGCCAACACGGTGAATTATGCCAGTGTCAGATTCTGGAAAAGTATGGGTGTGGAGCGGGTGATTTTGTCGCGGGAGTTATCGCTGGATGAGATTGCCGAAATCCGCCAACAATGTCCGGATATGGAGCTCGAAGTATTTGTACATGGTGCGTTGTGTATTGCCTATTCCGGTCGCTGCTTGCTGTCCGGTTACTTCAATCATCGCGATCCGAATCAAGGTACCTGCACCAATTCCTGCCGGTGGAAATACGATACTAAGCCGGCTGTGGAAAATGCGGAAGGCGATTATTTGCTGGCTGATAGTGCGGTCATTTCGATGAATGATTTGAATGCCGGGCTCAATACCGCCAGTTGCGGCGGCGCCGACCGGCATCCTTTGGCCGACAATATCTATTTCCTGGAAGAAGAGGGACGTCCGGGAGAGTTGTTACCGGTGATGGAAGACGAAAACGGTACGTACATCATGAATTCCAAAGACTTGCGGGCGATAGAGCACGTGCAGCGCTTGGTGGAAATCGGTATCGACAGCCTGAAGATCGAAGGCCGTACCAAATCGCATTTTTACGTAGCGCGCACTGCGCAGACTTATCGGCAAGCGATAGACGACGCATTGGCGGGCCGGCCGTTTCAGCCCGAGTTGTTGGGGATTTTGGATAACTTGGCGAATCGCGGTTATACAGACGGTTTTTATCAGCGCCACCATACCCACGAACATCAAAACTACCTATCCGGTTATTCCAAAAGTCATCAGCAGCAATTTTGCGGCGAAATTACCCATTACGACACCGAAACGGGTTGGGCGGACATTAGCGTCAAAAACAAGTTTTCGCTGGGCGATAAGCTGGAATTGATCCTGCCGCACGGCAATCGGGATATAACCGTGGAGAATATGGTCGATAAATACGGTCAGCCCATGCAGGAAGCCTCTGGGGGCGGTTATGAAGTGAAAATTCCACTGCCTGATGCTGATTGCCAGTACGGACTGCTGGCGCGTTATTTCTAGCCTTTGGAGGCTGTATGTCATTTCTTACCGGCGCTTTATGTGACCGCTTTTCTGCCCAAGAAAACTTTCAAATTGCCGAGCCTTTGTTCCGGTATTTCGGCGGTAAAACCCAGTTCAGCGGGCAAATCACGACTTTAAAAGTGTTCGAAGACAACACTTTGGTGCGGACCGTGCTGGAAGAAAAAGTCACTGATCGGGTGCTGGTTATCGACGGCGGCGGCTCAAAGCGTTGCGCCTTGTTGGGGGATACCTTGACTGCTTTGGCGGTCGAAAATGGCTGGCAGGGTATCGTCGTTTACGGCAGTATTCGCGGTTCGGAAGCGATCAACAAAATGCCGATTGGTGTGGTGGCTCTGAACACTCACCCGCTTTGCAGCAGTAAGCACGGACATGGACATCGGGATTCGATGATCACTTTTGCCGGCGTCAATTTCAAAAAAGATCACTATCTTTATGCCGATAGCGACGGAATTATCGTCTCGGAAACAAAATTGGATTAAAATCGTTTTGTCTTAACCAAGTAAAATACTCAAGAATATGCAAATCGTACTCGCAAACCCTCGTGGATTCTGTGCCGGCGTAGACCGGGCTATTGAAATTGTCGATCAAGCGATCGATACCTTCGGTGCACCGATTTATGTGCGGCACGAAGTGGTGCATAACCGTACGGTAGTCGATGGCTTGAAGGAAAAAGGCGCGATTTTTATCGAAGAACTCAGTGACGTGCCGGTGGGGTCGTACCTGATTTTTAGCGCTCACGGTGTGTCCAAGCAGGTCCAAAAGGAAGCGGAAGAGCGCAAGTTAACCGTGTTCGACGCGACTTGTCCGTTGGTTACCAAAGTGCACATGCAAGTAGCCAAACATGCCAAACAGGATAGAGAAGTGATTCTGATCGGCCATGCCGGTCATCCTGAGGTTGAAGGCACTATGGGACAGTACGACAAATGCACCGAGCATGGCGATATTTATCTGGTTGAAACCCCGGATGATGTGAAAAACCTGAGAGTGAATAATCCGGATAATTTGGCTTACGTCACGCAGACTACATTGTCCATGACCGACACCAAAATAATGGTCGACGCATTGCGTGAGCAGTTTCCGTCCATCAAAG
>Ga0123396_117239_pt1 | contig 22131 bp, 18 predicted proteins | sample T10HLNO3metaT_FD_89924 | JGI IMG/M metagenome (GOLD analysis project Ga0123396, IMG submission 89924) | Methane-oxidizing artificial microbial communities from Washington, USA to study methane cycling - T10-HLNO3 metaT (Metagenome... ...
ACCGTTGAAGTCGGTCTGGAAGATGATGTCCGGGCCGGCTGCAACGCAACCCGTCGGGCCGCAGACCGTACCGCCATTCACTGCACCGATGTTCGGCACTTCACCGGCGATGATGGCCGACGGATCAACCGACTGGAACGGCAGGTTCTGGCTGATGTTGGTCACCAGGAAGGAGATCAGCTCTTCATTCCAGAAATCCGTGTCGATGAAGTTCGGCAGAACGGTCAGCAGGTCGAATTCCGGCGTGGCGCCCGAACCCGTCACCGACGGCGTACCGGACAGCGGCGAAGTGCCGTTGAGCGGCTGACCATCGCTGCCGACCGTGCCCAGGGCGCCGGTGTTGGCATTGAAGTTCGACACCGAACCAGCACCGCCCGGAGCGATCGTGCCGTCGAACACCAGCGTGCCGGTGTTGAAGCCGGTGCCGGCTGCGTAGTTGGCGGCTGCGTCGGAATCCAGATCCTTCACGTAAACACGGAAGTAGTTGTTGGTCTGGACCTTGGCGAAGTCGAACACGGCGATGTTGGCGCCCGGCACGCTCACGGCGGTGGTCACGACTTCCTGGTAGGCCAGTTCGAAGGTGATTTCGTACTTGCCGGCAGTGCTGCCCGAACCGTTGTACAGGCCGCTCACAGCGGCACCGGTGCCGCCCTGCAGCACGGCCAGACGGCCTTGCGAGAACACGTTGAAACCGTAACCCATGCCACCGTTCAGGCCTTCAACGGTGCCACCAGCGGGGTTGTTGATGAAGTTGACGAAGGCTTGGTTGCCGCCTTGCGCCAGAACCGGGGACGGTGCCCAGTCGAAGGCGGTGATGCCATTCACGTTGCCGTTCGGCGTGGTGATCGAAACCGGCGCAGCGTGCGCGGCAGCGAAAGTGCCTGCCAGTGCCACTGCAACTGCAATTTGCTTGAACTTGATCATTTCATTGACTCCGTTTGTTGGCTTGGGAGAACCACGGTTGGCTATAAGCAATCGGCGGGCCAGTTTTTGTGTGGTGTTTTAGCTCTTTGAATTTAAAACAAAAAAATCTGTGTCTGGCTGGTTTCTGGCGGTCGGCGGATGCGCTCTGCTGCCGCGTGTAAAGTCCACCGACAGTCCTGCTTCAAGACTCTTCCTGGTTCTGCAGTCGTTCAAGAGGCAGGCGCAATGAGCGGCCGGGGATGTTTCGGCTGCGTCCGACGCGGCACGCCCAGACCGCTCGTCCGACGTCCTCTCCCGGCAGCAGGCTGCCCAGCCTTTGCGCCAGATCGTCGGCGCGGGCGAGTGCGTCGCCGTTCTGCGTGAATCGCCGCCCGGCCCGCGCGTACTGGTTGAAGATGAGCGGCGTCATCTCGGGCTGTGACTGGAGCCCCAGCTTTTCTACCGTCAGCCAGAGCCGTTGCATGGCACGGCCCGTTGCGATGTGATCGTCGATGCGGTCTGGGCGCGTCGGGGCGATCATGAAGACGTGCGCCGAGCAGGCGATGCCCGGAATCAGATCGAGTTGCAGCCGCGGTGCGAAAGTGCCGAAGAGCCACCTGTTAAAGAATTCGACGCGACTCCAGCTTGCCATGACGAAACGCATCAGCTTGCCGGTGAGCGGGTCGACGCCGACAGCTGCTTCGGGGATGCGGTCCTCGCTGAAACGTGCGCCCCACTCGATCACGCGGCTGTGGGTCTGGAAGGCTTCCGGAATGGTCAGGCGGATCTGCGCGCTGTCGAAATTCAGCTTGGCGATGCGCAGCCGATCCCGGAATGCGCCAAACCAGACGATGCGGTAGGGAAGCACGGCTGCTTCGAGCGCTTGCCGCTCCTCGTCCGTCAACGGTCGGCTGCCCATCGCACGGCGCTGCACCGAGCGCGTCGTTATGCACGGGAGCAGCGGGTCGGGTGTGACTGACGGGTCGGCGACCAGCTTGATGTCGAACTGCAGATGAGTGTCCGGCGTGTCCGGCCGACGAACGATATCGGCGCGAAGGCCGTGGGCAGTTGCTGCAATGGACAGTGTTTCCAGCATCGCGCCGACCGCAATCTGGCTGGCGTGCCCCTCAAGGTCATAGACGCACCAGTGCCGGGTGTCGAAACCGTGCACCCGCACGTGATCGTCGGCGAGCACCTCGAAACGCCAGATCTGGGTGTTGTCGCCGCTCGGCGCCCAGCGTGCGAGGTCGAGGATCTTGTCTATCGTGGGCATTCGGTTCTCCGGTGGGCGGCGTGTTCAGCGCGCGTTGATCTGTTTCAGCAACTGGCGCCGACCGAGCGCAAGGATGAGCCGCTGCAGCGGGTGCCGGTTTCCGCCGGGGCGCCAGGTGCGCACCATCCGGTTGCGGTAGGCGTCGAACTGCAGTGCCCAAGGCGCTGCCCGGACTTCGCCGCGGCCGAGCAGAAGCTTGACCGTTTCAGCGGCGGCAACGCCGGCGCACAGATTGCACCCGATCATCGTCGACGGGCCTTTGCGCGCCGCGAGATCGATGCGCCAGGGCTCGACCAGATAGGGGCGATGCAGTCCGGCAGGCGCCAGACCGACCAGGAATCGCAGCGCCTGTTCGGTCTCGTCGTGGCCTTCCAGCTGGAAGTAGTCCTCGAAAGTCATGCCGCGCGGCGAAAACACGAGCAATCCGGTGCCCATCCCGAGCGGGGCTGCCGTCACTGCCGGGATACCCAGGCGATGGCAGGCTGCGAAGGTGGACCTGCGGGCGGAGAAGGCGAAGAAATCGAGGCCGTCTACATAGACATCGCAGCCCTGCAGGAAGGCGTCCGGCTGCTCCGGCGACACGCCTTCCGGAAAGCACGTTATGTCGGCCTCGGGATTGATGTCGCGCGCCTGTTCGGCCAGTACCTCTATCTTGGGCCGGTCGACCGTGCTCATCATGGCCCCGACCTGCCGGTTGAAGTTGTGTACACCGAAGGTATCGAAATCGGCGATACGGAATCGTCCGATGCCGAGCCGGGCCAGCGTCAGCAGGTGGGCGCCGCCGACGCCGCCGAGGCCGGCGATGGCGACCGTGCTGCGCCGAAGTCTGGCCTGTTCGGCCTCGGTGAACCAGCCGAGGTTGCGGCTGAAGGCCTCGTCGTAATTGAAAGCAGAGCTCATGGCGTCGCCTTGTATGTCCGTTGGCTGCGGGGCACGCTTCCGGGACATCGGATGGTGAGGTAAAAACTGTTATGCTGGCAATACCTTAGCATCTGAAGTCTTGAATTCGCATGAAGTTTTGGCTGCTCGACCTTTGGCTTGCGATGCGCAGCGTGCTCCGCCAGGGGCGACGCACGCTGATTGCCATTGGCGCGGTGAGCTTCGGCGTGATTGCGATGATTCTGTCAGCCGGGTTCATCGAGTGGCTGATGGAGGGCATGCGCGAATCCACCATCAAGTCGCAGCTTGGCCACGTCCAGGTGGTTCGACCGGGGTATGTGGAACGGGGCACCTCCGATCCCTTCGGTTTCGTCATCGATGGTGAGGACGCAGCGCAGCGCAAGGTCGAGCAGGGCGCAGGCGTCAAGGTCGTGGCGCCACGACTCAGCTTCAACGGGCTCGCGAGCAAGGGCGACAACACGCTGGCCTTCCTCGGCCAGGGCGTCTCTGCAAAGGCGGAGGCAGTGCTGTCGAGTTCGGTCACGATATCGCGCGGGCGCAATCTGTCGCCCGACGGCGTCAACGAAATGATCATGGGGCGGGGACTGGCGGCCAACCTGGGCGTCAATGTCGGCGACACCGTGGTGCTGATGACGACGACCGCCGCCGGCAACGTCAATGCGGTCGAGGCGCCGGTCGTCGGCATCTTCATCTCCGTCAGCAAGGAATACGATGATTCGGCGCTGCGCATGCCGCTGGCGCTGGCGCAGCAACTGGTGCGGGTGAATGGCGCGCAGCAGTGGCTGGTGCTGCTCGACGACACCGACAAGACCGACGCCAAGCTGGCCGAACTGGGCAAGGTGCTGCCGGCCGCGAACTTCGAACTGGTGCCCTGGTATCGCCTGTCCGACTTCTACAACAAGACGCGCGATCTGTTTGCCAGCCAGGTCAATGTCGTGCAGTTCATCATTCTGATGATCATCGTGCTCAGCATTTCCAACACGCTGTCGATGAGCGTGATGGAGCGCGTCAGCGAGATCGGCACCTGCATGGCGCTGGGCCTGACGCGGGCGCGCATACGGCGCATCTTCATGTCGGAGGGCGTGATGCTCGGTCTGGTCGGCGGCGGGCTCGGGGTGGTCATCGGTTGTGCGCTGGCGCTGGCCATCTCGGCGGTCGGCATTCCGCTGCCGCCGCCGCCCGGCATGGAGCAGGGGTTCGACGGCGAGATCCGCCTGACTTTCGGCATCGTCGCCAAGGCACTGGCGATTGCCGTGGTCAGTGCCTTCGTGTCCAGTCTTTACCCCGCCTGGCGAGCGTCGCGCATGAATATCGTCGACGCACTGCGGCAGAGTCGCTGAACGCCATGTTCAAGCTCGCGCTCCGCAACATCCTCCGGCAGAAATCGCGGACAGCGATGACTCTGGCCGCCATCGTCTTTGGCGTTGCCGGACTGATACTGAGCGGCGGCTTCGTCGCCGATGTGCTGACGCAGCTGGGCGAAGCGACCATACACAGCCAGCTCGGCCACGTGCAGGTCTTCCGCAGCGGCTTCTACGAGCAGGGTGCGCGTTCGCCCGAGAAGTTCATGATCGACGACGCCGACAAGGTCGCCGAGTTTGCTGCCCGCATGCCGGAGGCGGATGCGGTGCTGCAGCGCGTCAATTTCACTGGCCTGCTGAACAACGGCAAGGCGGACTGGGCGGTCATGGGCGAGGGTGTGGAGCCGGACAAGGAAAACCGGCTCGGCACCTTCGTCCGGATCACCGCTGGCCGGGCACTGCGCGACAGCGACACCGGCGGCATCCTGATCGGCGATGGCGTCGCCAAGGCCCTGGCACTGGCGCCGGGCGACACCGTCACGCTGATCATGAACACTGCCGACGGCGCATTGAACACGACGGAATTTGCGGTGGTCGGGGTTTTCCAGAGCTTTTCGAAAGATTTCGACGCCCGTGCCGTAAGGATTCCCATCGCGGCGGCTCGAAATCTGGTTGCGCGCGATGGTTCCAACGCCATCGTGCTGCTGCTGCACCGGACAGCGGACACCTGGCGGGTGAAGGATCTGCTGGTGCCCAAGCTGGCGTCGCTGGGATTCGACATCCGCGACTGGGTGCAGCTTTCGGATTTCTATTCGAAGACCGTGGAGCTCTACCGCACCCAGTTCGGCGTGCTGCAATGGATCGTGCTGATCATGGTGCTGCTGAGCGTCTTCAATACTGTAAACATGAGTGTCTTCGAGCGCGTCGGTGAATTCGGAACGCTGATGGCGCTCGGAAATTCGCGAGGATACGTATTCCGGCTCGTGCTCGCCGAAAATGCCCTGCTTGGTCTGACCGGCGCGGCGATCGGCGTGGTGTTGGGGGTGCTCGTCGCGCTGGCGATCAGCGAGGTGGGCATTCCGATGCCGCCGCCGCCGAACTCGAACGTGGGGTACACGGCGTCGATACGTGTGCTGCCCGAAACCGTGCTGCTGGCCTTCACGGTGGGATTGGGCGCGACCGTGGTGGCGGCCTTGCTGCCGGCACGCAAGGTTTCGCGTACGCCCATCGTCGATGCGTTGCGGTACAACATCTGACCGGTCGTGACGCATTAGAGCGCGCGTCCGGATGCGTTGGCTATGATTCGCGGCTTGTCTGGCTGCTGTCCTGTGGAGGATGCAATGTTGAGTTCTGACCGTCTGATGTCCGCACTGCGCGTGCTTGCGCTGCTGCTCGTGCCGCTTGCCTTCACGGCCTGCTCGTCGTCGCCCTATCCGGCCGCGCCGACTCAGGCTTACAGCGACGACTACAACTACATCCTGGGCCCCGGTGACTCGGTGAACATCGTCGTCTGGCGCAATCCCGAAATCTCGTCCACGGTCACCATCCGCCCGGACGGCAAGATCACCGGCACCCTGTTCGAGGATCTGCCGGCTGCCGGCCGCGATCCCACGACGCTGGCGCGAGAGATCGAGCAGGTGCTGTCGAAGTACATCCGTGACCCCATCGTGACGGTCATCGTCGCCGGCGGCATCGGTCCCTACAGCGAGCAGATCCGCGTGATCGGCGAGGCGGCCAAGCCGCAGGCGCTGGCCTACAAGCAGAAGATGACGCTGCTCGACGTGATGATCGCGGTTGGCGGCATTACCGAATTCGCCGACGGCAACGCGGCCACCATCCTGCGGACCTCCGAGGGCGACAAGCAGTACAACGTGCGCCTGAAGGACCTGGTCCGCCGCGGCGACGTGACGGCCAATGTCGACGTCAAGCCGGGTGACATTCTCATCATTCCGCAGAGCTGGTTCTGAGCAGCTCAGTCATGAGGCGTCCGCCGGAAGGATCGTGTAGCTGTGGATGATTTTCTGCGCCAGTTTTCTGGCTATCTCAGGTCGGCGTGGGGCTATCGCTGGATAGGGCTGCTGGTCGCCTGGGTGGTCGGCATCATCGGCATGGGCGTGGTGCTCGTGCTGCCGGACCAGTACCAGGCGTCGGCGAAGATCTATGTCGACACCCAGTCCATCCTGCGTCCGCTGATGTCAGGCCTCGCCGTTCAGCCCAATCTCGACCAGCAGATCAACATGCTGAGCCGCACGCTGATCAGCCGGCCGAACATCGAGAAGCTGATCCGCATGGCTGACCTCGATCTGGAGGCCAAGACCAAGACCGAACGCGAAAAGCTGATCGACGATCTGATTGCCAGCGTGAAGCTCACCAGTTCCGGCCGCGACAACCTCTACATCGTGTCCTATCGCGATCAGAAGCCGGCGCGGGCGCAGAAGGTGGTGCAGGCCATGGTGACACTGTTCGTCGAATCCGGCCTCGGCAGCAAGCGACAGGATGCGGACCAGGCGCGCAAGTTCATCGAAGAGCAGATCAAGGCCTACGAGGCCAAGCTTCTGGAGGCGGAAAACCGGCTGAAGGAGTTCAAGCTCAAGAACCTCGAGCGACCGGGCGGCGGACAGAAGGACTACTTCGGCAGCCTGGGCGAGGTGCAGGCCCAGCTCAATCAGGCGCAGCTCGACCTGCGTGAGGCGACCAATTCGCGGGATGCGCTGAAGCGCCAGCTGCTGGGCGAGGAACCGACCATCAGTGCCGACAATTCGGCCATGACCTTCGCGCCCTCCGGCCCGGGTGGCCCGTCGACCGCCGAGATCGACATGCGCATCTCCGGCATGAAGAACGAGGTCGAAGGCCTGCTGCAGCGCTACACCGACAAGCACCCGGACATTCTTCAACTGCGCGCGCGCATCCGCAATCTCGAGGATGAGCGCAAGCAGATCATCGAAAAGCACGCGGCCGAAGCGGCCAAGGAGGCCGCAAGCAAGCCGGCGGACGCCAAGCCCGAAGCGAAGCCCGCGGCGACCGGCGGTGCGCAGATGCCCAATCCGGTCTACCAGCAGATCAAGGTCGCACTGGCTTCGGCCGAGGCCTCGGTTGCCTCGCTGAGCGCGCGGGTCGGCGAGTATCAGACGCGTCTCGACGCATTGAAGCAGTCGTCGCGACTGGTGCCGGAACTGGAAGCGGAGTTCAGCCAGCTCAACCGCGACTACGAGGTGCATCGGACCAATTACAACAACCTGGTATCGCGCCGCGAATCGGCCTCGATTTCGGAAGAGATGGACGCGACCGGCGTGGCGGAATTCCGTCTGATCGAGCCGCCGCGTGTCGATCCCAAGCCGGCGGCGCCCAACCGGCTCATCCTGCTGACCGTCGTGCTGGCTGCGGCCATCGTCGTCGGTGGTGCAGCATCGTTCGCCGTATCGCAACTGCGACCGGTGTTCCACGACGGCCGGATGCTGGCCGAGGTGGCCGGCGTACCGGTGCTGGGTTCGGTGTCCATGCTGCTCGCGAACGAGCGCAAGCGTTACGAGCGTCGCCGCAGCGTCGTGTTCTTCGGCGGTCTTGGCGGGCTGGTGGCCGCCTATGTGGCGATGCTGGCTTTCGTGTCGCTCGTGATGCGCAGCGCCTGAGGATAGATCATGAGCATCATCGAACAAGCAATCGAACGAATGGCCCACCTGAAGCGGGCGGGCGTCGATATCGGCGAGGAACCGGCAGCGGCGCCCGAGGCGCCGCCAGCGGCTGCGCCTGTTCTCGCGCCCGCTCCTGCGGCGGTACCTGTCGCCGCCGTACCGCCGGCGGGTGAAGTCGCCGCGCCGGTGCAGGTGGCGAGCGGAACGTCCATTGATTCATCCCGCTACGTCGAACTCGATCTGGCGCGGCTCGACGGGATGGGTCTGGTCGTGCCGTCGGCGCCGCGTTCGCAGATCGCCGAAGAATTCCGCGTGATCAAGCGCCCCATTCTGGCCAACGCCCACGGCAAGGGTGCAGCGCCGGTCGATAACGGCAACCTCATCATGGTGACCAGTTCGGTGCCGGGTGAGGGCAAGAGCTTCAATTCGATCAACCTCGCGATGAGCATCGCGATGGAACTGGACAACCGTGTCCTGCTGGTCGATGCCGACGTGGCGCGCCCCTCCATCCTGAACCTGCTCGGTCTGCCGCCCGCTAAGGGCCTGATGGACGTGCTGCTCGACGAGGATGTCGGTCTGCCCGACGTGCTGCTCCGTACCAATGTCGAGAAGCTCACGCTGCTGCCGGCAGGCATGCCGCACAAGAACGCGACCGAACTGCTGGCCAGCGGTGCGATGCGTTCGCTGCTGGTCGAACTGGCGCACCGCTATCCGGACCGCATCATCATTTTCGATTCGCCGCCGCTGATGGTGACCACCGAGGCGCCGGTGCTTGCGCAATCGATGGGGCAACTGGTCATGGTGGTCGAGGCCGGGCGCACCACGCACGCGATGGTGAAGCAGGCGCTGGCCAAGGTACAGGGCTGCCCGGTCAAGATGCTGGTGTTGAACAAGGCGCGCTATGCCCGTACCGATGGCTACTACGGTTACTACGGTTACGGTTACGGCTACGGCTCCGAAACCGGTTATCGCGACGCGGCCAAGGCGGGTTGAATGAGGACAGGACGACCGATGCTTCGCCCGATCTCCCTGGCCATCCTGGGCATCGCCAGCGGTTTCGGTTCGGCGCATGCCGAAGGCTGGCGCCTGTCGACCAGCGCGTCGGTACAGATGATCGTGTCCGACAACATCAACTTCTCGCCGGTTGCGCCGTCGAGCGACGTGCTGACCGAAGTCACGCCGACCGTCGATCTGCGACGCAGCAGTCCGCGCCTGAAGCTCAATGCCAATTACTCGCCGCGGATGATGTATTACGCGGACGACACCTTCCCGTCGCGCATCGCGAACAACATGAGCGCGAACGGGTCGTTCGAGGTCGTCGACGACCTCTTCTTCCTCGACGCCAAGGCGAGTCAGACGCAGCGTCGGCGATCGGTGTTCAACGCCCAGCCCAACCTGCTGAACAGCACGCTGGGCGATTCGACCGAGACGCGGGTGTTCTCGCTGTCGCCGTCGATGCGCGGCACGGTCCGGCTCGGCGACATCGCGACATGGAAATCCAGCTACACCATCGCGCGCAGTGAATCGTCGCGCCGCGAGGGCGCACTGACCACCCGTACGTTCTCCGGCACACTGCAGGGCGCTCCGGCGACGCTGAGCTGGAAGGGCGTGCTCAGTTCGCGCGTGACCGACTCGGGCAATGCCAACAACAGCGAACGTGAGAGCATCGTCGGTTCGCTGATCTACAAACCGGATGTCCAGATCGAACTGACCGGCCGCTACGGCTACGAAAAGTCGACGATAGGCAATCGGCGGGACGGCGCCACCTATGGCGGCGGCCTGGACTGGCGTCCGTCGCAGCGCACGGCTCTGTCGCTTGATTACGACGAGCGGCCGTACGGCAGTACCGCCAACTACAAGCTGTCGCATCGTCTGCCCAGGACAGCTTTCAACGCGGCCTACACGCGCAACATCGTGAGCCGGATCGACACCTTGCTCGAAGGTTCGGGTCTGGAAGATCTGTACGAGACGCTGGCCTTCGTCGAGCCCTACGCGAGCATCGCCGATCCGGAAGAGCGGCGTGATGCGATCCGTGCAGATGCGCTGGCCGGGCGTATCCCGGGCTACGGTTCGCTCGATTCGCCCATCCTGACCGACCGCGAATACCGGCGCTCGCGCTGGTCGCTCGGCGTGGTGCATACCGGTGCCCGCAACACGCTGTCGTTCACGATGTACCAGTCGACCAACGACAGCGGAATCGGCTCCGTCGGCGGATCCCTGGTCGGCGATTTTGCCGAGGCTTCGGTCATTGTCCAGAAGGGCTGGACCATCGGTCTGTCGCACCGGCTCTCGCCAGTCAGCTCGCTGAACTTTTCGCTGAACTCTTTCGACACCAGTGGTCGTGTGACCTCCCGCACGACGACCGAGCGCAACGTCTTCAATGCGACTTATTCCACGGCGCTCGGTGCCTACACCAGCGGCTCCATTGGTCTGCGCATGATGCGTGGCACAGTCGCCGCCGGCGATGTAGACGAAAATGCACTGATCGCCACGGTGAGTACGCGCTTCTTCTGACGCGGGCGCCGTGATGCGCAGGCTGCCGAACCGTGCAGCGCCACCGAAGCCCTGAGGGGCGGGTACCCAACGATCGAGATCCATGTACGAGTCTTTCTACGGTCTTTCCGGCAAGCCTTTCCAGCTCAATCCCGATCCGTCGTTCTTCTTCGGCAGCAAGGGCCACCGGCGCGCGCTCGCCTACCTCGAGTACGGTCTGCATCAGAGCGAAGGCTTCATCGTCATCACCGGCGAGATCGGCGCCGGCAAGACCACGCTGGTGCGCAGCCTGCTGCAGAAGCTTGATTCGAAGAAGGTGGTGGCGGCGCAGCTGGTCAGCACCCACCTCGACGCCGAAGACACGCTGCGACTGGTCGCTGCCGCCTTCGGCCTGCCGAACAAGCAGCTGAAGAAAGCCGACCTGCTGCTGTCGATCGAAATGTTCCTGCTGTCGCTGACCGCTGCCGGCAAGCGCGCACTGCTCATCGTCGATGAGGCGCAGAACCTGACACCGCGCGCGGTCGAGGAACTGCGCATGCTGTCGAACTTCCAGCTCGGCGAGCACGCGTTGCTGCAGAGCTTCCTGGTCGGTCAGCCGGAATTCCGTGAAACGATGCAGAGCCCGCACATGGAGCAGCTGCGTCAGCGGGTTATCGCGTCCTACCACCTCGGGCCGATGGACGCGGCCGAAACCGAGGCCTATATCGAGCACCGCCTGAAGCACGTCGGCTGGCGCGGGTCCCCGGCTTTCCAGGCCGGCGCGCACGAAGCGATCTTCAAGGCGACCGAGGGCGTGCCGCGGCGCATCAACACCTTGTGTGACCGCCTGATGCTGGCCGGCTTCCTCGGCGGAGCAACCGCCTTCACTGCGCAGGACGTCGCCGGCGTGGTAAGCGAGATCAAGGACGAAGCGGGCGACGCCGCGGCTGCCGCCGCGATGGCCAAGCGGCCGGACGGCCCGATGCCGTCCGACACGGCGGCGCACGCCGCTTTCAACGGCGCCGGGCTGCGCGGTTCGCCGGCGCTGTTCGATCTCGACATGTCGCAGTTCCGACTCGACGCCGACTCGGCGCAGCGGGTGCGCGACTACGTGAACGCGCATCAGGCGGGCAATCTCGAAGAACGCCTGTCACGGATGGAGCGCACGCTCGAACAGACACTGGCCCTGCTGTATGAAATCGCCGAGCGCTCGACCGAGCAGGCGGACAAGGAGGCGGAATGAGCGCTGCCCAGGTGATCGCTCCGGTGCTGTGCGTCGTCGGGGCGCGGCCGAACTACATGAAGATGGCGCCCATCCTGCGCGCCTTCGACGAGCACGTGCCGACGATTCCGTGGGTGCTGGTGCATACCGGCCAGCACTACGATCACGCGATGAACGAGCGACTGTTCAGCGGGCTTCGTCTGCCGACGCCACACCACAATCTCGAAGTCGGCTCCGGTACGCACGCGGTGCAGACCGCCGAGATCATGAAACGCTTCGAACCGCTGGTCGATGAACTCAAGCCGTCCTGCGTGCTGGTCGTGGGCGACGTCAATTCGACGCTGGCCTGCGCGCTGGTCGCGGTGAAAAAGCACGTGCCGGTGGTGCATGTCGAAGCCGGCCTGCGCAGCGGCGACCGCGCGATGCCGGAGGAAATCAACCGCATCCTCGTCGATCGCATTTCCGACCGTCTGTACACGACCGAGCGCAGCGCGCTTGGCAATCTGACTGGCGAAGGCGTCGACGCCTCGTGGGTGCATTTCGCCGGCAACGTGATGATCGATTCGCTGCTGTCCAGCCGCGCGCTGGCGGTGCCGCCGGCGAAGACGCTGGCCGAGCACGACATCGACCCGGCGCTGATCGCCGACGGCCGCTACGGTGTCGTGACGCTGCATCGTCCGAGCAATGTGGACGATCCCGAACAACTGAAGCGTCTGGCCGCGATGCTGACGCAGGCGGCGGCACGGCTGCCGCTGCTGTTCGCGATCCATCCGCGCACGCGCGGCAATCTGGAGAAGTTCGGCCTCGGTGCGCTGCTCGACAATCCGCGCATCGCATTGCTGCCGCCGCTCGGCTATCTCGAAATGCTCGGCCTGATGAGTGGTGCGACCGTCATGATCACCGACTCCGGCGGTCTGCAGGAAGAGACGACGGCGCTGTCGGTGCCCTGCCTGACCTTGCGCGAGAACACCGAGCGGCCGATCACGGTGGAGCAGGGCACGAACACCGTCATCGGCGCCGACGAGGCGCTGTTCGTGCGCAGCCTCGACGACATCCTCGCCACCGGCGGCAAGCGCGGTCGCGTGCCCGAATACTGGGACGGCAATGCCGCCCAGCGCATCGCCGCCGACCTGCACGACTGGCTGCTGCAGCGGAGCACGCACTGACATGAGCGCCCGGACCGATATCCGCAACGCCTTTACCGTCGACGTCGAGGATTACTTCCAGGTGTCGGCGCTGGCGCCCTATATCGAGCGCAGCCGCTGGGATTCGATCGAATGCCGCGTCGAGCGCAATGTCGAGCGCATCCTTGCGCTGCTGGCTGACAGCGGTAACCGGGCCACCTTTTTCACGCTGGGCTGGATCGCCGAGCGTCATCCGGACATGGTCAGGCGCATCGCCGCTGCCGGGCACGAGATTGCCAGCCACGGCACCGCCCATCTGCGTGCGACCGAACAGTCGCCGGCCGAATTTCTCGATGACATCACGCGCGCCAAGAAGGTGCTGGAAGACATCACCGGTGTCGAAGTGCGCGGCTACCGTGCGCCCAGTTTCTCGATCGGCCACACCAATCCGTGGGCGCTCGACTGCGTCGCGCAGGCGGGCTACCGCTACAGCTCCAGCATCTATCCGGTCAAGCACGACCACTACGGCATGCCGGACGCGCCGCGTTTCCCGTTCGCGTCGCGCGACGGTCTGATGGAAGTGCCGGTCACCACCGTGCGCATGGGCAGCCGCAACCTGCCGGCCGGCGGCGGCGGCTACTTCCGCCTGCTGCCCTATGCCACCTCGCGCTGGCTGCTGAGCCAGGTGAACAAGCGCGACGGCAAGCCGGCGATGTTCTACTGCCATCCGTGGGAAATCGACGCCGACCAGCCGCGCGTGCAGGGCGTCGATGCCAAGTCGCGCTTCCGCCACTACATCAACCTGCACCGCACCGAAGGCCGTCTTGCCCGCCTGATGCGTGATTTCCGCTGGGGCCGGATGGACGAAGTGTTTCCGGAGATCGCCCGTGCGGCCTGAGGCGGAATTCATGACTGCAGTCACCGTACGCGCCCCGGCCGACGCCGATCGCGCGAACTGGAATGCCTTCGTCGAAGCCTGCCCGACGGCAAGCTTCTTTCACTTGTTCGAGTGGCGCGACATCATGCGCGACGTGTTCGGTCACGCGACGCACTACCTGCTGGCTGAGCGTGGCGGTCGCATCTGCGGCGTGCTGCCGCTGGCCCAGGTGAAGAGCCGGCTGTTCGGCCACTCGCTGGTATCGCTGCCCTTCGGGGTCTATGGCGGTGTCGCGGCGGATGACGACGAAGCGGCGCTGGCGCTCGAAACGGAAGCGCAGCGCATCGCGCAGTCGCTCGGCGTCGATCACCTCGAATTCCGCAACGTCGAGGCGCGCCATTCCGACTGGCCGACCGAAGACCTGTACGTCACCTTCCGCAAGCAGATTTCGCCGGACGTCGAAGAGAACATGAAAGCCATCCCGCGCAAGCAGCGCGCGATGGTGCGCAAGGGCATCAACAACGGCCTGAAGGCGGTGTTCGACGCCGACAACAGCCGTTTCTTCGAGCTGTATTCGGACAACGTGCATCGCCACGGCACGCCGGCGATGTCGCGCCGCTATTTCGACACGCTGCGCCGCACCTTCGGCGAGCGCTGTTCGGTCATGACGGTCGAAGGGCCGGACGGCGCGCTGCTCAGCAGCGTCATGAGCTTCTATTTCCGAGACGAAATCCTGCCCTACTACGCCGGCGACGCGGTGGCGGCGCGCGACCTCGCGGCAAACGACTTCAAGTACTGGGAACTGATGCGCCACGCCTGCGAGCGCGGCATCCGCGTGTTCGACTACGGTCGCAGCAAGCAGGGCACCGGTTCCTATTCGTTCAAGAAGAACTGGGGCTTCGAACCGACGCCGCTGCATTACGAGTACTGCCTGTACAAGCGCGACAGCCTGCCGCGCAACAACCCGTCGAACCCGAAGTACAGGCTGATGATCGAAGTGTGGCGCCGCATGCCGCGCAGCTTCGCGAACACGATCGGGCCCTTCATCGTCCGCAATCTGGGCTGACCGGCGTGGAGCCGCTGCTCTTCCTCGCCCATCGGCTGCCCTTTCCGCCCAACAAGGGCGACAAGATCCGCTCCTTCCACCTGCTGAAGCATCTGGCGCGTCGCCATGCGCTGCACGTCGGCACCTTCGTCGACGACCCGGCCGACCTGCCTCACCTGCCCGAACTGGCGGCGATGTGCGTGCAACTGCACACCGAAACCATCGCCCCGCGCAGCCGCAAGCTGCTGTCGCTGCGCGCGCTGGCAACCCGCGAAGCGCTCAGCGTCGTCTACTACCGGTCGGCAGCGATGCAGCGCTGGGTCGATGACACCATCGCCCGCCACCGCATCACGAAGGCGGTCGTGTTCTGCTCGACCATGGCGCAGTACCTCGACCGCCATCCGCAGGTGCACCGCATCGTCGATCTGGTCGATGTCGATTCGGCCAAGTGGTCCGAGTACGCGCCGCGCCACCGGTGGCCGATGTCCTGGCTGTACCGGCGCGAAGCGCGCACGCTGCTTGATTTCGAGGCGGGCGTGGTTGCCGCCGCCGACCGCAGCCTGCTGGTCACGCCAGCCGAGGTGGCGCTGTTCGAATCGCTGGCGCCCACGCTGAAGGGGCGCGTCGAGGCGCTGCCCAATGGCGTCGATGTCGACTTCTTCAACCCGGCGAACGCCGGCGCGAACCCGTACGCCTCGGGCGTGAAGCCGGTCGTGTTTACCGGTGCGATGGACTACTGGCCCAATATCGACGCCGCCTGCTGGTTCGCCAACGAGGTGATGCCGCGCATCCGTGCCGTCGAGCCGGCCGCGCATTTCTTCGTCGTCGGCATGAATCCGGCGCCTGCCGTGCGCGAACTGGAGAAGACCGGCTTCGTCACGGTGACCGGCCGCGTCGACGACGTGCGCCCCTGGGTCGCCCACGCTGCCTGCGCGGTGGCGCCGCTGCGCGTCGCGCGCGGCATCCAGAACAAGGTGCTGGAAGCGATGGCGCTGGCGCGGCCGGTGGTCGTCTGGCATACGCTGTCGGCCAGCCTCGACGCACAGCCGGGGCGCGATTTCCTCGCCGCCGACGCGGCCAGCTACGCCGAGCGCGTGCTGGCATTGTTCGATCCTGCTTACGCGCAGGCGATCGGCCAGGCGGCGCGTGCCCGGATCGAGCTGGTCTACCGCTGGGACAGCGCTCTGGCTGCGCTCGATGCCTGGCTCGATGCGCCTGCTCCGGCGCGTTCAACCCAACACGGAAGCACACCCGATGTACAACCCGACGTCCTCCATGCCCGCGGCTGATACCGGACGCAGTGCTGCGTCCTGGCGGACGGCCGGGCCGGTATTCCTGCTGCTGTTCGCACTGCTGCTGTGGCTCTACTGGGGTACCGCCGTATCGATGGCGGAGATCTGGTGGCGATCGGAAACCTTCGCGCACGGCCTCATCGTGCCGCCCATCTTCCTCTGGCTGGTGTGGCGCAAGCGGGCGGCGCTGGCGGCACACGTGCCGCAACCCAGCGCGTGGGGGCTGGCTGCGCTGGCCGCGTCGCTGGCTGGCTGGCTGGTGGCCGACGTCGCCGGCGTGCAGGTGGTGCGCCAGCTGGCCTTCGTCGCCAGCATTCCGTCGCTGGTCGTCGCCGTTCTCGGCTGGCGTGTCGCCTGGGTCATCGCCTACCCGCTGGCCTTCCTCTTCCTCGGCGTACCGATGGGCGAAGGCCTGATGGTGCCGCTGATGAACTACACGGCCGACTTCACCGTCGCGTCGCTGCAACTGCTCGGCTTCCCGGTCTATCGCGAAGGTACCTTCTTCGAACTGCCGTCCGGCAGCTGGTCGGTGATCGAGGCCTGCAGCGGACTGCGTTACCTGATCGCGTCGCTGACCGTCGGCGCGCTGTTCGCCTACCTGAGCTATCGCACGCTGTGGCGTCGCGCCGCCTTCATCGTCGCGTCCTTCGTCGTGCCCATCATTGCCAACGGCTTCCGCGCGTTGATGATCGTGCTGCTCGCGCACTATTCGGACATGAAGCTGGCGACTGGTGTTGACCACATCATCTACGGCTGGGTGTTCTTCGGCGTCATCATGCTGCTGCTGTTCTGGGTCGGTTCGTTCTGGCAGGAGAAGGAAGCCGACGATGTCGCGCCCGACGCCGGCTCGGTCGCGCTGCGGCCGGTATCTATGCTGCGCACCGCGCTGACGGCGGCTGCAGCGGCGCTCGTGCTGCTGCTGCCGCCGCTCTACGCGGCGCAACTGGCGCAGCGCGAACTGCCGGCGTCGCCGCAACTGGCGCTGCCGGCCGAACCGGGCGATGGCTGGGCGCTCGATGCCGGGCCGGCGTTGACCGACTGGCGGCCCACCTTCCAGAACCCGGACCGCGAGCGCTCCGTGCAGTACCGTCGCGGCGACGAGGTCGTGGCCGTTCACCTGGCCTGGTACGGCCGCCAGCGACAGGACGCCGAACTGATCAATTCGCGCAACTTCATGATCCGGCAGGAGCACGACACGTGGTCCAACGTCGGCGAGCGCGTGATCGACACGTCGGCGCACCCGGTGCGCGAGACGCGCCTGCGCTCGACCGCGCTGCGCCTGCTGATTCACGACTGGTTTGTCGTCGGCGGTGAGCCCACCGTCAGCAGCGTGCGCGCCAAGCTCATGTTCGCCCGGTCCTTGCTGCTCGACGGCGAGGACAGCGGCTACGCCGTGGTGCTGTGGACGCCGCAGCAGGGCGAGGATCCGGCGGCGCGCGCGCGGCTGGCCGCATTCGCCGCCGTGATCGAACCGCACCTGGGCAAGGCGACTGCGCCGTGAAGCGGGTCGTTCACGTGGTGCATCATTTCGGCACCGGCGGCATGGAGAACGGGATGGTGAACCTGTTCAACAACTTTCCGCCAGGTGATTTCGAGCACCACGTGGTCTGTCTGCAGGGCTACTCGCACTTCGTCGAGCGCATCCGCGACGGGAGGGTCACCTTCCACGACGTGAAGAAGGCACCGGGCAAGGACCCGGCGCACTACCTGCGACTGTGGAAGATGCTGCGTGCGCTGCGTCCCGACATCCTGCACACGCGCAATCTGTCGGCGCTGGAAGCGGTGCTGATCGGCTGGCTGGCCGGCGTGCCGGTGCGCATCCACGGCGAGCACGGACGCGACGTGTTCGACCTCGACGGCAGCAACACGCGCTACAACCGGCTGCGCCGGCTGGTGCGTCCCTTCGTCCACCGCTATCTGACGGTCAGTCGCGATCTGCAGAACTGGCTGCGCGAAGCCATCGGCGTCGATGCAGCGCGCGTTACGCAGATATACAACGGGGTGGACAAGCAGCGCTTCCGGCCGCGTGTCGATGCCTCACGCAGTGTCTTGCCCGAGACCTTTCGCGGTGACGTCTTCGTGATCGGCAGCGTCGGTCGCATGGTCGGCGTGAAGGACTACCCGACCCTGGTGCGCGCTTTCATCGACGCTGCGCGGCAGCCGGGTGGCGAGCGCCTGCGCCTGGTCATCGTCGGCGACGGCGGCGAGCGCGCCGGCTGCCAGGCGCTGCTGGACGAAGCCGGAGTGGCCGACCGCGCCTGGCTCACTGGCGAGCGCAAGGACATTCCGGAGCTGATGCAGGCCTTCGACCTGTTCGTGCTGCCCTCGCTGGGCGAAGGCATTTCCAACACCATCCTCGAAGCGATGGCCTGTGGTCTGCCCATCGTGTCCACTGCGGTCGGCGGCACGCCGGAACTGGTGGACGACGGCATCAACGGTCGGCTGTTCGTGCCCGGCGACGTCGCGGCGCTGTCGGCCTGCGTGCAGGAATACGCATCCGATGCGGCGCTGCGGGATGCGCACGGAAGTGCATCACGGCAGAAAATCGAGGCCTCCTTTAGCATTGAAGCCATGGTTGCCGCGTATCGCGACGCCTATCTTGCGCTGTCCGCGAAGCAAGGTCGCCCCGGCAGCTCCACCACCTGACAGGATTTCCCGCATGTGCGGTTTCGTTGGCATTTTCGACACGCGCAACCGGCGTGATGTAGGTCGCGACGTGCTGCACCGGATGAACGAGGCGCAGCATCACCGCGGTCCGGACGAGGGCGATCTGCACCTCGAACCCGGCGTCGGTCTCGGTCACCGCCGGCTGTCCATCATCGACGTGGCGAGCGGTCAGCAGCCGCTGGCCAACGAGGACGGTTCGGTCATCGTCGTGTTCAACGGCGAGATCTACAACTTCCAGTCGCTGATTCCGGAGCTGACCGCGCTCGGCCACACCTTCCGCACGCGCAGCGACACCGAAGTGATCGTGCACGCCTGGGAGCAGTGGGGCGAAGCCTGCGTCGAGCGTTTCCGCGGCATGTTCGCGTTCGCGTTGTTCGATCGCAATCAGGACGTGCTTTTCCTCGCGCGCGACCGCCTCGGTGTGAAGCCGCTGTTCTATTCGCTGCTGCCCGACGGCCAGCTCATCTTCGGCTCCGAGCTGAAGGCGCTGACCGCGCACGGCGGCCTGAACCTCGATCTCGATCCGCTGGCAGTCGAAGAGTATTTCGCGCTCGGCTACGTGGCTGACCCGCGCACCATCTACCGCCACGCCTTCAAGCTGGAACCGGCACACAGCCTGCGCATCCGCCGCGGCGAGACGCCGCCGGCGCCGCGCCGCTACTGGGACGTCGACTTCGGCCAGGTCGAACAGATCGACGAGGTGCAGGCTGAAGAGGAGCTGATACGCCGGCTGCGCGAATCGGTCAGCCTGCGCATGATTTCCGAAGTGCCGCTGGGCGCCTTCCTGTCCGGCGGCGTCGATTCGTCGGCGGTGGTCGCGATGATGGCGCAGTCCTCCGACACGCCGGTGAACACCTGTGCGATCGCCTTCGACGATCCGGCCTTCGACGAATCGAAGTTCGCACAGCAGGTGGCCGACCGCTACCGCACCAACCACCGCGTCGAAATGGTCGCGTCCGACGACTTCGACCTGATCGACACGCTGGCCTGGCTGTATGACGAGCCCTATGCCGACAGTTCGGCGCTGCCGACCTACCGCGTGTGCCAGCTGGCGCGCAAGCACGTGACCGTGGCGCTGTCCGGCGACGGCGGCGACGAAAGCTTCGGCGGCTACCGCCGCTACCGCATGCACCTGATGGAAGAGCGCCTGCGTTCGCGCCTGCCGCTGGGCGTGCGCAAGCCGCTGTTCGGTACGCTGGGTCAGATCTATCCAAAGGCCGACTGGGCGCCGCGTGTGTTCCGCGCCAAGAGCACCTTCGAATCGCTGGCGCGCACTTCGGTGGAAGCCTATTTCCACTCGGTGTCCATCCTGCGCGACCCGATGCGCGCCCAGCTGTTCAGCCCGCGGATGAAGGCGGCGCTCGGTGGCTACAACGCGGTCGAGGTGTTCCACCGCCACGCGGCGCGCCATACCTCGGACGAACCGCTGTCGCTGGTGCAGTACCTCGATCTGAACACCTATCTGGTCGGCGACATCAACACCAAGGTCGATCGCGCCAGCATGGCGCATTCGCTCGAAGTGCGTGAACCGCTGATGGACCATCCGCTGGTCGAATGGGTGGCCACGCTGCCGGCCTCGCTGAAGATACGCGGGCAGGAAGGCAAGTACCTGCTGAAGAAATCGCTCGAACCGCATCTGCCGCACGACATCATGTACCGGCCGAAGATGGGCTTTTCGGTGCCGCTGGCACGCTGGTTCCGTGGCCCGCTGAAACAGCGCGTGCGCGATGCCGTGCTCGGCAGCCGTCTGGCCGACACCGGCTGGTTCAACCGCCCCTATCTCGAACACCTGGTCGACGCGCACCAGTCCGGCCTGCGCGACTACAGCGCGTCGCTGTGGACCCTGCTCATGTTCGACGCCTTCCTGCGCAACCAGGAAGCGTCGGCCATCCGTGCCGCCGCCTGAAAGAGACACCGATACCGATGCGCATCCTGCACGTACTGGATCACTCGATTCCGCTGCACAGCGGCTACACCTTCCGCACCGCCGCCATCCTGCGCGAGCAGCGCAAGCTCGGCTGGGACACGCACCACGTCACCAGCGTCAAGCACACCGCGCCCGGCCCGCTGGTCGAGGAGGTTGATGGCCTCACCTTCCACCGCACGCCGTGGACGCCTGGCCCGATCGACCGTGTGCCGGTGTTGCGCGAGCGCGCACAGATGCGCGCGCTGGAAAAGCGTCTGCTCGAGGTGGCGACTGAACTGAAGCCGGACGTGATCCACGCGCATTCGCCGGTACTGAATGCCTTTCCGGCGCTGCTGGTCGGGCGCCGGCTGGATATTCCGGTCGTTTATGAAATCCGCGCTTTCTGGGAGGACGCGGCGGTCGACCACGGCACTACCACCGAAGGCAGCCTGCGCTACCGGGCGACGCGCGCGATGGAAACGCGCGCCGTGCATACGGTCGATGCGGTGACGACGATCTGCGAGGGCCTGCGGCGTGACCTGATCGCGCGTGGCGTGCCGGAGTCGAAGATCACCGTCATCCCGAACGCGGTGGACATCGACAATTTCGCCTTCGGCGTGCCCGGCGACGATGCGCTGCGCGCCGAACTGGGTCTGACCGGCAAGCGGGTGCTCGGCTTCATCGGCTCCTTCTACGCCTACGAAGGTCTGGACCTGCTGCTGCGCGCGCTTCCGGCCATCCTTCAGCAGGCACCGGATGTCGCGCTGCTGCTGACCGGCGGTGGTCCGCAGGAAGAGAACCTGAAGAAGATGACGCAGGAACTCGGCCTGCAGGACCACGTGAAATTCACCGGTCGCGTGCCGCACGCCCAGGTGCAGCGCTACTACAGCCTGGTCGACGTGCTGGTCTATCCGCGCCATTCGATGCGTCTGACCGATCTGGTGACGCCGCTCAAGCCGCTTGAAGCGATGGCCCAGGGCCTGCTGCTGGTGGCGTCCGACGTTGGCGGTCACAAGGAGCTGATCCGCGACGGCGAGACCGGCATGCTGTTCCGTGCCGGCGACGCAGATGATCTGGCGCGCAGCGTGCTGCGTCTGCTGTCCATGCAGGACCGCTGGCCGCAGTTGCGTGAGGCGGGCCGTCGTTATGTCGAAACCGAACGCAACTGGACGAACTCGGTCGCGCGCTATCGCGACGTCTATGGCCGGCTGACCGGCCGTGCCGCTGCATGACGCAGGACGGGCCGCACATCGTCGTATTCTCGACGCTGTTCCCGAACAGTGCGCAGCCGCAGGCGGGCGTGTTCATCCGTGAGCGCATGTTCCGCGTAGGCGCACAGCTGCCGCTGACCGTGGTCGCGCCGGTGCCCTGGTTTCCGTTCCAGTCGCTGCTGCGCGCCGTTTTATGCAAATAAAAGGGAGGAAAGTCCGGGCTCCATAGGGCAGGGTGCCAGGTAATGCCTGGGAGGCGTGAGCCTACGGAAAGTGCCGCAGAAAATATACCGCCTGGTTTTTCGG
>Ga0123396_150328_pt1 | contig 21749 bp, 17 predicted proteins | sample T10HLNO3metaT_FD_89924 | JGI IMG/M metagenome (GOLD analysis project Ga0123396, IMG submission 89924) | Methane-oxidizing artificial microbial communities from Washington, USA to study methane cycling - T10-HLNO3 metaT (Metagenome... ...
GCTCCAACCAGCGAGTCTTCACGATGGACTGCTCTTCAAGCTCGGTAATGAAATGTTCAATTTCGGCCATCTCCTTCCCTCGCCGGTTTCTCGAGATAAAAAACAGCACGATAACCAACAGCGTCAAAACCCCCAACGCCTCCGCCGCTAATATCACTACCACGGAATCGAATGGATTCATGACAATCTCTCCAGTAACTGCTGATGTTTATCTGCTTGGCTTTTTTTCAGGTATCGATAGGTAAAAAATCCACCCACACCCAATATCAGATTGATGGCCAACATGATGCCGCCAACCAACAACCAATTGGTTTCCGGGGCGTCCGGCGGCGGATGTAGCTCATGCTCAGCCTGCTCATGCTGCCCGGCATCGGCTTCGTGATCGGTTTTTTCAGGATCAGCTGATTCGTGATGCGCATCCGTATATGCCGCCGGTGCGGCAGCCTCGACTTTCTCGGCAGGAACGAACCAACTGTCATCGATACTCAGCGGTTTGATCGCCGGCGCCAACGGCTTGCCGGCATGATCTTTAGCCATCACATTAAAATTGACATGCGTGGTGGTCTGCGCCGGCAAACCGGCCAAATCCAGCAGCCAAACCCCGTCTTTATTTGTCAATGCGCGGGTTTCCGGCTCATGCCCGGTTTGGTTAATCACTGCATTGACCACCAAACCGGCGGGATCGATCAGTTTGGTATCCGGTAACAGTTTTAGGGTGACTTGGCGTTGTGCTGCATCGACGTGCTTCTCGACCGTAATCGGCGTGGCAACCACTTCGATCTCATGAATAATTTCCCGCTTGAAGGTCTTGCCGTCGGCAACGATTTTCAGCAAATGCTTGCCCAAACTTAAATGCTCAGTCTTGTGCTGGTAAAAACCGGGTTCTGCAACCACGACCAGCATTTTTGCCGGTGCTTGCTGATCCTGGATCACTTCCAGGGTCAGCATGCCCAGGAAATCGGCGCGGGTTATCAGCTTATCCTTGTCGGTGAAATGCGCCTTAATCGGCAAGGCTTCATTCTCGCCCAGAAAATTAGGTATCTCACTGAGTTGCAATTTCAGGTCGGTGACGATCATGACTTGGTTATCGGGATCGACTTCCGCCACCAAACGCCATTCGCCGATCAAGGGTTGCTTGACGGTGATCAGGTCGTAAGCCTGGCTTTCCAGCCAGGACACGTTGGCGACCATGCTTTGTTTACTGATACTTTTGCCGTCCGGCGCAACCAATTGGGTTGGCGCGGCATGCGGTTTTTTGAACACCAACACCGAAAACTCGTGGATGCCGCTATCGACCTGGAATTTATTATCGGTCAGCGGCAAAGTCTCTTTCGGCGCGGCTTTTTGGGCCATTTTCAAAAACACCCGTTGCAATTGCTCCGCCGATTGCGCGGTTTCCGCCCAGCCGCCGGTCTCGAAAGCCAGTTTTTCCAACAATTCTTTATCGGCTTGCTCGGACAATGCCACGGTTTGTACGTTGATGTTTTGCTGCTGGAGTTTGGGGATCCACTCGCTGAGGATGCGCTCGCGGGAATCCGCGCTTTGCATGATGTCCTTGGAAATGTCCACAAAACCGTCGGTCAATAAAATCAGATGTTTCTTGCCGCCGCCCTTAAAGCCCTGGCTCAGCACCGTCTGAATCGCGTCCTCGATGTGGGTATACAAACCGCGAGAATGAATATTGCCGATGGTTTTGCCGGCTTGCTGTTTCCAGGTTGCATTGACAGCATCGGTAGCGGACAGCGGCGCGGTTTTTTCGGCGAATAACCAAAACGCGGCCTTGGCACCGTCCGGCAACAAATTGACTAACAAACGGCTGGCCTCGACGCGCAGATTGTCCGGATCGTTCTGTTTCATGCTGCCGGATACGTCTATCAACACTTGAATTTCGTCGGCGCCGGCAGCGGCAGGCAAGGGTTGGCAGCGCGCAGAATCAACAGTAACCACCAACACACAGAACACCGTAAAAATAAACGCCTTGAACATAAGTCCGCCGGTAAAAGTTTAGGCAACGGATAGCAAATATAGTCCAAGCGCCTGACTATTCTGTTATTTTTTAATTCAGGCTGCGGCCGGCGTTACACTTTATAATGTTTTCACTATTTCAACCAAAGGAGAACTTATGTCTATCAAACGAATGGTCGATCTGGATTTGGCCGGCAAGCGCGTACTAATCCGCCAAGATTTGAATGTGCCGGTTAAAGACGGCAAAGTCACCAGCGACTTGCGTATCCAGGCCAGCGTCCCGACCGTGGAAGCCGCATTGGCCGGCGGCGCGGCAGTGATTTTGATGTCGCACTTGGGCCGTCCCACCGAAGGCGAGTACGACGAAGCATCAAGCCTTAAACCCGTCGCCGAGCGTTTTTCAAAATTGCTGGGTCAACCGGTACGTTTGGTGAAAGATTGGCTGGAAGGCGTGGAAGTTAGACGCGGCGAAGTAGTGCTTTGCGAGAACGTGCGTTTCAATAAGGGCGAAAAGAAAAACAGCGCCGAACTGGGCCAAAAAATGGCCGCGCTGTGCGACATATTCGTGATGGACGCCTTTGGTACCGCGCACCGCGCCGAAGCCTCGACTCATGCGGTAGCCGAACACGCCGCCGTCGCATGCGCCGGCCCACTATTGGCTGCCGAACTGGACGCGCTGGGCAAAGCCCTGGAAACCCCGGCCCGGCCGTTAGTTGCCATCGTTGGCGGCTCCAAAGTGTCTACCAAACTGACCGTGCTGGAGTCCTTGTCGTCAAAAGTCGATCAATTGATTGTCGGCGGCGGCATCGCCAACACCTTTATCGCGGCTGCCGGTTACTCTGTTGGTAAATCCTTATACGAAGCGGATTTAATTCCGGAAGCCAAACGCTTGATCGCGTCGGCAAAAGAACGCGGCGCGGATATTCCGGTACCTGTGGATGTGGTCTGCGCAAAAGAGTTTTCCGAAAGCGCTGCGGCTACCGTGAAAAACGTCGCCGACGTGGAAGCCGACGACCTGATCCTGGACATTGGACCGGAAACCAGCAAGCAATATGCCAAGATTCTGAAAACCGCCGGCACCATCGTCTGGAACGGCCCAGTCGGCGTATTCGAAATCGACCAATTCGGCGAAGGCACCAAATCTCTGTCGTTAGCGATTGCCGAAAGCCCTGCCTTCTCCATCGCGGGCGGCGGCGACACATTAGCGGCGATAGACAAATACGGCATCGCCGATAAAGTGTCTTACACCTCGACTGGCGGCGGCGCGTTCCTGGAGTTCCTGGAAGGTAAGGAATTGCCGGCGGTAGCGATATTGCAAACTCGCGGCTAAGCGCGCTGGTCTTGACGGGGCTTAAAGTCTCGTAATCTCTAAAATGTCGTACTAGTCGATCTACATGGAGAATTGTTGATCGACTGGTTGCGCCCCCTCAGCAACAACGGCCCTTTTATGTTCGGTTTCACCATGAATATTACGCTGCTAATGGCTCTGTCATTGTTGCCCAAACCTTTAGTTGCGAATTCCGAGAATCCTACCCTCCCAAAGACGGATATCGCCACACCTTCTTTAGGTGAAAATGATTCCTGCGTGTCAGGTCCCTTTGAGACAGATATCGAAAGACTGAAGAATGCAGCCCCCTTGCAAGACATTACGATTGCTGAGCGGAAGGCTGCAAACCTTAGAATCCCAATTGAGATTGAAAAAATTCGTGAGGGTGGCTACTCACTATTTGTTGGCAGTTATATCAACAATGGCCTCATAACGTGGTATGGGTTTGACGTAGAGCGTCGTCTCTTTATCGCTGTCCTTGGGCATATTGGACCGTTGCTAGATAAGGTGCCAAGCGAAGAAAAATTAAGTGACGCGCAATTGCTTCGCTACACAGACGCTGCTGGATATCGTCGAAGTGAATTTGTAACTGTGTCGGATGCGACTCCGGAGCAAGTAAGAGAGTTTTCGTGCTTGGCTAACGAATTATCAGCGACTCACAGGGATCCACAACCTACGTTTCGTAGGATGACGGATACTCTAAAGAAGGAGTTCGTGCTTATCCATAATGGGAATCGGCTGCCTAGCGGTGGAGGCGATGCAAGGCGGAAATCTGAAGGCATGCTTGAAAAATTTGTGGCCAAGCCACTCCGAGAACCAATTATGCAAACATACCGAAAATGACGCGAAACCTCGCGTTGAATGGTTGCCTTTGGGCACTTTCACCTCTCATTAGCAAGCAAGTAGCCTCGATGTAATCGAGGTTTCGAAGACCAACCCCCTTCAATTGCCGATGTGGGTTTGGTGGTCTGTAAGCCGACGCCCTCGATTCCGCTATCGCTGCATCGAGGCTACAATGGCCTGACTTCAATCGACGTAAGGAATGGCGATGGTCGCGTATCGGCGTAATTTCGTGGCGGGTGGCACTTATTTTTTTACGGTGACGTTGCGTGATCGTCGGGCGCGTTTCCTGGTCGAACATGTCGGCGATTTACGCCGAGCATTTGCGCAAACCCGCGCCCGAAAACCCTTCGTGATTGAGGCTATGGTGGTATTGCCCGATCATTTGCATGCCATCTGGCGTTTGCCGGAACACGATACCGATTATCCCGGACGCTGGAAGTCAATCAAGTCGCTGTTCACTCAAGCGCTGAACAGCCATGGTATCGATGTCGGCAAACGGCATGACGGCAGCGCATCCATCTGGCAACGCCGTTATTGGGAACACACCATTCGCGACGAACAGGATGGGTTGCATCACATCGATTACATTCACTTCAACCCGGTGAAGCACGGTTGGGCGCACCGCGTGCAAGATTGGCCGTTTTCATCGTTTCACCGTTATGTCCATCGCGGTTGGCTCCCTCTGAACTGGGCTGGCGAGAATGTTGCCGATCAGAGTTTCGGCGAACCGTAGCCTCGATGAAATCAATGCTCCGAACGCCAACACCCTTCAATTGCCGGTATAAGCTTGATGGCCGGCAGGATAGTTCGAACATCGCCTGACGCCCTACCCTAGCCCGACCGCTTCTGTTTCATCTTTCCGAATGCGCTATGGATGATGCCGTGTTTCGAAAATCACGATTCGACAGCAACAGCTTTGGGCCCCGTAAAGCGTTTCCAAACTGCCAAACCCAGATTTTTGAAATCGTCCAGATAGGTATAAGCCACCGGAATCACCAATAAACTCAGCAAGGTGGACGTCACCAAACCGCCGATTACGGCGACGGCCATCGGGCTGCGGAAGGAGGAATCGGCGTTGCCCATGCCTATCGCAATCGGCAACATACCGGCACCCATTGCAATCGTGGTCATCACAATCGGCCTGGCCCGTTTGTGGCACGCATCCAATAGTGCATCCACGCGGCTCAAGCCCTGTTCGCGGCGAGCAATGATGGCGTAATCAACCAACAATATCGAGTTTTTGGTGGCTATCCCCATCAGCATCACCAAACCAATCAAAGACGGCATCGAAAAGGCCTTGCCAGTCAACAGCAGCGCGACGAAGCCGCCGCCGAAGGACAAAGGTAGCGCCGCCAAAATGGTGATGGGTTGCAGGAAGTCTTTAAACAACAACACCAGCACGATGAAGATGCACAACACGCCGGTCAGCATGGCCAAACCAAAACTGGCGAACAGCTCCCCCATCATTTCCGCATCGCCAATGTTGATGCGTTTGACGCCGGCCGGCAGGTTTTTAATGCTGTCCAGATTTTCCACCGCAGCGGCAACGTCACCCAGCGGCTGGCCGGATAATTCGATTTCGAAATTGATATTCCGCGACCTGTCGTATCTATCGATCACGGCCGGTCCGCTGGACAGTTCCAGTTTCGCCACCTGGCCGACCATCACCGCGCCGATGCCCGGTTTGGCGGACGGCACGGCCAAGCGTTCCAATACGCTCAAATCTTGCCGGCCTTCATCGGCCAGTTTGACGACCATCGGCACCTGGCGTTGCGCCAGATTGAGCTTGGATAAAGACCAATCGTAATCGCCCAAAGTGGCGATGCGCAGGGTTTCCGCTAGTGCCGTGGTGGTCACGCCCAGATCGGCGGCGCGGGCGAAGTCCGGCCTTACCGCTATTTCCGGCCGCACCAGCGCGGCGCTGGAGGCGATGCTGCCCAGGCCGGGAATGGTTCTGAGGTCGCGTTCCAGATTGCGGGCGGCGGCGCTCAAGGCTTGCGGATCGTCGCCGCTCAATACCAACACGTATTTTTCGCCGGAAGCGCCCAATCCCACCTTGGTGCGCACGCCGGGTAGTTTTTGCAGGGCCAGGCGGATATTTTGTTCAATGGCCTGTTTACGCACCGGGCGATCCTGGCGATTGGCCAAGGTAATCGTCAGCGTGGCCTTGCGTACCTCGCCGGCGCCCTGGTTGCCGGCCATCGGATCGCTACCCGCCGAACCGCTGCCGATGGTGGTATAAATCGTTTTTACGTAGTCGATCCTGGCAATCAATTGTCTAGCCGCTTCGGCGGAAGCGCGGGTTTGTGCCAGACTGGAACCGGGCGGCAGTTCCACGAATACCTGGGTTTGCGGATTATCGTCCGCCGGGATAAAGCCGGTCGGCAACAGCGGAATCAAAAACAGCGAGCCGATAAAAAACGCTGCCGCGCCGCCCATCGTAGCCAGACGATGATGCAGACACCAGCCCGCCAACTTCATATACGTGCGCATCACCGCACCTTCCTTGGGCTCAGAATGGTCGAGATTTTTCAGCATATACGCCGCCATCATCGGCGTCAGCATCCTGGCGACCACCAAAGACGCCATTATCGCCAGCGCCGCCGTCCAGCCGAATTGCTTGAAAAACCGCCCAGCCACACCGCTCATAAACGCAGTCGGCAGAAATACCGCGACCAGCGCAAACGTGGTCGCCACCACGGCCAAGCCGATTTCATCGGCAGCCTGCATCGCGGCTTGGTAAGGCGTTTTGCCCATCCGCAGGTGGCGGACGATGTTTTCTACTTCGACGATGGCGTCGTCCACCAGAATGCCGATTACTAACGATAAGGCCAACAAGGTAATCACGTTGAGCGAAAAGCCCAAATAATCCATACCCAGGAAGGCCGGAATCACCGACAGCGGTAATGCGACAGCCGAAATAAAAGTGGCCCGCCAATCGCGCAAGAACAGCCAGACCACCAAAACCGCCAACAACGCACCTTCGTAAAGCATGGTCATTGAGCCTTGAAATTCTTCCTCGACCGGCGTGACAAAGTTAAACGCTTCGGTGAATTCGATATCCGGGTTGGCGACACGCAATTCGGCCAAGGCTTTTTGTACGCCGGCGCCGACCTCCACTTCACTGGCACCCCGGCTACGGGTCACTTCAAAGCCCACTACCGGTTTACCGTTCAGCAGCGCCAACGCGCGCGGTTCCGCTACCGAGTCGTCCACCTTGGCGACTTGATCGAGCCGAATATGGCGGCCATCGGCCAGTGAAAGCTGCAAGGGCCGTATTTCCTCGACCGAGGCCACGTTGGCCAAGGTCCGCACCGGTTGCTCGCCGCTACCCAAATCGATCCGGCCGCCGGCGCTCTCACGCTGGATTTGCCGCAATTGCCGGGAAATGTCCGACGCCGTGGCACCCAAGGCTTGCAGCTTGACCGGGTCCAGCGCAATAGTCACTTCGCGGCTGACGCCGCCCACCCGATTGACCGCACCGACGCCGCGTACCGCCAGCAGGCGTTTGGCGACCGTGTCTTCCACAAACCAGGACAGCGCTTCTTCGTCGCGCTGCGCGGAGCTGACGGTTAAGGCCAAAATCGGCGAACCGGCCAAATCCAGTTTGGTGACAACCGGATCGCGCAGGTCGCCCGGCAAATCGGCGCGGACTTTGGACACCGCTGAACGCACATCGTCCAAGGCTTCCTGCACCGGTTTTTCCAGACGAAATTCGGCGGTAATCGTGGCGCTGCCGTCCTGGACCTTGGAGGTGATGTGTTTCAAACCCTGCAAGGTGGCGATGGCGTTTTCGATTTTCCGTGCCACCTCAGTTTCCAGTTGCGACGGCGAAGCGCCGGGCAGCGAGGTCGAGACCGTGATGGTGGGCAAATCCAGATCGGGGAAGTTCTGGATTTTCATCGATTTAAAGCTGAGCAAACCGGCGAAGCTGAGCAGCACGAACAACATCATGGCCGGAATGGGGTTGCGGATACACCAGGCTGAAACGTTCATTGTGTCACCACCCGCACGCTGTCACCGTCGGCCAAAAACGAGGCACCGCCAGCCACCAACCGATCTTCGGCGGCCACGCCGGCTAAAATTTCCACCTGGTCGCCGTTTCTGCGGCCCAACTGCACTTTGACCTGCTTGACGCGGGCCCGGTCTTCGGTTTGTTCGGTCAACAAAAATACATAACTAAAGCCATCCCGCAGCGACAGCGCCTCTTGCGGCACCGTTAGCGCCGCGGAACTGCCCAATTCAAATTCGCCGCGGGCGAACATACCGGCACGCAAACCGGTCTGCGCGGCACGAGGTAAGTCAACATAAACCAGGCCATTGCGGTTTTGCACATCCAGGGTAGGCGCCAGGAAACGCACTTCACCGTCGATACTGCCAACATTCGGGACCTCTACCCTCACCTTATTGCCTGGTTTCAGTTGCGTCATTTCCGCGGCGGTAAGCTCGCCGCGCCACTCCAAGCGGTTTTGCCGAATCAAACGAAACAATTCCTGGCCTTTGGTGGCGACGGCGCCCAAAGTGGCGCTACGCGCGGAAATCACGCCGTCGTCGCTGGCCAATACTTTGGTGTATTTCAGGCGTAACAATTGCGCATCCAACTGCGCTTTGGCGGATTGCAGTTTGGCCTCTGCGGTTTTCGCGCCGGTCAGGTACTGGTCCACTTGTTGCGCGCTCAATGCGCCGGATACCGAGACCTTGCGCGCCCGCTCGGCGTTAAGCCGGGCTTCGGCCAGATTGGCTTCGGCTTCGGCCACTACACCTCGGGCTTGCGCGACATCGGCCAATACGCTTTCGTCGGAAAAGGTGGCCAACACCTGGCCTTTTTTAACGGCTTCGCCGATTTGCACGTTAACCGCGCTCAGACGCAGATCGCCGATTTCGGCGCCGATCACGGCTTCCTGCCAAGCCGCAATCGAACCGTTAGCCGTGAGACTGAGCGGAATATCATGCGTCTGCGGACGGATCGCGGACACGCTGAGCGCCGGATTGGCAGCCGGTGCTTCGCTAGATGGCGCGGGCTGGCTGACGCGGCCGATCGCTACGCCAATGCCGATTAATAACAGTAAGGCGGCGAATAGCACGCCTATTTTTCCCTTGGTCATGAGTTTCCTCCGTTGAGCATGTCGTTTTGATTCGGATATAAATGCGTGTTGCCGATGGCTCTGAGTTTGGCTGGGCCTGCCGCCGCCGTGTCCGGATTCGGCGACTCGCCAGCATCGGTCCAGCCTCCGCCCGCCGCGCGATACAGCGCGATCCAAGCCCCGACCTGTTCCTGCTCCAGCTCTTCGAGCGCCAGTTCAGAGGCCAGCACGTTGCGGCGGGCAGTTTCCACATCCAGCAAATTACCCAGTCCGCTTTGGTAGAGCGTTTGCAGCGCCTGAAAGTTTGCCCGGTAACCGCTGACCGCCTCGCGGCCTTGCGGCAAGCGTTGGCGGGTGCTATCCAAACGTACCAGGGCATCTTCGACTTCCTTGACCGCCGTGCGCACCTTGGCGCGGAAGCGGCTTTCCGCCGCTTGGTATTGCACCTTGGCGACTTCCACGTCGGCTGCGCGCTTGCCGGCGTCGAACAGCGGCAAGCTCAGCGTCGGCCCTATCGCCCAAGTCTGCGCCAGCATCAGCGCCGCGCCGTTGATGTTTTGCAGGGTCGGGGTGATGTTGCCCGACAGGCTCAATTTCGGAAATTGTTTGGCCCGTTGCACGCCGATATTGGCGCTGGCCTCGGCGAGGTCGCGTTCGGCGGCCGCCACATCGGGCCGTTGCAATAACACCTTGGCCGGTAAGGACGCGATTTCGAACGCTGGCGGAGTGGGCAGTTTCGCCGTCTGATCGGCCGAACCGTTCAGTAACGACCGCAAGTCGGCTTCCGCGAGGCCGGTCATCGCCACCAGGCTTTTGATGGAACGTTCGCACTGGGCTTGTTGTTGCAGCAAGGTTCTGTTGCCTTCGGCGGCGCTGGCGGTAGCCAAGGCTACATCGCCCGGTGAGCGGAACCCGCTCTGGCCGGCAACCGCCGCTACCCGCGCCGACTCGCGGCGCGAATCGCTGTCGGTACGCAATAGTTGCACTTGCGCTTCGCAATAGCGGTAAGACAGGTAGGCATCGGCCACTTCCACCGCTACCGCGACCCTGGCGTCGTGCCAGGAGGCGTTGCGCGATTCCAGTTGGCTTTGGGCCGCTTCCTGCTGCCGGGCCAAACCGCCGAACAAGTCTATTTCCCAGCTGGATTGCAGTCCGGCCGAGAATTGGTTCCAGATGAACGGCGTGCCGCCAAACGAAGACGAGGAGCGTTTGGAGGCGAACTCTGAATCCAGTTTCGGCAGGATGGCCGCATCGGCGCCCACGAGATTTGCTCTAGCTTCTTCGATGCGCGCTCTGGCGTCGGCGACCGAGGCGCTCACCTGTTCGGCGGCGCTTAACAGGCGAGTCAGAGCCGGGTCTTGAAAACGCTCCCACCAGCGCATCAGCTCGGCGGGGTCGCCTTGATGCGCCTGTTGGCGCTTGGCCGCATCGGCTTGCGGCGCTTGCCAGCTCGCAGGCGCCGGCAATGGTTCTGTTTGATAATCAGGGCCGACGGTCGTCAATAAACCGCCGGACCCGCAAGCCGAAAGCAGCAAGGGGATCAGACTCAAACCCAGCGGCCGCGAGATATTATTGTTCATGGTCGCCATCCCGAGCCCGGCGCGCGGCTTCGCCTTCGATCATGGCCAGTGCGTAGCCGGCCAGACGTTCCGCTAGTACGTCGATGTTTTGTGGAGAATTTAAAATTTGCGGGGAAATCATCGAGATGACGTCTTGTCCCACATAGAAATGCACCGCCATGCCTATCATCGCGAAAACCAGCCGATGCAAGTCGTCGTCGATGCCGCTCAATCCCAAATGTTCCTTGAGCAGCAACACCAGGGATTCATGCTGCGGTTTGATTTCCGCATCGATTTCCTGCTGCCAGGCGCCCGTCGGCTCGATCATCTCCCGGAAGTGCAGCTTCATCACAAGCCCAAAGTCCTCGCCTTCTTTCAGCGGCTCCAGGAATTCGCTGAAAAACCGGGTCAATACTTCGGGCAACGGTAAGTCGGCATAGGCCGCGACATCGGAACCGCAACGTGCGTCGCCCATCGGTTCGAAGAATGCGGCGCGATATAGACCGGCCTTATCGCCGAAGTAGTAGCGAATGGCCGAAATATTGGCGCCAGCCGCCTCGCAGATTTCCCGCGTGGAGGCCGCCTTGTAGCCTTTTTCGGCAAACAGCCGCAACGCTGCCATGACCAGCCGGCTGCGTGCGTCGTGAGTTTCGGTTTCGGAGTTTTCAGGTGCGACCATGCTGCCTCTGCGGAAGTGCTTGTTAGAAAAAATCAATCGATCGATTTAAACAATATCAATCAATCGATTGATTGTCAATTTTTGGATTGTGTTTAAAGGACAACTTTTCCTCGATTCCTACCGAAGAATGACTTCCATTGCAGCTGATTTGCACAGAAAAATCAGGTCATATGCCACAGGTAATTGCGTTAAATGACATAGTTTTAAACGTAAGTCTCCCCCTACACCTCCCCTCAACAACCTTACAGCCGAGCACTATTGGAATTGGACGGCTTTATGCGTTTATTGGCACACAGCTTGCGGCAGTTTCCGTCTTTCGTTCACAAAAATCCGGAGCTAGTCGCTTGTCCGTCATCGCCATTAAGCACGATCAGATAGCCGAATTATTTCTGACTCATAAAGAAGCCATCGTCGATTTTTTGCTGCGCAAGGTAAAGTGCCCCGATGCGGCACAAGATCTGAGTCAGGAAACTTATTTGCGTTTGCTGGGCAAGGACAGTCTGACACACACCGACAATCTACCCGGTTATCTGTTTCGTACCGCCGAACGCCTGTCGATAGACTTTATTCGCCACCATCAGCGCAGCGGTGCAAAAACCCAAGAATTGAACGACGAGCTGACTTGCCCGCTGATGCAACCGGAAGACTTTGCCATTCTTAGCCAACAATGCGAACGCCTGTTGCAGGCTATCGCCAGCCTGCCGCGGCAATGCCGGCATATTTTACTGCTGCGCAAGATCGACGAACTCACTTATGCCCAAATCGCCGGAAAACTGGGTATTTCCGAGAAAACGGTGCAACGCCAGTTGGTCAAGGCCATGTTGCACTGCCATCACATGCTAATCGGCACGCAGCACTAAACCGGCCAATCGATGACGGCGCCCAAGCTTTCGCAATCGCCAAAAATTCTTCAGCAAGCTGCGACGTGGTTCGTGGAGTTACAGTCTGAATCCTGTGATGAGCAGCGGCGTCAAGCATTCGCGCAATGGCTTCTGCAAAATCCAGCGCATCAGACCGCTTACGACGACATCGCCAGCCTTTGGGGCAATCTGGACGAGCTAAAAACCGCTGAGGTCGCCGGCTTGAATACCGCGCGCTCCGCAAGGCCCCGCGTCTGGCGAAACGGCAAAATGTTAACCGTTAGCCTGCTGCTTGCCACCGTGTTGACCGGCGCATGGCTGGACTTCAAGGCGCCTAGTAGAGTTTACCAAACAGGCATAGGCGAACGGCAAACCGTGCAACTGGCCGACGGTTCCCAACTGCAATTGAATACCGATACACAACTGCGCGTACGTCTGTCCTGGTGGCGCCGCGAGATCGAGTTGCAGCAAGGCGAAGCCATGTTCAACGTCGCCCATCAGGCCTGGCACCCGTTTACCGTTCATACCGGCAATCTACAAATTAAAGACATCGGCACCGTGTTTAACGTGCGGCATGATAATCACGGCACCGCCGTATCGGTCTTGGAAGGCGAAGTTGCCCTACATGCCGGCCGCAGCTGGTTTGGCGAAAATTTACCCGCCGGCTTCAGCCGCAAAATAGATGCGGGCGGCCACTGGCAAAAACCCGAAAAAACCAATACCAAGCAAGTGGCGGCATGGCTCAACGGCCAACTGTTGTTCGACCACACGCCGCTGACCGAAGTCGTCGCGGAATTGGAGCGTTATCACGCCGTGCGTTTTGCGTTTGCCGATCCTGCCTTGGCCAAGCAAACCCTGAGCGGCAGTTTCAATAGCGCCGATCTCAAGCCGTTTCTGCAGGCCCTGGAAAAAATCCTGCCTATCCGCGTGCAGCGCCAAAAACAAACCGTCGTGCTTTACAGCCGCTAACAAACAGGTGTTCGTGTTTGGGTTAAAAAAATATTCCCCAAACCTGTCCAGTTTGACCAGTCTGCTTCGTTAATGGGGTATGGCGAGTCAAAAAATATTGCCACCCACGACTAACAGGAGACGATCATGGATTGCAAACTTAACACCACACCCGCGAAAAAACCGCGCCGACAGGCGCCCCTGCTGGCGTTGGCCCTAGCCGCTTCAATCGACGCAAGCGCGGCAGGCAGCACCAGCGCAAGCATAGACCTTCCCGCGCAACCGCTGGCAGCGACGCTGGAAAACTTGGCAAAGTCCACCAATACCAAATTGATCTATGCCGACTCGATGGTGCAAGGCTTGCAAGCCCAGCCGTTGAAGGGCCAATACACCGTACAACAGGCGCTAGAAAAAGTGTTAAGTCAGAATGGCTTACAGTACGAGCAAGTAGGCGAAGGCGTCATTGCGGTTAAAAAAGTCCCCGCGCCAAAACCACCAGCCGTTAAGGACGATTCGACTTTCGAACTGGGTGCGGTCACAGTGAGTGATCAAACCGAGAGCATGAAATTAACCAGCAAGGACATTGCCACTTCGGTGGACATCATGTACGCCGATAAAATTGCCGACCAAAACGTATTAACGGCCTACGATTTGTTCCACCGCATGCCCGGCGTTCAAGTGACCCAATTCGGCCAAGGCATCACCACCGGCAAAATGTCGTTTCGCGGTTTCAATGGCGAAGGCCGGGTCAACGCGGTGAAATTGCTGATCGACGGCGTGCCTAGCAACACCAACAGCGGCGACACCTATTTTATCGACTCGCTGTTTCCGCTCGACATCGAGTCCATCGAAGTGGTGCGGGGTACCAACGACGCCCGCTACGGCCTGCACTCCTTCGCCGGCAACATCAGCATGAACACCACCACCGGCGGCAACTACGCTAAGGCCCGGGCCAGTTTTGGCAGTTTCAATACCCACGACATCCAATCCGGTCTGGGCTATGAAAAAGACGGTTTCTCGCAGAACTATCAAATTTCCTACCGCGCCAGCGACGGCTACCGCGACCATAGCGACACCGACAAAAACAGCTTTTCCGGCAAGTGGTTTTACACCCCGGACAACCAAAAATACAAAATAGGTTTGATCGCCCGCTGGAGCGAAGCCGGCGCCCAAGAACCCGGCTATATGACATACCAGGAACAGTTACTCAATCAAACCCAAACCTTCACCCGAAATGCCACTGACGGCGGCAAACGCACGGTTGGTCAGGTCAGCACCCACTTGGACGTCAACCTCAGCCCGACCTTATTCTGGTCGTCCAAGGTCTACGGCACTTTATTCGACGACCAGCGTTATGTCACCTATGGCCCTGGCGCAGCACAGCAAGAACGCGACCGCGACGAAATTCAGTACGGCGCGATGACCTCGCTGACCTACCATCCGGTGGTCAGTTGGCTGGACGACTTTTCGCTGGAAACCGGCTTCGACTTCCAGCAACAGGAAAACAAATATCTGCGTTATCTAACCGATAGCAGGGTTCGCCGAAGCAGCGGTTTGCGTAACGACGAGAAGTGGGACTTCCTGAACTACGGCGGCTACATCCAGGCGATCATCAAGCCTTTCAAATGGTTGAAACTGACACCGGGTTACCGCGCCGACATCGTCGACGGCAGCTTCTTCAGCTATCGCCCCGGCTCAGCGTTCGGCTCCTACCCCCTTAACGACTACGGCACGATTTCGCAACCCAAAATAGGCGCGGTGATTACGCCGATCGAAGGCTACAGCCTTTATGGCAACTGGGGCCGCACCTTCCAGGTCGGCCTGGGCCAAGCCACCTTCATCGGCCGCAACCAAGCGAATATCGGCCCCTCGTTGAACGATGGCTGGGAAGTGGGTGTCAAGCTGAAACCGGTCAATTGGGCCGAGGGCCGGGTCGCCTATTGGTCGCAAAAAGCCAGCAACGAAATTAGCCGCGACCTGGCCAGCGTGGAGTCGAGCCAAATAGGCCCCACACTGCGTCAAGGCGTGGACATTGAAGTCAAAGTTTATCCAACCGATAAAGTCGGGGTTTGGGCGGCGTACTCGTTGCAGGAAGCTAAAGTCACCAATCCGCCGGCGGTTTCGGCTGGCACTATGGAATACGTCTCGGGTAATCAGGTCGTCAATACCCCGAATTATTTGTTCTCGGCCGGCATCGACTACCAAATCCTGCCGCAATTGCGTTCTTCACTGTGGACCAGCGGCCAAGGCGACTACTTTGTCGATCAAGCCAATCAGCGCGGCCAATACGGCGAATACGCCCTGCTCAACCTGGATTTAGGCTACCAGGTGACCAAGGAAGTGGAATTGCAATTTCAAGCTAAAAACCTGACCGACGTTCGCCGGGAATACGTTTGGTACTCCGAATCATTCGGCGCCACCGCCCAACCTTTCTTCTCGCCGGGCGACGGCGTTGCCTTCTACGGCGCCGTCAACGTCAAGTTCGACTACTAAGCTCGTATCACCATGAAATCGACGGCCAACAAGAAGCAGGCTAGACGCCAATTCTGGCTGGCCGTACATTTATACCTCGGGCTGTCGTTGGGCTTGATCATCGCCCTGGTCGGCCTGACCGGCAGCCTTTTGGTGTTTTATATCGATCTGGACGAGTGGCTGAATCCACAGTTGATCATTTCCGAATCCAGCGCCCAGCGGCAAAGCTACGAGGATATTTTTCAAGCCCTACGTCGCGCGGAGCCTACGCGGCAACGCGGCTGGCGGCTGGAAATTCCCGACGATCCGCGGCGCGCCATCACCGCCCGCTACTATAAGCCGCAAGAAACCGAGCATCACGGCTTTGCCCCGCTGATGCTGTCGGTCGATCCTTATACCGGCACGGTCCTCGCCAATCGTTTCTGGGGCGAATTTGCGATGACCTGGCTTTACGATTTGCATTACAAGCTGCTACTGGATAATCCCGGCAAAATTTTGATGGCCATCGTCGGCGGCTTGTTGTTGATGTCCGTGATCAGCGGCGTCTATCTGTGGTGGCCTCCACTACACAAATTAAAGAGCGCTTTGAGCCTAAAGCGCCATGCCAGCCGCGAACGCCTAAATTACGATTTACATAAACTGGCGGGCGTCTACAGCCTGATTGTGATGCTGGTATTGGCAGTCACCGGAGTAGCCTTGGAGATTCCGCAATACGTCAATCCGATACTGGGCTATTTCTCGCCCTTGCAGGCATCGCCCGCGCCAAAATCCGCCATCACCGAAAACAAGCCGGCGCGCATCAGCCTGGATCAAGCCGTCGCGGTCGGCCAAGCCCGGTTTCCGCAGGCGCGCCTGTGTTGGATAGAGACACCGCACGATGCTAATGGCAGCTACCGCATCAATCTGCGCCAGGCTGGCGAGCCTAGTCAGCGCTTTCCCAAAACCAATGTCTGGGTCGATCAATATTCCGGCCAGGTGTTGGCGGTCAGCAGTCCCGACGAACTGGGCGGCTCGGACACCGTCATCAACTGGCTGCATCCGCTGCATACCGGAGAGGCGTTTGGCTTGACCGGGCAATTGCTGGTGTTGGTTGCCGGCTTGCTCTGCCCGCTGCTGTTCCTCACCGGCGTGATACGCTGGCTGCAAAAACGCCGCGGCCGGCAACTGCATCCTCGGCACCAGCAATCGGCAAAAAACCCACCTCTACCGCCCGCCTTACAGAATCGATAAGCTCTCTATTGCCTAGTTGACAGTCAATGACTCAAGTTGTCTGTCAACACCTAAGTATTTGCAGCAAATCCGCTCGACTCATCTAAAATCTGCATAATTACTTGATTTGTTTCGGTGCTGTCTGCTGCAAACAATCGCCGCCTAATTCTTAATTTTTTTGGCCCATAGCTCATGTCTCATAGCAATTCCGCCTCAGCCATCATTTATGCGTTCGCCGCTAATCTGGGTATCGCTTTGATCAAAACCGGCGCAGCAGTCTGGACCGGTTCCGGCTCGCTGCTGGCGGAAGCCATTCATTCCTTTGCCGATTGCGGCAATCAGGTCTTGCTGTTTATCGGCATGAAACGCTCCGCGCGGGCGGCAACCCAACACCACCCGATGGGCTATGGCCGGGAAGCGTATATCTGGTCGATGATGGTAGCGATTACGCTATTCTCGGTTGGCGGCTTGTTCTCTATCCACGAAGGCTGGTTGCGTTTTCAAGAATCGCACACCGTGGAAAACGCCAGCATGGCTCTGGCGATACTGGCTATCGCCGTGGTTTTGGAAGGCTTTTCATTGCGCGCGGCCTTGGGGGCCATGGCAAGCGAACGCGGCGAACGAGGCATGTGGCAATGGTTTAAAGAAACGCAATCCAGCGAATTGATGGTGGTCATCGGCGAGGACTTGGCGGCGCTGATTGGTCTGGTGATAGCCGCGGCGATGCTGGGCTTGACTATGCTTACCGGTAATTCAATGTACGACGCGGTGGGCTCGATGTTGATTGGCGCCTTATTGGTCGTCGTAGCGGTGTTAGTCGGCCGGGAAGTGCATTCTTTGCTGCTCGGTGAAGCCGATACTGAGATTCGCGATGCCGTTCGCGGCTATCTGGAAAAGCAAGGCTGCGTCAATCGCGTACTGAATATTTGGGCTATTAGCCACGGCAGCCAAGTGATGCTGGCCATTAAAGCCGAACTGCTGGCGGATTTAAGCGTGGGGGAAGCTGTTGAATTAATTAACGGAATGGAAAAACAGATCAAAACCGACCATCCCCGCATTAATTGGGTCTTTTTCGAAATCGATAATTCTGATTAAATAATATAGTCAAATGTTTAGGCCACATATCTGGAGCAAAGTAATAACTTGAGCACCCTACCCAAAACCCGTTTAGCGTTACTTTCTCTAGCTTGCCTAATGCTGCAAAGCGCTCCTGCGTCCGCCAGATATGCGGCGATTGTGATCGACGCCGACACCGGCCGCGTGGTTCACGAAACCGAATCCACTCAACGCTGGTATCCCGCGTCATTGACCAAAGTCATGACTATCTACTTAACGCTGTCGGCATTGGAAAATGGTCGCCTGCGACTGACCGACACCGTGTTCGCATCAAAACACGCCGCCTCGCAACCGCCTTCCAAACTAGGTTTGCGCACTGGCCAAAGTTTGACGGTGGAACAAGCCATCATGGCGGTCACCACCCGGTCCGCGAACGACGCGGCGGTCGTGCTGGCGGAAAAGCTGGGCGGTACGGAAAGCAATTTTGCGGCGATGATGACCCAGCAAGCGCGCACGCTGGGGATGTACAACAGCTCGTTCGAAAACGCCAGCGGCTTGCCGGACGACGGGCAAATCAGTAGCGCCCGCGACCTGGCCTTGTTATCTGCTGCTTTGATTCGCGATTTTCCGCAACATTATCATTATTTTTCGGCAACGGAATTTAACTACAAAGGCCGGGTAATGCCCAATACCAACCGCATCCTGAAAAGCTATCCGGATGCCGACGGGCTGAAAACCGGTTTTACCTGCGGCTCCGGCTACAACCTGATCGCCTCGGCCAAACGCAACGGCCACCGCTTGATTGGGGTGTTATTGGGCGCGCACAGTAGCGGCGAGCGTTTCGAGCAAATGGGCAACCTGTTGGACATGGGCTTTGCCAATAGCGAAAAAGGCCTGTTCGGCGAGCATATCTCGCAATTGAAGGATTACAGCGCCCTGCCGCCACCGTTTCAATTGTCGTCCAACCGTTGTGCCGGCAGTGCGGAACAAATGGGTGCCGACTCCGGCAGTAGCCGTTATGAGCCGATTCGCATTAATGCGCCATACAACAGCCGCCGCGAAAAGCTCACGCAATTAGCCCAAGCCAAACCGCAAAGCCGCGGCAATGTTTGGACCGTCAGCATGGGAAGTTTCCCCAGAAAAATCGACGCCGATGTGAATCTGCAGCGTGCGCGTAATGCTCTCGGCCCGTTAGCTAAAACCGGGCGGGCCGGCATTGTCAAAACCAAAGTCAAAAACGCCACATCTTGGCGGGCGCAATGGACCGGCTTACAGCAAGACGACAGTCAGGATTTTTGTCGGCGCTTGCGCGCCAAACATATGGATTGCAGCGCCTCGCCGCAACCTCGAACCAGCTTGGCAACAGCATCCAACCCGACGAAGCAGCTTCGCCGCGTTAGCCATCGCAAATCGTAATTGATAAGTCAGTAATGGGGCGGACGCTCATCGACCGCCCCCGCTTGGCGCTCATCCAGCGCCAGGCTTTTGATCTTGTCGTGCAGCAACTTACAGGTTTCTTCCAGTTTGCCGATTTGCTTTTGCTGGTCTGCCACCACTTGGTTCAACGCCTGAATCAAATCTTCCTGATACGCTTGTTTAATCTCCAATTCGATGAATCTTTCTTCGCTCATGGCTCCCGCCGCTGACTGTGTAAATTTGCCATTCTAATCGAAAATCCCGACAGTTTTGCCGCATGCACTCGCACAGCTTCTATAAACTCGCTATCATTGATAAGTCATCAACATAGCGAGGATGCAACTATGGCAACTATTACAGATCCGGTCATTGGCCGCTGGTATAAAGACCTGGAAAGTAATCTTACCTTCAAGGTCGTAGCGATTGAGGGTAACGACGAATCGGTGGAAGTTCAGTTCGCCAATGGCGATTTGGGCGAATACGACAACGAATCCTGGTACGGCTCCACTATCGATTACATCGAAGATCCGGAAGACTGGAGCGCGCCGTTCGACGAGTTGGAAGCCGACGATCTGGGCTACACAGACCCCGATAGACACGCCCGCCCGGATGCGGAAGATTTGGACATTAGCGATTTGTTGGATTGAGATAATTTATGAGAATGACCCCGCAACAATTTCTGGACTGGGAATCCAAGAGTATCACCCTGCTGGCCATGTCCGGCGCCGGCAAAACCACCCTCTCCGCCAAGTTACCCAGGGATAAATGGTTTCATTATTCCGGCGACTACCGCATCGGTACCAAATACCTGGAAGAGCCGATTCTGGATAACATCAAGCAGCAAGCGATGGGCGTGCCGTTTTTGCGCGATCTGCTCAAATCCGACTCGATCTATATTTGCAGCAATATCACTGTGGAAAACCTGGCCCCCGTATCCAGCTTTCTGGGCAAAATCGGCGACCCGGCCAAAGGTGGCCTGTCGCAAGCCGAATTCAAACGCAGGCAAGCGCTGCATCATCAAGCCGAAATCGCGGCGATGAACGACGTGCCGGACTTTATCCATAAGGCCGAAGACATCTACGGCTACAAGCATTTCATCAACGACGCCGGCGGTAGCGTTTGCGAACTGGATTGTCCGGAAGTCCTGGAAAATCTGGCTAAACACACGCTGATCGTCTACATCAAAATTCCGCCGGCTTTGGAACAGACCATCATCGACCGCGCCAAAAAAGATCCCAAACCCCTGTATTACCGCCCTGAATTCGTCGATGAAAAATTGGACCAATTCATGAGTGAGCGCGGTTACAGTTCGACCGACCAAATTCCACCGGACGAATTCGTCAGCTGGGTATTTCCGGAGCTGTTCAAAGCCAGGGTACCGCGCTACGAAGCGATTGCCGCCCAGTACGGCTACACCATCAGTGCCGACGAAACCGCTAAAGTCAATAACGAAGACGACTTTATCCGTCTGATTGCCGAGGCGATTGCCCGGCAACAATCTTGAGACCGTTCTTGTAATGCCGCTAGTTGCCCATACTGCTTTACCCACTTTTCAGCGTCTGCACGAAGAAGGCGAAGAAATTCTCAGCCCGGACCGCGCCAGCCATCAATCGATTAGAGAGTTGCACATCGGCTTGTTGAATATCATGCCGGACGCGGCGCTGGAAGCCACGGAACGCCAGTTTTTCCGCTTGGTCGGCGCTTGCAATCAGATTGCCCAGTTTCATGTGCATCCGTTTACGATTGCGGGCCTGGAAAGAAGCCCGCAAGCCCTGGCGCATATCCAGCAATATTACGAATCCTTCGAACAAATCAAGCAAGACGGGCTGGATGCCTTGATTATCAGCGGTGCCAATGTCACCCACGACCATTTGCAGGAGGAAGATTTTTGGCGGCCGTTAACCGAAGTGTTCGAATGGGCCACGCAAAACGTCACCTCGGTACTGTGTTCGTGCCTGGCCACCCATGCCTTTATTCAGCATTGTTACGGTGTGGAGCGCACGCGCCTGCCGGCCAAGCGTTGGGGCGTGTTTTCCCATAAAGTGGTCGATAGGCAGCATCCCCTGGTGGCGGAAATCAACACCCGCTTCGATGTGCCGCATTCGCGTTTTAACGAAGTGTTTCGGCGCGACATGGAAACACACGGACTGAAAGTCCTGGTGGCCAGCGAATCCGCCGGTGTGCATCTGGCCGTTAGTCCGGACGGATTTCGCGTCGTCTTCTTCCAGGGTCATCCGGAGTACGACGATATTAGCCTGCTCAAAGAATACAAGCGCGAAGTACTGCGTTATTACAACGGCGAGCGCGACGACTACCCACCCTACCCCGAGC
>Ga0123396_150542_pt1 | contig 21719 bp, 21 predicted proteins | sample T10HLNO3metaT_FD_89924 | JGI IMG/M metagenome (GOLD analysis project Ga0123396, IMG submission 89924) | Methane-oxidizing artificial microbial communities from Washington, USA to study methane cycling - T10-HLNO3 metaT (Metagenome... ...
ACCTTTATCTAAAATGATGGGAATCGTTGCCAGTGAAATCACGTTATTCACAACGGTTGGCTTACCAAACAAACCCTCTATCGCCGGCAAGGGTGGTTTAAAACGCACCAAGCCACGTTTTCCTTCCAGACTTTCAAGCAAACTGGTTTCTTCACCGCACACATAAGCACCCGCTGCGCGACGTACTTCTAAGTTAAAAGCGTGCTGTGAACCACAAATATTTTCGCCTAAATAACCCGCGCCTTTTGCTTTATCAATCGCTTCATTCAATATTTTAAGTGCATGCGGATATTCACTGCGAAGATAGATGTAACCCTGTGTTGCGCCTACGGCGATACCCGCAATCGTCATGCCTTCAATCAGCACAAACGGGTCATCTTCCATAATCATGCGGTCAGAGTAAGTGCCAGAATCGCCTTCATCCGCGTTGCAGACAATATACTTTTGCTCACTTTTCGTATCTAAAACCGTTTTCCATTTAATACCAGTAGGAAAAGCCGCGCCGCCACGACCACGCAGACCAGAATCAGTGACTGTTTTAACAATATCGGCACCAGTCAATTTCAGTGCATTTGCTAAACCTTTATAGCCATCATGAGCAAGATAGTCTTCTAATGAAACGGGATCAGTAATACCCACTCTGGCAAAAGTTAAGCGTTGCTGGTTTTTAAGCCAAGTTAACTCTTCAGTCAACCCTAAATTAAGCGGATGCGCGACGGCTTTTTCTGAGTGCGCATTCAGAAAATCTGCATCAAATAGAGCAGGCACATCATTCGGCTGTACGGGCGCATAAGCCACACGCCCTTTTTCAGTTGCCACTTCTACAAATGGTTCTAGCCAAAATAAACCACGTGAACCATTTCGAACTAACTGAATGTCAATACCGCGTTTTTCAGCTTCTGCGGCAATTGCTTTGGCGGTACGATCTGCACCAAGTGATAATGCGCTTGAATCACGCGGAACATATACTTTGATTGCGTTAACGTTACCCATTATGAAGTAGCCCTCGCATCACTAATGAGTTCAGCCACTTTTTGACTGTTCATCCGTCCATATACCTCATCATCCATCATCAGTGCGGGTGAACAGGCGCAATTGCCCAAACAGTACACTGGCTCTAATGTAATGGCGCCATCAGCAGTCGTTTGATGATAATCAATTCCTAGCGAAGACTTAATATTCGCTTCTAATTTTTCTGAGCCCATTGCCTGGCAAGATTCTGCACGGCAAATCTGCAGGATATGCCGTCCAGCGGGATGCGAACGAAAATGATGATAAAACGTGACCACACCGTGCACCTCTGCCACCGAGAGTGCCAATGCTTTTGAAATAGGCAGGTAACATGCCTCTGGCACATAACCAATACCATCTTGAATACTATGCAACAGGGGCAACAAGGCCCCTGGCATGTCTTTATGCTGCGCAATTAAGGCTTGTACTTTGTCTAGTACTTCTGCGTCTAATGTTTCTGTCGATAATACGTTGGCCACACGAATCCTAACAATCCAATAGATTTAACGTAATAATATACCTATTTGCAGGCATATTAAAGACGAGACAAGCTATTCAACTATTCGGCTTGGACACCGTGTTTTTTGCTAAATTCAAATCCTAATAATGACACTGAAGCGAGTGACAATTAATCAATGGATAGACCAATGACATTGTCGATGAAACGCCCAATTAATTAAGATAAGAATACCCGAACATTGCGTGGATAAACGTATACTTTATTACCTACCTCTACATTCAATTGCAGAAATCGCTCTCTGGTTAATTCTGATTCAATCACCTCAGACTGATCATCCCGTTGCAGTTCCAATCTAACCAATGGGCCAATTGCATGTATGTAGCTAACTACCGCCTCAAAAGCAGGCGTAGTGCCATTCAGTTCCTTGCGAATTTCGATGTCATGCGGACGCACATAAGCCAAACCAGGGCTGTGCTTAACATCATTCAGTTTAGTATCATGCCGCGCATCAAATTTTATAGCCACACCGCCAATGTTAGCTTCACCTTCATGAATCTGGCTATTAAACTGGTTAACATTACCCAAAAATTGATAAACAAAAGGCGACACAGGGTGGTCATAAACTTCTTGCGGCGAACCTATTTGCTCGACCTGACCTTTATTAATCACCACAACACGGTCTGACACTTCCAGCGCCTCTTCCTGATCATGCGTCACAAAAATACTGGTGATATGTAGCTCATCGTGCAATCGACGTAGCCAACGGCGCAATTCTTTACGTACTTTCGCATCTAATGCACCAAAAGGCTCATCCAGCAGCAATACTTTTGGCTCAACTGCTAGCGCACGTGCCAAAGCAATACGTTGACGTTGGCCGCCTGATAATTGCGGTGGATAACGATCAGCCAGCCAATCCAGCTGTACAAGCTCTAATAACTCATGCACGCGTCTTTTAATTTCAGCGTCCGTTGGTCGCGTTTCTTTTGGGCGCACACGCAAACCGAAAGCGACATTTTCGAATACTGTCATGTGGCGGAACAAAGCATAGTGCTGAAACACAAAACCCACTTCGCGCTCACGCACCTGTCGCGTAGTCGCATCTGTACCATGAAAGTGAATACTGCCTGAATCCGGCGTTTCCAGCCCAGCAATGATGCGCAACAGTGTTGTTTTTCCGCAACCCGATGGACCAAGCAATGCAACTAATTCACCACTTGGCACATCAAGACTCACATCGTTAAGTGCGCTGAAGTTGCCAAAATTTTTACGGATATTTTTAATTTCGATACTCATACTTAAATTCCAATTTAATAATAATTTGCATGAACAAGCTAGTTAGGTCTTAATTCAATATTCACTCAAAATTCACATTAAGATTTTTCATCAATCTCTGCATTTCGTGCAACTTTCCACTCAATAAAACTCTTCAACACTAACGTCACCAGCGCCAATATGGCCAGCAGTGAAGCAACAGCAAAGGCTGCTGCGTAGTTATATTCGTTATATAAAATCTCAACGTGTAATGGCAGCGTGTTCGTCATGCCGCGAATATGCCCAGAAACCACTGACACAGCACCAAATTCGCCCATGGCGCGTGCGTTGGTTAAAATCACGCCATACAGCAAGCCCCATTTAACATTTGGCAGCGTGATGCGCCATAGAATCTGCCAACCAGAAGCTCCTAGTACCAAACCAGCCTCTTCCTCATCTTTACCTTGCGCTTGCATTAAAGGAATGAGCTCACGTGCAATAAAAGGGAAAGTCACGAAAATGGTCGCCAAAACGATGCCAGGAATGGCAAAAATCACTTTAACGTCGTAGTCCATTAAAGTTGGACCTACCCAGCCCTGCAGGCCGAAAATCAACACGTAAATTAAACCAGCAATCACCGGCGAAACCGCAAATGGCAAATCGATTAAGGTAATTAATATACTTTTGCCACGAAATTCAAATTTAGCGATTGCCCACGCCGCCGCAACGCCAAATACCAGATTTAACGGCACGGCAATCGCTGCTGCAATCAAGGTTAACTTAATTGAAGAAAGCGCATCAGGATCGATCAACGCCGTAATATAAGTATCAAAACCTTTGCGCAAAGCTTCTGTAAAAACGGCCGCTAAGGGCACAATTAAAAATAAGCCTAAAAATAGCAATACAATGGCAATCAACGTCCAGCGTACCCAAACCGGCTCGGATGTCGCCCGGCTACGGGCGACTTTATTTTGATAATTGCTGTACTGTGTTGATTGAACTGCTGATGTTTGTGTTGTCAGCAGCGAAGTGGATGCGGGCATATATTGTTCCTAATATTCTCTTAATATGATTTATTGGCGACTGGGCTAGTTATCAGAACTGGCGCGCCGACTTACCCACCATTGCAAGCCATTAATCGCAAATAACAGTAAAAATGAAATTATCAACATCACCACTGCAATGGCGGTGGCACTTGCATATTCATATTGTTCCAATTTAGTGATAATAATCAGCGGTGTGATTTCAGATACAAAAGGTACGTTCCCTGCAATAAAAATAACCGAGCCGTATTCACCAATCGCTCTTGCAAACGCCAAAGCAAAGCCAGTTAATAATGCCGGCCAAATTGCCGGGAAAATAATTTTTGAGAACGTTTGCCAACGATTAGCGCCCAAACTGGCCGCAGCTTCTTCCGTTTCGGCTTCTAAATCTTCTAATACGGGCTGCACGGTGCGCACCACAAAAGGCAAGCCAATAAAGGTGAGCGCAACAATGACGCCGATTGGCGTAAACGCGACTTTAATACCAAGTGGCTCCAGCCACTGACCAATCCAGCCATTACCTGCGTATACAGCGGTTAAGGCAATGCCCGCCACTGCGGTTGGCAAGGCAAAAGGTAAATCCACCAATGCATCGATGATTTTCTTGCCGGGAAAAGTGTAGCGCACCAACACCCAAGCAGTAAGCAAACCAAATACCGCATTGATCAGCGCACCTAATAATGAAGCACCAAAAGTGAGCTGATAAGAAGCCACCACCCTAGGCGCAGTTACGATAGTCCAAAACTCACTTAAACTTAAGTCAGTGGTTTTAATAAATGCAGCTGAAAGTGGGATAAGCACAATCAGGCTGAGATAAAAGATCGTAAATCCTAGCGATAGATTAAAACCAGGAAGTACATTTTTCTGTTTTGCCATATCAATCAATCCAACTTTTACATTAGTAGCTTATGTTAAGTAATTAAGGTTATTTTACTTCAGGGTTATTTCACTTAAGGAATTACGCAATCTCAGGTTTAAGCGACTGCAAGCTTATTCGCTGCAGGTTTAAATAAGTCTGTTTTTTGCAATTCTTTTGCTGCCACAGCTTTACCAAGAAAATCGCCCTGTAACAATGTTGCACCACTTTCTACTGCAATATTTAACTGTGATTGCGTTTCAACACCAGTAATCACGGCATGCGCACCCAGTGCTTTTATGCCATCAATCAGACTTGGCAACACCTTATACAAATTATCATTAGTCTCTGCTTGCTGAATTAAGCTGGCATCAAACTTAACAAAATCTGGCGCCAGTTTCCATAAACGATCAATATGCGAATGCGCGTTGCCAAAATGATCGATGGCAATGCGATAGCCTCGATCACGATAATTATTAATTGCCTCGATCAATTGCTTATCTTGGGTCACCAAGCCTTCATCAATCTGAATCACTACTCGTTCAGTTGGCACGGAATTGGCATGCAGGATACGCTCAAATACTTTTCCGTGCGCATTCACTGAAATTAAAAGATTGGGATGTACCGCCAAAAACAACAAGCCGTTTTCGGCATAAATCTGTCTAAAATTCAGCACATGCAAAGCGCGGCTTACACGATCAAACTGCACCAGTTTTCCAGATTGCTCGGCATAGCTGTATGCAAAATCTGATGTGCTGGGCAATTCCCCACCAAGTGATGGCTTCAACAGTGCTTCATGCCCAAACAAGTCTCCCGCTACGCGGTCATAAATTGGCTGAAAGGCACTGTTCAATTGTACGCCCAAGAATGTACTATTGAATTCACCTGTCGTTTGTTCAGCCAAACCATACTCATCTAAATCTAAAAATAATGATTCTTTCAGTTGTAACCTAAGCTGCTCTACATGTGCAGCAGCGATTTTTATTTCTGCCATTTGTATATTCCTATCTTGCTTTTAATCTACCACTTATTCGTCCTGCTAATGGGCATTATCTGGCGTAAATCGCATCAAAAGTACCGCCATCCGCAAAGTGCGTTTTCTGCGCTTTTGTCCAGCCACCAAATACATCATCTACGCTGAATAAATCAATCGGCTTAAAATCTGCCTTATGTTTTGCCAGCACAGAAGCCAGACTTGGCCTTATGTAATGCTTGGCAGCAATTTCTTGCCCTTCTTCAGAGTAATGAAAATCGGCATAAGCCTGCGCAACTGTGCGAGTTTTGTGCTTATCTACATATTTATCGACCACTGCGATTGGATTTTCAGCCAAAATACTGGTTGTCGGATAAACCACATCAAACTTATTGCCCAACTCCTTATTAATTAAATTCACTTCATTTTCAAACGTCAGCAATACATCACCAATGTCACGCTGTGCAAAAGTGGTCGTTGCGCCACGGCCGCCCGTATCTAAAACTGGCACGTTTTTAAATAATTTGCCCACAAAATCTTTTGCCTGTGCTTCTGTACCTCCTTTTTTAAGCACATAACCCCAAGCCGCCAGATAACTGTATTTACCATTACCTGAAGTTTTAGGATTAGGAATCACAACTGCAGTACCAGGTTTAACCAAATCATCCCAATCTTTAATTTGTTTTGGATTGCCTTGGCGCACCAGAAACACGATGGTTGAAGAAGTGGGTGAACTGCCATGCGGCAAACGTTTTTGCCAATCTTTTGGAATTAATTTAGCGCGATCATACAAAACATCAATGTCTGGTGCTTGATTCATACTAATAATATCGGCTTCAAGACCATCCGCAACTGAACGTGCCTGCTTGCTAGACCCACCATGCGATTGATTAATCGTCACGGTTTCGCCAGTTTTTTGTTTCCAGAACTTAGCAAAAGCGGGATTTAAGTCTTTATAAAATTCACGCGTTACATCGTAAGAAACATTCAGCAAACTGCTGTCTGCCAGCGCAGATGTTGATAAAAGCACGCTTGCTGAAATCAATGCGCCGATTAAACCTTGTTTAAATACCGCTTTTTTAAACATATAAAATACCTTTGCTAAGTAAATTTGAATACACGCACTTTACCCAACGCTTTAAATAATGTAAAAGAATAATAAATACTATATTTATAATTAAATGTTATATTAAAAATGTACGCCAATTAAGCATTAAATGGCTTGCAGCGAATCTTTTATGTGGTGTATATTTGGTACATTCTTAATGAAAAGAAGCATAAAGATTATAGGCCAAGTAAATACCCTGCAGCTTTAAAGCTGTAAAAATTTAGAGTGTTAGCGTGTGCTGACCGGACAACCGGAAGCCAGCGAGTCGAATAGACCGCTGGCTTTTTTGTTTTTTAACGAAAGATGAGGTTAACGCGGCAAATTATTTTGATAATTAACGCGCTATCAATTAACCAGCTATAAATTAAATTTGTAAAAATTTAAACACCTTAACAATTAAGCACTTATGAAAAACAACTCAGATAAATATCAAGCAGATAAATCTGCATCTGCAAGCAACGATTTGGGCATCGGCGAAATTGTTGCGGCGCTCCGCGATTTAAGACTATCCTCGCTTGAACATAGAAAAAGACGCGATAAACCGCCTAAATTGCCATCACGCAAATCACTTCAAGCTATTGTGGAAGGATTAGGCGCAGCGTTGTTTCCGAATCGCTTAGGCCTGCCTGATTTAAAAGACGAAAGTCTGGATTATTTTGTCGGCCATACATTAGATGTAGTTTTACGCGACTTAGTAACGCAGGTCATACTCGAGTTAAATTTTGCGGCAGACACACTCAACGAATTAGAAACAAACATTAAAAAACCTGAAAAATTAACCTCTAAAACTCCCATAGAAATTGTTCGTGAGTTCGCTAAAAAACTGCCATCTATCCGCCTATTGCTGGATACCGATATTAAAGCGGCATTTGAAGGCGACCCAGCCGCTAGAAGCATAGACGAGGTATTGGTGTGCTATCCGGGCATATTGGCGATTATGCATTACCGCCTCGCCAACGTATTGCATCAATTAGGGCTACCACTGATTGCCCGCATGATTTCTGAAATTGCGCATTCAGAAACCGGCATTGATATTCACCCAGGTGCGCAAATTGATGAAAGTTTCTTTATCGACCATGGAACTGGTGTAGTGATTGGCGAAACGACGATTATCGGCAAGCACGTGCGTATTTATCAGGCAGTGACGCTTGGCGCAAAAAGATTCCCAACTGATGAAGATGGTAATTTATTAAAAGGCCATGCGCGCCACCCGATTGTAGAGAATGATGTAGTGATTTATGCCGGAGCCACAGTTTTAGGGCGCATCACAATTGGTCAAGGCTCATCTATTGGCGGTAACGTATGGCTCACTCGTAGCGTGCCAGCCAACAGCAACATTACACAAGCACAAATGCTGGCTAGTCCATTAACGGCCCCTGCCACATCAAATAAAAGCAATTCAATTAACACACAAGAAACTTCACAAACGCATTAGCCCATATTACTAGGAGATTTAAATGGCAGAACAACATATTCAAACCGCATTAGGCGACGTAGCAGCACGGACGCTTGCCAATGCAACCAAAACGGTGCCGATGCTCAGTACCATTTCACCGCGTTGGTTAGTACATTTATTACAATGGGTACCAGTCGAAGCAGGTATTTATCGTGTCAATCAAGCCAAAGATCCAAACGCGATCGAAGTGGATTGCTCTGCTAAAGACGAACGTGAACTACCTGCGACATTTGTGGATTATGAAGAGTGGGGTCGTGAATATGTATTGAACGCGGTTAATACAGTCGTTGATGTGCATACCCGCGTTTCTGATCTTTACAGCAGTCCGCATAATCAAATTAAAGAACAATTACGTTTAACCATTGAAACGGTTAAAGAGCGCCAAGAAAGCGAATTAATCAATAACGCCGAATACGGATTGCTGAATAACGTTGCTGCTTCACAACGCGTAAAGTCTCGCACTGGCGCGCCAACACCAGATGATTTTGATGAATTGTTATCGAAAGTATGGAAAGAACCAGCATTCTTTTTAGCTCATCCTCAAGCGATTGCTGCTTTTGGACGCGAATGCACGCGTCGTGGCGTACCACCACCAACCGTTTCTTTATTTGGCTCACAATTTATCACTTGGCGCGGCGTGCCGATTATCCCTTGCGATAAACTTAAAGTAACAAAAGGTAAAACGAACATCCTGTTGTTACGCACAGGCGAAAGTCGTCAAGGCGTGGTTGGTTTATATCAACCAAACTTGCCCGGCCAACAAACGATGGGCTTGTCAGTACGTTTCATGGGCATTAACCATAAAGCTATCGCATCCTATTTGGTTTCACTTTATTGCTCACTAGCCGTATTAACGAATGATGCGATTGCTGTGCTTGAGAATGTCGATGTAGGCAACTACTATGACTACAAATAGTGGCTTAGACTTATCTGTGGTGCATGATCTATCATCCTTTGAGCCTGAAGCTATTCTGGCCGCTTTACCTGGAGAACATCCGCGTATGGCAGCAGGCTTGGCAATAGGGCGTGGCGCAAGTCAAACTGGGCATCTGGATGTTGCAGAATTGTCTCGCATTGCGAGTGAGTTATATGCGGAGGGGTTTCCTGCCGGTGCGTTTGGTAATAGCTCAGAGAAAATCCCTTCTACCGCATCGTTATCTGATGCACGTGAGCCTATTGCATTAGGTCAGCCAGCATCTGTGGCTGATATTCAACTGCCGACTTTTGCCTCTGCCTTCACATCGGCACAAAGCAAAGACTTGGCTGATTTAAGCGCGATTCAATTGCAATATGTTCCGGGTTTTGAGAATCAATTAGAACTTGGCGAGTTGCTTGGCGGAGTAGAGATTCCACAACAGGCTCAGCTTAATAGCTTGTTCACGGATATTGGCACCAAATCCGCTGCGACAGATTTAAGCACAGCTAACTCAAGCTCTATCAATAAAGCAGCCCCCAGTAATGGCTATTATTTCTTACAAGATTTGCCGGCTTTTACACAAAATTCAAGCTTGCCGTTAGCACAATCGGCACACCCGCCGTTTGATGCTAATTTAGTACGCAAAGATTTTCCAATTTTGCGTGAGCTTGTCAATGGACGCCCGCTCATATGGTTTGATAACGCTGCGACCACGCAAAAGCCACAGGTGGTGATTGATAGGATTGCCTATTTTTACGCGCATGAGAACTCGAATATTCATCGTGCCGCGCATGAGTTGGCGGCGCGTGCGACTGATGCTTACGAAGAAGCACGCGAAAGCGTACGCAGGTTCATTAATGCACCATCAGTGGATAACATCGTTTTTGTGCGTGGAACGACTGAAGCAATTAATCTGGTCGCTAAATCGTGGGGCAAAAAGTATCTAAGCGAAGGTGACGAAATTGTGATTTCGCATCTTGAACACCACGCCAATATCGTGCCTTGGCAGCAGCTTTGCCAAGAAACGGGTGCCAAGTTAAAAGTTGCGCCTGTGGACAGTTCTGGCCAGATATTGCTGGATGAATATCAAAGATTACTTACGCCAAAAGTAAAGCTGGTGTCATTTACTCAGGTTTCAAATGCGCTAGGCACAGTCACACCAGCAGCTGAGATGATACAAATGGCACATCGTGCAGGCGCTAAAGTATTATTGGACGGCGCGCAATCGGTATCGCATATGCGCACGGATGTGCAAGGCTTGGATGCAGATTTCTTTGTGTTTTCAGGGCACAAGGTATTTGGCCCAACCGGTATTGGTGCGCTATATGCTAAAGCAGACGTGCTCAAGGATATGCCGGTTTGGCAAGGTGGCGGCAATATGATTCAGGATGTCTCCTTTGATAAAACTGTATATCACGAGGCACCAGCTAAGTTTGAAGCAGGCACTGGCAATATTGCTGATGCCGTAGGTTTAGGTGCTGCTCTGGAATATGTTGAGCGCATTGGCATTGATAACATTGCGCGTTATGAGCATGAGTTATTAGTCTATGCGACTGCGGCGCTTAACAAAGTGCCAGGCTTGCATTTAATTGGTACCGCGCAAGATAAAGCCAGTGTGCTGTCATTTACGCTTGATGGCTACAAGAGTGAAGAAGTTGGCTCAGCGCTGAATCAAGAAGGTATCGCCGTGCGTTCTGGTCATCATTGCGCACAGCCTATCCTACGTAGATTTGGCGTTGAAACGACTGTAAGACCTTCTCTGGCTTTCTACAATACATACGCTGAAATTGATGTATTGGTGAATGCTTTGTTGCGCTTAAGCTCTCATAAAACTCCTCAAGGCTTATAGTTTAAAGTCAAAAAAACCGGTTAACCTTGTTAAAGGGTTAACCGGAATGAGGAGAAGTCTTTATATGCCAGTTTTAAATAAACATAGCAGTTTTATTTGGTTGCGGCATCAACAGGCAATGATTTCTTGCTGAAGTACCAATCCACGGTTTCATAACCTTCAGATGCACGCGACTCAGCGTCTTTTTGCGTAGCTGGTGCTGGTACAATAACCTTGTCACCTTTTTGCCAGCCTTCTGGTGTAGCTACTTTATATTTATCCGCAACTTGCAATGCTTCAACCACGCGCAAAATCTCTTCAATAGAACGGCCAGTCGTTAACGGATAGTAAACAAAAGCACGTATCAGCCCTTTGTCATCAATAATAAATACCGCACGTACTGTGGCAGTTTGCGACTCGCCTGGATGAATCAACCCAAACTTGGCAGCAACATGGCCAGCTCTATCATCAATCACCGGGAATGGAATGCTGACGCCAAAGTTTTGCTTAATATTGGCAATCCAAGCCAAATGACTGAAATTGCTGTCTTCAGAAATACCCAATAATTGCGTATTAAGTTGCGCAAAATCGTTCGCGTGTTTGGCAAAACCAATAAATTCGGTAGTACAAACTGGGGTGAAATCTGCAGGATGTGCAAACAAAACCACCCATTGCTTACCAATGTAATTTGAAAGCTTGATTGGTCCTTGTGTTGAGTTCGCCTCAAAATCTGGCGCCTGCTCATTGATTCTTGGAATACGCGGTAATGATTCTGCTACGTTATTTACCGTTGCGTTGCTCATGATTTGCCCTTACTAAAATTTAAACTGAATTAGTGATAGTTCGCGGTACTTATTGTGCTGGATTCAATATTCAGCAATCTGTTGTGCAAAGCGGCAGAGCCGTTAGGCGTATAAATGACTTTAATGCCACGCTTCATCGCATTCTTTTTTACTTTATGGGTAATGGAGTGGCTAATCCAATTTGTGATGAGCACAATAAACTTTGTGTCATGCGGAATAATTTTATTGCTATCGCCAACTTTACGGCCAGACCAATGATTGATTTCTGTAATACCGTGATTAGCTAATACTTGCCTGATGCCATCAATCTGGTCACCACCCACGATTAAGGCGGATTGCTTTAAATGTGAACTGTCTGCTGAACTCATGATAAGAGTCTCCTTTAAGTATTGCAGAACCAGATTTTGTCTGGCTCTGCAGATTTAAAAACGAATAGCTAAATTACGACTTTCTATTTTTGGTAGACCTTGTCAAAAGTACCACCGTCAGAAAAGTGCTCTTTCTGTGCTTTTGCCCAACCACCAAACTCTGCATCGATCGTTACCAAATTAATTTTTGGAAATTGGCTCTCATATTTCTTAGCTACGGATTCCAAAGTAGGGCGATAGTAGTTTTTAGCCGCAATTTCCTGGCCTTCTTCTGTGTATAGATAATCTAAATACGCCTTGGCGACTACTTCTGTGCCATGCTTTTTAGCAAATTTGTCCACAACAGTTACTGGCGGTTCAGCCAAAATTGATAGCGACGGGATAACAATCTCAAACTTGCCTACGCCCAATTCTTTTTGGGCTAAGAATGCTTCATTTTCCCAAGCCAGCAATACATCGCCAATACCACGCTCAACGAATGTGGTGGTTGATCCACGTGCACCAGTATCTAACACCGGGACGTTTTTCAATAACTTGCCGACAAACTCTTTGGTTTTAGCCTCATCGTTGCCGTATTTTTTCTGTGCAAACGCCCAAGCTGCTAAGTAGTTCCAGCGAGCACCACCCGATGTTTTAGGGTTTGGTGTAATCACAGAAACACCTGGTTTAACTAAATCATCCCAATCCTTAATACCTTTTGGATTACCTTTGCGTACCAGCAACACAATGGTCGAAGTGTAAGGCGAGCTATTGTGTGGCAAGCGTTTTTGCCAATCTTTAGGGATTAGCTTAGCTTTATCGTAAAGCTGATCCACATCGTAGCCAAGTGCCAGTGTCGCCACATCTGCATCCAAGCCGTCAATAATCGCACGGGCTTGTTTGCCAGAACCGCCATGTGAAGCTTTGACCGTGACTTTATCGCCCGTTTTTTCTAACCAATATTTGCTGAATGCCGCATTAAAATCTTGGTAAAGCTCACGCGTCGGGTCATATGAAACGTTGAGTAAAGAGATGTCCTTTGCTGATGCCACGCCTGGTGCCGCGACACTGAATACAGTGGCTAGCAACGCGATGGTTAATAATGATTTCTTCATGTTTAATCCTTAAAATAGTTGAATTTCGTTAAATTTTTTAATTTTTACTTAGTAGCAACAAATCATTTTCATGTCCTTCAAATTTCATTTCAAATTAAATTAAAATGCAACTTGAAAACGAGCAAGTAGTGCGTTCTCACTCTCACGATCACGTACATTAGTACCAGCAGCGTTAATAGCTGTACGTCCAATACCTGCGCCGCCATCAAACGTAGTGTGTGTGTAGTTCAGTTGAATTTTAGCGTTTTGATTTAAGTACCAGTTCACACCAGCCACCCAAGATTTAGCTGACTTCGCACTTGTAGATAAATCTGCATAAGCACTTGCAGCTGCAAATGAAGTCCCCGCTTTATTTTTAAACGTATCGCTATCTAAATTAAGTTCGCTGTAACGCGCGACCAATTCCCAAGCACCCCAGCCACCTTTGTCAATGTCGAAATCTTGTTTTGGTTTAACACCTTTGAAAGATGCATCTTCGCCTGTAAGCAAGTAAGAAGCAGCTACTTGCCAAGCATCATGTGAGAGTGACTTTGTAGTGCCTGAAGTGATTAAAGTGTCAGTGCCTGCACCACCTGCTGCTGCAGAACCACCAGACGACAAGCTAACCTCTTGATTGACTCTAGCGTACTCAGTTATTACGCCTAATGGGCCATAGTAGTAATAGGCTTGAGGAGTAATACGCGTACGTCTTCCATCAGCAACGGCAGCTCCGTTGTATCTAAAGAAAGTCTGTTGACCATCCGTTAAATAGCTAGGTAGGCCGTTTCTTGTTGCGTCAGCTGCAGAAGTATCCGTGAAGTTAAGGTTTCTTTCACCATCAATATTAGTATATGTACCTGCGATACCAAAGCCCAAGCCTGACAATGCATTTGTTTGATCTTTAAATGGCGTTGCAAACAATCGCGCTGTCACCTCTTTGCTACCATCAAACTCTGTACCCGTACTAATATTACCGCCATCTACCACGCCATTATTAACACCAAATGCATAATTCAATTTGTCGCCAAATACATCGCCATAGATAGAAACACCTAAGTCACGATTCGGTAAAATCGCATTGGTGACATAGCTACGCTCAACAAATTTAAGATCGCCGCCGCCTTGCAAACGCTCTAAACCGACATACGGTTTGTATTTACCCGCACGAATTTTGAAAGCAGGATCTAAACGAGCATCTAAATAAGCATCCACCGCAGAAGCACCACCTCCCGCGAAATCAGGCGTAAAGCGGAAATCATATTTACCGAATAACGTACCTTGAATCGTTGGACGGACACGGCGTAACAATGCAGTGTCATTTGCATCATGGAAACCGTTTTCATCAAGACTACCCGCACGTTGGTTTGAACGATTGCGCACATCATTTGCACCATCTTGGTAAGAGCGGTAATCCGCTTGCAACAACCCGCTAAATTTAATGGAGTTTTTACCATCTGCCGACTCAAGACCGAAGCCACTTGAGCTTGCCTTTACGATTGGGGTTGTTTTCTTCGCAGCGACTGCATCTTCTTCAGCCACTTCCCCTTTACGCGCCAATACTTTTACTTGTTGACTCAACTCTTGCACTAATGCACGCAACTCTTCGAGCTCTGTACTATCATTGGCAAATGTTGTAACTGGGCTGCCGATAATCCCAGACAAAACTAAAGCAATTACTATTTTCTTGTGTTGCATATTAAAACCCCCTATATATCTTCCAGTAGTCTGATTGAATGGTTTAGCTCCAGTTATCGGGTCGCTCTTTTGCTGTAAAAATTTAAATCTTTGATTGACCAACCTTGTGTTCAAATCGCACTTTTTCTCTACGCTCAATTTGAGTTACACGACCGTCATGCACAGTAATTTCAATTGAGCCATATCCTGTTTGTTGCTGCACGGATGTCACTGCACGCAAAATGGCTTGCAACACCTCATCCTCTTTATCTAGCAATTTATGTTTAATTTGGCTCATATACATGTCAATGTTTTTTTACAGAATGTGTGCACTTTAGCAAAACACTTAAATAATCAAAAAGAATTTGTAATTATATTTAAATAACTTTTAGTTATATTAATTTGCTTTGGGTTGAATTCGAGAAAATAGTTTTAATACTGATTTCATTGTGTAGTCAGGCTATAAGACTTAAAATTAAACGATGCGCCATCATCCAAAATTAATAGATCAATTTGGTCGAACGGTTGATTACATTCGGCTGTCGATTACTGATCGTTGTGATTTCCGCTGCGTATATTGCATGTCGGAAGACATGACTTTTTTGCCGCGCGATGAGGTATTAAGTCTTGAAGAATGTGCGCGGCTGGTCAGGGTTTTTGTGAGTTTAGGCGTCAGCAAAGTGCGCATTACTGGCGGCGAACCGCTGGTACGTAAAAATGCATTGTGGCTATTTGAGGAAGTTGGCCAACTACAAGGCTTAAATGAGTTAGTGCTTACTACCAATGGCAGCCAATTAGAAAAGCAGGCAGTCGCACTTAAAAACTCAGGTGTTAAACGGATTAACATATCCGTTGATAGCTTAAAACCCGAGCGATTCAAAAAAATCACCCGTACAGGTGATTTGAACAAAGTGTTAAATGGCATACAAGCCAGCATTGATGCAGGCTTTGAAGGCATCAAATTAAACACTGTTTTAATGCGCGGTAGCAATGATGATGAAGCAGCGGACTTGGTACAATTCGCCATTGATAAAAAAATCGACATCAGCTTTATTGAGGAAATGCCATTGGGCGAAGTTGACCATACACGCAACTCCACATTTGTGAGCAATACCGATACGCTTAAGTTACTACAAAGTAAGTATTTACTCACGCCCAGCTTAGAAACCACCGGCGGCCCGGCACGTTATTGGCGCGTGGCTAACTCTGCAACAAAAATCGGCTTTATTTCACCGCATTCACATAACTTCTGCGAGTCTTGCAATCGCGTACGTATCACCTGTAAAGGCGAGTTGTACTTATGCTTAGGGCAAGAAGACAAAATCGAGTTAATGCCACTTTTACGTGAATTCCCCCATGATGACGCACCATTGATTGCCGCTATTTTAGGCAGTATGGCAATTAAACCCAAGGGTCATGACTTTGATCTAAAACGCGCACAGCCAGCCGTGATAAGGTTTATGTCGCATACCGGTGGTTAGTTCCAAATTGGCAATATCCTGCATTATTCTCTCCGGCGGGCGGGCGACGCGCATGGGTGGTATCGACAAAGGTTTAATCACTTTGCAACATAAGCCGTTAATTCAGCACGTGATTGAACGTTTGAAGCCTCAAACAAATGAAATTCTTATCAATGCTAACCGTGAAATATCTAAGTACGAGGCTTTTGGCTACCCAGTTTTGCAAGATACGCATGCCAATTTTATTGGGCCTTTGGCTGGTTTTAGTTTGGGTTTGCAGCATGCTAAACATGATTACATATTAACTGTACCTTGTGATTCACCTTTATTACCGCACGACCTGGCACATCGCCTGTTAACGACTTTGATGGAAAACAATGCCGATATTGCCGTCGCAAGTAGCGATGGTCATGCGCATCCTGTTTTTAGTTTATGCAAAAAAACTGTGTTGCCGTCACTCAATCAATATTTGGCACTTGGTGAGCGACGTGTAAGTGCTTGGCAAAAAGGCCATAGATATATTGAAGTTAATTTTAGCGACCATTCAGACGCGTTTATCAACCTAAATACAGTCGAAGATTTGGCGGCGCTTGAATCCAAATTAATGCAATCACTGAAACTCAAATCTGACCATGCATAAAACAATACCAGTATTGGGCATCGTCGCCAGCGGTAGTAACGCCGGCAAAACCACCTTAATTACCCAACTTATTCCAGTGCTGGCGAAGCGGAATATCCGCGTTTCGGTGATTAAACATGCACATCATGCGTTTGATATCGACCATGTTGGCAAAGATAGTTATAAGATTCGAGAGGCAGGTGCAGTACAAACACTGATTGCGAGCGGCAAGCGTTGGGCATTGATGACGGAAATGCATCGCTTACCAGAAGCACCAACTGAAGTAAATTTAGCAGATTTAATTGCGCAAATTAACACCAATTATGCTGATTTAATATTGATCGAAGGCTTTAAGCAGGCAATGATTCATCAAAAACCTATCCCTAAAATTGAAGTTTACCGCCCTAGCCTTGATTTGCCACTGCTAGCCTTGATTGATAGTAGTATTATTGCGGTTGCCAGCGATGCTGATTTGACTCTCAGTATTCCCATACTCAATTTAAACGACATTCAACAAATCGCAGACTTTATTGTCTTAAAAATAATCCAAACTAAATACTAGTGATTAATCAATCCATGACCAAAACCACACTTAAGCAAATTGTTTCTGACCCTTCTTGTATGGACGATTACGACCCAAACGCCATGTCTGTTACGCAAGCCAGAGCTTTTATTCAGCAGTTTTTAACACCTGTCATCGAAACTGAGCAGCTGAATGTGATGGATAGTTTAGGGCGAGTATTGGCCGCCAACATTGTTTCACCCAGCAATGTACCAAATCACCATAACTCAGCAATGGATGGTTATGCATTTAAATTTATTGATGCAAATAAAGTGTTAACTATCATCGGCACTGCATTTGCTGGCAGGCCATTTGAACAGGAAATTAACGCTGGCGAATGTGTCAAAATCATGACGGGCGCTGTGATTCCCACAGGCGCTGACACGGTTGTGATGCAAGAACGCATTAAGCAAAATGACAACCACATTACGCTGCTGGATACGCTTTCTATTAAACAGGGTGCAAATATACGCTTGGCAGGCGAGGATTTGCAGCTGGGTCAGACTGTTCTAGCAAAAGGCCACATGCTACGACCAGCAGATCTAGGTTTGATTGCCTCACTTGGCATTGCCAAAGTGAGCGTATACCGTCCGTTAAAAGTCGCATTTTTTAGTACCGGCGATGAATTAATCAGTGTCGGCAAACCATTACAATCAGGCCAGATATACGATAGCAACCGTTACACGCTATTTGGCATGTTATCCAGACTGGGTGTTGTTATCAGCGATTTAGGCGTGGTGCCCGACAATCCAGACTTATTAGAAACAACATTATTAAAGGCCACCAGCGAAAACGATGTAGTCATCACCAGCGGTGGCGTTTCGGTAGGGGAAGCGGACTATATGAAAGCTTTACTCACCAAACACGGCCAAGTATTATTTTGGAAAATCAATATGAAACCGGGCCGACCACTCGCCTATGGAAAAATAGGCGCAGCGCACTATTTTGGGCTGCCCGGCAACCCCGTTTCAGCCATGGTGACGTTTTATCAGTTTGTGCGTGAAGCTTTGATTACATTAATGGGCAGCATACCCAAGCCGTTACCGATGTTTAAAGTGGAATGTACAGAGTCGATTAAGAAGGCTACAGGACGCACGGAATTTCAGCGCGGAGTTTTATATTTGGTAGAAGATGGTAGCTGGAAAGTGAAGCCCTTGCCCAATCAAGGTTCAGGCGTATTAAGCAGTATGAGTACCGCAAATTGTTTCATTGTGTTAGATGAAGCAGTTGGTAATTGCAATAGTGGAGAAATGCTTCAAGTGCAATTATTAGAAGGATTAATTTAACATAACCTCTGATAACTGGTTTATTTCAACCAAAAACTGCTATTATCAATTCAATTAAAGCTAGAGTATAATCAACGGCTTAGCTTAATATTTTTCCTAATTTATCGCATTTTGGACATCTCTATTAAAAATTCCAACATTAATGAGAGCACGCTTATTTGGGCGATTATCTGCTCCATTTTACTGCATGCTTTGTTAGCGATTACATTACCAAACTTTAAGATTGATCTTTCGAAAGATAAGCCTGTTCAGTTAGAGGTTGAGATACAAAAACCTGTAGAACCAGAACCTGTTGCAGTGATCCAACCTGCACAACCGATAGAACAACCGAAGCCTGAAGTTAAAAAGCCTGAGCCGATTAAAAAAATCATCGAGCCAAAACCCATCACAAAAACGGTAGAAGCACCAAGCCCTGTTACTGAAGTGGAACAAGTCACGCCACCGGTAGAGGCACAACCCATTCCGAATGTCATCGCAGTTCCGCCTAAAGTGGATAGCGCACCAATTGCTGTTATCGCACCACCAGTGACAGAAACAGTTAAAGCACCAGAACGTAGTCCAGCTGAAGTGGATAATGCCTTAGGTGAGTATGGCAATCTGCTAGGTCGGACAATCGCTAAACACAAACAATATCCACGAATAGCACAAACACGCGGCTGGCAAGGTGATGTTTTGCTCGATTTGAAATTGGATGGCAACGGTAAAGTGCTCTCGGCGACTATCCGCCAAGGCAGCGGTTACGAAGTACTAGATAAGCAAGCACTTGAAATGGTGCGCAAAGCATCGCCTTTCCCCGCTCCGCCCGAAGCGCTTAGAAACCGTACATTTAATATTACGGTGCCCGTTTCATTTAAACTCGAATAGTGTCAACCAAGTCACTCTTAAGCCGCCTTAATCATGCGCACCGCTAAATCGCTACGTGATTTACTATTGGTACATGAGCTGATTTTTATTGCGCTCATTCTGCTTGCTTTTGCCAGCGGACTTTATGGTATTCATATCTGGGATAAAGCCTCTAACGAATCACAGCGCATCAATTTGATTGTGCGTGAAATCCAGCAAACACGTGGTGATTTATATCGGCAAATGAAAGAACTTTTTGACTCGTTTTTTTTACAAGATAGCGAGGCATTAACGGAGTACAACGCCTATACACAATCGATATTGACACATTTTTCCCAATTGCAAAATTTAGCAGTAGGCCAGCAAGAAAAACAGGCGATTAATGAACTAGAAAATAACTATCGTATCTTTGTAAACGAGGCACCCCGCTTGTTTTATCGCTACCAAGCCAAACCTGATAAAGACTCTCAAAAATCCCTGTACAAAGATATCGAAACAGGTATTTTCAATCATTACGAAAGCGTTTCTAAGCGCACGGAAGACTTGCTAACCTTAAAGCAAACCGAGCTTAAAACCCGCTTAGTAGAGGCAAAAGAGTCTGCCATTGCGGTGCTGCTCATCCCAATACTTTTAGCTGGATTATTACTATTTTTGTCACGAATTTTCCTAAAACGTGCCATCGTTAATCCCATTAATGCAGTCATGAAAGCGACGGCTGAAATTAGCGCCGGCAATCTACAGCATAAAGTTCCAGAAACCGGCGCAGCAGAATTGGTGACGTTATCAAGAGAAATCAACAAAATGGCAGACGAGTTGCAGACCAGTCGCGATGCATTAGTCCGCACTGAAAAACAGGCTGCCATGGGCTTATTGGTGCCGATGCTAGCGCATAATATTCGCAACCCTCTCGCTAGCATCCGCGCTACTGCGCAAGTCATTGATGTGCCGAATAACGATGTCGATACACGTGAATCACTAAACGGCATCATTAACACCGTTGATCGACTTGAGCGTTGGACTGGCTCATTACTGGCTTATTTATTACCGATTAAACCACAATTAAAATTCGTTAAATTTGCGCCGATTTTAGAAGGCGCGCTATTGCCACTGATACAAAAAATACGCGATAAGAATATTAAAATCATCCAAAATCTGCATGCGAGCAGCGCCGATATTCGCACAGATGAACATTTGCTAGAACAAGTCTTTTACAACTTAATATTAAACGCCATTGATGCTTCACCAAAAAACAGCCAAATCATCATCACCGCGCACCTTACAGAGGATACTTTTACCAGCAGCATCATTGATGAAGGCGCAGGCATGCCATTTAAACCAGACCCCCATGCCGCCAGCGCAGGCCCCAGTACCAAGCGTTTTGGCACAGGTTTGGGCATTCCATTTGCGTTTAAAGTATGCGAAGTGTTAGGCGGCAATATCGTGTTTGAAACCGTTAAACCACAAGGCACTACTATTACCCTCACGTTGCCGCAATAACCGCCACAATCACGCAAGCCAAATTTATTTACTGAACCCACGCACGTTAAGCACTCAGTGATTGTCTCAAATATTACTTCAATTTAGCTTGCCTTAATGCCGTTTTTTTACAACAATAGGAACGTAGTTAAATAAATCTTATCTGCACGATAATTAATACGCTAAACCAAATATGCTAAACAAGCCCGTTACCGATTTTGAATTACCTGCCACCAGCGGGCAACTTTTTAAACTATCCGATTATTTAGGTAAAACACTGATTATTTACTTTTACCCAAAAGATTCCACCCCAGGCTGTACCACACAAGGCATGCAGTTCCGTGACCGCTATGCAGATTTTCAGGCTTCCAATACTGAAATCGTCGGTGTTTCGCGTGATAGCTTAAAGTCTCACGAAAATTTTAAAGCCAAGTTTAGCTTTCCGTTTGAACTACTGGCTGACACGCAAGAATTGGCATGTGGCATTTTTAATGTGATGAAGATGAAAAATATGTATGGCAAACAAGTGCGTGGCATAGAACGCAGCACTTTTGTGATTGATAAGAATGGCGTTCTGATAAAAGAATGGCGTGGCGTTAAAGTGGACGGACACGTAGAACAAGTGCTGGATTTTATTAAAACTTTATAAAAAA
>Ga0123396_121336_pt1 | contig 21508 bp, 18 predicted proteins | sample T10HLNO3metaT_FD_89924 | JGI IMG/M metagenome (GOLD analysis project Ga0123396, IMG submission 89924) | Methane-oxidizing artificial microbial communities from Washington, USA to study methane cycling - T10-HLNO3 metaT (Metagenome... ...
ATCACCAGCAAGATCGCGATCAGTGCCGGGGAGATGATCGTCAGCAATGTCTGCAAGTCCTACGGCACGGGGCTGTTCGAGAAGAAGGTGGTGAAGGACTGTTCGTTCAATGTCGAGCGCGGCAAGCTCACCGTGATGATCGGTCCCTCCGGTTGCGGCAAGAGCACCCTGATCAAGTTGCTCGCGGGTTTCGAGAAGCCTACGAGCGGCAACATCCTGCTGAATGGCAAGCCGGTCACCGGGCCAGGTCGGGATCGACTGGTGGTGTTCCAGGAGTCGGCGCTCTTTCCGTGGATGACGTCCTACGACAACATCATGTACGGACCGATTGCGCGAGGTGAGGACGACAAGAAGGCGCGCGATCTCGCCGAGTTCCTGCTCGACAAGGTAGGCTTGCGCGACTTCCGCAGCAAGTATCCGATGCAGCTGTCGGGCGGCATGCAGCGCCGGGCGGAGCTGGCGCGCGCGATGATCAACAACCCAGAGGTGATGATCCTCGACGAGCCCTTCCGCGGACTGGACGCGATGTCGAAGGAGCTGATGTGGGAGTACTACTCGGCGCTGTACGAGGAGTCCCGCCGCACCACCTTCTTCGTCACCACCGACATCGATGAGGCGCTGTTCCTGGCCGACCGCCTGATCATCATGAGCAACATCCCGACCCGGGTGAGAGCCACCATCGAGGTGGACATTCCGCGGCCGCGCAAGCTGGCCGACTTCTTCCTTGGCGACCGCGCCAACGAGGTGAAGATGACCGCACTGTCACTGCTGCACGAGGAGGCGATGAGGTCCTTCGCCGGCGGCAGCAAGGCGGCGGCCGACTTCGTCGAATCCTATGCAAGGAGATCACAGAGGGCGTGACACGTCGCGCCGCATGGCGCGTGCGTCGACACCCGGACGGGCGTGCCTGACGGTGCGCCCGCAGGGAGCGCTCGCGCCAGAAAAACGTGGAGTCGCTTCACCGCGCCTCCGCGCAACAGCCGGACGGGGCAAAGAAAGCCCCACTCTTAACTATTCAAGACAGGCGGACACCATGACCCAGAACGTGATCGACATGCGCAGCAGACCTTCCTACCTGCATGATTTCTATGGCGCAACGCCCGACACCCCCTCGTTCGAGGTGGTGAAGTGGCTGAACCGCCGGACCGGATCCCAGGACGAGCTGCATTTCACCCGCTCGAAGAACGCCAGTTCCTTCGTCAAGGAGATCCGGGCGGCCGGGATTGCGCAGGCGGTGGTGGTTGGCCGGGACACGCCGGGGATCAAGCATTCGAACGATGAGATCATGAAGATGGTGTCGGAGCACAAGGAGCTCGTCGGCATCGGCTCGGTCGATCCGCACGCCAGCGGCATCAAGGCGGCGACCGACGAGATTGAACGTGCGGTCAGGAAGCTCGGCCTCAAGGGCATCAACATCGAGCCCGGCTTCTGCAACCCGCAGGTCGCCGCGGACGATGCACAGCTCTATCCGGTCTATGAGGCCTGCCAGGCGCTCGGCGTGCCGGTGACCATCATGTCGGGTCCGACCACGCCGCGCTTCGAGCTGACGGATCCGGCGTCCATTGGACGTGTGGCCAAGAATTTCCCGCAGCTCAAGATCGTCTGCTATCACGGCTTCTGGCCCTACGTGAACGAGATGATCGGCATCGCCTTCCGCTGGGACAACGTGTTCGTCGTGGCGGACATGTACATCTTCCTGCCCGGTGGTTCGCTGTATGTTGAGGCCGCCAACGGCTTCATGCAGGACCAGCTGCTGTTCGGCAGTTCCTATCCGTTCCGTGCGATGGGTCAGTCCGTCGAGGACTACCGTACCCTCGGCTTCAAGGAATCGGTCATCGACAAGGTGATGGGCGGCAACGCGAAACAGGTTCTGGGGCTTTGAGCGACGGGCGGGGAGGCGGCGATGAACTCGATGGGGCAAGCCATATCGATACGACGGGCAGACGATGATGACGTCGACTGGCTGCTCGACATGTACACATCGCTCGACTTCTCGCCCGAGCCATCGTTGCCGCTGGCCGATGCCCGTGCGCGCTTCCAGCGGATCGAGGGATACCCGGACTACCGGGTGTACGTCGCCGAATGCAACGGCGAACGGGTGGGAACGTTCGCCCTCATCATCATCGACGGGCTTGCACATGGCGGGCGTCCGCACGCGATCGTCGAGGACGTCGTGGTCGCACCGGGGCGTCGCAGCAGTGGAGTAGGTCAGGCAATGATGCGCTTCGCCATGGAGGGCTGTGCGCAGGCGGGCTGCTACAAGCTCGCGCTGTCGAGTCACCTGAGGCGAGAAAAGGCGCACCGCTTCTATGAAATGCTCGGGTTCGAGCGGCATGGCTACAGCTTCATGATCGAGTTCTGAACCATGTCGACGACGAAGTCGATGGCCTGCATCGTCACGCTTCAAGGATCAAAGGTAGGCAGCGACGTACCGCTTGCTCCGCGCCGGAAGCGCGCCGGTGTCTCGAGCGACGTACGAATCGGCGGAGGGTCAGTCAAGCGCCAGCATGCGGAGCGCCATCTCATTGAAGCGCTCGGAGATCGTCTCGGCGCCGAGGGAACCGTCCGGTCGCATCCAGAGGTAGCTGTAGAAATACATGCCCAGTACGCCTTTCAGCACCACGGGGTCGTATGGCCTGAAGAGACCCTGTTCGGCGCCGGCGATGAAGGCGTCCTTCCAGACACGTTCGTAGCGCGTGTGCAGCGCCAGCACTTCCGCACGGCGCGTATCGGTCAGCGACTGGACTTCCCGAAAGCACACCGTCAGCTCCGCCTGATGGGACGCGATCATCGAGATCAGGTGGTGACCCAGTATGCAGATGCGCCTTCTCGGGTCCGCTTCCTGTTCGGCGGTCACGGCAAGTTCGTTCAGATCGGTGATGTACTCGCGGGCAATGTCGTAGAGAAGGTCGTCCTTGCTGCGGATGTGGTGGTAGAGCGCCCCGCGGCCAAGCTGGACTGCGTTCTGCAGCTCCGTCATTCCCACAGCGTGATAGCCGCGCTCGGCAAAAAGGCGGGCGGCCGCCTTGACGATGCGTGCCCGCTGCGAACGGTCGTCCTTCGTGTCGACGCTCATGAGGTCGGCCCCGGAGGGGCCAGAGTCCAAAGATCTGCAGATCATAAATTACCCACTGTGCCTTGCGTTCAAAGCATCGTGCCCAAAGCGATGTGTTGAGCGACACCCACACGGTGGGGATGTCACGGAGCGAGTTTCGTCCGCCGCCCGAATGAATTGATTGATCCGTCCAGTCCGCCGACGTAGTATACCGACCGATCGGTACAGTCCCGGTCATCGGATGTTCCCAACCACCTGGAGGTCATCGTGGATCAGAAGATTGACGGAGTACGTTTGGTCAAGGCCGCTCGGGCCGAACTCGAGGCGCACAGTTCGATTACGCACAATCCGTCGCGACGGGCGATGCTCGCGAAGACGGCCGCTGCCGCGGTAACCGGGTTGGCTGGTGTCGGTGTCGCGCGCGCGGAGCCGCTCGCGGTGCCGGAATCGAACAAGGCGCTCGGACGCCCCTTGCCGCCGGAAGAATATGGAATGCCGTCGAAATACGAGTCGCACGTAAAACGACGGCGAACCGATGTTCTCGTTAACAGGCAGAACTACTCGGACTGGAGCTTCACGCCGCTGCATCAGCAACTGGGTACCGTCACGCCGAACGGGCTGATCTACGAAAGGCACCACAACGGGGTACCGGACATCAACCCCGATCAGCATCGCTTCGCCATTCACGGCATGGTCCGCCAGCCGCTGGTCTTTTCGATGTCCGACCTGATGAAGTACCCGTCGGTATCACGCTTCCACTTCATGGAGTGCTCGGGCAATGGCCTCACCGACTGGCTGAAGCCGGCGGCCCGCACCGTGCAGCAGACGCATGGACTGCTGTCGTGCGCCCAGTGGACCGGCATTCCGGTATCGACGCTGCTCGACGAGGCGGGCGTCTCGCCGTCCGCCACCTGGGCACTGGCCGAGGGCGCGGACGGTGCAGCTCACGCACGCAGCATTCCGATGAAGAAGCTGCTGGAGGATGCGCTCATCGTCTACGCGTCGAACGGCGAAATGCTCAGACCGGAAAACGGTTACCCGCTCCGTCTGTTCATTCCAGGCTGGGAGGGAAATGTCAGCATCAAGTGGTTGCGCCGGCTCAAGCTGGGCGACCAGCCCTGGCATCTGCGCAGCGAGACCGCGCGCTACACCGATCCGATGCCCGACGGGAAGTGGCGCCAGTTCAGTTTCGAGATGGAGGCGAAGTCGGTGATCACCTCCCCGTCGGGCAGTATGAAGATCCGCCCGGGTCCGATCGAGATCGTCGGCTTCGCATGGTCCGGCAATGGGAGCATACGCGCCGTGGACGTCACGCTCGACGGCGGCCGTACCTGGCGCCAGGCTAAGCTGGAAGGGCCGGTGATGGACAAGTGCCTGACGCGATTCCGGCTGCAGTGGAACTGGAACGGTGGTCCGACAACGATCGCCAGCCGCTGTGTCGACTCGACCGGCTACGTCCAGCCGACGGTCGAGGACATCCAGAAGGTGCGCGCGATCACCGGCTTCGTGCAGCACCACAATGGTGTGTTTCCGTGGTCCATCAACGAAGCAGGGGAGGTGAAGAATGCGATCGCTTGAAACAGTGACGATGGCCCTGGCGACTTCCATGGCGCTCATGGGCTGCGCCGGAAATGCGGTGAATTCGGCGACGGCATCGCCTCACGCTCGATCGATGGCGCTCGGCACCCCTGTCGTCGAAGCGGATCTTGCCGCCTGGAATATCGATGTCCGCGGTCCGGACGGGCAGGGCCTGCCCTCGGGATCGGGCAACGCACGGACGGGGAAGGCCGTGTTCGACGCAAAGTGCGCGTCCTGCCATGGCGCCGCGGCCGCAGGCGGACCGATGTTCGGAACCATGGTCGGCGGTATCGGCTCGTTCAAGACCGACAAGCGTCTGCTCACGCCGGGCAGCATGTATCCGTATGCGCCGGCACTGTTCGATTACATCCGCCGCGCAATGCCGCTGACCGAACCGCAGTCGCTCAGCAACGACGAAACCTATGCGGTGACTGCTTATCTGCTGCATCTCAACGGGTTGGTGGAGCAGGATGCCGAGATGAACTCGACCAGCCTGGCGGCGATCCGCATGCCGAATCGGGACGGCTTCATCGTCGACGACCGGCCGGATACGAGCGCTGCCCGGTGCATGCAGGACTGCAAGCCGCTGCGCACGAGCGTTGCAGCGCCGTAGAAGCTGTCGGCGTAGGATGCGTCCGCTTTGTCTGCGCAAGCCTTGGGCTGGACGAGCAACTCGGATGCCGACGGGGCGCAGCGGTTCGGACGTTGCCGTCCGAACCGCTGTCTTCCGCACAGTGTGTTGCTGACCGTCAGCTTGTGGCATCCAGAGTGGCACGCACCTCGCTGAGCGCGTACTTCCTGAGCAGGTCGCCGTTTTCCCACACGGTCACCATCGCATCTTCGAAGCGGGCGGTGTCGTGCCACACGCCATCCTCGATCAAGGCCGTTCTCAGCTCACCCGTTTCGCGGTTGCGCAGCACGGTCATCCGGCCCCGCTTCGACGCCTTGCCCGGATCGGTCACCGGGTTCTTCCAGACGTCACGCCATTCGCCGTTGACGCGGATCGCCGAGCACTTCATCGCGAACTTGAGCGTGTCCCGGTTCACCTGCTGGAGCAGGCCACCTCCCATGCCGAAGGCGATGTTGTCCGCGCTGTAGCCGTTCAACTTCAACGTGGCGAGGATGTCGCGCACGGTGCGGTCGTTGATGCCGTCACCCTGGATGAGTCGCACATTGCGCAGGACTTTGTAGCCCTTGCCGTTCATATCGGCGCCGAACCGCTTTTCGAGCAGGCGCGCACAGCGCAGAACCACCTCGATCGGGTCGCCGGAATCCGGTCTGACGACGAGCATTGCTCCGGAGTCGATCACTTCCTGACGCAAGGCTTCGCCCCAGAGATGGTCGACCGCGTTGTAAATGTCGGTGGAGTCGGACACGCAGGCGAAGATCGCACCTGGCTTGCCGAACTGACGGATCATGTTGCGATAGGCCTCGACTTCGGCTTCCGGTCCCCAGCTCGTGATCGTGGAGTGCTCGGCCGCGGGAATTGAGTAGCCCGCCATCGGTTCGTCGTAGTAGACGCGTCCAGCGAGCACGGCTGCGAGCGTGTCGGTACCGCGGAAGGCAACGAGGTGGGCGAGGCCACCGCGTGCCGCGGTCTGCGGACTCGATACGCCCCGATAACCGAAATCGTGCAGCTTAAAGGGCAACTGGCTTGCCGCGTCGTCGGACGTCTCGTCAAGAAAACTCGCGATGACCTTGCGCACCGACCACGAGAGCGTTGCGACCGTCACCGGATACCAGAGCTGAAGCATCAGCGTCTCCACATAGGACACTGCCCACGCGAGTTCCGGATCAGTCGACTCGACCGTCACCATGGGCACGCTGGCGGGCACCACGGTACCCTCGGGCAGCGCACGGATGCGCAGCGGCCAGTAGCCATCGTGCGTGTCGACGATGCGCAGGAAGCCCGCTTCATTGAAAGGCTCACCATGCGCCGCGGCGATCTCCTTCGCGATTGCCACGTCCTCGCGGGTGATCCGCCGTGCAAAGAAGTCGAGCAGGATCATCTGCAGGCCGAACATGACCGAGCGATCGAACTTGCCGCCCCGCGATTCGATGTAGGAAAACATGCCATCCGTGCCCGCCGGGTACTGAACCCAGTGCGACAGCTTGTAGCTGTCGGTGCCCAGGATGGGGTTGTCGAGGATGCTGCGGGTGCTGTCGTTGTAGAACATGGTTTGAGACTCCCTCAAACGTTGGCTGAAGCAGAGCGTCTGTCGCTCCGCGGCGGGGTGGAGAGATCGGTCAGACCCCTCCGATGAAATAGTTGATGATGTCGAAGTGGTCCTCGAACAGCATGGAGCGCATGCCTTCCAGCTGAGCCAGCGGAAACCACTGCGCCTTGTCCGCGTCGTCGCCGCCTTTGACGCGCGGCAGCTCGCCGGCCGGGAAATCGAAGTGAAATGCATGCGTGACGGTGCGTCCGCGCAGACTGCGGCTCGGGTGATCGAACACATGTGAGGCGGTGATCGATCCGCGCAGCACCTTCTCAGGCAACTTGAGTCCGGTCTCCTCGACCAGCTCGCGAATGGCCGCATCCTGCAGCCGCTCGTCCTGACCCACAAACCCACCCGGCAGCGCCCACAGGCCTTTGCCTGGCGCAGCGCGCCGCCGGATGAGCAGGATATGGCCGGAGTGCACGACCACCGCATCGGTGGTGACGAAGGTGGGCGGGTAGGGCGCTGCGCTCCACGCCGCGCGGTAGTCGCGGATGAACCGCCACTCTCCCGCCAGTCGCTCGTACTCGGCGGAGGCGCGGAAGGTCTTCAGCCAGGCGATGACCGGCTCCGGTACCGAAGCCTCGAGTTTCATCCACGGACCGCGGTCGGCGCTGTCGTCGCCGCTCAGGCCGAAGTAGATGTCGCGCAGCTCGGTGGCGGACAGACCATCAACGAAACCGACCGAGACACGCGACCACTGGGGGAACATGTCCAGATAGAACGAGGACGCGTCCTTGCTGAGGCCAATCAGGCCGATGGCCGTGGCAGCCGGATCCGCACCCGTCTCGGTGACCGCAGCGCTCACCGTGCGCTGCACGTCGAGCAGCCACTGCGCGTCGTTGTACATGCGGTCAGCAACCGAGGCGACGATGACGCGCGCAGCGGCGTCCTTCGACAGGCTGTGACGGATCATTACCTTCCGTTCGTTCACCGTCCACGGATCCTTGATCGATCGAGGCCGATCGGCAGAGCCGAGCACAACGATGACCTTGTCCGCGAGTTCGAGCGCACGCTCGATACTGGCGATGTGACCCACATGAGGCGGCGTCAGACGGCCGATGTAAACAATGAAATCGAATCGTGCACGCGAGGTGCCGGGTACTGACTTGGACATCTTGGACTCCCCAAGAGGTGTTGATCGGATCCGTCTGTCGGATCGTGTCCGGACGATAGCCGTTGCGCTCGGCAGTGACAAGTGACTTTTTTGTCACAGGGCCGGAAACGACGAGTGCCTTGCGGTCCGGCGGTCTCAGTGCCAACTGCGAACGAATGGGATAGGAGCTGGGCATCGGCACTCCCGGAGGAAGAGGGGCGCACCCGTGTCGACGCGCCAGAAGGGCGCAGATTTGACCGCCCGTAAGGCGACAGCTACGCATGACCTGTCACCTGTCGGCGCGTAAACGGAAAAAGGCCCGCATCGCTGCGGGCCTTTTGGTGTCTTGGCTCCCCGACCTGGGCTCGAACCAGGGACCTACGGATTAACAGTCCGGCGCTCTACCGACTGAGCTATCGGGGAAGAAAGAGGCCGCAACTATAGACAGCCTTCCGACAATCGTCAAGCGATTGATGGGATATTTTCTTCGGGCTGAATGTGCGGTCACTCGGCACCCGAGTCGATTTATGATCGCGTCACCGCTGCCTGCAAGACTGTCTGGCAGCCACAACCGCATGACTTCATCTCTTCAGCGTCGGTGATCCAGCCGGCGCGGCAAGGCGGCCAGCGCGCATCCATGAACGAAAATGCTGTTTACGTAAAGACCGAGGCCGGCGAAGAGGCGGTGAGCAAGCGCACCATCGTCCAGCGCAACCTGCGCTCCATCCTGATCATGATCGACGGGCGCACGCCTGTCGGCAATCTGGCTCAGCAGTTTGGCGATCCGCTCATCGTCGAAGGTCTGGTCGGCGAACTGGAGCACCGCGGACTGGTGCGCCGGATCGACGCGCCCACGCAGGGCGAGGAGGCGGACCGCGCCGAGCTGTCGTCCATGCTGGTCGATATCGAGGATCTGGTCAGCCAGCCGATCACGCCGGTGTCGGACGACATCCGGCGGGCGCACGAGAAAGCGTCCGCGAAGGAATCGCCGGTGCTCGACGAGTTCGCAATGGCCTTGCCCGAGCTGGCGGCGCCGGCACCGGCGAATGCCCCGGCACCGGCTGCAGCACTGTCTGCGGCCGACGATGTACGGGGTGCCATCCGTCGGGCGATGATGTCCGCCTCGCCGGATGCCGCAGCGTCGTCGGCGGAGCGCAGCGGCGGTGGCCTGCAGCGACTGTTCGATCTGTTTGCCGGACGTGTCGGCGACCGCAAGGGCCCCCCGGGTTCGCTCGGCAAGAAGATCGTCCTTTCCGCGGCGGCGCTGCTGGTGCTGCTGGTCGGCCTTTTCTTCCTTTATCCCTATCAGCGCCATCTGCCGCACTTCGAGTCCCTGGCGACCGAATTGCTGGGGCAGCCGGTGCGCATCGCTTCGGTTTCGCCCAGCCTGTTTCCCGAGCCGTCCATCGCACTCGAAGGGGTGACGGTGGGTGGGCCGGGGCAACTCGAAATCGGCGCGGTGAAGTTGCTGCCGCGTGTGTCCACGCTGCTGTCGGAACGCACCGTTCTGCGCGACGTGCGCATCGAGCGTGCGGCGCTGAATCTGTCTTTCCTGCCTGCGCTGTCGCGCCGCCAGGACATCAACTGGGCTTCGCGCTGGGTCACGGTCGAGCACGTCAGCATGGTCGACGCCAGCATCGTGCTGCTCGATGGTGCGATCGGCGCGCTCGGCGGCGATCTGGCGCTGGACGAGAACGGCGTGCTGACGCGTCTGTCGCTCGCCTCTGCCGACGGCGGGCTCAAGCTCCAGGGCAACAACGCTGGCGGTGTCTGGAGCGTGTCGATGACGGCGCTGGGCTGGCAGACCCCGGGCAAGCCTTCGCTGCTGTTCGACGTGCTGGAGGCACAGGGCACGCTGAACAGCCGCCGCCTGCAGTTCGACAAGCTGGATGTGAAGCTCTACGACGGTTACGCGACGGGCAGTGTGGCGCTGGACTTTGCCGACGTCGCAAGGTTCGAAGGGCAGTTGCAGACCTCCCGTCTGAGCCTCGGCGGCCTGCTGAAGGTGTTCGCGCCGACGCTGTTGCTGACCGGTGATCTGTCCTTGTCCCTGTCGCTGACCGGCGAGGGTCGGAACTACGAGGAATTGCAGAAGAACCTCCGTGGCACCGGCACGATGGGGGTGCAGCGCGGACAGATCGAGCGCGTCGATCTTGTGCAGGCGGTGCGCATCCCCCGGCCGGGTGGCGTGCGCGGCGGTAGTACGCGCTTCGATCGCCTGGACGCCAATGCGGTGGTCGACGCCAGCGGCGTGAGCCTGAGCCAGGTGGTGATGGAATCGGGCCTGGTCGGCGCCAACGGTACGCTGCGTCTTGCCGACGACACCCTGCGCGGGCGCCTCGATGTGACCTTGCAGGGCTCGGCAACGACGGTGCGCGCGCCGGTGAGCATAGAGGGGCCGTACGCGGATCCAGTGGTGAAGCTGCTGCGCTGAGCCGGAACATCCTGTTGCATCGCAGCGTGCAGCTTTTACTACGCGCTGTCATGCCTGCCGGTTAAAGTGACGGCTCCCCGAATCGCACAGGCGTTTGCATCATGACCATCCTGGTAACCGGCGGTGCCGGCTTCATCGGCAGCAACTTCGTTCTCGACTGGCTGGCTGGCAGCGATGAGCCGGTCGTCAACCTCGACGCGCTGACCTACGCGGGCAACCGCGCCAACCTGGCTTCGCTCGATGGCGACGGGCGGCATATCTTTGTGCACGGCGACATCTGCGACCGTGATCTGATCGACCGCCTGCTCGCGCAGCACCGTCCGCGCGCCATCGTGCATTTCGCCGCCGAATCGCACGTCGACCGCTCGATCCACGGCCCGGGCGAGTTCATGCGCACCAACGTCACCGGCACCTTTACGCTCCTCGAAGCGGCCCGTGGTTATTGGGGCGCACTCGAAGGCGACGACAAGGCCGCCTTCCGCTTCCACCACGTGAGCACCGACGAGGTCTATGGCTCGCTCAAGCCGACCGACCCGCCGTTTGCCGAAACCAATGCCTACGAACCGAACAGCCCCTACTCGGCGAGCAAGGCGGCGAGCGACCATCTGGTGCGCGCCTGGCACCACACCTACGGCCTGCCGGTGGTGACCACCAACTGTTCGAACAACTACGGCCCCTACCACTTTCCAGAGAAGCTGATCCCGCTCATCATCGTCAATGCGCTGGCCGGCAAGCCGCTGCCCGTGTATGGCGACGGCCAGCAGGTGCGCGACTGGCTGTACGTGAAGGACCACTGCGCGGCCATCCGCGAAGTGCTGGCGCGCGGGCGTCTGGGCGAGACCTACAACATCGGTGGCTGGAACGAGAAGCCGAACATCGACATCGTGCGCACCGTGTGCGCGCTGCTCGACGAAATGAAGCCGGATGCCGCCGGCCCCTACGAGCGGCTGATCACCTACGTGAAGGACCGCCCGGGCCACGACCGGCGCTACGCGATCGACGCGCGCAAGATCGAGCGCGAACTGGGCTGGAAGCCGGCGGAAACCTTCGACACCGGCATCCGCAAGACGGTGCGCTGGTATCTGGACAACCAGCCCTGGGTGCAGGACGTGCTCAGCGGCGGCTACCGCGACTGGGTGAGCAAGCAGTACGGCGGAGCGTCGGCATGAAGATCCTGCTGTTCGGCAAGGGCGGACAGGTTGGCTGGGAATTGCAGCGCGCGCTCGCGCCGCTGGGCGAGTTGATTGCGCTGGACTTCGATACCGCCGGCGATCTTTCCGGCGACTTCAGTCAGCCGGAGGCCGTGGCGGCGACCGTGCGCCGTGTGGCGCCGGATCTCATCGTCAATGCGGCTGCGCACACCGCGGTCGACAAGGCCGAGAGCGAGGCCGATCTGGCGCGCCTGATCAACGCCAGCACGCCTGGCCGCATCGCGCAGGAAGCGAAGGCACTCGGCGCCCACCTTATTCACTATTCGACGGATTACGTGTTCGACGGCAGTGGTGACGCGCCGCGCGACGAGACTGCGGCGACCGGGCCGCTCAGCGTCTATGGCCGTACCAAGCTGGAGGGAGAGCAGCTGATCGCAGCGTCCGGCGCCACTCACCTCATCCTGCGCACCAGCTGGGTCTATGCCGCGCGCGGCGGCAACTTCGCGAAGACCATGCTGAAGCTGGCGAAGGAGCGCGAACGGCTCACCGTGATCGCCGACCAGTTCGGCGCGCCGACCGGCGCCGAACTGCTGGCCGACGTCAGCGCACACGCTGCGCGCATGCTGCGCGCCCGGCCCGAACTGAGCGGGCTCTACCACTGCGTCGCCGCCGGCGAAACATCTTGGTACGGCTACGCCACACACGTGATCGAGCGCGCGCGCGCGGCCGGTCACGCGATCAAGGTTGCTCCGGACGCCATCCTGCCCATCCCGACCAGCGACTACCCGACGCCGGCCACGCGTCCGCTCAATTCACGGCTCGATACCCGTCGCCTGCGCGAGGTCTTCGGTCTCGTGCTGCCGCCCTGGCAGCAGGGCGTGGACCGGATGCTGGCCGAAATCCTCTGAACAGAATCAGGAGCACCCACATGACACGCAAGGGCATCGTACTGGCCGGTGGATCCGGCACGCGCCTGCACCCGGTGACGATCGCGGTATCGAAGCAGCTGATGCCGGTCTACGACAAGCCGATGATCTACTACCCGCTGTCGACGCTGATGCTCGCGGGCATACGCGAAGTGCTGGTGATTTCGACGCCGCAGGACACGCCGCGCTTCCAGTCCCTGCTGGGCGACGGTTCGGCCTGGGGCATGAAGATCGAATACGCGGTGCAGCCCAGCCCGGACGGCCTGGCGCAGGCCTTCATCATCGGCGAGGACTTCATCGGCGGCGGGCCGTCGGCGCTCGTGCTCGGCGACAACCTTTTCTACGGCCACGAATTCGCGCATGACCTGAAGTCGGCCAGCGCACGGGAGGCAGGGGCTACGGTATTCGCCTACGGCGTCACCGACCCGGAGCGCTACGGCGTGGTCGAGTTCGACGGCAACGGACGCGCGATCAGTCTGGAAGAGAAGCCGGCCAAGCCGCGCAGCCGCTACGCGGTGACCGGGCTGTACTTCTACGACGGTCAGGCGAGCGCGATTGCCCGTGGCTTGAAGCCGTCGCCGCGTGGCGAACTCGAAATCACCGACCTGAATCGCGTGTATCTGGAGCGCGGCGAACTGGAAGTGCAGGTGATGGGCCGCGGTCACGCCTGGCTGGACACCGGCACGCACGACTCGCTGATCGAGGCGGCGCAGTTCATCCAGACACTGGAGAAGCGTCAGGGCCTGAAGATATCGTGCCCGGAAGAGATCGCCTGGCGCCAGGGCTGGATCGATTCCGAGCAGCTGAACAAGATCGCCACCCCGCTGGCCAAGAGCGGTTACGGCCAGTACCTGCTGCGCATCATTGACGAACAGGTGTTCTGATGAAGGTGATCGAAACCGGCATCGAAGGGTTGCTCGTGCTCGAACCGAAAGTGTTCGGCGACGCCCGCGGCTTCTTCATGGAAAGCTTCAACGCGCGCACCTTCGCCGAAGTGACCGGGCTGAAGCTGGACTTCGTGCAGGACAACCACTCGCGCAGCGGACGCGGCGTGCTGCGCGGACTGCACTACCAGGTGCGGCAACCGCAGGGCAAGCTGGTGCGCGTGTCGCAGGGGAGTGTGTTCGATGTCGCGGTCGACCTGCGCCGGTCATCGCCCACCTTCGGCCGCTGGTACGGCGTGGAACTGAGTGGCGAGAACCACCGCCAGTTCTGGGTGCCGGCCGGCTTCGCGCATGGTTTCTACGTGCTGAGCGAGTCGGCGGACTTCCTGTACAAGACAACCGACTACTACGCCCCGGAACACGAGCGCAGCCTTGCGTGGAACGACCCGACGGTCGGTGTGCAGTGGCCGCTGGCGGGCGAGCCGTTGCTGTCGGCCAAGGATGTCGCGGGCAAGCCGCTCGGTCAGTGCGAGGTGTTCGAAACGCTCTGAGACGAGACCGGCGTCGCGCCGGCGCTGTCGGGTTCGATGCTGTCTGCGGGATGGACGTTATTTAATGCGCCGGGTAATGCCCCGTTAACTCCCGGGATCGCGCTTAGTGGGACCCTCTTCCTCGTTCTCCACACGGGAGGGTTCCCATGACTGACCTCAAGAGCAGGCTGGCGCATGTCGCGCTTGCAGCCGGACTTGCTGCTTCCGCATTGAGCGCGGGTGCGGCAGTCGAAGACGACCGGCTGCTGGCGTCCCAGTGCCTGGGCTGCCACGCGGCGGACGCGTCCGGCAAGGGCGGTTTCGACCGCTTGAACGGCGAGACCGCCGCCGAAATCGCAGAAGAGCTGGCCGAAATGCGCGATTCGAGCAAGGAGCTCGACATCATGCACATGCAGGCGCGTGGCTATACCGATGATCAGATTCGACGCATTGCGGGCTGGTTCGCCGCTTATGCGCCTGGCTCAGGCACATCTCCCCGCTCGGAGGACAGCGACGACAGCGATACCCGGCAAAAGAGCAAGAGCTCGAAGAGCGTGCGCGTAAAGACGGTGTCCGCGACGAAGCCGCTGGCCAGAAGATCCGTCACGACGAAGCTTGTGACGAAGAAGCCGACCGTGCGGAAATCGAGTTGAGGGGCGCTGACATGAAATTCGAGACGATGTTCGAACAGCCGCTGAATCGACGCGGCTTCCTGGGAGCGCTGGGCAGCGCCGCGGTACTGGCGTCGGCGGGCCTGCCGAGGCCTGCTCGCGCGGCTGCAGCACGCATCGTGGTGGTGGGCGGCGGATTCGGCGGTGCGACGGCGGCGAAGTACATCGCGCTGTGGGGCGGCGCCGGTGTGTCGGTGACGTTGGTCGAGCCGAATGCACGGCATGTCTCGTGCATTCTGAGCAATCTGGTACTGAACGATCGGGTCAAGCTGGCTGGTCTGGGTTTCGGCTACGACCTCCTGAAACAGCGCTACGGCATCGAGGTCGTGGCAGACCGCGCGATGGCCGCTGATGCGGTGGCAGGAAAGCTGGATCTTGCGAGCGGGATTGCACTGGACTTCGACCGGCTGGTCATCGCGCCCGGCATCGGCTTTGATCCGGTGCCAGGTCTGGATACGCCGGAACAGAAAAATCTTGTGCCGCACGCGTGGGTGGCGGGACCACAGACCCAGGCGCTGCGCGACCAGTTGAATGCGATCCGCGACGGCGGCACGGTGGTGATGAGCATTCCGAAAGCGCCGTACCGCTGTCCGCCCGGGCCCTACGAGCGTGCCTGCGTGATCGCCGATTTCCTGAAGCGCCGCAAGCCCAGATCGAAGCTGGTCGTGCTGGACGCAAATGCAGATGTTCAGGCCGAGCCGATCATGTTCCACCGGGCTTTCGCCACGCTGTACCCAGGGCGGCTCGAATATGTACCGAACGCTGAAGTCAGGCGCGTGAGTTTCGAAGCGGGGCGAAAGCTGGCCTGGGTCAGTGATGGCATCGGTGGCGAGACCTCGTGGGCTGCCGACGTGCTGAATGTCATTCCGCGCAATACGGCGGCCCGGCTTGCGCACGATACAGGGGTGGTGAACCTGAATGGCCGCTGGGCCGGCGTGGATCCGCTGACCTACGAGTCGACCGCGGTGCCGCGCATACATGTGATCGGCGATGCCCAGGGTACCGGCATGCCGAAGGCCGGACACATTGCCAACTCGGAAGCGAAGATCTGCGCCGACGCCGTTGTGCGAATGATCAACGGCTGGCCCGTGGATGACGCTGTCCGCATGCAGAGCGTGGTGGCGAATTCCGCCTGTTTCAGCCCGATCACCTACGACACTGCGTCGTGGTTGAATGCCGTGTTTGCCTACGATCCGGCAACACGCCTGATGAAGCGGGTCGATGCGTCTTTCGGTGAGGCACCGGCGCGCAGCAAGGAGAACTACGAACAGATGATGAAGTGGGCTGCCCGCCTGTTTGACGACACCTTCGCCTGAGCCGCCGGGCATCGCATTGCGCCGCACAGGCTGCGCGTCTGCTGCGCGGATCGAATGACGACGGGCCCCGTGACGCCCTTGCCGCCGCGTGACGAGATGGCAAGGGCGTCGTCAGTTGACCGGTGATCCGGCGTGCGTTCGAGGTCAGGCTTCGTCGCGTTGTTCAGCAGCGGCCGCCTTGGCCGCCTTGTCCTCGGCCAGCATCTGCGCCCTTGTCTCCGGCGTTTCCAGGCTCACACGTCCGATCAGCCCGTCGCGGTAGTCCTGCAGCAGCGTGAACGCGGCTTTTTCCAGATCCGGTGCACCGCCCTTGATGCGGTAGCCGCGGCGCGCGGCGATGTGTTCGATCACTGCCACGCCGTCCATGTCCGGCGTGCAGCCGTAGCGGGCGGTCAGCATCTGCGGGTAACGCGCCTGCAGCAGGTTGCCGAGGAAGGTGGCGACCTCCTCGTCGATGATGGCGTTGCGGCCGATGGCGTGGCTGGCGGCCAGCATCAGGCCGTCGCTCTCGTGCTCGATCTTCGGCCACATCAGGCCAGGCGTGTCGTACAGCGTGAGCCGCGGATTCAGGTGGATGCGCTGGATGCTCTTGGTGATCGCCGGTTCGTCGCCGGTGGCGGCCACCTTCTTCTTCACCAGCGCATTCATCAGCGTCGATTTGCCGACGTTCGGAATGCCCATGATGATGACGCGCAGCGGCTTCAGATTGTCGTCGCGGTGCGGCGCGAGCGACTGCGCCAGCGACTGGATGCGGCCGGCGTCGCCCGGCTTGCGCGCCGAAATGGCGACCGCCTTGGTGTTCGGCTGGCTGTTGAAGAACTTGAGCCAGGCCGCGGTCACGTCGGGGTCGGCCAGGTCCGCCTTGTTCAGCAGCTTCAGGCAGGGCCGGTTCCGGTGCGTGCGGATGGCGTGGATCAGCGGATTGCTGCTTGCCTCCGGCAGGCGCGCGTCGAGCACCTCGACCACGACGTCGATCGATTTCATCGCGTCGGTCGCATGCTTGCGCGCGGCGGTCATGTGACCGGGGAACCACTGGATGGACATGTGAGGCGGGCGGGACAGCGGGAAAGGTCGTCATTCTACCGGTCGACGCGGTGCCTCGCCCTGAAACACCGGGACGCCTGATGCGGTCGAAGCGGACACTTCACAGGAGACCGCCATGCTCGTCCGCCTCATCTACGCCAGCAAGGTCCGCGATGGCCTCGCACCCGGCGACATCGACCACATCCTTGCCCGCTCGCAGGTGAACAACGCGCGCGTCGGCGTCACCGGGGCACTGTGCTACACCGGCGGCGTCTTCCTGCAGTGTCTGGAAGGCGGGCGGAGGGAGGTGAACGAGGTCTATCACCGCATCGTCGGCGACACGCGTCATCGCGATCCGGCCATTCTCGGCTTCACCGAGGTCACGGCGCGCGACTTCGCCGACTGGGCCATGGGATACGTCGGCTACACGGCCGATAACCGCGCGCTGTTCCTGAAGTACTGCCCACGTCCCGAATTCGACCCTTACACGATGAGCACGGCCTCGGTCGAGGCGCTGCTGCACGAACTGCTCGGCGTGGCGCGCTGGAAGACGGCGCGCACGGAACGCCCGAGCCCCTGAGTCGCGCCAACTGCCGACAGAACAGGTTCAACGCCTGCGGCGACCGATCCCGTCCGGCGTTGGCCTGTCAGCGGATCCGGCGGCGACACATCCGCCCGACCACCGCGAGGCCGGCCAACATCGACAGCCAGGTCGACGGTTCGGGCACAGGCGCCGCCATCAGGTTGGCGGCTGCCATCTGCGCGCCGATGTAACGGCCGACTTCGCCGGCACCGACCGGATCCGCCTCGTCGAAGGGCTGCGCCTCATTGTCCTCCGGATTGTAGGCACCCAGATACTCGTAGAACTCGTAGCGACGGATGACCGACTTCTTGTCGTCGAAATCAGCGGCAAGGGGCTTTTCGAGCAGCAGTTCGTCACCCTCGCCGTTGTCCTTGTCCGCCGGCTTGGCCTGGAACAGCACCCACTCGATTTCGGTTTCCGATTGTTCGCGCGGCACGACCGCGTTGTCGCTCAGCAGTTCTTCAAGTTCGACTTCGCGCTCGATCTCGGTCGTATAGACCTTGACCCACTGCGCCACGCCGTATTGTTCGCGGTCTTCCGCAGGTTCCGGTGCGATCACCGCCTGTACGACAGGCGGAGCTGCTGGCAGGCCGGGGTCGGCGGGGGCGGGATCGACGACCTGCCATGCCGGCGCGGCGATCAGGACGTTGCTGCCGACCGCGCTGATCTGGCCGGTGGCCGCGTCGCCCTTGAGCCAGCGGTACTGGGTACTGGTCGCGTTCTTGTTCAGACCGAGACCGAAGTGCTCGCAACCGCTGCCGGCGTAACCGGCACCGCCACCTGACCAGCAGCTGTGACCGTCGGTCGGCGAGAAACTGCTCGGCACCGGTGTTGCGGCCAGGAACAGTCCGCGGGCGCTGTCGTAGGCGGCGAGGTAGCGGACGAAGATGCCATCGGCGAAGCTGTCGATGCGCGGACTGCCGTAGCGGTTGTAATCGCCGCCGAAGGTGTAGCTGACGTCCGCCGCCGACACGCCGTGCAACTCGATCTCGAAGCCGTGCGTTTCAGAACCGGTGTCGTTATAAACGTCGAAATTGCTCAGGCTGCCGTACAAGGTCGGGCTGGCCAGTGTGGCGCCGGTGCCTCCGGCCAGAAGCGCGGCGACGATCCAGCGCGCGGTGTTCGATGATGTTCTGTGCATGGCGCTCTCCTCGTACCGAAGTGTGGGGGCAGCGTTTTCCGCGGACTGGTGACCCATCCGGGCAGGCGCTGCGCCTGTCGCGGAGCGAGTCAGCAACGAGCGACGCGCGCTGTCCGGCCGGACAATGCGCGTCGTCGTCCGGTGACGCGACCACGATCTGCCGCCATCGTCCTGCACGGACAATAACCATGCATTAAGTAGGGGTTAACGCTCTACCGGACTCCATCCGGCCCGCCGACGCCGGGGTTCGCCGGATCGCCAAGCCTTCGGGTCGGCAGCGGGCGCCGTGCGCCGGGGCGCTCAGGCGCTCAGGCGTATTCGACCGAACCATCCGATCGCGGGTCCGCCGCGCCTTCGGCCCGACCATCCGGATAACGCACGATCAGCCCGGCGTGTCCGGCGCTGTCGTCGAAATCGCTCAGCGATTCGATCGCGTGGCCGCGCGCGGCCAGCTGCTCGAACACCTCGGGGGCGAAGCGCGACTCGAGCTTCAGCGTTTCGCTGGCCGAACCCCAGGTGCGGCCGAGCAGCCAGCGCGGTGCCGACACGGCGTCCTGAACGCTGTCGCCGAAGACGAGATGGCGGGTGAACACGGTGGCCTGGAACTGCGGCTGGCCGTCGCCACCCATGCTGCCGTACACAACAGTGCGCCCGTCCTTCAGTTGCGCCATCGGCGGATTCAGCGTGTGGAAGGGCTTGCGGCAGGGGTCGAGCGCATTCAGCGCGCCCGCCTGCAGCGAAAAGCTGACGCCGCGGTTCTGCCACAGCACGCCGGTGTCGCCGGCCACGACGCCGCTGCCGAACTCGTGATAGATGCTCTGGATGAAACTTACCGCACGGCCTTCGCCATCGACGACGCCGAGCCAGACGGTATCGCCGGGCGCGGTGTTGACGCGGCCGCCGGCGCGCTCGGGGTCGATGCTGTCGGCAAGTGTGTCGAGGCATTCCGATGACAGCAGCGATTGCGCGTCGACACGCATGCGCGCCGGATCGGTCAGATAGCGGTCGCGGATGCGGAAGGCCTGACGGGTCGCCTCGACCACGCTGTGGATGTAGTCCACCGACTGTCCGTGCAGCCCCTTCAGTCCGAGTCGGTCGAGTTGCCCCAGTATCAGCAGCGACAGCAGGCCCTGGGTCGGTGGCGGCATGTTGTAGATGCGACCCAGGCTGTGCTCCAGCTCCAGCGGCGTGCGCCACTGCGCGCGGTGGGCCGCGAAGTCGGACAGCCGCAGCGGACTGCCGGCACGCTCCAGCGCCGACGCCATGCGCCGGGCCAGTTCGCCGGTATAGAAATCGGACAGACCTTCGCGCACGAGCTGCGACAGCGTGTCGGCCAGCCGCAGCTGGTAGAGCGTGCTGCCGGCCGCGGGCAAGTCGCCGTCGGGCATGAAGTTCAGCGCGAAACCGGGCTGCGGGCCGACCTCGGGTTCCTTCACGCGCAGACTGCGTGCCAGGTTCTCGGTCACCGTGACGCCGTTGCGCGCGTGATGTTCGGCGTCGCGCAGCAGGCGCGACAGCGGCAGTCGGCCACCGGCTTCGGCCGCTGCCTGCAGCGCGAGCTGCCAGCCGGAAACGGTGCCGGCCACGGTCAGTGCGGCCAGCGGGCCGCGGTTCGGGATGCGATCGCGCACGTCCTGGTCGGCGTACCAGGCGCGGCTCGCGAGTGCGGCAGAGGCGCCGCAGGCGTCGATCGCGCGCGGTGCCTCGCCCGGTTCGGCGATCAGCCAGAAGCCGTCGCCGCCGAGCGCGTTCATGTGCGGGTAGACGACGGCGATGGTGGCCGCTGCAGCGATCATTGCCTCGATGGCGTTGCCACCTTCGCGCATGACGTCGCGCGCAGATTCTGCGGCGAGGTGGTGGGGGGCGACGGCGATGCCGCCCGTGCTTGAAGTCATGTTTGGCTCCTGTTTCGGGTGGGCGCGAAGAAACGCCGTGCGCCGCTATGGTGCATCAGTCGCGTCCGCCGTGCATCTGCGGCGCGTCAAAAGGGCATAACGCCCGGGCGCAAGGGGCAGAATGGCGCGGCACGCATCTTGCGTCGCTTGGCCGAACTTGCTGCCCACCTCCGACAACGACGTCCGACATGGCCGATCAGAAAACATTGCGTGCCCGGCTGACTGCCGCCTGGCTGCGCCTGAAGAATCCCATCCTGCGCCGGCGTCATTACGCCTATCTGAAGGTCTGGCTCGGGCGCCTCGTGCTGTGGGGCGGCGCGGTCGGCGTCGGTTTGCTGGCGGTCGGCTTTGCGCAGCTTTCGGACCACGCGGTGCACCTGTTCCGTGACACCGCGGCGAGCCACCCGTGGTGGCCCTTTCTGCTGACGCCGCTGGGCGGTGCGCTGTGCGTATGGATCACGCGCCGCTGGTTCGCCGGTGCAGAGGGCAGCGGCATTCCGCAGACCATCGCCGAAATGTCCCGACCGGAAACGGCTGGCTGGCGACCGCTGCTGACGCTGCGCATCATCGTCGGCAAAGTGTTCATCGGCGTGGCGGCGGTCGGCAGCGGCTTCTCGCTTGGCCGCGAAGGCCCGACGGTGCAGGTCGGTGCTTCGCTGATGCATGTGCTGCATCGCTGGCTGCCCGGCGCGCTGCACATTCCGCGCACGCACATGCTGGTGGCCGGCGGTGCGGCCGGCATCGCCGCCGCCTTCAACACGCCGCTGGCCGGCATCGCCTTCGCGATCGAGGAGCTGACGCGCAGCGTCGAGGCACGCATGAGCGGTCTCATCATCACCGCCATCGTGCTGGCCGGCATCGTGTCGCAGACCTTTCTCGGCAAGGCCAGCTATTTCGGGCAGATCGCCATCGCCGGCAGCGACCGCGACATGGCACTGGCCGTCGCGGTGACCGCGCTGGTGTGCGGCGTGGCCGGCGGGCTGTTCTCGCGCATGCTCATCATCGG
>Ga0123396_130107_pt1 | contig 21154 bp, 16 predicted proteins | sample T10HLNO3metaT_FD_89924 | JGI IMG/M metagenome (GOLD analysis project Ga0123396, IMG submission 89924) | Methane-oxidizing artificial microbial communities from Washington, USA to study methane cycling - T10-HLNO3 metaT (Metagenome... ...
GTAGAAATGTAGATGGTGAAAAAGGTCAGAAACCCGTTAAAGTGGAAATGTGGTACTACCACAATATCGTTACTTACGACAAAAAACGCACCTACAAAGAAACTGAAATTACTTTTGTAAATGATCGCGCCATGAATATTGCATTCTTCAATAATCGGTAATTTACCTGTTTAACTGAATAAAAAAAGCTGCAGATATTGCAGCTTTTTTGCATTGTATTTCTAGCTGACGTTTTTAAGTTTCCTAATCTTCAGAACTCTTCGTTGCCTTAAGATTAAATGCGTGTACATTCAAGCTCATAGACTTTAATAGACTGGTTAAAAGCGCAACTTCATCTTCGCTAAAGTTGGTGGTGGCAATACTTTCGTACTCTTCCAGCACATTAAAAAAACTCTGCTCAATACCTCTGGCTTTTTGCGTTAAAAATATTCTATTGCAGCGAGAATCTCGTTCATCGGCTTGCTTTTTCACATAACCTATCAGCTCCAGTTTTTTTAATGCTTTGGCTGTTGTGCCTTTATCAAAGCTAAGAATCTTAGTCAGCTCTTCTTGCGTAAGCCCATCTTGTGAAAATAATTGCGCCATAAAAATCACTTGGCCATGATGAATGCCAAGCGCCTCTAAATTGCGTTCCATATACATGCTGTTATAGCGATACAGCAATGAAATGTCGCGCCCTAAATGTTTATAAATGTCTGACATAATTTTCACTTAATAATTACCTTTACATTACAGGATTAATTGCGTAAACCTGTAATGTAAAGGCATGTAAATATAGTTGCAATTGCAACTATATTTACATATGGTTATGAAATATTCAACATTTAAATAAATTGTTATGCACTGGAATAGTATGAAAAATTTACTCCTACTCACTCTTATGATTGTGGTTTCGGCTTGTTCCAGCAAGGCACCACCAGCTAAACCTGCCGAAATTGAAGTAGGGTATGTCACTTTAACGGAAAAACCAGTTCCATCGACAGTGAGATTAAGCGGCCGTGTTACTTCTACGATTACCTCTGAAATACGCCCGCAAGTAACAGGTATATTATCTAAACGATTGTTTGTCGAAGGGTCACACGTAAAAGCTGGGGATGTTTTATACCAAATTGAACCCGCCATTTATCAAGCAGCGCTTGATCAGGCAAATGCTACCTTGCTAAATGCTGAAGCGGCTGTTTCTGCCGCAAAGCTTAAATCAGAAAGATACAATGAGCTACTTGAGATACAAGGTATTTCAAAGCAGGATGCTGACGATGCGAAAGTAAGCTACCAACAAGCTTTGGCTACAGTGGCTCAGAATAAAGCAGTTGTATCCAGCGCCAAAATCAATCTTGGCTTTACTGAAATCAGAGCGCCTATTAGTGGCATTATTGGTAAGTCATCCGTCACGCCAGGCGCATTGCTGACAGCGAATCAGACAGATGCATTAGCGGTCATTCGTGTTCTGGATCCGGTATTTGTGGATTTGATTCAGTCAAGTGATGAGCTTTTTCAGCTAAAAAAAGCATTGTCGACCAATGGAGTGGCCGCAGGAAGTAAATCTGTGAATCTTATTCTGCCCGATGGAAGTACGTACGACAAACCTGGCGTACTTAAATTTGCAGAAGTCTCTGTTGATGAATCAACCAATATGGTCACTTTAAGAGCCGAATTTCCTAATGCTGCAAAAGTGCTATTACCAGGCATGTTCGTACGTGCTGAAATAGACCAGCTAATCAACAAAAATACCGTGCTAGCGCCCCAGCAAGGCGTGACTAGAAATCCAAATGGAGAGGCTACTGCACTGGTTTTAACTGCTGAAAATAAAGTAGAGCAGCGATTAATTAAAGCCGAAAAGATATTAAGAAATCAATGGATTGTCAGTAGCGGCTTAAGTGCTGGCGATAGAATCATTGTTGAAGGTTTAAACAAAATTAAAGTAGGGGACAAGGTAAAACCAATAGAAATAGTTTCATCAAATGCCGCACAAGAGTCTTCAGGAGAAATAAATCCAACTTCGCCATCTGAAGCAACATCTAAAAAGGCAAACTAATCATGCTGGCTCATTTCTTTGTAAATCGTCCTATTTTTGCATGGGTAATCGCCATCGTCATTATGTTGTCAGGTGTGATGTCTATTACTGTATTACCAGTTTCTCAATACCCGGACGTTGCACCGCCAACGGTACGAATTAACGCTACTTACACTGGCGCATCTGCTGAAACGGTAGAAAACAGCGTAACCCAGATTATTGAGCAACAGTTAACAGGTATTGACGGACTTTTATACTTTTCATCTTCAAGTAGTTCTGCCGGAAGTGCTTCAATCACGGTCACTTTTGCTCAAGGGACTAATCCTGACACAGCTCAAATGCAAGTGCAGAATAAAGTGCAACAAGCGCTTACGCGGCTACCCGCAACCGTGCAGGCGCAGGGCATTACGGTCGTTAAATCGCAAACGGACTTTTTATTAATTGCCGCCATTTATGATGAGTCGGATAAAGCTAGCGCAACCGATATAGCCGACTACCTTGTAAGCAATATGCAAGATCCTATCGCCCGCGTTGCCGGGGTTGGGGGTGTTCAAGTGTTTGGCTCTCGCTATGCGATGCGAATCTGGCTTGATCCCGAAAAGCTTAATTCTTATCAATTAATGCCTTCCGATATTCAGTCGGCAATTGAGGCGCAAAATAATCAAGTATCAGCCGGCAAAATTGGAGGAATGCCTTCAACTGCGGAACAGCAATTAAATGCAACTGTAACTTCCCAATCTAAACTTCAAACTGTTCAACAATTTCGTGATGTGATTGTTAAATTCAACTCGAATGGTGCGGCAGTTAGATTAGGCGATGTTGCCAGAGTGGAATTGGGAAGTGAATCTTATGACAACGTAACGCGCATGAATGGTCACCCTGCATCAGGTCTTGCTGTGCAGTTGGCGCCAGGCGCCAATGCGATGTCTACGTCTGCAGGCGTAAAGTCAGTGATCGATGACTTGAAACGTGGAATGCCAGATGGCTACAACATTGCCTATCCAAAAGACAGCACTGCGTTCGTTAAAATATCCATTATTGAAGTTGTCAAAACATTAATCGAAGCGATTGTGTTAGTCGTTATCGTCATGTTTATATTTTTGCAAAGCTGGCGAGCGACTTTGATTCCAGCAATTGCGGTTCCTGTTGTTCTGTTAGGTACATTCACTGTTTTATCTATCATCGGATATTCAATTAATACCCTAACGCTATTTGGAATGGTTTTATCCATTGGCTTATTGGTTGATGACGCGATTGTCGTGGTAGAAAACGTTGAGCGACTGATGCATGAAAAAGGTTTGTCGCCAAAAGAAGCGACCATTGAATCCATGCGAGAAATTACAGGTGCATTAATTGGCATAGCAACCGTTTTATCTGTTGTATTCCTGCCGATGGCATTTTTCTCTGGCTCAACAGGGGTTATTTATAGGCAGTTTTCAATCACCATCGTAGTGTCAATGGTCTTGTCTGTGATTGTTGCGCTTACGCTGACTCCGGCACTTTGCGCTACATTTCTAAAAAAACCAGATGTTTCTAAATCAAGCAAAGGGTTTGGAAGATGGTTCAATGCTAAATTTGATCAGTTAACATCTGGCTACCAGTCAAAAGTCGCGACCATATTGAAACAGCCTATTCGCTGGATGCTAGGATATGCAGTCATAGTAGGTATTTTAGGACTTTTACTTGTGAACCTGCCTTCCAGTTTCTTGCCAGCGGAAGATCAAGGAGAGGCTATGGTGCAATACACGCTTCCTGTGGGCGCATCAGTTTCTCGCACAATGGCGGTTGCAAAAGAAGTTGAAGAGTATTTCCTCAATGATGAAAAGGATAACGTAAAAGGTATTTTCACCGTTTCTGGGTTTAACTTTAGCGGCAGTGGTCAAAATGCAGGTATGGCTTTCGTTGCCTTTAAGGATTGGGATGAAAGAAAAGGTACCGAAAACAATGCCGAAGGTATTATCGGCAGAGCGAATCAAGCGCTGACAAAGGTTAGAGATGCGCAGGTGTTTATGCTTAACCCACCACCTGTAAGAGGGCTGGGACAGTCCAGCGGATTCGAGTTGCAGCTTCAAGCAAAAGCCGACATGTCCAGGTCAGAGTTAAAATCCATGCGTGATGAGCTTATTTCTAAGGCTTCTAACAATGCGCTAATAACAAGCGTCCGATCTGGTGCTTTAGAAGATACGCCCCAGTTGCGTGTTGATGTGGATCAAAACAAAGCATTTTCACTGGGTTTATCGATGACTGACATTAACAATACACTCAGCGCCGCCTGGGCAGGTATTTATGTTAATGATTTTATTGATCGTTCACGCGTGAAAAAGGTTTATATACAAGCGGATGCGCCATTCCGTTCTAAGCCAGAAGATATTAACCAATGGTTTGTACGTGGCACAGATGGCGCAATGACACCGTTTTCTGCATTTGCTAACACAAACTGGAGTTTTGGCCCGGAAATCTTGAGTCGCTACAATGGGCTTGCATCCTATCAACTTCAAGGGTCTCCAGCCACTGGGATTAGCTCTGGAAGTGCCATGGATGAAATGGAACAATTAGTGAAGGCATTACCACAAAGCACAAATTTTGCATGGAGTGGCCTTTCTTATCAGGAGAGGCTGGCTTCTGGTCAGACATTGCAGCTGTATTCAATATCTATTCTGGTTATTTTCTTATGTTTAGCGGCTTTGTACGAAAGCTGGACTGTTCCATTCGCAGTCATCATGATTATTCCACTAGGTATTTTTGGGGCAATTTTAGCCGCCACCCTGCGCGGGCTGGAGAACGACGTTTATTTTCAAGTGGCATTGGTGACCACTATGGGATTATCGGCAAAAAATGCAATTTTAATTGTGGAGTTTGCAGAAACAGCTTACTTAAAAGGCAGCAGCTTGTTTGAGGCTGCGGTTGAAGCGGCTAAATTGCGTTTAAGACCCATTTTAATGACTTCATTGGCGTTTATTGCTGGTGTTTTACCATTAGCCGTTTCTACAGGTGCTGGGGCTAAAAGTCGTGTGTCAATTGGCACCGGGATCATTGGCGGCACATTGGCGGCAACTATACTGGCAGTAATCTTCGTACCATTATTTTTTGTGCTGGTAGGCAAGTTATTCAGGTTCAAACATGCAACACCAGAGCAATCCTTAAATTCTGGAGCGCAAGATGTATAAATACTCAATCATGCTGTTAGGCGCAATATATTTGGCTGGATGCGCATCTTTAGCACCAACTTACAGCCAACCTAAAGCGCCACTACCATCCGCGTGGCCAGAAGGCGATAGCTATAAGAGCCAAAATACAGGTGTTCTTGCTACGGATACTTCTTGGGAGAAATTCATTCTTAACAATAAGATGCGCCAGGTAGTTGAGATTGGGCTAAGTAACAATCGTGATATCAAAATTACACTTGCTAATATTGAGGCGGCAAGGGCGCAATATCGCGTTCAAGATGCGGCCATGCTCCCGACAATTAATGCAGACGTGACAGGCACCAGAGGTCGTAGTGCCGTGACTTCATCTAATGGTGAAATGTCTACATCAAAGGTTGAAAGCTATTCCGCCAGTGTTGGTATGACAGCATATGAAATTGACTTTTTTGGGAAAATTCGCAGTCTTTCAAATGCTGCTCTTGAAAGCTATCTAGCGACAGAAGAGGCACATCGTACGGCCAAAATCAGCTTAATTTCTGAACTTTTAGGTGCTTATCAAACAATGGCTGCTGACAGCAGTCAGCTAGCACTATCCAGAAAAACAATGAGTTCGGCTGAAAGTTCGATGACCGTGATACAAAAGCGCTTGGATATCGGTGTTGCAACAAGGCTAGAGCTAAGGCAAGCCGAAACGGCGTACCAAACTGCACGAGCCGACGTAGCAAATTTGATTACTTTAGTTGCGCAAGATCGTAACGCATTAGAGTTGCTGGCTGGCACATCTATTTCAGATGACCTATTACCTGCCGAATTACCAACAAACGAAGTATGGTTTGCGAATATTTCTCCAAGTTTAGATTCCAGCATCCTACTTCAGCGCCCTGATGTCTTGGTGGCAGAGCATCAGTTAAAATCGGCTAATACAAACATTGGTGCTGCCAGAGCGGCATTTTTTCCTTCTGTAAAACTGACTGCCAGCACTGGACTAGCCAGCGCAGAATTAGCAAAATTATTCACAGGGGCTGGCGTTTGGTCTTTAATACCTTCGGTAACTTTACCGATTTTTGATAATGGAACTAATAAAGCTAATTTGGATTATGCCAATGCACAGCAAAAACTTTATTTGGCAACCTATGAATTAACGCTACAAACAGCCTTCAAAGAAGTAGCGGATGTGTTAGCCCGGAATGGAACCATTAAAGAACAGCTGGATGCACAGCAGCATTTAGTAGAGGCGGCTACAGATAGCTATATGATTGCCAATGAGCGTTACAAAAAGGGGGTTTCAACTTATTTAGAGGCGCTTGATGCGCAGCGCGTACTATATGCTTCTGAAAAAACATTGATTACTGTAAAGTTACTTGAATACGAAAATCATCGGGCTTTATATAAAGTATTGGGTGGCGGAGCTTAAGCTTCTTTTAATGCGCTAGTACGCTTGCATTACTAAACACGCCGCCGCGCCGTAATGACGTTTGGCACCTGCTGAATCAGTGTCAGCAGGCGGTTGAGTTGCTCCGGGTTTGAAATTTCGATCGAAAACTGCATAAATGCCAGATTGTTCCTGCTCATGGTATTGGCTTTGATGGCGTTGACCTTTTCCCGAACGAATAGGTCGCTAATGTCGCGTAACAGGCCTTGGCGGTCATGGGCTTCCACTTCAATATCGATGTCCGCACTGGCATTCTCGTTACCCCACTGAGCACTGAGTAGTCGGTTGTGTCGTTCTTCTGGCAATCGTGTAATGAAGGTACAGGCTTTGCGATGAATGGTCACGCCATGATCGCGTGTGAGGTAGCCAACAATTACGTCCGCAGGCATTGGTTTGCAGCATTTGGCAATACTAGTCTGTAGGTTGCCGATGCCTTCGATGACAATCCCTGACTTAGATTGTGCAGTCGTGATGCGCTTCGGGACGAGTGGGCGAGTGGTTTCTGGTTTGGGCGCTGTTTGCTCTTGAATAACGAGAGCAATCTGATGCTCACTGATATCCCCGCGTCCAATGGCAGCCAAAAAATCTTCAAGTTTCTGGAATTGCAGTTTCTGTGCAATTTTTTCCTGATTAACGGCACCAGCGCCTGCTCGATGTAACTCACGATCCAGCTTCGCTCGACCTTGTGCAACATTTTCCTCGAAATTTTGATATTTAAACCAGTGCCTAACTTTAGCGCGTGCGCTTGAACTTTGCAGGAAGCCAAGCCCTGCACTTAGCCAGTCACGGCTGGGTGAGCCAAGCTTTGAAGTCAGGATTTCCACTCTCTGACCGTTTTGCAGCTTGGTATTGAGCGGCACGATGCTTCCATTTACCTTGGCGCCGCGTGTACGATGACCTAAATCGGTATGCAGGGCGTAAGCAAAATCAATCGGGGTTGCGCCCTTGGGCAGGTCAATCACTTTACCCTGGGGAGTCAGCACGTAGACCTTGTCCTGGAAAAGTTCGCTCTTAAATTGTTCCAACAGATCGCCGTTGACGGCAACTTCATCCTTCCATGCCAATATCTGGCGCAGCCATGCGACTTGCTCGTCGAATTTGGCATCGGATTTCCCGCCTTCCTTGTAGCGCCAGTGTGCAGCAACCCCCAATTCAGAGTGTTGGTGCATTTCAAAAGTACGTATCTGAACTTCCAGCGCCAAGTCGCGAGGGCCACTGACAGCGGTATGCAATGAACGATAGTTATTACTCTTGGCACGCGCAATGTAGTCGTCAAATTCGCCGGGGATAGGCTGCCATAAGTTGTGAATCAGGCCGAGTGCTGCGTAGCAGTCCTTGATGTCATCGACCAAAATCCGTACTGCACGTACATCATAGAGCTTGCTGAAATCCAACTGCTTGCTTTTCATCTTCTTGATGATGCTGTAGATATGTTTGGGCCGTCCGCTCACTTCCCCCTTAATGCCAGCTTCGCTCAATTCATGTTTTAACTGTGCCACGACGTCAATAATGTATTGCTCTCGGTCAACGCGGCGTTCATCCAGCATTTTTGCAACATCTTTGTAGAGTTTAGGCTCTAGGTAACGCAGTGAAAGGTCTTCCAGCTCCCACTTGATCTGCCACACACCAAGACGGTTAGCCAATGGTGCGAAAATTCCCTGGCTTTCCTGTGCAATTTGCTTTTGCTGGGCTGGGCTAGCACCCGACAAGCTGCGCAAGGTTTGTGTACGCTCAGCCAGCTTAATCAGCACTACACGGATATCTTGCACCATAGCCAGCAACATTTTGCGCAGGCTTTCTATCTGCTGCGACTGGTCGCTGTTTTTTCGATCCGATCCGTGGCTACCTTCAAACTCACTAAATGCCTGAATTTGCTCCATGCGTAAAATACCTTCGACCAAACCAGCAATATTGGCGCTAAAACGTGCTTCCAATATTTCCTGCCAATCGTCCAGATAACCTGGCACTGCATGCAATATGGTGGCAGCAATCGCCTCTACATCCATGTTCATATCGATGAGAATAGTCGCGACCCCCAGCGCATGTTGCAACAGTGGTGCGCCGGTCAGCTCGGTATGACCAGAGTAGAGTGGGGCAGCCAATTCACAGGCATGGCGAATCAACTCGATTTCGGTAGGTGAAAAACGCTTCGCCAAAGTCTCAATCCATGAGGAGACATCACTCTCATTCGAGGCGAGCAAATCAGAAGTTGGGTTATAAACAGAGATCATGAAATATTATCGCATCAAAGCACTAGTTTTTTGTGTTGGGTAGATTTCGATACATGTATTTTCCATTGGAATGCGTAGCTTTCTGCACCTCCTAGCGGATTTGTAAATGGTAACTTGAAAAGAATAGTAGTGATGAAGCGTACTTAATATTTGTGTTAGATGTGTATAAGCCTGCTATTGAAGTAGATAGGTGGCAAGAAATGTGGAGTAAAATAAATGCCTGATGCAACTGTGTGCATGACAGGTATATTAATAATTTTTATCATTAATATTTATAAGAAATAAGAAGGTAGACAATGCAAATTGCTGATATTGGCCCACTTCCATTAACACTTATTGCGTCACTAGTGATTGCAGTCATTCTGTTGGCAATACGCGTGTTCATCATGCAGCGTGTGCAGCAGAAACGGCAGCGCGAGAATAGGCAGGAGACAGAGCGACTTAAATCCCTTGTGGCCGCATATCGCTCGCTTGCCGGTTCATTTACACCAGCAAGGCAAGATCATACTCCCCAGTTAGAGGAAACACTTGCAGATATCATATTATTTGGCTCTATTACTCAAGTTGAGCTATCGGTTGCTTGTGCAAACGGCTTAAAGAATGATGAATATGTAGATTTTCAACCACTAATTAAATCGCTACGCTCAGACCTGCGTACCCAGCTGGGTTTAGAGCAAATTCCAAGCACCCTCGCAATGCCAGCATCAGGCCCAGCAAGACTGTCCCGCTCAATGCGTGGTGAGGATGAAGGAGGTGGCCGTGGAGATGGAGGTGCTAAAGGTGGTGGATCTGGTGGCGGCGGCGGTGGCGCGGCAGCAGGAGCGGGCGGTTTAGGCGCTGGACTAATTGTAGCTGAAGCTAGCACCTCTAAAGATTAGAAATGAAATTATGCGTATGTAATAGCGTTTTTATTACTGGTTTAGTGAATGGAATAATTGGTTTAGAAAATACTAACCTGTTGGTAAGTTAATGTGTATTTAAAAGTTTTTTATAATTTTTAGAGGTTAGGGCGTTAACAAGCATTATTTTAATGCGGTTGATGCTAGGTTAGGGTATTAACATACCTTTTTTATCAAGCCGCTAAAAGCTGTTTTTCGGGTGAGGTTAATTGATATACAGATTAATGAAAATAAATTATGTAAATTTCCCATTAGCTCCTCGTGTTTTTGATATTCCGATATTGAAATCTATAATTGAAATTTCATAGCTCTGAAAAAGCACGTCCTTATCTAAATAACAAGGAGTCATGGTTTCATTTTTAAGTAAATCTAATTTATAAGATGTAACTCCCTTATTTGCCTCGTTATCACAGGTTCTAACTAGGCGATTTAAGATATTCCCACCTCTATCCTTAGCAAAAATTAAACTAAATCCTTCTGGAAGATAGTCATTTTTATATATTTTACTTTCACGTAGTGAAATGCTCCTATGTGACTCTGTGTCTGAATCTGTTACAAAGCCGATTTTGGAGTTTGTATTAGAGCTTTCGGTTTTTGAAATATGCTTGGCCATCATTAAAATAGCTAACATTTCTGGCCTTTCTTCATAGGGAATATTATTAAATACTAATAAATACCCATGATTCTCAGGCTTTTGGTATTGAAAGCCACCTTCAACTTTCACTAATTTCAAACGAATTAAGAATGAGACTGAAAGTCTTTTTCCGTTTATTAGCTCTATAGGGCTATTAGTGTCAATAACAAAAAACGAATCAAACCTAGACAACTCAACTAATCCATCAAAAGACTGACCCTCGTTCTCAGATTCCATCACTAAGTAAGCTTTTTCTTTATTTCCCCCTTTGTATGAAATTACTTTTTTGCTTCTTAATGGCTCAGCCTTTAAACCCTTAGAATCTATAAGTTGTAAATAGCCATTGTCATCCCAGTACCCCGTATATCCAGAATGGCCTTGTGGAAGGTGATATGTAATTTGGGTAGTCCTATGTTTTAAAATGGTTTTTTTCAAAATATTCCCCTTTAATTAAGCTCTTAGTTGCGTTTACGTTAATTTCAACAATTGTATTGTTGACTTAAACTAAACTTAATATCACTAAAAATTTAGCATGGGGCAATCAAATGCAAACGTCATTTGTATTATGCTGGGTTAGAGTGTTGACGTAAAATGTTGTAATCTCATGAAATATATTTCATAAAACTTGAGTTGATAATAATGAATAAAAATGTTTGGATTTTTGGGGTATTGATTCCTTTTTTTGTTGGTATTACTACAAATTATTTTAATAACTATTTTAATAATGAACCAAAAGCGCTTAAGTTGCAGGTAACTTCTACAGTCTCACTACAGCCTGAATTGGCAGAGCCGATAAATGAACTTAAGGTGTTATTTGATGGGGAAGAATTAAAACAACCATATGTCTCCACATTGGAACTTGAAAATGAAGGCTCTAAAGATATATTAGTTTCGGACTTCGAGTCGCCTATTGAAATACTTGTTTTCGATCCGGTTAAAATGCTTAAAACTAAAATAGTTAGCACTACACCCAAAGATATAAGAAGTGAAATATTTATTGAAAATAATCGTTTAAAAGTTAAGCCACAACTATTGAATTCCTTAGATAAACTAACTTTTTCGCTAGTTACATCAGGTGGAAAACCGGAGTTCAGCCCTTATGCAAGAATTGCGGGTATCAAAAGTATAAATTTTAAACAAAATGTTAAAGAGAAGGATGAAATTAATATTCCAACAGGAATAATATTCTTTATTATCAGCATCTTGTCTTTATATGTTTGCCTATACTTCGTGGATAAATTTTCTACTAAAAGAAAAGTAGAAATTGATTGGAAGATGTCATCATTAATAATCCCAGTGATGCTTTTAACTGGTGCAGTCACAAATGTAATTTTCTTAAAATATATAGGTATAGAAACATCAACCTCTAATGTATTTATTTCTGCTGTAATAACGACCATCTTAATATCAATAGTTTTATTAATTCAATTTAAAATCCCAAAATCTAAAGTGGCTGTTGTAGCGGCTAAGCCTATCTTTGACAATGATGATTAGTATTTTTTAATGAAATCTCATTAGTAAATGCAAAAAACTAAGTATTAGAGGGGTTTTAATATTTCTCTGAGGTAGGGTATTGCCGATCTTATTTTATCAAGCCGCTAAAAGCTCTTTTTTGCGCATCCGCAATTCCACCTCATCAAGAGCAACAATAACTTCACCAAACAGTTCTAAACTCAGCATACAGAACCTTTTCAGGAAGTATGCCCCCAATTTTGACAATTATTTAACTTCGTATAATGTATATTATGTTAAATTATAAGACGGTAGATCTACAGGATCTGTGAAGATGGTTTACTCTTACGACCTATTTGGCCAGATCGCTATTTCTTTAGATGATATAGAGCTTTACTTAAACAGCTTGCCAAACTTTACAAACTCAACAAGCAGGTTAAGACGGCAAAATTATGCTGATTGCACTAATAAGGAATTGCGTAATTTACAAACGCCGTTTGCGCACAGCTAGAAATGCACGCTATCAAGCAAAAGTTAAACTTAAAGTCGTTAAGGCTAAAAAGCTTGAACAGAGAAAAACTCGTGAAACTTTGGCAATTGAAGTTAAAAAACAGCTTATTCGGGCTTGATTAAAAAGACGTAGCAATACCCTAACCCCAACCACATAAAACAATGCGTTATTTTTAACGTTTTTTAGATACGTTTAGGCGTTGTGATTCTGATTTATAAAACAGCTGGCGCTTTTACAGGCTAATTACCGATAGGCTGACCTACATTCTCAGGTCAGCTCATTCAGTGACAGGTACAGCGGCATTACTTTTTGCGTCTTTTATATCTAGTGTCAATTTAATATTAATGATTTTTCCATCCGCTTTGATTTTAACGGGAGTATCTACATGCACTCTGTCTGTTGTAATACCAGCGTCCATCAAGGCTCTTTGTATTGCTTCACCACGCGATTTGGCTAGCGCTTGCAAATCAGGTTCTGTAATTTCTATACTTGTTGTGAGTTTTTCTAATGCTTCCTCGTAATGACCTTCTTTGGGTTTTTCTAATTTGGAGGCCAATTTTTTCAGGAGGCTCTTTTTCGTGAGCGTATCGTACAAGGCATCTATTGCTTTTTGTGTTTTTTGATTGCTTAAATCAATCGGCCCTGGCTGCTGGCCATCGGTAAGTTTGATGCCCATCTCTAGTGCAACTTTACTACGAAGCGTCATTTCTTGCAGTGCGCGTGAATCTAAAGCAACGTCATAGCTTGGGATAATGCCAAGTGCTAGCCCTGAGCGTTTACTCAATACTTGTGTAATGGTTTTTAATTTCTCCTGCTCTGGTGGCGCAACTACTGAGCTACCAGCTTCAAATGATATGGATTCTAGTTTTTCCGAATCTGCACCAAACAAATTACCTAATGCACGGAATGGCGAAGTGACAATTTTAGTTAGCACATTTTTAATCGCTTTCCAGACAATACTGCCGTAGCTAAATTTAGGGTCATCCAAGCTACCTGAAATCGGCAGATCTAAATCAATGATTCCGTCACTGTCTTCCAAAATAGCGATGGCGAAATCCAGCGGTAGATCGGCCGCATCCGCGCTATCTACTTTTTCACCCAACTTTAGTTTATTGATGATAAATTTGTTTTCACCCGCCAATTGGCGTTGCTTGATTTTGTATTCCAAATCAACAGAAAGCCTACCGGAATCAATACGCCTGCCTGCAAATTTACCTGAATAAGGCGTGAGTCGATTCATTTCAAGGTTTTTAAAGCTTAACTTTAAGTCAGTAAAGTTAGTCGCGTTGAATGGCTGCAGTGAGCCACGGATACGTGCAGATCCATAGTCATCCACTTTACCATCAAGCTCCACTTGAGCAACAGATGTGGCATTGGTTGATACTCCATTAATCACACCGGTAAGCGAGTTAATATGTGTGCCAAACTGTGGTGTGAGTGAAAGATCAGCAAAATCCAGCTCGGCATTATCGATGCGTACCGTTTCAATGCTGACTGGAAATGCTTCTGTAGAGGCAGTGTTACTGGCTTCTGGCACGGGAAGCGCTTCAGGTATTTTGCCTGTGGCGGTTTGCGGCGTAGACGCACCAAATGTCAATGTAGGTTTAGCAATATCTGTACTTGTTGCAACTACTGGCTGCTTAGATGAGGTGTTTTTTACCGGCACAGTAGTTGGGGTTGAGGATGACTGATTGCGTAAAATACGCGTTATATTCATGCTTCTGTCTTCATGAATAATAAACTTACCAACCGGGTTTACAAGCTGCAGCTGCGCCATATGAACACGATCAGGCGCCAAGGAAACTTCTAAGCTGTCGCTACTGACGCGCTCCCAGCCCAAAAATGGTGCGCCACTCCCCTCTTCAACCAGTGAAAGTTTGTTCACACTAAATCCGCCCTTAAAAGCTACCGCCAAACGCTTACCTTCTTTTACTAACAATTTACCTGAGACGCCAGTGGCACCACCGTTAAGCTTAAGAAAGGCAAACTGGCTGACATATGGCCCAAAGGGTTTTAGCGCCAACTGTGACAGCTTAACGTTCAAATCAGCTTTTAGAGGTGAAGGCGTGAGATTACCCTGTGCTGTAAATTGACCGCCTTGTTTGACCTGAAACGCCGCTTTAACTGGTACGGGATGCGATAAATTTAACGAGGTATCAAGTATCTCAAGCGCAACTTTTTCAATATCCAAGATTACCGGTGTATTAAGACTGCGATCTTCCACATGCAAGTCGGCGTTATCTAAAGCCAGTTTTTTGAGTGATAAAGCCCAGTCAGGTTTTTTACCTTCATGGTTTGATTCTGCATTGGCTTTACTAGCCGCGCTCGGCACAGTTTTCAATATTGATTGCCAGTTAATCGGCTTATCTGCTTCTTTGATAATCTGCGTTTTAAGCCCCGATAATATAATGGATTGCACGCCCACTTTCTGACTTGCTAAGCTTATTTCACCTTCGTTAAGGTTAAGCTGCTCCAGCGTAGCAACTGGCGTTTTATATAAAGTCGACTTTACTGTTACCCCAGCAATATTGCTTTGCAGTTTGCTAATTTCTATGCTGCCTTGTGGCATCGTAACCGCGAATCCAAGATTAAGACCTGCCACATCAACCTTGAGCGGGTGCACAAACCCCTGATCTTCGTAAGCTAAGTCAGTCAGCTTCAAATTCAAATCTTGAAAGTTAAGCTGTGGCTTATTTTGTATAGAAAAATCTAATTGCGGCAACGTAACTGCAGCCTGTTTCAATGACAAATTCCCAGCCGGCATGACCTTTCCAGCTAAGTTATCAAGTGTTATCGCAATGTTATTAAGTGATACTTTGGGTTGGTCTTTGGGGAGTGAGAAATCGTAAGAAAAACTTGCCTGAATATCGCCACCTGCAGGTTTAAAGGGCAAATTAACATCCTCTACAATTTGCATCAGCTTAGCGAGTTGAACATGATCAAATGCTATATGCCCTTTTGATGCGATAGGATTTACACCTAAATCCCCTTTCCATTTAAGGGCTCCGCCCTGTTCAGATAGTTTTGCCGCGACAAAATAGTCCCCACGGTCTTTAGGCAAAGTGGAAAAGTTATCTAATTGAAAGGTTAATGGCGTTAGGTTCGCTTTGAATGGCGTAGGACGGTTTGCATCCTCATATTGAACATGGCCCTGCTTAACTGAAAAAAAGCCTATGGCTACACGGGGGATTGTATTGCTTGGTGGCGTTTTGTCTTCATTAAGTTTTGCTATAAGGTCGGCCCAATTGAGCTTGCCTTTAGTGGATATTGCAATGTTTGCCCGTGGTGCCGTAATGCTGATTTCTTTGAATTTCCAAGCCCAATCAAATAATCCGTTTACCTCAAAATCCACTACCAGCCTATCAAAACCGACAAGCGGCGCACCGCTTTTTTCTGTTAAATTAAAGTTCTCAATAGTGGTTTTTAAACGAAAAGGATCAAATGTCACTTTGCCCACGTTGGCATGACTTGCTAGTTTATTTTCCGCCAGCCAAGGCACAATGCGCTGAGCAAGAGGATTTATAGCGAGGTAACTAAATAAAAGATAGGAAATACACAGCCCGGCAATTATTTTAATCGGTAGATTTAATTTATTTTTTATATTATTCAGCATGGAATAAGCTTAGCAAAATTATGCAAATAGGTGTTGTTATGATGATTATCTTTGCTGTAAAAAAGCCGCTTATTCAGCGGCTTTTTAAAAAAACATCCAATAATCTAATAAATGATTAATCTTTCAAAGTTGCCATATCGATCACAAAGCGATATTTCACATCGCCTTTAATCATACGCTCATAAGCTTCATTCACATCCTGAATTGCGATCACTTCTATATCAGAAGTAATATTGTGTTTGGCGCAAAAATCCAGCATTTCTTGCGTTTCCTTAATGCCGCCAATCAAGGAGCCTGCGATTTGTCTACGCTTGAAGATTAAGCTACCAATATTGGGTGAAGGATGAGCATGTTCCGGCACGCCATTCAAGCACATCGTGCCATCACGTTTTAATAGTTCGGTAAATACATCAAGGTTATGTGCTGCGGCAACCGTATTAAGAATAAAATCAAAACTTTTGAGATGCGCTTTCATTTCATCCGGATTTTTGGAGATGACAACCTCATCCGCACCAAGCCGTTTAGCGTCTGCAACTTTATTGCTTGAAGTGGTAAACAGCACGACATGTGCGCCCATGGCATGAGCAAGTTTCACCGCCATATGGCCAAGACCGCCTAGCCCGACAACCCCAACTTTGCTGCCTGGCCCGACTTTCCAGTGTTTTAATGGTGAGTACGTTGTGATACCTGCGCACAGCAAAGGTGCTACTGCAGCTAAATCTAATTTCTCAGAAATGTGTAATACAAAATGTTCATCAACGACTATCTGGTTAGAGTATCCGCCATAAGTCATCTTGCCAGTATGTTTATCAGGACTATTGTAAGTAAAAACCTCTTGGTCGCAATACTGCTCTAGTCCATCCTTACAGTCTTCGCATACACCACATGAGTCGACCAAACACCCTACCCCAGCTAAATCCCCTACTTTAAACGCCTTAACATCGGCACCTACACTCGTTACGCGCCCTACAATTTCATGCCCAGGTATAACCGGGTAAACAGAGTTTTGCCATTCATTGCGTGCTGTGTGTAGATCTGAATGGCAAACGCCGCAAAATAAAATCTCAATTTGTATATCTTTAGCGCCAACCTCGCGACGTTCAAACTGAAATGGGGCCAACTTCTCTTTGGCTGAAACTGCTGCATAACTAATTGCTTTCGTCATTTATTTCTCCTGATAATTACTCGAACCTAAACAAATTGATTGGTGAGGCTTAGTCGCCTTAATCTGACATTGAATATAGTAGAGTTATCTTATACTCAATGTCCATTTCGAGTATTAAGCTTTATGGAATTCAGTATTCCAAAATTGAGCTGTAGGCTACCAAAGCTTGCGTAATAAGTTTTTTACAGCAGAAATAAAGCGCCATCTGTGATTACTCGGATTCAAACTTTTCCGCAGCATTGAAAGTTTGGCGTATATCTAAACTGCGTACATACATGGATTTTTTGCCTGTGCGCAGTTTAGACATTCCTTAATTTGAGCCCCTATTTAGAGCGCCTTTAGACTCAAAAGATTTGAGGATGATATTGGGTAAAAAAGTAAGCAATACCAATATTAACGCACACACTATATACATCCAACGTACTGAATAGGCAGTTACAAAACTTGCAGCTGGTTTTTGTTTTTGAACAAAGTCATAAAACTCCGGCGTGTCTTGCCCCTTGATATATTTTGCTTTTATATCGCCTGCAAGAGATTTGAGATAATCATCCTCAAGCTGAGATAAAAATTGGTCATACTCTGCACTGGCGATTGGTGGGTCAGGCTCATCCTGACTAGCATCCGAATATGTCACGCCGACCGCACCCGAGTTGTTATTATCATTCATTGGCCAATACCCTACCCGTTTATTCGCCGAATTGAAGCGTGGCACAGGCACTTTTGTCGTTCCACCAACGCCCACAAAAACAAAGTTTTTCCCAATCTGTACGCCACTTAAGTCCTGTTTTATCGTGACATTTACTCTGGGCGCTTCATCACCATCGGTAAAAAACAGCATCTGCGCAGGAACATTCAATGAATCAAATACATTCTCCGCTGCCTTTACACCAAAACTCAGGCGACTATTACCTTTCCAGGCCATGCGCCACTCCAGGTGTGAAATGGTGTCGGTAATCACATCATAATTCGCGCACACTTCTAAAGGCGTAATCAGCAAGGCGACGTTATCGGAAGCAAAAATACCCACACTGATATAAGTACCGCATGAAGAAGTCTCTACGATTTTTTTCATCAAATGTCGCGTGTAAGCCAATCTACTAGCTGCTTGGTTGTTCAGTTTCTCATCTTCGGCATTCATACTTTGTGACACATCTGCCACCAATAAGTAATTATGTACCTTTTGTTTTAACTGAATCTCTGGCTTGACTAGCGCCAATGTGAGCAAGGTAATTACGCCAATATACAACGCAGTTTCATAGTTATTCTTAATGAATTCAATGGTTTTTTTCATGGCAAACCAATCGGCAAGTTACTCAACTCCATTGTTGACTGATCTTTAGGAGCAGCTTTCATATTGTTAAACATAACAGAATTCAGCAAACTTAAATTGAATTTTGCAGGCAAGGATTGTGGGGATAATCTTAACGATTGTTCATAGGCGATTTTGGCTTGCGAGTAAGCATATCGTGCTTCATCTTGCAGTGTGCCATCATCGTTAATCCTGCGAATCAAGCCAAAAATAAACAAATTATTGCCGATGTTATATTGAATCTTTGCCTGTTCCGTTAGGCTTGGTGACGTATCCAATAGCTGGCCGTAAGTCTGCACAGCATGTTTGTAATCTCCCTTTTTACCTTGGCTATAGGCCGCCGCAAACTTTTGCAAATAAGGATAAGAGGCATCCGTAATCTGCTGATCTGATTGAATCGCGCGATTCACTTTGACGATCTTGTTGTATTGGTAAGCCTCATAGAGGCCACCAACCAAACCTATTACCAGCAACAATCCAAAAACGATATTGCTTTTATGAATAGTTTTTACCATGAATACACCTTTAAATTTTTGAAAATCAATATAAAAACACCGAGTATGAGCGAGAAAATAATCAGGTCACGTGAGTAGTCATGTCCCGGAATATTCACGGAATATTGAATGATATTTTTCTCTTTTGAATCGATGTATTGCAATGCAGACTGCAAGGTGGCTGGGTTATCTGCTTCAAAAGCTTTGTATTTTATTTTGATGGATTTGAAAAATTTATCTAAAGCAATGGCATCAGGAACGCTATCGTCTGGATAAGTTTGTTTAGTAAAAATACTAATATCATCAGGCTCACGCAGCACAATCCAGTAGAAGTTTAATTTTTTACCGCTTAACTCTTCAGTGATTGTTCGCTTAACGCGCGGACTCAGCTTACCTGCACCATCGGATAGCAAAATAATGGCACGTGAGCCAGAGCTTTGAATATCATCAAAAAGTGTGACGGCTTGTGTTACACCCGCCCCAATATTGGTTTGATTAATCGCTGGTCCAGTTGCTGCATTGATGGCAGAGTGAATCGCATCGATATTGGTGGTGATTTTCATACCATATAAAGATGAATTGGTGAAACCAACCACCCCCATCATGTCATCAGGACGCGAATCGATAAACCGGGTAATCAGTCGTCTGGCAGCGGCAGATTTAATCTCTGCAGCACGGCCACTATTTGATTGGCCGGCAAACGGATGGTCCATACTCACGCTGCGGTCAATCACAAAAACCGTTTGCGCGCCTTTGCCGACTTTCAGTACTTTTGTGCTTGCCCCCTGTGGCGATGCCAAAGCCAGAATCAGGCTAAGTATGGTAACGGCAATCATAGTTTTCAAAACGTAATTGGCGATATCTGAAAGCCTGTCTACTGGAATGATTGGCAGCCATGAATATATCTGTCCTTGATGGCTTTTGAACCAGAACGGAATCAATGTAAGCGGCAGTAAAAGCAACACCCATGGATGCAAAAGCGTCATTTGACACCTCTTTCACAGTTTCTGAGTGTCTTGCTTAAGTTGATTAATTCATTAATCAGCTGCTCGCTGTTTTCAGCGTGGTCAGAAAACAATGCTGCATTTGAACGCTCAAAGAAACGAAGAATCTCTGCTTTCTGTGAAGTATAAGCCGGGTTAGCCGATACAAAATCGTTCACATCACTCGCAAATAGATTGGCACCATGAATTTTATTAAAGGCCTGATGCATATAAAGCAAAGCTTTTTGCTCATTAGCCTTATTTTTATTCAGTTTCTTGATTTTTCGATGTGCCTGAGCGAAAGCGCCGTTCATAAATGGCAGCCATTGTTTATCTGCGTTGATGTAAATAAGCCCAATCAAGCCAGTAACAAACATGGCAATCAACACGATTAGCCTGGTTTTATGCGGATTTAAATCGATTAATGTCGGCTTGTGTTGCGGTTGAACACTATCTTTTGCAGACTTGAGGCCAGTTGGCACCAGTGATGCCTGCCAGAAACGCCATGCGGGAATATTGATAGAAACCGGAGTTGATGTGTTAGCTTTTCCACCAGTCACTTCAATGTGTTCTGCAGGCAACTGCATCACACTTGGTTTGGCTGAATAACCGAATACTTGATAACTTAACTTGATTTTATAAGTGGTTTTTTCGTCATTGGTTTTACTGTCTATCTTGATATCATTCAGCTCAACCCCATTTTGATTGGTGCCTTTTACTGGAAATGCGTTTTTGCTGATTTGATAGGGTTTTAATACCTCTATTTCAATTTCCCTGCTGAGCAAATCCCCTATTTGGACACCAACACTTTTCGATGGATTAATGATGTTAACAATGCTGGCCTCAGACTCTTGTGCTGCCAAGCATGGATTCATCAAAGCAAAAGTCCCGAACGCAGCAGTCAAAAACAGCATTTTTTTAATTATATTTTTCATAGGCTCATATATTCTTCAAAATAATGTGATACGGCATCTGCATCGAATCGGTCACTGACATAAAGCGCCTGCGTATCAAACCTAGCAAACAAAGCCTCCAATGTCTGCTTGCGCTCAACAAACGCCTGCTCAAACTGCACACGTACCGCTTCCCTAAAGAAGATGCTGCGGCTTAAGCCGGTTTCCGGATCAATCATGTTGCCGAAACCAAACTTGGGCAGCTTTTTATATTCGTGTTCATCCCATAAGACTATCGGCACAATCTGATGCGCTGACATAGCATTAAAGGCCTGTTCGATCAGATGTATCGGCATATGGAAATCCGATATCCAGAAC
>Ga0123396_141758_pt1 | contig 19855 bp, 15 predicted proteins | sample T10HLNO3metaT_FD_89924 | JGI IMG/M metagenome (GOLD analysis project Ga0123396, IMG submission 89924) | Methane-oxidizing artificial microbial communities from Washington, USA to study methane cycling - T10-HLNO3 metaT (Metagenome... ...
CGGCCCGCGCCTGCTGGCCGCCGCCGGCAGCGACCCGGCGCGGCTCGCTGCGGTCGCGCAGATCGCCGCCCATCACATGCCGCGCTACCGGAAAATCGTTGACGAGGCGCCAAAGCTGCTCAAGCGCCTGGAGCGCATGCCTCGCCCGCGCTGAATCCGGGGCGCCGTGTCATGCATCCGTCACGTCACCTCACCACACTGCGCGCGCCCGACCAGAACACGAGGAGACATCGATGGAACTGATCCTGTGGCGTCACGCCGAAGCGCTCGACACCGTACCCGACGCCAGCCGCAAACTGTCCGCGCGCGGCGAGAAACAGGCCAAGCAGATGGCCGCCTGGCTGAAACCCCGCCTGCCGAAGAACACCCGCATCCTGGTCAGCCCGGCCACCCGCTGCCAACAGACCGCGCAGGCGCTGGAATTGGATTTCGAAACCTCACGGCTGCTGAGCACCGACGCGTCGGTCGCCGATCTGATCGCCGCCACCGAGTGGCCGACCGGCAGCGGTGCAGTACTGGTGGTGGGGCATCAGCCGACGTTGGGGCGGGTGGCGGCGTTGTTGCTGTCGGGTGAGGAGGCGGAGTGGACGGTAAAGAAGGGGGCGGTGTGGTGGTTCACAAATCGCGTGCGGGATGGCGAGACACGGACTGTGCTACGGGTGTCGATGGGACCGGATCTTGCTGCTGAGCACTCATGACCGTCACGTTGCGTCGACAGATCCATCTTTTGAGGAAGCTGTGCTGAATCAGGGCACAATTCCCTGAATCCAGAAGCGCGGCAGGAATCTCCCACCCTCAGTAGAAGCCAGAGATGAATTCTCCCAGTGAGTAAGGTTTTGCAGTTCGGGCGCAATCAGCACACATAGGGCTGCCGCACAAGTCAGACTCATTCCGTGCCGCAAACGCGTGTTGGGCGTTCGCAAAGTGTCCGCAGATGAATCGGAATCAGTGAGCGACAGCAAGAATCCGCAGAACAGCAAGAACCACACTTGCCCATGCGGCATGACGAGTACGCCATCGACCATGGAGTGAACGACAGCACCGAACAAGGCGATGCACAGTGCAAGTTCCACGTGTGTGCCTCGTCGCATGGCCTTTCGGACACCCGCGGACAGCTTCCAGGAGAAGACAGCAACCACAATAAATGCCAAAGGGATTCCCCATTCGAAGCACAACTGCAGCAGGCTGTTGTGCGGATGGGCTGCGATCCGACTGACCGAGTCGGCGAAAGACATGGGTCCGTGGCCGGAGAGCGGAGCGCGCAGAATGCCCCAAATGGCATCCGACCATAGCTCTGATCGACCGGAGAGCGGGTCGGGTTTTGTCAGCCTTCCCGCTACGGAGGCGTCCTGTGCGGGCGATACGACTAAGCCGTGGAACATCACTGCGTAGAGGATTCCACCGGCAGCAAGCACCGCAAGAGTCCGATACAACTGCCTCCGACCGATGTCACCGCACACCGCGAGCAATCCGCACATAGCGATGACTGAAACCCAGGTTCCTCGCGTACCGGAGGCCAAACCGAATGAAACCCAAAGCGATGCGATGACTGCGGTGAGGAAGGCAACTTTCCTTGTGCTTGCTTCGCAACTGGCGGCAACGAGAACGGGCAGCGAAATCGTCACCCAATGACCAAAAAACCGGGCATTCGAGAATCCTGGAAAGAACTCGTGGGGTACGAAAGCGACGTGGGCAAACAGAAGGCTAGCCCATCTGGGCAGCAGACCAAGACAAAGATAGACAGCGACGGCCATTGCCGTGAGCGCAGAAATCCGCTTGGCCGATCCTGTGCCAAGTGACTGTCGCAGTCCATCTGCGACAAGGATCATGACGGCTAGATGCAATACCTCGATCCAAGCCCATCTGCCTGCATTCCAGTGGATAGCCGCGACGAACAAAAACTCGCCAGCGACAACACTGAGGGCAATACGGGATGGTGGCGGCAGATAAAGGACAAGCGCCAAGAACAGCACGAGTTGCGCAAGCCTTGCAAGATCGTGCGCCGGGATTGGAGAACCAAGGCCGTCAAGCAGCGGAGAGACGGAAAAAAGAAAAAAAAAGCTCCCGACCAGCGGGAGCTTTCCTACTTCGCACGGCAAGATTAGGTACCCACACCCGTCTTGTTCTTCGAGCAGCCGGTACCAGTATTGGCATACCGCCACGCAATCTGCGACGCGCCAACCGTTCCAGTTGCCGTCACGACGCAACTGCCAAGCGACGGGCCACCCGTGAGCGTAAACACAGCAGTACCCCCAGTCCCACCGGAACCAGCTGTAAAGGTGCCTCGTGCGATAGTAACGGCACCTGCGGACGCGGAGGTCGGCATCACAGTACCGATGTTGGCGTCCGTGCTGCAGGATGTCGGGTCACCCGCGTTATTCTGAATGCAAAGTGCTGTCGCCGTGCGGGTCGAATCCAGCGCCCGGATCGCGTCCGACCACTTCGCACGCGTCACATAATCCTGATACTGCGGGATCGCGATCGCCGCCAGAATGCCGATGATCGCGACCACGATCATCAGTTCGATCAGGGTGAAACCTTGCTGAACCTTTTTCATCACTCTCTCCTGTATTGAACGGAACGGGCGCGACTGCGCTCAGGGTGATATCGAGCAAGGCGGGTGCCAGCTTTAGCACTTTTTTACAGTTCGCTGAAACACAAGGATTTTTTGTTTCGGGCGCCGAGACACAGTTCGACACAGATGCTTTTGTCCTGCCGTTCACCGGCAGCATGTGACAAAAAACGTCAGTTCACGGAGTAGCCGGGGATGGCATGGAGATCGACGTCGTCGATCTGTTCGGGGTCGAGATAGGTCTCCGCGTAGCGCAGATAGACCTGCTGGCGCACGAACACGTCGAACAGGTCGGGGTCGATGTGGCCGTTGAGGCGGAACTTGCCGAGGATTTGCAGCGCTTCCGAGAGCTTCATCGGCCGCTTGTACGGCCTGTCCTTTGCGGTCAGCGCTTCGAAGATGTCGGCGATGCCCATCACGCGGGCCTGCACGCTCATCTGCTCGCGGGTCAGACCGCGCGGGTAGCCCTTGCCGTCCATCCGTTCATGATGGCCACCGGCGTACTCCGGCACATTGGTCAGGTGGCGCGGCCAGGGCAGCGATTCGAGCATGCGTATCGTCGACACGATGTGGTAATTGATGATTTCGCGCTCTGCGCCGGTCAGCGTGCCGGCGCGTATCGTCAGGTTCTCGACCTCGTCGGCGCTGAGGCAGGGATGGGCGACGCCGTGGGCGTCGGCCCACGACCAGCGCCGTGCGATCGCGTGCACCCGCTCGACGTCAGCGTCGCTCATGCGCTCCGAGCCGATATTCGCCTGACGCAGGAAGGCGCGGTCGGCCTCCACCTCGTTGAGCAGATCGGTACCGTCGCGCTCGATCCGTTCCCGCATGGCAGGCGTCGCGTCCGGCCCGAGCGCCACTTGCCGGCGCAGGGTGGCGAGTTCGATGTCGCGGCGTATCAGTTCGAAGCGCGCGTCGACCAGTTGGATGCGGTCGAATATGGTCTGCAGCTTGGTCGCCTTGTCGACCACGTGCACCGGCGTGGTCACCTTCCCGCAGTCGTGCAGCAGGCCGGCGATCTTCAGCTCGTAGCGGTCGGCGTCGGTCATCGTGAAGTCGGCCAGCGGGCCTTCGGTCGTGTCATTGACCGCCTCGGCCAGCATCATGGTCAACGTCGGTACGCGCTGGCAATGGCCGCCGGTGTAGGGCGACTTTTCGTCGATCGCGTTGTTGATCAGCGTGATGAAGGATTCGAACAGCGCTTCGAGCTGACTCACCAGTTGCCGGTTGGTCAGTGCGATGGCGGCCTGCGACGCGAGCGACTCGGCCAGCCGCCGGTCGGAATCGGAAAACACGCCGACCTCGCCGGTCCGCGGACTGACGGCATTGATCAGTTGCAGCACGCCAATGACCCGACCTTCGTGGTTCATCATCGGCACCGTCAGGAAGCTGGTCGAACGGTAGCCGGTGCGGGCATCGAAAGCGCGAGTGCCCGAGAAGTCGAAGCCCTCGGCCGCGTAGGCGTCGGCGATATTGACGGTACAGCGGTTCAGCGCGCAGTAGGCGGCGACCATGGACAGATTCGGCAGGCCGCCCGGCAGATGCAGCGGCAGCGGCGGAAACACGATGCGCTTGCCGCTGGTACCGCCCATCGCGATGCCGATCGAGTCGGTGCGCATGATTTCGAAGCGCAGGTGCTCGCCACTTTCGTCGGTGCGGTAAAGCGTGCCGCCGTCGGCGTGGGTAATGGCTTTGGCGGCGAGCAGAATCTTTTCGAGCAGTGCTTCGATATTGCGTTCGTTCGACAGTGCGGCGCCGATCTCATTGAGATCCTCGAAGCGCCGCAACAGGTCGTCGAACTTGTCCATGTGCGGCGGCGCGCTACTTGATGCAGACCGCGCGGACCTGCTTCATGTCGGTCAGCCCGGACAGCACCTTTTCCATGCCGTCCATCTTCAGCGTACGCATGCCCTCTTCCAGTGCCGTGGCGAGCATCGTGGCGACGCGTTCGCGCTCCTGGATGTTCTTCTTGATGCGGTCAGTGCCGAGCATCAGTTCATGCAGGCCGAGGCGGCCGCGGTAGCCGGTATTGCTGCAGTCCGGACAGCCCTTCGGCCGGTACAGCGTGAAGCGCCCCTTGTCGTCGGCGTAGGCCTTGATCCAGCCCTTGAACACGCGATCCATCGCCCCTTCCGCATCGACCTTGAAGTCGGCGGTATTGCGCAGCTCCTCGCAGTACTCCTCAAGGAAGTGCTTCATTTCGGCGGCGTCCGGGTGATAGGCCTCCTTGCACTTCGGACACAGGCGCTTGGCCAGCCGCTGGGCCAGGACGCCGAGCAGCGCGTCGGCGAAGTTGAACGGGTCCATGCCCATGTCGAGCAGGCGGACGATGGATTCCGGCGCGCTGTTGGTATGCAGCGTCGAGAACACCAGGTGACCGGTCAGCGACGCTTCGATGCCGATGGCCACGGTTTCCTTGTCGCGCATTTCGCCAACCATGATCACGTCAGGATCGGCGCGCAGGAAGGCGCGCATGATGGCGGCGAAATCGAGCCCGGCCTTCTTGTTGATCTGTACCTGACGCAGACCCTTCTGCGTGATTTCGACCGGATCCTCGGCGGTCCAGATCTTGGTTTCCGGCGTGTTGATGTGGCTGAGGATGGAATGCAGCGTGGTCGTCTTGCCGGAGCCGGTCGGACCGCATACGAAGAACAGGCCGTAGGGCTTGCTCACCGCTTCCTTCAGTCGCGACAGGTTGTGCGGCAGTACGCCCAGCTTGTCGATCGGTATCGGTTCGCCGGCGGCGAGGATACGCATCACCACGTCCTCGACGCCGCCGGCCGACGGAATGGTGGCCACCCGCAGTTCGATGTCCAGCGGGCCGAACTTGCGGAACTTGATCTTGCCGTCCTGCGGCTTGCGACGCTCGGAGATGTCGAGGTCGCACATGATCTTCAGGCGGGTGACCAGCGCGCTGCGATAGCTCGCCGGCACCTCGATATAGGGGTGCAGCGTGCCGTCCTTGCGGAAGCGGACCTGGGTCTTGTCCTTGCCCGGCCGCGGTTCGATGTGGATGTCGGATGCGCCCTGCTGGTAGGCGTCGATGATGATCTTGTTAACAAGCCGGACCAGTTCGTTGTCGGCAGCGGCCGTGACGTCGTCGCCACCAACGTCGTGCACCTCGTCCTCTTCCAGCATGTCGGACAGCAGGTCGCCGACGCTGGTGTCGTCCATCGTCGAGCCGTAGAACTGATCCAGCGTCTGCACGAATTCCTTCGTGGTGGTGACGCGGAAGACCAGCTTGGCCTTCGGGAAGATGTTGTTGACGACGCGCGCACCCTTCACCTTCTCCGGGTCGAGCGCAACGACGACGATGCCTTCGCTGGAGTCCTCCACCGGCACCCATTGCTGCTCTTCGAGGTACTCGCGCTTCAGGTTTCTGATCAGGTCGAAGGGCTTCACCCGCTCGGGCTTGAAGGGCTCGTAGGCAACACCGAAGAACTTCGACAGCGACGCGCCGATCGCCTGCTGCTTGACCTGGAAATCGCGTATCAGCACGTCCTCGACATCGACGCCCTTGCGCCGTGCCGCACGCGAGGCAAGATCGAATTCCTGCGGCGACATGACGCCATCGACGACCAGGTAGTCGTATTTCGACTTGACCACGTGCGTCGGCTTGCTGCGTTGCTGGAAAGCCACCGCCAGCGTGTGGGCCATGCTCAGCAGGCCTTCTTCGGCCAGCGCCGAGAAGGGCTGGCCGGACTTGTTGTTGATCAGCTGGACCACGCCCAGCAGATCCTTCTTTTCCGGGTCGAGAATCGGCGCGACCAGCATCTGCTTGGTGCGGTAGCCGGTCTTCTTGTCCACGCCATCGAGGAACTTCAGGCTGGCCGAATGCGACCTCAGCTCGGCCTCATCGTAGACATCGCGGATATTGAGCAGCTTGCGGCTCATGCCGACGAAACCGGCAATCGACTGCTCGGTGAGCGGCAGGCGCAGATCCTTGAACGAATTCAGGCCGGTCTTGACCTTGGATACGATGGTCGACCGGTCGTCGCCCAGCACGTAGATGGTCAGGCGGTCCGCGTTGAACAGCGCAGAAATTTCCTGCGACAGTTCAAGCATGATTTCGTCGATATTGGTGGTGGCGTGAATCTTGGTCGTCACGCCCTGCAGATTCTTGAAGAACGCCAGCCGGCTCGACACATCGCTCATCGCGCCCAGATCGCTGGCCGGCGGTAGTACTGCACTCATTTGTTCACCCCGTTACCGCCGACCCGAGCGGCCGTCCTGGCGCGCCGAGTGGTCAGAAGTCGAAAACATGATTGTTGCGCAACATGTGCGGCTTGCGCGAGCCGAGTGTGTCGGCAATCTCGCGCATGGTCATGTCCATCTGGCTTGGTTTCAGATGGGTGATATAGATATCGGCCGGGTGACGCAGCTTCTCCAGCTCGCCGGCAAGCATGTCCGGGCACAGGTGGCGCGACATCACGGCAAGCTGGCGGTCGCGGTCGGGAAAGGCGGTTTCGATGATCAGATGGCGAAGGTCAGGCAACGCATTGACGGCGTCCCAGAATTCATCGCACACGGTGGTGTCGCCGGAAAAGGCCAGCGTGCCGCCGGACGAACGCACCGCGTAGCCAACTGCCGGCACCGTGTGCTGCGCCGGCAGCACGCGGATCGCCCGGCTGCCCATGTCGATCTCGTCGCCGACACGCAGCTCGCGGAAGGTCATGAACGGTCGCTCGACCGACGGGATTTCGGTGAAATCGGGCCAGATCGACCAGTTGAAGATGTGGCGCCGCAGCACTTCGAGCGTCGGCGCGGTGGTCCATACGGTAAGCGGACGCGAACGCAGTTCGCCCACCGTATCGACCATCAGCGGCAGGCAGGCGATGTGATCGAGATGGCTGTGGGTGACGAACACGTGGTCGATGCGTGCCAGCTCGGCGATCGACAGATCACCGACACCGGTTCCGGCGTCAATCAGGATGTCGTCGTCGACGAGCAGCGACGTGGTGCGCAGATGCGCTCCCCCTATGCCACCACTGCAACCGAGCACCCGTATCCTCATCTGTTTCCCGCGTGTAAGTCGATTTCGTAAGCCAATCTGGTACGTCAATCTCGTCCGTCTACTTCGTATCGAAGGTGCGCACCCCGTCCCAGCCCTTGCCGGGCGGCGAACGGCGATAGTGTCCGATCTGCTCCGCGTAGGAGCCATACAGCACGCACCCCGGGTCCATGCGCTGCAGGTTGAACAGTGTCAGTTCGGCCTGATCCCACTCCTGATTCCTGAACTGGCGCAGCGCCTGATTCCACAACTTAAGCTCTTCCAGCCGCGCGCGATCGAAGTCCGCTTCCATCGCCAGCGGCTCGTAGATCGATACCGGCTCGTCCTTGCCCTTCACCCGCACGCGATCCACCTCGCGGAACACGACGCCCTTGACGGCGCGCCGCGTTTCATCGCCGACGAGAATGCCCACGCCATACTGTTTGGTCAGTCCTTCGAGGCGTGACGCCAGATTGACCGCGTCGCCCATCACAGTATAGGCCTTGCGTACCGGCGACCCCATGTCGCCGACGGTGACCGTGCCGGTGTTCACACCGATGCCTATCTTCAGCTCCGGCCAGCCGCGAGCGGTCAGGTGACTGTTCAGTTCGGCCAGTCTCGACTGCATCTGCAACGCGGCCGTCACCCCGTGGATCGCGTGCGCCGGATCGTCCACCGGCGCCCCCCAGAAGGCCATGATCGCGTCGCCGATATATTTGTCGAGCGTACCGCGCTGATCCTGAATGACGAAAGTCATAGCACCCAGGTATTCGTTCATGAGCTGCGTCAATTGCTTCGGTTCCAGCCCTTCCGAAATGCTGGTGAAGCCGCGGATGTCGGAAAACAGTATGGTCAGTTCGGCGTTGCGACCTTCCATGCTGTAGTGCTCGGGGTTGCGGCTCATTTCCTCGACCAGTTCGGGCGGCACGTACTGGCCGAACATGCGTGCGAACTGCCGCTTCGAGCGCGATTCGAAGAAGTAGCCGTAAGACATGTTGAGCGCGTACAGCCCGACTACCAGCAGCAGGCTGGCCGCGATCGGCAGCACGAAGTCGGCGAACTGCCAGAACGCGAAGTTCATGCCCAGCAGCAGCAGCAGCATGCCCGCCGACAGCAGCGTGGCATTCATCGGGGACATGCGCGGCAGCGCCCACAGCAGCAGGCCGCCGACCAGCAGCAGCACGACCACGTCGAATCCGGTCACGTACTGCGGTCGGTGCTTGATATGACCATCCAGCATGCCGGCGATCAGGTTGGCGTGGATTTCCACACCCGGATAGGTGCTGCCGACCGGTGTCGCCCGCAGGTCGAGCAGGCCGGGCGCGGTCGTGCCCAGCAAGGCGACACGCCCCTTCAGCGCGTCGACCGGCGTGCGTCCGGCCAGCACATCCGCAAGCGAGTAGTAAGCGAAGCTGCCCTGCGGACCGCGATAGGGAATCAGCGCGGCGACGTTCTCGTCCACCGGCAGACGCAGGGTTCCGCGCGCCGACGGCAGTTCCAGCCATTCCAGCCCGGCGTAGTCGCGGGCACTCACCCCGAACAGCCCGCCCTCGGCGTAACCCGGCACCAGCTTCGGGCTGCCCAGCAGGGTGCGCACGACCGCCAGCGACAGCGATTCGTAGTAGGCGCCCTTGTACTCGACCAGCATCGGCACGCGGCGGTTGAGACCGTCGAAATCGGGCAGCGGATTGAAATGACCGGCGCCGAGTGCCGACGCCTGGAACAGCGGCAGATTGGCACCGAAGCTGTTGAAACTGGCAAACGCGATGTTGCGGCCACGGAAAGTCCCGGCCGGCAGCACCGGGTCGGGCAGCGCACCGGTGCTCAGTCCGTCGCCCCGATCGCTGAAGTAGTAGCCCAGCAGCACCGGGCGGTTCTGCAGCGACGCGGCGAAGCGCTTGTCGTAATCAAGTTGTGGTCGCAGTCCGTCGAGCGCGGCGCGGAAGCTCTCGTTGTCGGCGAGCGGTCCGGCGGCCAGGCCTTCGAGCATGGGCAGGCCGGAACTGGTATCGGGCTCGGCGAACACCACGTCGATACCCAGCAGCATCACGCCGTAGTGGTCGAACAGCTTGTCCATCAAGGTCGCCAGGCGCTCCCGCCCCCAGGGCCAGCGGCCGACTTCGGCCAGCGAGCGCTCGTCGATGTCGAGAATGACGACCCTGTCGTCGCGCGTGCGCGGCATGGTCAGCGACAGTTTGGTGTCGTAGGCGATGTGATCCAGATTGCCGAGAACCGGTATCTGGTAGAAGCGGGCGGCGTGCCCGAGCAGCACGAGCATCAGCACGACGCCGATGCCGTACTTCAGCACGTGCTGATTCACCGTGCCGCCCCGGCGGGGGGCGAGCGATCAGGGGCCGGCCGGCAGGTCGCCGACCGGTCAGCGCGATGCGCAGGACGGAGCAACATGAGCGAGGCGTGCCGGCTCAGCGCTTGATGAAGAACTCCATCTTGACGCCCGCAATCTCGATCACGTCGTGATCGCTCAGCGGGTGCGCCTGGGCGTCGAGCTGGCTGCCATTGACCACCGGGAAGTTGGCGCCCTCGACATGGGTGATGAAGTAGCCCTGCGGCCGCCGCGTGATCACCGCGACCTGCAGACCCGGCTTGCCGAGCGTGGTCAGCGTCTTCGTCAGTTCCAGTTCGCGTCCGGCGTTGGCGCCGTTGAGGATCTGGATGGCGCCGATCTGGTTCGGCGGTGCGGCGGGCGCCGCCGGCTGCGGCGGCGCGATCGGCGCTGGCGGCGGCATGCCACCGCCCATCGAAGTACCCGCCGGCACCGACGCGCCAGCGCGGAATCCGGCCTGCGTCTCGGTCGCCGAGCGCATCGGCACCACCGGCGGCGCGGTCGGCGCCTCTGCCGGCGGCTTGCGCATCATGTCCGGGCGCAGGACCATGGTCTTCTCGAAGTCAGGCGCCGGCGCCTGCGCAGGCGTGTCGTTGATGTACTTCAGGCGGTACTTGCCCAGCTCCACGACGTCGTTGTTCTGCAGGAAGTGCTTCTTGATCGGCTGACCATTTACATAGGTGCCGTTGGTGCTGTTCAGATCCTCGAGAAAGGAATCGTTGAGGATGGTGACGATGACCGCGTGCTCACCGCTGATCGCGAGATTGTCGATCTGGATGTCGTTGTGCGGCTTGCGCCCGATGGTCGTCCGCTCCTTGGCGAGCGGCAGCTCCTTGAGGACCAGACCATCCATGCTGAGTATGAGTTTTGCCATTTTCCAGTCCTTTACTTCAACCATGCGAGCAGTCGCGCAAGCCAGCCGCGCCGGGCAACCGGGAAAGGCTGCAGTACCTTGACCAGTATCACCGAAACGTTGTCGCGCCCGCCATTGTCGTTCGCCATCTGCACCAGCTGTTCGGCGGCCAGATCGAGATTGGCCGACAGCGCCTTCAGCGTCAGTTCGATGTCCTCGTTCTCGACCATGTCGTTCAGACCGTCTGAACAGAACAGGTAGACATCGCCGGTCTCGACCTCGTAGGTATGGATTTCCGGTTCGACCACCGGATCGACACCCAGCGCCCGTGTCACGAGGTTCTTGTTCTGCGAGCGTCTGGCGTCTTCCTCCGTAATCATGCCGCTGTCGATTTGCTCCTGCAACAGCGAATGATCGCGGGTAACGCACTCGAAAACGTCGCCGCGAAGCCGGTACATGCGCGAATCGCCGATATGCGCAACGGATATGTGGTTATCGCGGAACACCGCCATCACCAGCGTGGTGCCCATGCCGGAATACTGCGGCTGACTTTCGGCCGCGCGGTAGATCGACTCGTTGGCGTGGCCGATCACCGTTTCCAGCAGTTCGGATATCGATTTGCGCCCCTCGATGAGGCCCTGTTCGAGTTCGGTGCTGATCACCGCGGTGGCCATGCCACTCGCCACTTCGCCGGCGTTGTAACCACCCATGCCGTCGGCGAGCACCGCTACGCCGATCGCGGGGTGGATGGCGACGGCATCTTCGTTGTGCGTCCGCACCATGCCGGAATCGGAGCGGCTGACCATCTGCAGTGAAGGGCTGAGATCCTGATTCATGTCAGATGCTGAAGTCGACCTGTGAGAGGGATTGGGTGAGATTGCCGGCGCAGGTGCGCAGGTCGGCCGCCATGTCGTTGCCGGACTGGTAACGGGCGTCCGCATCCTTGGCCAGCGCGCGGTCGATGATGGCGGACAGGCAGTCCGGCACGTCCGGCCGCAGGTCGCGGATGTCCGGGTGCTGTTCGTTGGCGATGCGGAACATCAGCTGCGCCATCGAATCCCCTTCGAAGGGCAGCTTGCCGCAGACCATCTGGAACAGCATCACACCGAGCGAGAAAAGATCGGAACGGCCATCTATCTTCTTGCCGGCCAGCTGTTCGGGCGACATGTAGGACGGCGTGCCGAGCACCATGCCGGTCTTGGTGCGCGACGAGTCGGTGATGCGCGCAATGCCGAAATCGGTCACCTTGACCTGATCCGATTCGGCTTCGTACATGATGTTGGCCGGCTTGACGTCGCGGTGCACCACGTTGTTGCCGTGCGCGTAGGCGAGCGCGTCAGCCACCCGGGCGGCGATGTCCATCACCTTGGGCAGCGGCATCAGGTGGCCCGGCTTGGTCTGCGGCACCAGGTCGCGTCCCTTCAGGAACTCCATCGCGATGTAGGCGAGGTCATGTTCCTCGCCGGCATCGAAGATGGTGACGATGTTCGGGTGGTTCAGACGGCCGGCCGTCTCCGCCTCGCGGAAGAAGCGCTCCTTCACGTCGGCCAGTTCTTCCTCGTCGAATTCCTGCGACAGCGCCATCGTCTTGATCGCGACCACGCGATTGATCTTGGGGTCGCGACCGAGATAGACCACACCCATCGCGCCCTTGCCCAGTTCCTTCTCGACCTGGTAGCGGCCCAGCATCGGTTTCTCGACGGTGCCGTCCTCGAGGATGCTGGTATTGGTGCGCCCGCCGCCGCTGCCACCCAGCATGACGGTTTCCGACATCGCCTTGGCACGCTTGACCCGGGTTTCCAGATCCTTGAACTTTGGATTGAAGTCGGCCATGTGACGGAACACCGATTCCGCCTTGTTGAACTGACGCTTGCGCTCGAAATCGAGGGCCAGGTTGTACAGGTTTTCCATGACCGCGTCGGACAGCGGCACCTGGCGGAACTTGTCCCAGGCCATGTCGAGCTGGCCCTGCCCCTGGAAAGCCAGCGCCAGCATGCGGTTGGATTCGGCCGACTGCTCGTCCGACTTCACCTTGCCGCGCTCGGTCACCAGGAAGCGCTTGGTCGTCAGCAGCAGGTGACCGACCAGCAGCAGCGTCGCCGGCAGCATCAGTTGCAGCCACATCAGCTGGCCGGTCATCAGCACGAAGTGGGTGGCCAGCAGCGCGACGAACAGCGCCGCCGTGACTCCGGCGCCCAGCCCGGCCTTCAGCCGCGGCAGCAGCACGATCAGATAGAGAGCGATCAGCAGGAACACGCCGAACTCGGCCGCCCAGGCCCACGACGGCGACACGAAGAAGTGCTCCTGCAGGATGCTGGACAGGCCGTGTGCCATCACCTCGACCGAGGACATGGCCGGCGACACCGGTGTCGCGTAGAAATTGCCGATGCCGGGCGCGGTCTGGCCGATCAGCACGATCCTGTCGCGGTATTTGTCGAGCGGAATCTTGCCGCTCATCACGTCGAAGAAGGAATCGACCGGGAAAGGCGGCTTGCCGCCCTCACCCTGGTAATAGAAGCTGTACATGCCGAGGCCGGGGTCGGTGGCGACCTTCAGTCGTCCGAGCGTGACCGATTCGCCGAGCTTCACGCGGATGTCGTCCACGCCGAGGTTCAGGCTTTTCGCCGCGATCAGCAGCGGCAGCGACGGATAGAGCTGATCGAAGTGCGTCATCACCAGCGGCTGGAGCCGCAGCCCGCCATCGCGATCGATGGACGGATTCAGATGGCCCACCGCAGCCGCCACCTTGCCCAGCGGCTCGATCACGCCGGCCGACACGTCCAGAGTGAGCGGCGGCAGCGGCTCGCTGCCTTCGACATTCTTCAGCGCCATCAGGCGCACGAACTCGGGCAGCGGTTTGTCCGGCCGGCCCTGCGGCTCGCCATCGAGGAAGAGCATGGGCAGCGCCACGTTGCCGGCCCTGGCCACGCTTTCGGCAAGTTGCCGGTCGGTGTTCAGCGCCGCCTCGGCTTCACGCAGCACGGTAGAGAAGGCATCCAGCGATTCAGCGGCGGGCGGCAGCTGCTCACCCTCGGCCGGCGGTATCGCGGCAGCAGAGCGCACCTGCGATTCGATGGCCAGCAGCTTGTTGATGTAGGCCAGACCGGGGTCGATCTGCGGTTCGGCAAAGAAAATGGTGGTGCCGACCACCTTGGACTGCGCCTGCGCCAGCTTGTCGATCATGCGCGCATGCACGTCGCGCGGCCACGGCCAGCGGCCGATGTTGTCAATGCTCTGCTGGTCGATCGCGATGATGGCGATGCGTGGGCTGGGCGTGCGGTCTGTCGCGCTGACACCCACGTCGTAGGCCTTGCGCTCGAGACTCTGGATCAGGTCGGACTGGGCGGAGAACAGGAAAAGCAGGCTGATGACGACGCCAAGGAACCAGTCGGTCTTCCAGATAGCGGCCTTGGTCACGCTCACCCCCGCAAAGTTGTCGCGCCCCCGGAGACGGGTGACGGTGCCTGTCGGCTTGTTGTGTATGCCATCCGCTCTCGCGTCGGCGAACTCACGCGGAAAAACAGACGCCTGTCACATATTCTTGCAGTTCAGCCTCAACACAGTCAAACGACGGTTCGCGCGACGCGGTGGAATTTCACGCTTGCCGTGCCGAATCCGCTGCGCCGCGGAAATCAGGCGGGAAAATCAGTAAGGAAGATCGCGCCCGAGACCCGCCGTACGGGCTTTGTCGACCACGCGCGCGGCAAGCACCAGATCCTGTATCGCCATGCCCTGGGATTCGAACAGCGTAATGTCGGCTGCACTGCGTCGCCCCGGCCGCATGCCGACCAGCAGTTCGCCCAGTTCGGTCATGCCGAACTCACTCAGGCGACCTTTCTCCAGCGCCGGCAGCAGGTCGCCGGATTCCCGCAAGGCGGTCGCGCGCGCATCGACCGCGATCACGGCGGCACGGCGTATCGTGGCTTCATCGATTTCGCGGCGGATCAGCGCATTCGATCCGGCCGCCGTGACGTGCGTGCCTTCGCCGAGCCAGCGGCCGTCGAACAGCGGATCGGTCGCAGTGGTGATGGTGACCACCACGTCGGCACTGCGCACGGCCGATTCGATTTCGTCGGCCGGCACGATGTCCCGCCCGAGCCGCTGCGACTGTTCGGCGCAGAAGGCTTCGAGCTTGTCGCGCTTGCGCGCCACCACCTGCACGCGTTCGATGTTGCGCACCGCGCACAGCGCCTCGATCTGGCTGCGTGCCTGCCAGCCGGCACCGAACACCACCGCACTGCGCGCCTCTTCGCGCGACAGCACGCGTGCGGCGAGGCCGCCGGTTGCACCGGTGCGCATCATGCCGAGGTAGTCGGCTTCCAGCACGGCCAACGGCCGGCCGTTGGCGACATCGAACAGATGCACCCAGAAGCGCGCACCCTCACGGCTGGTCGTATAGCTCTTGTAGCCCATCACGCCGAGCGGCAGCACCGCACCGTGCAGGATGTGCAGCGCCGACGTCGGCGTGCGGCTGCGCGCGCGCGGCGTGTCGATGGCCTCGCCGGCGGCGTGCCAGCGATGCGCGTCCTCGACCGCGACGAGGGCGTCCTGCAGGGTCAGCAGCTGCCGGACGTCGTCCTCGGTGAGGTAGAGGCTCACGGTTCGCGCTCGATCACTGGATGGGGAAATCGACCGGCTTCTGGCGCGAGGCGATGATCTTGCCGACCGCCAGCACCAGCAGCGCTCCGACGATGCCGGCACCGTAGCGCACCATGGCCGACGCCTCCGGCTTGTCGACGGTGCTGGCCGCGTCGAGCGGCACGTAGGGCAGGATCGCCGGATCGGTCACCGCCATCGTGCCGGCAATCCAGCCGAGCAGCATGGCACCCAGCGTGACGATGAAGGGATAGCGCGTCATCAGGCCGAGCACCAGCTGGCTGCCCCAGACGATGATGGGGATGGACACCAGCAGACCGAAGATGACCAGCGGCAGCTGATGATCACCGCCCGCGCCCTCGGCAGCGCCGGCGATCGCGATCACGTTGTCCACGCTCATCACCAGATCGGCGACGATGACCGTCTTCACCGCGCCCCAAAGCTTGTCGCTGGGCTTGATGTTGGCGTGCTCGTCCTCGTCCTCGGGCATCAGCAGCTTGATGCCGATCCACAGCAGCAGCAATGCGCCGACCAGTTTCAGGTAAGGCACCTTGAGCAGGGTCAGCGCGAACATGATGAGGATCACGCGCAGGAACACCGCACCGGCCGTACCCCACATGATGCCCAGCCTGCGCTGCGCCGGCGGAAGCTTGCGGCAGGCGAGCGCGATCACCACCGCGTTGTCGCCGCCCAGCAGGATGTCGATCATGATGATCTGGCCAACAGCAAGCCAGAATTCGGGAGAAGAGAAATCCATCGTGTTGCGCCCGGAATGCGAAAGCGCGGATTCTACCGACAGAGCTTCATGACGGGCACAAATGAAAAGGGCCACCGCTTGCGCGATGGCCCTGTGCACTGCAACAACAACTCAGTGCTTCAGGATCAGAGCAGGCCCTTGAGCAGCTTGCCCATTTCCGACGGATTGCGCGTCACCGTGAAGCCGCACTCTTCCATGATGGCGAGCTTGGCGTCGGCGGTGTCGGCGCCGCCCGAAATCAGCGCACCGGCGTGGCCCATGCGCTTGCCCGGAGGTGCGGTGACGCCGGCGATGAAGCCGACGATGGGCTTCTTCATGTTGGCCTTGCACCACTGCGCCGCTTCGGCTTCGTCCGGACCGCCGATCTCGCCGATCATGATCACCGCGTCGGTGTCCGGATCGTCGTTGAACATGCGCATTACGTCGATGTGCTTCAGACCGTTGATCGGGTCGCCACCGATGCCCACCGCGCTCGACTGGCCGAGGCCGATCTCGCTCAGTTGGCCGACCGCTTCGTAGGTCAGCGTGCCCGAGCGGCTGACCACGCCGATGCGGCCCTTCTTGTGGATATGCCCCGGCATGATGCCGATCTTGATTTCGTCCGGCGTGATCAGGCCCGGGCAGTTCGGGCCCAGCAGCAGCGTCTTCTTGCCGCCGGCCGCTTCCTTGGCCTTCATCTTGTTGCGCACCATCAGCATGTCGCGCACCGGAATACCTTCGGTGATGCAGATGACCAGGTCGAGGTCGGCTTCGACCGCTTCCCAGATCGCTGCAGCTGCGCCCGGGGGCGGCACGTAGATGACCGACACGGTGGCGCCGGTGGCGGCCTTCGCCTCAGCCACGGTGGCGTGGATGGGGATGCCTTCGAAGTCCTCACCGGCCTTCTTCGGATTGACGCCGGCGACGAAACAGTTCGCGCCATTGGCGTAGTCGCGGCACATGCGGGTGTGGAACTGGCCGGTCTTCCCGGTGATGCCCTGGGTGATGACCTTGGTGTCCTTGTTGATCAGAATCGACATATCTGGTTCTCCCCTCAGTGTCCGGCCACGGCGGCAACGATCTTCTGTGCCGCATCCGCCATGCTGTCGGCCGAAATGATGGGCAGACCCGAGTCCGCCAGAATTTGCTTGCCCAGTTCCTCGTTGGTGCCCTTCATGCGCACCACCAGCGGCACCGTCAGGTGCACTTCGCGCGCCGCGGCGACGACGCCGGTCGCGATGGTGTCGCAGCGCATGATGCCGCCGAAGATGTTCACCAGAATGCCGCGCACGTTCGGGTTGCGCAGCATGATCTTGAACGCCTCGGTCACCTTTTCTGTGGTGGCGCCGCCACCCACGTCGAGGAAGTTCGCCGGCTCGGCGCCGTACAGCTTGATCACGTCCATGGTGGCCATGGCCAAACCGGCACCGTTCACCAGGCAGCCGATGTTGCCGTCCAGCGACACATAGCTGAGGTCGAACTTCGAGGCCTCGATCTCGGCCGCGTCCTCTTCGTCGAGGTCGCGGAAGGCCACGATGTCTTCATGACGGTAGAGCGCGTTCGAATCGAAGTTGAACTTGGCGTCCAGCGCCTTGATGTTGCCGTTGCCCTCGAGAATCAGCGGATTGATCTCCGCCAGCGAGGCATCGGTTTCCATGTAGCAGGTGTACAGCTTCTTGAAGGTATCGATCGCCTGCGCCTGCGACGCGGCGGGAACGCCGATGCCGTCGGCCAGTTCCTTGCCCTGCGCGTCGGTCATGCCGACCAGCGGATCGATGAACACCTTGATGATCTTCTCCGGGGTGTTGTGGGCGACTTCCTCGATGTCCATGCCGCCTTCCGACGAGGCCATCATCGCCACCTTCTGCGTCGCGCGATCGGTCAGCGCGGCGACGTAGTATTCCTTCTTGATGTCGGCGCCTTCCTCGATCAGCAGGCGGCGGACTTTCTGGCCTTCCGGGCCGGTCTGGTGCGTGACCAGCTGCATGCCCATGATCTGCTTCGCGAATTCGCGCACTTCATCGAGCGACTTCGCCACCTTGACGCCGCCGCCCTTGCCACGGCCACCGGCGTGGATCTGCGCCTTGACCACCCAGACCTTGCCGCCCAGCGATTCCGCTGCGGCCACAGCCTGGTCAACCTCGAAAACCGGTACTCCGCGCGGCGTGACCACACCGAAACGGCGCAATACCTCCTTCGCCTGATACTCATGGATCTTCATGCGTATTCCTCGCCTTGTTGTCTGCACAGGATGGTGAAACGCCCGCTTCGGGTTGTAGCCCTCACGAGTCTTGTTGCGCATCGCGACGCCGGTTGGCGGTCGATACCCGCATTCCGGCGTGCGGGCCGGACCACGTAATCCATAATTATACAGAGCATCGCTGCACTGCAGCGAAACAATTCAGTCGAGCGCGGGAGCGATATCGACCAGCAGCCGCCCGACGCCGGCAACCTCGGCGCTGACATGATCGCCGGGCAGAAGCGCCGACACGCCGGCCGGCGTACCGGTGAACAGCAGATCGCCGGCACGCAGTTCGACCAGGCGGGACAGCCGCCCGATCAGCGTTTCGACATCGAGGATCATGTCGGACAGGTCGCCCCGCTGACGCACCTGCCCATTCACCGACAGTTCGATCGCTCCGCTGCGCGGATGCCCGCAGACGCTGGCCGGCACCAGTTCGGACACCGGCGCACTGAAATCGAAACCCTTGCCCATGTCCCAGGGCTGCCCCTTGTCACGCGCCGCGCGCTGCAGATCGCGGCGCGTCAGGTCGAGGCCGACGCCATAACCGCAAATGCAGGCGCGCGCCTGCGCGGCGTCGAGATTGCGGCCGCCCGCATGCAGCGCGACCACCAGTTCGACCTCGTGCTGCAGGTCGGACGTCGCCGACGGATAGGGCACCGATGCCGGCGCGCAGACCAGTGCGTCAGCCGGCTTGGAGAAGAAGAAGGGCTGCTCCAGGGACGGGTCATGGCCCATCTCGCGCGCGTGGTCGGCGTAATTGCGACCGACGCAGTAGATGCGTCGCACCGGGAAACGGGCTGCGGAGCCACGGATCGGCAAGGTGGGCGAAGAGAGTTCGAACAACATCGGGTGCATGCGGGCTCCAGCAGAAGTGTCGTGACACACAATTTTGCCTCTTCCCGCATCGCCTTGTCTGGCGCGGCTCACGAAAGCACGCGCCACTAAAGTAAAGTTTCCCCTCGGCTTGCCGAAAAACACACATGAACACGGATCGCCACCTGGATTCCGGCACGGAGTTTCTTCAATTGCATACGCCCATCACTGCGCTCGCACGCACTCGGTCGCGGCTGCGCCCGACCTTGCTCGCGGCCGCGCTGCTGGCGGTCGGTCTCCACGCACCGCACGCACTGGCGCTCGGGCTCGGGGCGATCAAGGCGCGTTCGGCGATCGGCGAGCCCTTCCGTGCAGAGATCGCGTTGCTGGGCAGCGGCGACGACGTGCCGGCAAGCAGTTGTTTCTCGGTCGACATCCCGCCCTCGGCGGGCGCGGACGACCTGCCCTGGCTCACCGCCGGACGCATTCGTACGCAAGGTCGTACCGTTTTCATCAGCAGCGGCACGCCGGTCAACGAGCCCATCCTGATGGTCGGCGTCCGCATCGGCTGCGGCCACGAAGTGGTCCGCGAGTACACCGTGTTGATGCAGCCGATCACTGCAACCACACCGGACAGCCCCCCGACCGAAGCCCCTGTGCCGCGTGAGCGCGCCCGGCCGGTCGCTGCGCCCGCCACCGACACAGC
>Ga0123396_118972_pt1 | contig 19554 bp, 21 predicted proteins | sample T10HLNO3metaT_FD_89924 | JGI IMG/M metagenome (GOLD analysis project Ga0123396, IMG submission 89924) | Methane-oxidizing artificial microbial communities from Washington, USA to study methane cycling - T10-HLNO3 metaT (Metagenome... ...
CGAAGGTCAGCATCCCGGCCTCGTTCCATCCGGTCCAGCGGTGGCGCATGTGAAAGCGCACGTCGGCCGCGCGCAGCCGCGCCAGCCATGCGCGCAGCAGTGGCGCCGCCTTCATGTCGGTCGGAAATACCCGCCCGGAACTGCCGACGAAGGTGGCGATGCCGAGACCCGCGCACCAGTCACGCAGCGCGGCCGCATCGAATTCGGCCAGCCAGTTGCTGACTTCGGCGCTGCGTTCGCGGTAACGCGTAACGAACAGATCGGCGGCTTCGCCGTGCGTCAGATTGAGGCCGCCCTTGCCGGCGAGCAGGAACTTGCGTCCGACCGAGGCCTTGGCGTCGTAAAGATCGACCGCGATGCCACGCGCCGACAGCACCTCGGCCGCCATCAGCCCGGCCGGTCCGCCGCCGACGATGGCGACCTGAACGGCGCTGTGAGGCGGGGGCATCAGTCCGGTGTCTGCACCAGCCGCAGCGCGCTGTCGTCGCTGCGCAGGCGGTAGGGGCTGGGTGGAAGCGGCGGCTCGGGTACTTCGGCGCGCTTCTTCAGCGCCTCGTAGCGGCCGGCGACCTTGGGCACGTAGGCGCGGGTCTCCGCGTACGGCGGCACGCCTCTGTACTTTCTGACCGCGCCGGCGCCGGCGTTGTAGGCGGACAGTACCAGTTCGATGTCGCCGAAATCGTCCAGCAGGTCGCGCAGGTGGCGTGCGCTGGCGCGCAGATTGTCAGCGGGCTTCAACGCATCGGACACGCCGTACATGCGGGCGGTGGAGGGCATCAGCTGGGCCAGACCGAGCGCACCCTTGGGTGAAACGGCGTGCGGGTTGTAGGCCGATTCGGCGTGGACGACGGCGTGCAGCAGTTCGGGTTCGATGCCGCCAGCCTCGGCCGCCGCCTCGATCTGTGCCGAGAAAGGCAGCTTTCCCAGCGCTTCGCGGCGTGCCTGCTTGCGTTCGGCCTCGGAAATTCGCGGCGATTCGGGTTGATGGAGGCGGTAGTCGGCGCCGCCCGGCAGCCGCAGCTGATAGTCCGCGGAATCGCCGGCGTGGGCAACGGGCATCAGCAGTGTCGCGAGCAGCATGACGGGCGTGCGCATCAGCCTTCCTTCGGAGTCAGTCGGGTGGCGAACCAGACCGCCAGCACGATGCCGACGGTGTTGGCGAGCAGATCGTAAAGATCGGCTTCACGCCCCGGCAACATGAGTTGCCGCCACTCATCGTAACAAGCCAGCGCCAGCGCCAGTCCGGCGCACGCATACAGCCAGCGCCGGCCGGTGGCCAGCCACAGTGACAGCGCGATCGCACCGAAGGTGCCGGCGTGCGCGAGCTTGTCCCAGGGCGACGGAATCAGACCGACCGCCAGCGAGGTTTCGCCGAGGCGGATCAGGCTGGCGATCATCGTCAGCGCGAACAGGCCGGCCGCCCACTGCAGATAGGGCTGCAGCCGCACTGCCTCAGTACGCATTGCGGTCGCTGAACACGACGGCAACCGTCTTGACGATGATCCAGAGGTCCAGCCCGAGCGACCAGGTGCGCAGGTATTCGAGGTCGTACTCGATGCGCTTCTGCATCTTGTCCACGGTTTCGGTTTCGCCGCGATAGCCATTCACCTGCGCCCAGCCAGTGATACCCGGCTTGACCTTGTGACGCACCATGTAACCCTTGATCAGCTTGCGGTAGGTTTCGTTGTGCGACACTGCGTGCGGCCGCGGGCCGACGATGCTCATGCGCCCCTGCAGCACGTTGATGAACTGCGGCAGTTCGTCGAGCGAGGTGCGGCGCAGGAAGCCGCCGAAGCGGGTGATGCGCTGGTCGTTGCGGGTGGCCTGCTTCACGACGCCGCCATCCTCCTGCACGGTCATCGAGCGGAACTTGTAGACGACGATTTCCTTGCCATCGAGGCCGTAGCGGCGTTGGCGGAACAGTGCCGGGCCGGGCGAACTCATCTTCACGCCTATCGCGATCGCCAGCAGCAGCGGCGATATCAGCAGCAGGATGATGATGGACAGCACGATGTCGCTGGTGCGCTTGACCAGACCGTTGATGCCGGTGAATGGCGTGTCGCAGACGGCCACCACCGGTACGCCCGCCACATAGTCCATGCGCCCCTGGATCAGGTCGGTCAGGAAAATGTCCGGTGCGAAGAAGATGCTCACCGTCGTATCTTTGAGGTCGTCCAGCAGTGACAGGATGCGCGGCTGGCTGGCCATCGGCAGCGCGAGGTAGATCTGGTCGATGCGGTTCGCCTTCACGTAGGCGGCGAGGTCGCGCAGACGACCGAGCAGCGGCAGGCCGTTCAGCTGGGTGATGCGCTCGGGGGCGCGGTCGTCGAAGTAGCCGACGCAGCGCACGCCAAGGTAAGGATTGGTTTCGAACTGTTCGGCCAGCGACACACCGATGTCGTTGCAGCCGACGATGATGACGCGGGTCTGGTTCGCTTCCTGCGCGGCCGCCCGCTGCAGATAGCCGCGGGCAACGAAGTGGGCGACCAGCTGGGTCAGCGGTGCGGCGACCAGCCAGGACACCACGACCTCGTAGGGGAAGTTCTCGATGTACTGGCTCGCGTAGCCGAAGAACAGCAGGATGAAGGCGATCAGCAGCCAGCTGATCACGGTCTGCCGGATCACCCGACGCGGCCGCATGCTGAGCAGCGACGAGCCGGGGAAGGACAGGGAAAAGACGACGAGCGACAGCACGACGTAGCGCGCATCGACGGTATCGCCGTAATAGAGCGCGCAGGCGATCAGGGACAGGATGAGCGACAGCGGGTCGAGGAACATTTCGACCATGCCGGAAAGGCTCAACGGTGCCCGCAATACGGAAGTGTTACGCTCAAACTTGGCGAGCATCGGGAATGAAACCGGTGAATTCAATGGACTTGGAGATCTGCAGACGACGTGCCGGCTAGAATACCGGAAGCGATTTTGCGCATTTTCACGATTTGCGCGCCGGAAAGAAAAGCGTCACGGCCTGCATTCATACTCTCTTCGATGAACAATAACATTTCAAAATGTTGGCCCGCTGTGCTGTTGTTGCTGACCTTGGTGAGCACGGACAGCGTCCAGGCCGACGAGGACGACGCCTTTTCTCTCGTGACCTCGGCTTCGTGGCAGTATCAGGACAACGTGCTCTATCTGCCGGACGGCCAGCGTCCTCCCGCCGTCTTCGGGTTGAATGCGCCGCGGGGCGATCAGAGCTACGTCGCCTCGGTCGGGCTGAACTTCAACAAGCGTATTGGTCGGCAGCAACTTTCTGCGAGTGCATCGCAGATCATGACGCGGTACAACGATCTCAAAACGTTGGACAACGACGGCCACAACCTCCTTGCCTCCTGGAAGTGGGAACTAGGCAACGATCTGTCCGGACAGTTGCGGTACTCGAACCGGCGTTACATGCAGGGCTTCAACGATTTTCGGTCCCTGACACCCGTCAAGAATCTGGTCGATCTGGAGAACTGGCGCTTCGACGCAACATATAAGCTGGATGCGTTCTGGGCCTTGATCGGCGGAGTTTCAAGGGACAGCTTGCGTAATGGTGTGCCGTCGAGACTGGGCAGTGATTACGACATCGATCGCTACGAACTCGGGGCGCGCTACACAACGCGCGGCGGCACGTCTTTCGAGCTGGTGGGTATCGACACGCAGGGCGACTATCCGAACCGCTTGCCGACCTCAAACGTCACCAACTCCTACTCGCAGAAGAATCTAGAAGCGAGGATACGTTGGCAACCGGTAGGGCATTCGCGCCTCTCGGCGTCAATCGGGCAGGCTAATCGCAAGCACGACAATCTGCCAGAGCGCGACTATGAAGATGTGTACGGCAGAGTGGGGTGGGAGTGGACACCAACCGGCAAATTCGGCGTCAGCTTCCTCGCCGAACGCCAGATCAGTGCGCTTGACGACATCGTGTCGAGTTACTTTCGCACGACGACTTACTCGATCGCGCCCATGTGGCAGGCAACGGGCAAGTTGCGGTTCGACGGGCGTGTCCAGTGGGTTTCCCGAGATGCTTCTGGCGACAGCTTCTTCTCGACGCTCTCTCCAGCGGAGCAGGCGTTCTATCGGGTGTTCTTTGGAATTGATGGCACGGCGCGTCAGGAAGACATCACGACCTACAGTCTTGGCGCCACCTGGGCCATCCAGCGCAATCTGACGGCGAACGCCGAGCTGCGCCACGATTCGCGCGATTCGAACGTTCAGTTCTACCAGTACCGCGTGCGCAGCCTGTCGATGTCGCTGCAATACCTTTTCTGAGTCAGTACCGCAACAGCGCGTGGCTGCCCCAGCCGCGCGCGGCGAGCAGGGCCGAGCCGCCGAGTGCCGGCAGGTCGATCAGGAAGCGGAAGCCGATGAGCTGCCCACCGGCGCGTTCGACCAGTTCGCCGCAGGCCACCGCGGTGCCGCCAGTGGCGATCAGATCGTCCAGCACCAGCACTCGCGCTCCGGTGGCGAAAGCGCCGACGTGCATTTCCAGCCGGTCGCTGCCGTATTCGAGCGCGTAGTCGACGCCCAGTGTCGGACCCGGCAGCTTGCCGGGCTTGCGTACCGGTACCACGCCGGCGCCCAGTCGCTGCGCCAGCGCGCCCGCGAGCAGGAAGCCGCGTGCCTCGATGGCGGCGACGATGTCGACGCTGGCGGGCTCGATGCTGCGTTCAAGTGCGTCCAGTGCCTGCGTCAGGCCGCGCGCGTCGGCCAGCAGCGGTGTGATGTCGCGGAACTGTATGCCCGGCTCGGGAAAATCGGGAATGGTGCGGATCAGCGAGCGCAGCGGAGCGAGGTCGGACGGATGTGTCATGGCGTTTCCTGGAAGGTGGGCAGGCCGAGCCGGGCGCGTCGTTCGTCGCGCGGCAGTGCAGCCAGCTCGCGCATGGTTGCCCATACGGCGGGCATGTCGGGTGAGGCGGCAATCAGTCGCGTGAAGGCCGGTCTGGCTGCAGTGTAGAGGCCGATCGACGCCAGCGTCGCGTTGTTGATGTCCTGTGCGAACCAGCGATCGTAGCCGCGGAAGCCGGCCCAGCGCGTGTCGCGCAGAGCACGATAATCCGCGCCCAGCTCTTCGAGCAGGCGCGCCTTGCCGGCGTGTTTTTCGGAATCCGCCAGATCGCTGCGGTAGAGCGCATCCAGTGCGTCGCGATAGCGGATCACCAGCGCGGCGAAATCGCTGCGCAGCAGCTGCGCCCGTTCGAACCCTTCGCGCAGCCCTTCCTTGCCGGAACGCGCCAGCCAGCGGCGCACGCCTTCCTCTTCCACCGCGCTGGCGAAGGACTCATTGAATTCGGTGTCGTCGCGTACGTAGACGATCTGGTGCGCCAGTTCATGCACGATGAGACGCACCAGCTCGGTCTCCGGATAGTGGATGAAGGTGTTCAGCAGCGGATCGTCGAACCAGCCCAGCGTCGAGTAGGCCGGCACACCGCTCACATGCACATCCAGCCCCTCGCGCGCCAGTGCGTCGGCGTGACGGCGCGCATCGGCTTCGGCGAAGAAGCCGCGATAGCTGACGCAGCCGGCGATCGGGAAGCAGGACTGGCGTGGCTTGACCGACAGGGGCTCGGTGGCGAACACGTTCCAGACGACGAAAGGGCGCCCGAGGTCGGCGTAACGACGGTAGCTGCCGTTGTCGGGCAGGGCCATCTCGCGGCTGGCCCAGTCGCGAATCTCTGCCGCCAGTGCGAGCTTGTCGCGCAGCGCCTGTGGGCTTGCCCCGTCGGCATCGACCTCGGCCAGCGGACGCGCCAGCCGCCACAGCTCGAACTGGCCGTGTGCCGCCTGCCAGTAGTAGCGTGGCGAGAAGCTGCCGTTGCAGCCGCCTAGCAGCAGCGCCAGACCGACGACGAGGCAGCGGTGCCGGAGCCGCTCAGCCCGCCTCGCGGTGTCCGGCATAGGGGTCGGCGTAGGCGGGAACGACGGCGGGGGCCGTGTCCAGCGGCGCGTTGTCGATGGTGACCGGTATCCAGCCGCGTACGCTGTTGATGAACCAGACGGCTTGGGCGCGGCCGAGGTCCTCACAGGTGAGCACGCGTTCCATCAGTTCGCCGCGCTCCACCAGTTCGCGCCTGAGCGTGCCATCTAGCAGGCCGCTGGATACCGGCGGCGTGTAACGGCTGCCATCGATGTCCAGCACCAGATTGCCGCGCGTGAATTCGGTCAGTTCGCCGGCGTCGTTCCACAGCAGCACGTCGAAGGCGCTACCGGCGACCTGCGACAGGTGGGCGTCGTAAATGCCCCGGCGTGTGGTCTTGTGGTAGAGCAGCGGCTCGGCGCGGGACACCGGTGCCGACGCCAGCCTGACCTTGCGCGGGCTGTTGTCGGGCTCGCCGGCAGCGGCGCTCTCGATGCGCAAGCCACCGTCCGCTGCGCACAGCAGGCGCACGCGCAGTCGGCCCTGCGGGTGTGCTGCCGCATGCGCGGCAAGTACCGACGCCGGATCCTGCGGGGAGGCAAAGCCGAAATGGCGCGCCGACGCGGCGAGCCGTGCGAGGTGGCGGTCGAGCAGTTCGTAGCGGCCATCGACCAGCAACAGCGTCTCGAACAGTTCGAAGCCATTGCTGGCGCGTGTCAGGAAGCGGCTCTTGGTCTGCACTTCGGCGTACTCGTCGGCGGCGACCGAATCCCAGGTGATGCCGCCACCCAGACCGCATTCCATTCGCTCGTTCGCCACGTCTAGCGTGACCGTGCGGATGGCGACGTTGAAGCGTGCAGCGCCGCCCGGCGCCACATGGCCGATCGCGCCACAGTAGACCGCGCGCGGCGACTTCTCGAGCTCGGCGATGATGTCCATCGACTTCAGCTTGGGTGCCCCGGTGATCGAGCCGCAGGGGAAGAGCGCCGCGAACACGTCGTCGAGCGTCACCTCGGGGCGCGTCCGTGCGGTGATGGTCGAGGTCATCTGCAACACGGTCGGGTAGTTTTCGATCGAGAACAGGTGCGGCACCTGCACGCCGCCCGGCATCGAAAGCCGCGACAGGTCGTTGCGCAGCAGATCGACAATCATCAGGTTCTCGGCGCGGTTCTTCTCCGAATCGCGCAGCCAGCGCGCCAGTTCGGCGTCCTCTTCCGGCAGCTGACCGCGCCGTGCCGTGCCCTTCATTGGCCGTGTCGTCAGCACGCCGTCCTGCCACGAGAAGAACAGCTCCGGCGAGGCCGACAGGATGCGGTGGGTGCCGATGTCCGCGTAGGCGCAGAACTCGGCCTGCTGCGCCTGCCGCAACTGCTCGTAGTAGGACTGCGCGTCGCCGGAAAAGCGCGCGTGGGCGCGCACCGTGTAGTTCATCTGGTAGGCGTCGCCGCGGCGGATGGCGGCATGGATCGCGTCGATCGCATGCCCATATTCGTCGCGCCCGGTGTCCAGTTCCCACGCCGGCACTTCGAACGGGGCCGGTGCGTCGGGGCCGCAATCGACCGGCGCGTGGTGCAGGCCGAACCACACCAGCGGCACGCCGCATCCGCTGCGCACGCGCGCCGCACGATCGAAGGCGGGCGCCGCCTCATAGGCAACGTAGCCGACCGCATGCAGCCCGCCCTGCGTGGCTTCGGCCACGCGACGGAGGGCAGGGCGGACGGCGTCCACGCTGTCGGCGCGAACCACTTCCAGCGGTTCTCCGAACACGAGGCGGCGTGGCAGTCTGTCCGGGGTCGAGAAGTCGAGTATGAATTTCATGGTGTTACCGGCCGCGGGCCGGTGCAGGCTTGAGCAGTGTTCAGACGACGTGCGGCGCGATGTAGAGCGCGATCACGCGTCGGCCGAGCAGCGTGACAGAGCCGTGGCGGCGGTTGTTCCCGGTGTCGCTGTATTCGAAGGCGTAGGTCCGCTTGATGCGCATCTGTCCCTCCTCGTCGCGGGCGAGCGAGGTCGAGCGGATGGCTACGGTATCATCGAGCAGCTGGGTGCCTTCCGCATTGCAGGCGGCACGGCTGGCTTCCATGCCCGCTTCGCGCGCATTCAGGCTGTCGAGCCAGAACCAGATCAGGCCGCCGATCAGCAGCAGCGACACGAGTTCGAAGGTCGGCATGTCAGTGCTCCGGTTGCGCCATCGGCTGGCGTGCGACGTAACGCGCCAGCTTGCCGTCGATGCGCTCGGCCAGCTGGGTCGCCAGCTGTGCGGGGCTGCGCTCGGGATACAGGCGGGACAGCACCAGCAGCAGACAGAGCAACACGTCGGCGGCTTCGTCGATCGACGCGTCGGCGGGCAGCGTCTTGTGCGGTTTGTAGCCGCGCCGGACCAGCACCGCCTCGGCCAGTTCGCCGGATTCTTCGGTCAGCTTGCACAGCAGCATCAGCGGATCCATCCGCTCGTGGGTAGCGAAAACGGACAGGGCCTCGGCAAAGGCGTCGGGAGAGAAAGACATATGTAAGACGATATGAACCGGGAAGCGTGCCCGATTCTATCGTGTGCAAGAGGGTTGATCGGGGGTAGGTCGGCGCGGCCCGCTTTGTCGGCCGCCGGCCGCGGAGCAAGACGTGGCAAGCCGCCATCGCCGCGTGGCGGGCATGCTGCATTACGGAAACATTTCACGCAACGGCGCTGTAACACGCGCCCGATACTGTTCAGCCTTGGTCAGTTGGGCTATCTTGGCCGACGGCCACATGTCACAAATCAGCAATAATCATTCGGGGAAAACATGCCACATCACGCACGCCGTTCCATCGCCTTGACCGTCATCGCTGCAGCCATCCTGACTGCCTGCGGCGGCGAGGGCGGCGAAAAGAAGACGGCGACCCAGGTTGCCGCAAAGGTTAACGGCGGTGAAGTTTCGGTGCATCAGATCAATCAGGTCATGCAGCGTACCAATGTGGCGAATCCAGAGCAGGCCAAGGCGGCCAGCCGCCAGGTTCTCGAGCGCCTGATCGACCAGGAGCTGCTGGTGCAGCAGGCGGTCGACAAGAAGCTGGACCGCGATCCGAAGACGCTGCAGGCGATCGAGGCTGCGCGTCGCGAAGTGCTTGCCCGCGCCTACCTCGAGCAGGTGTCCAGCGCTGCGGTCAAGCCGACTGACAGTGAAATCAAGGACTACTACAGTCAGCACCCGGAGCTGTTTTCGGAGCGCCGCATCTTCAATCTGCGCGAGCTGGCCATCGCCGCCGGCCCCGACTTCACGCCCAAGCTCGAACAGTTCATGTCGCAGCCGCGCAATCTGCAGCAGATCGCCGAGTGGCTGCGCAGCGAGAACGTGCGCTTCACCGCCAACGCAGTGACCAAGCCGGCGGAGCAGCTGCCACTCGAGATGGTGAAGCGGGTGCACCAGATCAAGGACGGCCAGATCGGCGTGCTCGGCACCTCGAACGGCATTCTGGTGATCGAGGTGGCTGCTTCGCGCAGCGTGCCGGTCGACGAGAACGCCGCACGGCCGGTGATCGAGCAGTTCCTGCTGAACCAGCGCAAGGGCGAACTGGCACAGTCGGAAGTGAAGAAGCTGCGTGAGAGCGGCAAGATCGAGTACATGGGCGAATTCACTGCGCCTGCGCCGGGTGCTGCTGCACCGGCCGCTGCATCTGCCGCACCGGCTGCTGCGCCTGCCGCCGCTACCGAATCGGCGGTGGACAAGGGACTTTCGGGGCTCAAGTAAGCCTCTCTCGGGACGGCGCCGCGCCGACGCACGGCACCGTCCTTTCGGACTGATCAACTGGAAACCCCTCGATATGACGAAGTTCGTACGTCTGCTGCTAGGCCTTTGTTTCGGGATGCTGCTGCTGCCGGCCGCCAGTGCCGCCGATGCACGTGAGTACGTGCTCGGTTCGGGCGACATCATCCGCGTCACCGTGTTCCAGAACCCGGACCTGACTGTCGAGACGCGGGTGACCGAGAACGGCAGCATCACCTATCCGCTGATCGGCGGCGTGACGGTCGGCGGCCTGACGCTGCCGGCGACCGAGAAGCTGATCGCCGACAAGCTGCGCGACGGTGGTTTCGTGCTGAAGCCGCAGGTGAACGTGCTGTTGCTGCAGATCCGCGGCAACCAGGTCTCGGTGCTGGGCATGGTGAATCGCCCGGGCCGTTATCCGATCGAGATCGCCAACACCCGTGTCACCGACATGCTGGCCACTGCCGGTGGTGCGTCGGTCAGCGGCGCCGACATCGTGACGCTGGTCGGCACGCGCAACGACAAGCCCTTCCGCGCGGAGATCGACATTCCGGCCCTGTTCCAGCCGGAAGGCATCAATGCGGACATCCCTGTCATGGGCGGCGACATCCTCTACATCCACCGTGCGCCGGTGTTCTACATCTACGGTGAAGTGAATCGTCCGGGCTCCTACCGCCTCGAGCGCGGCATGACCGTGATGCAGGCACTGGCCCAGGGTGGTGGCATCACGCTGCGCGGCACCGACAAACGCCTCAAGCTGCATCGCCGCAATGCGGCCGGTGTGGTGGAGGCGATCGAGCCTGACATGTCGATGACGCTGCAGAGCGACGATGTCGTCTACGTGCGCGAAAGCCTTTTCTGATCGGATGATTCCATGACGTTTCAGCAATTCCTGCTCATTCTGCGTGCGCGCTGGCTGGTCGGCCTGGCCGTGCTTCTGGTCGTCGTCGCCACCACGGTGGTGGTCAGTCTGGTGCTGCCCAAGCAATACACCTCAGCCACCTCGGTGCTGATCGACGTGAAGTCGCCCGATCCCATCCTTGGCGTCACGCTGCCGGCGCTGGTGACGCCAGGCTACATGGCGACCCAGGTGGATATCGTCACCTCGGACCGCGTCGCCCAGCGCGTAGTGCGCATGCTGGGTTTCGAGAAGAGTGCGCAGGCGGTCGAACAGTGGCGCGAAGCGACCGACGGACAGGGCTCGATGGACGCCTACTTCGCCGATCTGTTGAAGAAGAAGCTCGACGTCAAGCCGTCGCGCGACTCGAATGTGCTGTCGATCGCATTCAGTGGCCAGGATCCGGCGTTTTCCGCGGCTGTCGCGAACGCCTTCGCACAGGCATACATCGACACCAACCTCGAACTGAAGATCGAACCGGCCAAGCAGTACGCGAACTGGTTCGCCGGCCAGTCCAAGGCGCTGCGCGAAAACCTCGAACAGGCACAGAGCAAGCTGTCGGCCTTCCAGCAGGAGACCGGTATCGTCAACACCGACGAGCGTCTCGACATCGAGAGCGCGCGCCTGGCCGAGCTCTCCAGCCAGTACACCGCGATCCAGGCGCAGCGCAGCGACAGCTCGTCGCGCCAGGCGCAGGTCAGCCAGTCGCAGATCGAAACGCTGCCCGAAGTGCAGCAGAACTCGCTCATCATCGGTCTTAAGTCGGAACTGGCGCGCGGCGAGTCGAGGCTCAATGAAATGAGCCAGCGCTTCGGTCGCAACCACCCGGAGTACCAGCGCGCCCAGGGCGAAGTCGATACCCTGCGCAGCAAGCTCGACGCCGAAATGAAGAAGGTGGCCAGCACGCTCAGCACCAGCAACCGCGTGAACGTGCAGCGCGAGGCCGAAGTACGGGCAGCACTGGCGGCACAGAAGAATCGAGTGCTCGAACTGAAGAAGCAGCGTGACGACCTGGCCGTCCTGCAGCGCGAGGTCGAGAGCGCACAGCGTGCCTACGACGCCGTGGCCCAGCGTTTCACCCAGACCAGCCTCGAAAGCCAGACCACGCAGACCAATATCGTCGTGCTGACGCCGGCGATCGCACCGGTCGAGCACTCCAGCCCCAACCTGCTGCTGAACACGCTGGTCGCCATCTTCCTCGGCGTGCTGCTGGCGGTCGGTACCGTATTGCTGCTCGAACTGCTGGATCAGCGCGTGCGCGGTGACGACGATCTGCAGCAACTGCTCGGTGTGCCGGTGCTCGGCCTGATCTCGACCGTCAAGTTCAACAAGGGCGCCAAACGCGCCCGTGCGGCCACCGCCTGAAGGACATCACCATGAACGCACCCACTTCCATCGATACCGGGTCCGGGCGGGCCATCGGCGCCATCCTGATCGACGCTGGCCGCTTGAGCCCGGACGGCGCCGAACGCATCCTGCGTGCGCAGCGCGAGCGCGGCCTGCGCTTCGGCGACGCGGCGATCTCGCTCGGCCTGCTCAAGGAATCCGACATCCAGTTCGCGCTGTCGCGCCAGTTTGACTACCCCTTCCTGCAGGCCGGCGAAAGCGCGGTCAGCGACGAGGTGATTGCGGCCTATCGCCCCTTCACCCACCAGGTGGAAGAACTGCGCGCACTGCGCAGTCAGCTCATGCTGCGCTGGTTCGACGCCGAAGCCGAGCGCAAGACGCTGGCCATCGTCAGTCCGGAGCGGGGCGAGGGGCGCAGCTTCATCGCTGCCAATCTGGCCGTCGTGTTTTCGCAGTTGGGCGAGCGCACGCTGCTGATCGACGCCGACATGCGCAATCCGCGGCAGCACACGCTGTTCTCGGTCAGCAACCGGGTCGGTCTGTCGGAGACGCTGGCCGGGCGCGGTGGTCCTGACGCGGTGCAGCGCGTGCCGGCGCTGCTCGACCTGTGCGTGATGCCGGCCGGTGCAGTGCCGCCGAACCCGCAGGAACTGCTGTCGCGGCCCGTGTTCAGCCAGTTGCTGGGGCAGCTGTCGAAGGACTTCGACGTCATCCTGATCGACACGCCCGCCGGAGCCGAGTACGCCGACGCGCAGACCATCGCCGTACGTGCGAGCGGTGCGCTGATGGTGGCGCGCAAGAACGTGAGCCGCGCCTCGCGCCTGCGCCGCCTGGCCGACGAACTGATCACCGCCAGCGCGACCGTCGTCGGCTCGGTGATGAACGAGCCCTGATCGGGCCGGTCAGAACGGAAACGATCATTCGGTGAGCGCCTCCAGCATGTCTTCTCCGCACTCCATGCGTCTCGGCGCCCACGCGCTGTCATTCGGCTGGGCGCCGTTCTGGATTGTGCTGGCCGGTATGGCCGCGATGTACGGCCCCAGCTTTCATGATCTGTTCAACGGCATCTGGAGCACCGACGAGAACGCGCACGGCCCCATCGTGCTCGCCGTTGCGTTGTGGCTGCTCTACACGAAGTGGAACGGCATAGCCGACGAAATCCAACCTGCGCCTGCGCCTGTGCTGGGCTGGCCGCTGGTGGTTGCATCGCTGCTGTTCTATATCCTTGGCCGCTCGCAAGACATCCTGATCTTCGAGATCGGTTCCCTGATCCCGATGATCGCCGGTCTGATACTGGTGTTCTTCGGGCGGGCGACCCTGCTGCGTCTGTGGTTCCCGCTGTTCTTCATGCTGTTCATGATTCCGCTGCCCGGCATCCTGGTCGACGCGGTGACGCAGCCGATGAAGATGGGGGTGTCGTGGGCAGCCGAGCATCTGCTGTACGCGCTGGGCTATCCGATCGCACGCACTGGCGTCATCCTGGTTATCGGCCAGTACCAGTTGCTGGTGGCAGATGCCTGCGCCGGCCTGCACTCGCTGTTCACGCTTGAGGCGCTGGGCCTGCTCTACCTGAATCTGGTCCGTCACGACTCGTTTGCACGCAATGTGACGCTGGCCATCCTGATCGTGCCGATTTCCTTCTGCGCCAACGTGATTCGCGTGATCGTACTGACGCTGATCACCTACCATTTCGGTGACGAGGCGGGGCAGGGCTTCCTGCATGGCTTCGCCGGCATGGTGCTGTTCATCAGTGCGCTCATCCTCATCATCGGTGTCGATTCGATGCTGCGCTTCGGCGTGCGCAAGGCCGATGCGGCCTGAGGGCCGTTCATGAGCAGCGACGCCGATCTGCTCTTCATGAACGAGGCGCTGGCGCTCGCGCGTGAGGCGGGATCGCTCGGCGAGGTACCGGTGGGCGCCGTCGTCGTCAGCAACGGCGAGATCGTCGGTCGCGGCTTCAATCGTCCCATCATGGCGAACGACCCGACCGCCCATGCCGAAGTGATGGCCTTGCGCGCGGCGGGCCAGGCACTGGCCAACTACCGCATGCCCGGCTGCACCCTGTACGTGACGCTGGAGCCGTGCGCGATGTGCAGCGGTGCGATCCAGCATGCGCGCATCGCGCGCGTCGTGTTCGGCGCGCGCGACCCGAAGACCGGATGCTGCGGCAGCGTGACCGACCTGTTCGCCGAGCCCAGGCTCAATCACCATGCCGAAGTCGAGTCCGGCGTGCTGGCGGAGGAATGCGGTCGCCTGCTCAGCGACTTCTTCGCCGCCCGCCGCCGGCGCATCGAAACCGCCTGATGCATATCGACATCGACATCCGCTCGCAGTGGCTGCGCCTGTACGACGATGCCGGCGTGCTGATCCGTCGCTATCGGGTGTCGACCGCCAAGAACGGAGCCGGCGAGCAGCGCGGCAGCTTCCGCACGCCGCGCGGGCGGCACGTTATCCGCGCCCGCATCGGCGCCGGCGCGCCAGCGAACACGGTGTTCGTGCGCCGGCGTCCGACCGGCGAACTGTGGTCGCCGGAACTGGCGGCCGCACATCCCGGCCGCGACTGGATACTGACGCGCATACTGTGGCTGTCTGGCTGCGAGCGGGGCCTGAACCGGCTGGGTGAGGTCGATACGATGCGTCGCTACATCTATCTGCATGGCAGCCCGGATACGGCGGAGATGGGCGTACCCGGCTCGATCGGCTGCGTGCGCATGCGCAATCGCGACATCATCGAACTGTTCGACCTGGTGCCGGCGGGCACCCCGGTCCACATCACGGATTGAGCGTGCTGAACGTCGAACTGGGTGACTGGGCGTCGATGGCGCCGGCACTCGAGGCGATACGGCGCGAAGTGTTCATCGTCGAACAGCAGGTTCCGGAAGAGATGGAGTGGGACGCCGAAGACGCCACCAGCGTGCATGCGCTGGCGCTGCTCGACGGCCACCCGGTCGGTTGTGGGCGCCTGTTGCCGGACGGCCACATCGGCCGCATGGCCGTGCGCGCGCCGCACCGCTCAAGAGGGATCGGCCGGGCGCTGCTGCAGGCTTTGCTCGCTGAGGCGCAGCGGCGCGGCGTGCGCGAGGTGGTGCTGCACGCGCAGACGCACGCGCTGCGCTTCTACGAGGGGCAGGGTTTCGTTGCCGACGGGCCGGTATTCGACGAGGCCGGTATCGCTCACCGCCGGATGTCGAGGGCCCTGGTCAGCTGAGACAGGAAGTCGTCCCCCAGCGGCTTGACGATGAAGTCGGTCACGCGCGGGAAGGTGAAGGCGCGGTCGCGGTCGGCTTCCAGCGGTGACGAACTGAGCATGCAGACGCGGGCATCCGCCTGTTGCGCCGTGGGCAGCCGGTGGAACTGTTCGAGAAACTCGAAGCCGTTCATGCGCGGCATGTTGATGTCGAGCAGGATGAGGTCGACCGCGTGTCCCGGGTGCGCCTGAAACCACTCCAATGCCTTTTCCGCCCACTCGAACACCAGCAGCTCAGTCGCCAGACCGGAGCGCTCGATCATCATGCCGTGAAAGAAATTGTCGGCGTCGTTGTCGTCGATCAGCATCACGGTGCGCAGCGCTGCAGTCGTCATCGTGCAAACCCCGGTTGATCGGCGCCGCGCATACAGTGTCGAGGCGCGCGCGCAGATGCGGCGACGGGCCGCGGGGTGGCGTCAGTTTCGATGGAAGGGGCTGTCATCGGCATGGCGAGCGTCCGATCAGGCATATGTGCATCACGCTATCTCCGTCCGCTGCATCGCGTGCGAGGTGATACCGATGCGGCAGCTCGCGGGCAATGCCAGCACGAAGCGGCTGCCAGCGCCGGGCTGCGACTCGACGAAGATGCGGCCGTGGTGCATGTCGGCGATGCGTCGGCTCAGCGCAAGTCCGAGGCCGGTGCCCTCGTACTCCGCCTGCGCGTGCAGCCGCTGGAAGGCCTCGAAGATGCGTTCCTGGAACTCCGGCGCGATGCCTATGCCCTTGTCGCGCACCGACACATGCAGTTCGTCGTCGACCACGGCGTAAGCGATATCGACTTCCGGCGGCTCGCCGGGTGCGTGAAACTTCAGCGCGTTGTCGATCACGTTCTGCAGCAGCAGGCCCAGCAGGCTGCGGTCGCCGCGAATGACCGGCAGCGGTGTGACGCGTATCGTCGCGCCGCTGCGAGCGATCGCGGCGGCCAGCGACTGGCGCGTGTCCTCGACCAGTTCGGCCAGATTGACCGCGTCCATCCGCGCCTCGGTCGCATCGAGCCGGACGAAGGCGAGCAGGTCGTCCACCAGCGCCCGCAGCCGTTCGCCGCCGCGCACGATGAAGTCCACGTAGCGCTCGCGTCGCGTGGCATCTGCCTCGTTGGCGTCACGCCGGAGCAGCTTGGCGAAGTTCAGGATGGAGTTGATCGGTTCGCGCAGATCGTGCGAAGCGACATGCACGAACTGCTGCAGCGCGATATTGCTGCGTTCGAGTTCGGCGAGCGTGCGCTGCAGATGTTCCTCCGCCTGCAGCCGCGCCGTGATGTCCTCACCAACGCCGAGCAGGCCGGTGGTCACGCCCTGTTCGTCGTGCAGCCGCGTGGTGTGCCAGGACACGACGCGCAACTGACCGTCGGCCGTCAGCACGTGGCCGCGGAAGCGGCGCGCCGCGTCGCGTTCGCCACTGACCAGCTGAGCGAAGAAGGCGCGCGCATCGGCACGCTCGTTTTCCGGGAAGCACAGCTCGAACCAGTCGCGTCCGGGCAGGCTGCTGCCGGGGCGGCCAAGTACCTCGGCCGCCATCCGGTTGGCGCGCACGATGCGGCCGTCGTTGTCCGCAACCACCATCATGTTGCCGGCGATGTCGAAGTACAGCTCGGCGCGGTCTCGCTCCGCCTTCAGTTCGACGGTGCGATGGTCGACCAGCGCCTTCATTTCAGCGTTGAAACGCTGCAACTGCCGTTCGAACAGGTTCTGCCGCTCGTGTGCAGCCTGCAGTTCGCTCACGTGCAGGCGCAGTTCGATCTGCGCGACCACCTGCCGTGCCAGCGCGGCCAGCGCTTCGCGCTGCGCGGCGCCGAGCTCGTGTGCCACGGTGTCGATGACGCACAGCGTGCCGATGCGCCGGCCATCGGCGACTTCGAGCGGCGCGCCGGCGTAGAAGCGGATGCCCGGCCCGCCAGTGACCAGCGGGTTGTCGCGAAAACGCGCGTCCATCGTCGCGTCCGGCACCACCAGCACCTCGTGCTGCAGGATGGCGTGTGCGCAGAAGGCCTGTTCACGCGGTGTTTCGGTGGCGTCGAGGCCGATGCGCGACTTGAACCATTGGCGGTCCTGGTCGACCAGGCTGACCAGCGCGATCGGGGTGCCGCAGAGCTGCGAGGCGATGCGCGCGAGATCGTCGAACGCCGGTTCGGGCGGCGTGTCGAGCAGCCGGCAGGCCTGCAGCGCCTGCAGGCGTTCGTGTTCGTCGGGCGGTAGTGGGGCTGCGATCGTGGAAGTCATGCTGCACGTGTCCGTAGCGGAGTGCTGCCAATCATCATTTCACCCGCCGCTGCTGCAGGGTTGGAGGGGGTGGAGGCGACGGCGGGCAGTGTCGGCCTGTTGTCGGCATTCTGCCTTCAAACTTGACTGACCGCCGGTGTCCGCGAGCGTTCAGCGATCGATGGCGATGCGGCGTCTGTCGTCCGCGCGTCCGCCCGGGCCGTAGCAGCGCTCCTCGACGTCGATACGGCTGCGGCACATTGTCAGCACGGTGCTCGACCGGGTGCCGTAGTCCTCGCCGGCAATGAAGACCGGTGACAGGCGGCGCTCCCATTCAAGACCGACACCGGTGTCCGGCAGGTCGGCGTCAGGGGCCGGCGTGTCGTCACGCAGCGTGTCGAAAAGTGCCTCCTGACGCGCTTCGGCGTCCTCCTGCGCAAGTGCCCGCGCAAAGCCGTCGCGGGCGCGCAGCAGCTTGGGCCAGGGCGTGCCCGGAAGGTGGTTGGACAGCGCATGGATGCCGTCGTCGAGCACGCGCCACTGCGCTTCGTCACCGTGGCGGTGGCCGACCCACACCAGCGTGTCGCCGTCGCACAGCAGCAGATTGAAGCCGTTGTAGGCGCCTGCTTCGCTGCAGGTCTGGCGGGCGTAGTCGTTGGCGGTCTGCCGGCCAGTCAGGAACCTGGCAACCAGTTCGCCGCGCGAGCGGGTATCTGCGCGCTGCGTCGACGGATCGCGGTAGTTGGTCAGGGCAGCGAAGCGGCCAGAGCGGCTCACGCCCATCCAGCTGCCGCCCGACTGCAGGTCGCGCCCGGCCAGCACCTGTGGCGCATCCGGCCAGAAGTCGAGCGCGGCCGTCGGACGACGGTGGAACTCGTCGCGATTGGCGGCCACGATCAGAGGGCAGTCCGGCTGCTGCTTCCAGCCGAGCACGATGAGACACATGGGCTGCGGCGTCCGTCAGGCGGCGCGGAAGCGTTCGAGATGACGCACGCTGTCCGGCGCCAGGAAGTCGTGCAGGCCGTGGCTCTGCACGTGGCAGCCCAGTTCCAGCTCGAACAGCCTTTGATTGTTCACGCCTTCATACACTTCCATCCAGGTCTGCGCATCGTCCAGCCGGCGGCGCACGCGGCCGGCGATGCCGGTGGCCGCCTGCAGCGAGGTCTGCATGGCGCTCAATGCGGCCAGCAGGGCCGCCTCCCGGGTGGTGTCGATGCGGTAGTAGATGTAGTAGTCGATGCGCACCGTCATTCGCCGAGCGCGTAGGGCAGGGCGGTGAAGCGCAGCACCGGCCCGTCCAGACCGCCGATGCGCACCTCGCCGGCCTCTGTGCTCGACATCTGGACCACGGCGAGCAGATCGCAGCCGCCGTCCGGCAGCGCGACCGCATCGACCACCACGCCGCAAGCCTGTCCGTTCGTGTCCACGCCGTGTACCGGCGTGCCGGCTGCCGGTGGCGGACAGTCGGCGCTCGCGCGGTACATGCGGCGCTTCAGCTTGCCGAGGTATTGCGTGCGGGCGACGATCTCCTGCCCGGGGTAGCAGCCTTTCTTGAAACTGACGCCGCCGGTCAGTTCGAAATTGACCATCTGCGGCACGAATTCTTCCTGCGTACCCGGCCATACGCTGACCAGACCGTCGCGGATGTCGAACCAGCGCCAGGTCGGTGTGCCGGCAGGTGTGGCGCGGCTGGACAGCACACTCCAGACCGCGTCGAGGCGGTCGGCCGGCAGCACGATCTCGAAGCGGTCGTTTGCCAGGCGCAGCACCCGCACGCCATCGGCCGCCGCCTGTGTCATCGGTGCCGCCGGAACCGGCAGGCCGGCCGCCTGCAGTGCGGCTTCGGCGTCGCAGCCGGCCAGTCCGAGCGCGGGCGTCGCCCCGGTTGCGTCGGTCAGCGTGGCCTTGGAGCGCAGGATGTACATCGACAGCTTCTTGCGCATCGCCTCTGCCAACGCACGCGGCAACTGCAGCACCGTCGCGTCGCCGTCGCGCCACATCGTGAAGGTGGCGAGCAGACGCCCCTTGGCGGTGCAGAAACCGGCGCTGCGCACGCCGTCGACCGGCAGGCCCTTGACGTCGTTGGTCATCAGGTTGTGCAGGAAGGTGGCGGCGTCCTCGCCGTCGGCGCGCAGCCGGGCGAGATGGGTCAGCGGCACCAGCACCGTGCCCTGCTGCGCGGCGCGCATTTCGGCGGCGGCGTCCTGCATGGCGGGGAACTGGCCGTCGTCGGCTGCAGTGCCGGAGGGGATGAGGTCGTCAAGCATCATGATGTTGCGAAATCC
>Ga0123396_103302_pt1 | contig 18363 bp, 18 predicted proteins | sample T10HLNO3metaT_FD_89924 | JGI IMG/M metagenome (GOLD analysis project Ga0123396, IMG submission 89924) | Methane-oxidizing artificial microbial communities from Washington, USA to study methane cycling - T10-HLNO3 metaT (Metagenome... ...
GGCGGCATAGGTCAGTGGTAGCCACTATGATGACTAGCGATGATTCGGCACGCCGCCGAGGGGCGCGCCGTCAGCAAGAACGCCGGACTAATCCGTTCGCCTTCAACTCAGCGGAGTGGATCGCTTTCGTTCAGCAACAATATGTGCTGTGGCCAAAACAAGACCGGCGGGTTTTGGATCGCCGGCGGGCCGAGCGCCGCGAGATTGATCGTCGCGCCGGACTGCGCGACGCGGAGCGGGAAATCCCGTTTCAACGCACTCGCTGGTTTTCCGCAGAGCACATCCTCGACGACGAAGAAAAGCAAATGATCCAAGCGTTATTCGCCGAAGAAGAGTAAGCGGCCCGGCGGCCGGCATCAACGCAACACGATGTCCGCCGGATGCCGCACCTGCACGGCAAAACGCTGTTTCGAGCGCCTCACCCACCCCCGCACTTCCACATCCTTACCTACATAGGTTTCCAGCGGCGGAAACAAGCCGGCCGATATTGGCTCGACACTGATGGATACCGCATCGGAGAATTGCAGGTAGCTGTGTTTCGCTGTATTTTTGAGCGCGCGGATGCGTCCGGTTAAGCGCTTCCAACCCTGGTAATTGTTCTCGTCGAGCAGTTCCGCCGCCAGCGGCGCATAGGCCTGCTCACCCCAAATCCCTAGCCTGGCTTGCTCGGCACTGCGCTGAGCCGCCAACAAGCTGTCGAGATATTTGAAATTCGGCGGAAAAATGTTAACCGTGGCCAATCCGCGTTTTACCAATTCCAGGTTGATATGCTCCTTGTCCTCGGTAAACACGTAGGCCAAAGTGCGCTGATATTTGTCCTGTTTTTCCACATCGCGTTGCAGAAATACCTTCTGATGCTCCAACTTTTGCTTCAACCAGGCCTTGGCCTGCTCGCCGCCGGCTTCCGCTGACTTGTTACGGCCGGCAACCTCCGGGGTATTGATCCCCAAAAAACGGACTTTCTGGCCGTCGCTTAGTAAGATAGTATCGCCATCGAACACCTTTTCTACCCGATAAAAGGCGACGCCGGGATCGATGCTTAAGACTTTGGCGTTTTCATTGCCATGGTCGGCATAATGGCGACGACCTTGCGGATCGGTCCATTGATAGACTTCGGCAGATAGCAAAGCCGGCAATATCGCCAACAGCCAGAGACAGTGTTTAGTGCTTTTCTTCATTTTTTTCGATCACCATGACTAACCAACAGATTATCGCCGCTACGCAGGCTTGGCTAAAAACTTTTGTTATTGAATACAATATTTGCCCGTTTGCCCGCCGCGAGCAGGAGAAAGGCAGTATTCGCTATCAGGTCGTGTCGAGCAACAGCATTGAGGATAGCCTGGAAGCGGTCATTGCCGAGTGCGTGCATCTCGATTCCGAGCCCGATACAGAAACCACCTTGCTGATATTTAATGAGGCGTTTGCCGACTTCGAAGATTTCCTGGATTTGCTGGCTATCGCCGAGCAATTGCTGATTGATCAAGGCTACGAAGGCATCTACCAATTGGCTAGTTTTCACCCGGACTATTGCTTTGCGCAAACGCCGACAAACGACCCCAGCAATTACACCAACCGTTCCCCCTACCCCATGCTGCATCTGATTCGCGAAGACAGCATCGAAAAAGCCGTCGCCAGCCATCCCGACCCGGAGGGTATTCCAGACCGAAATATTGCGCTGACCCGCGAATTGGGTCTGGAAAAATTGCGGGCGATTGTCAATGCCTGCTACCAACAGTAGCGAAAACCTTTACCCGTATGCGTTCGGTTTTCTCGTTTCAAGATTAGCCGAGTTCTGATATGGCAAGGCGGCGCAAAATAAGTCTTTCGAATTGTTGTTACGTCAGGATTGCATAGAGCCGTTCACGAGGGAACTCGACTCGCGCCGGTTTATGCGCGGCCATCTCAGCGGCTCACTTTGAGTCCTCGGCTTTTTAGCAATTGCCGAATTTAGGTGATAATTTATAGCCGGGAGTGGGCACATGAAACAACGTTTTCCAAGAATATCGGCATTTGGGTTGGCAATCGCCGCTGGCTTGGTCGGTATCTTGGGATTTGTGGCGCTGATGGGCTTGAGCCTGCAGCAAGAGCGCGATAACCACATGGAGCACGCGCGTATCGAAACAGCAAATATCGCTCTGGTTCTGGAGGGGCATGCGCTGGCCACCCTACAAAAAATCGATCTGATTCTGAAAGATATTCAGGGGCATATTCGACCCGAGGACATGCGCAGCAGCCAATTCGATAACTCCGTTGAAAACCATGCTATGCAAGCCTTACTGCAGGAAAAGGCCGACGATATTCAGCAAGCGGCGGTGATCGAGATCGGCGGAATCCAGATATTCAATACCAACGGCGATTGTATCTACAGTTCTATCGATGCTCAGCCAGCCATCAATGTCGCCGACAAAGAAAGCTTTCAATTTCATAGGGATCATCGCCAGACTGGCTTACACATTTCCCCGCCGGAAATATCACGTACTCTGGGCATCTGGCATAGCTCCCTGACCCGGCGTATCGATTTTCCCGATGGCGGCTTTGCCGGATACGTTAACGTCATCGTGCAATTGAGTTCGTTCGAAAGTTTTTACGCGACGTTGAACCTTGGCGAACACGGCGCGGTGTTACTCCGCGACGAACAGATGAGGCTTTGGGCTCGCCATCCGCATCTGGAAGCCAATCTAGGCAAAACCATGCCTAACCACCCCCTGCACCAATACATCGCCCAGGGTATGACCCACGGCTCCTATCTACAGCCCGGCCCGGGCGATGGCGTCAAACGCCTCTATAGTTTTCGACGGGTCGGCGATTATCCTTTGTACGTGCTGGCCGCCATCGCCGAACAGGATTATCTGGCCGAGTGGTGGAAACATCTGGCCTGGTACCGTACGGCCGGACTCGTCATCTTGATTGCTTCGTTAGTGTTAGCCTTGGTTGCACGGCACAGCCGTTTGAAATGGCAGAACAACGAAAGAAATTACCGCTACATTATCGAGAATGCACCGGTCGGCATTTTTCAGAGAAATTTTGCAGGTCAGTTTAGCTTTCTGAATCTCACTTTGGCACGCCAATTGGATTGCGACTCCGTCGATACCTTTCTGCAACATTATGTGCCGGCCGAGAAGCTGTGGGCCGATCTCGATCAATTGAAGTTGTTTTATCAGTTGCTGCAGACAAATAAAGAGGTACGCGGCTTTGAAGCGCAAGCGGTGCTCGTAACCGGGCAAACTAAATGGTTCTCGATGTCCGCTTATCTGGATGAAGAAAACGGACAGATCAACGGTTTTACGCTTGACATTACCGAACGTAAGCAAGTCGAAGAGCAGCTAAAAACATCGGAAGAGCGTCTGCGCTTGACGATGGATGTGGCGCAAATCGGCATTTTCGATTGGGACGTCAAAAAGGACAGTTTCGAGATGTCACCGATTTATTTCACGATGCTAGGCTATCAAGCAAAACCCGGCCCCGGTGATCGTAACGAATGGCTGGAGCGCCTCCATCCCGACGACAGAGCCGGCATCGCCGAAAAAATTGCGGCCGTACTGTCGAAACGCGCCAATGCCTACAGTTACGAAGCCAGGATGCGCCATGCCAACGGCAGCTATCGCTGGATCAGTGTTAAAGCATTCTGCGTGCAGCGCGGCGAAGACGGCATGGTTAGCCGTATCCTGGGCATACGTATGGACATCACCGACAGCAAACGGTACGAAGTCGAATTGGAGCACTACAAAAATCATCTCGAACACCTAGTAAACGAGCGCACGACGGAGTTGTTGGACGCCAGGAAACAAGCCGAAAGTGCCAATCTGGCCAAATCCGATTTCTTAGCGAACATGAGCCACGAGATACGTACCCCGATGAACGCCATCATCGGCCTGACGCAACTGGCACTGGATACCGAGCTGAACCGGAAGCAACACGATTACCTCAGCAAGGTATTGAATTCATCGCGAGCCTTGCTGGGTATTCTGAATGACATTCTCGATTACTCAAAAATCGAAGCCGGGCGCATAGACATTGAGGCCATCGAATTCAGCTTGGAAGACATACTGCGGGCGACGGCAGACTTGTTCTCCATCCGTGCCGATGAAAAAGGCCTAGAGCTGTTCATCGATATAGCACAGGATGTGCCCGATCAGTTGCAGGGCGACCCGCTCCGCCTCAGCCAAATCATTAACAACCTGGTCGGCAACGCCATTAAATTCACCCATCAAGGCGAAGTCCACCTTCGCGTCGAGACGCAGGAAAGAACGGACAATGCCATACGTCTGCGTTTTGCGGTAAGAGATACCGGCATCGGCATCACGGCCGAACAAGCCGGCCAACTGTTTCAGCCTTTCGCGCAGGCCGACGCCGGCATCACCCGCAAATTCGGCGGCACCGGCTTGGGGCTAACGATCTCGAAACGCCTGGTGGAATTGATGGCGGGAGAAATCACCCTGGAGAGCGAACCCGAATCCGGCAGTACCTTTGCCTTTACGGTTAGACTAGGCCTGCCGGCCGGTATTTCGTCCAGCGAGCAGACACCGGGCTGGCGTTTGCAGGGTTTATGCCCCATGCGCACCCTGGTGGTCGACGATCAGGAAACCTCGCTGACGATACTGCGCTCGATTTTGGAAAGTTGGCAATTCGAAGTGGCGACGGCTGATTCGGGCGAAACAGGTTTACGCTTGTTCGCCGAAGCGGAGCGATGCGGAAAACCCTTTGAGCTGTTGTTATTGGATTGGAAAATGCCCGGCATGAACGGTCTGGAACTAGCCGAGACCATAGCCCATGACGAACATAACAGCCGGCCGCCAATATCCATCATGATCACGGCTTATGAGCGCGAGGCGCTGGCCAAGTCGGCGGGCAACATTCCAGTGGACGCGATCATCGCCAAGCCGGTCACACCCTCCAACCTGCTCAACACCCTGGTTCAACTGCAACGAAACGAAACCAGCCAGCCTGTTCCCGCCGCCGAAGTATTCAACGCCACCCGAACCACGCTGGCAGCTATCCGCGGCGCGCGGATTTTGCTGGTCGAGGATAATCAACTCAATCAACAGGTGGCACAGGAATTTCTGATTAAAGGCGGCTTGGCGGTCAAGACTGCCAACAATGGCCTGGAGGCCTTGGCATGCCTGGAGAAATCCCATTTCGATGCGGTGTTGATGGACCTGCATATGCCGGTGCTGGATGGCCTGGAGGCCGCCCGCAAGATTCGCCAATTGCCGGCGTTAAAGGAATTGCCCATCATTGCCATGACTGCTGCGGCGATGAATCAAGATAAAGAGGCCTGCGTAGCGGCCGGCATGAATGACCACATCGCCAAGCCGGTCGAACCGGAAGAACTCGCCAATGCGCTGGCGAGGTGGATCAAGCCCAAACCCGCTACGGCGCAGCAGGAAAAAGCTGCCGACATTCGCCCGGATACCAAGGCGATTGCCCAACTCGAGAGCAATCTGCCAGGCGTGGCGGTGCAAGCGGCTTTGGCCCGGCTGGGAGGCAACATCGCCCTTTACCGGCGCCTATTGCTGGCGTTTGCCGAGCAGTATCGGAACGCTGCAACGCTATTGCGCCAACGGCTTGCCGATGGCGATTCGGAGCAACTGTTTTTACTCGCTCACAGCCTGAAAGGCGAGGCCGGCAATTTAGGCCTCGGCGCGCTTCAAGCCTCGGCCGACCGACTGTGCCGGATGTTCAAAGGCGGAGAGGAGAGGAATTTGACGGCGCAAACGGAACTACTTGCACAGGAATGCGAGGCGGCCCTCCTGTTATTGAGTCAGTCGTTAGAAGATGCTGACGATAGGCGGCTTGCCTTATCGGTTAATTCAGAAAAACTGTTTAAACATGCCAATCTGCTGCCCGACCTACAGAAATTGCTTCGCCAATTGAAAACTAAGAATCTGGATGCCCGGTATTCGGTCACCGATCTTGCCCACAAGATAGGCGATCATGAACTCGCCTTGGAATTTGCGGAAATTGCGCAAGCGACACAAGAATTGCGCTACGATGCAGCATTGATTGCATTAGAGAAACTCTTAGAGCGCAATAGCTGGACAGACCATGAATAGCCAAGATAAACGACCGAAAATACTGATCGTAGACGACTCCTTAAATAACATCGAGGTGTTGAGCAACATCTTGGGCAAGGGATACAGCACCCGATTTGCCAGCGATGGCTCCGAGGCTTTGGCGCTGATCGGCCGCGACGCGCCGGACCTGATATTACTGGATGTCGTCATGCCGGGCATCGACGGCTTCGAGGTTTGTAAGCAACTTAAAGCGAACCTCGCGACTCGCGATATTCCGGTGATTTTTCTGACCAGCTTGGATAGCGCCGTGGACGAGGAGTGTGGTCTGTCACTGGGCGCCGAGGATTTTATTCACAAACCGGCATCCGCGCCGGTGGTGTTGGCCCGGGTCCGTAATCATCTGGCCCTGGCCACCACCAGGCGCGAGCTGAAACAGCATAACGACAATCTTGAGCAATTGGTGGCCGAGCGCACGGCAGAGTTGTTCCGCAAAGATCGGCAGCTGATCGCCGCGCAAAGCTCCATCATCGCCGCTTTTTGTGCCTTGGCAGAGGTCAGGGACAACGAGACCGGCAACCATATACGCCGTACCCAACGATACGTGCAGCTGTTGGCCGAACGGTTGCGCACCAATGCTCGCTATAGTCTCACCGATGGCGCCATCGAACTGTTGTTTAAATCCGCGCCTCTGCACGACATCGGCAAGGTTGCCATTCCCGATGCGATACTGCTTAAGCCGGGAAAACTATCGCCGGATGAATGGACGATTATGAAAACGCACTGCGCGGAGGGAAGGTCTGCCATCTTGTCGGCGGCGCGGGATTTTGGCGACAGCGACTGGTCATTTTTAAATTACGCGGTAGAGATCGCTTATTGCCACCATGAAAGATGGGATGGCGCCGGTTATCCGCAAGGGCTTTCCGGAGAGCAAATCCCGCTGAGCGCCCGTTTGATGGCAGTCGCCGACGTTTACGACGCTCTGATCAGCAAACGGGTTTATAAAGAAGCGTATCCCCACGAAGAAGCGGTGCGGCTGATCGCTAAAGGCCGGGGAACGCACTTCGATCCGGATGTCGCCGATGCCTTTTTGGCTATCGCCGAGGCATTCGATGAAACCGCTCAGCGCTACAGGGATGTCGGCGACGCCAAGCCTGCCATGGAAACCAAAGCGCATTCGCTATCAGCTAAATCCTGAAAGACCTAGCAAAGTTCATCTTGCCGGCACAACAAACAACCTGGATGGAAAAACCCGATTAATGCCAACGTGCATCAAATAGCTTGCTTTCATCCCCTATCCGCGGACAAAAACGGATTGGCTATATGGAAAACCGCGCAGATGGACAGTCTGACTCATTCAGACCTAAAACCCCGCTAAGCCTTGGTGCCCGCAGGGTATTAAAGTTTGGGCGGCCTAATAACTTATGAGTAGTAATCAAAGTCCTCTTTTTTCTCTATCTTAAAGCCCGGCTCCACATTAATTTCAACATCCTTGATTCTGGTTTTTTCCGGGGCCGGCGTGGCGCTTACCTCCTCCATAAACGCCTTGAACCAAGGGGCATTAATCACGCCGGCCATATCGTCGTCTTGCAATATATTTTGTTCGTCGGGCAAACTACCAAATTCCCTGGCGGTTTGCAGTGCGGCCAAGCAGGCGTCGTTATCGCCGCGCAACGCATAAACGCAGGCCAGATTGTAAGCCGCGCTGCCTTTTTGAATGGCGCAGGCCTTCTCGAAAAAATCTTCCGCCAAATCGTAAAGGTCGGGCTTCGCCGCCTCGGCACTGATGCGGGCCAATTCCATAAATGCTACGCCGCCGTCTATCGCCGCCCCCAAATAGTTAGGCGAAATCAATAAGCAAAATGAAAACTTGGAAATGGCATCTTCGTAAATTTCAATAGCGGCTTTCGGTTCTTGAGTCCGGGCTTCGTGTAATAGCCCAAATCCCCAGTGATACAGCGCTTCGGAGACGATCAAATGGTCGGCAATGACATTAGCAAAGCCTTGATACGCACCCTTGTATAGTTGCTCGGCTTTGCTGCCTTCGCTTTTACGGGCCTGGGCAACTTGCTTGATCGCCGCGTCCAGGGTGGAACGCTTTTTAAATGAACTCAATAGCGACATCGATGAATCCTCACTTCTGTTTTATAAACCGGGTTACGATAAAATAGCTGGGCATACTACAACATCCCAACCGGAAAATGTTAATGAACGACTCTCTCCCCGATCTGGAAAAAGCCAAGGTGAATTTGGAAACCTCGTCCATTCCCTGGGCCGAGTTGCAACGATTTTTCGCGGCCGGCCTGGCAATCTCGGTTGCAAAGGAACTGGATCTGGTAGAAGTGGCTTATCAGTTCTCGCGCGACAACAAGGCGCAAGTTGAGCAATGGCTGGAAGCCGGCCTAATCGGTCATGTTTCGGATCGACAGGCCGGCGAATGGATCAGTGCCAACAGTTCGGTGTGGGCTGTGGTGGTCAGGCCCTGGGTGTTAGTTCAGGCAAATACTTGCGCGCCAGCCAATAATCCACACTGACAAACCGGCCGCCGCCCAGGAAAAACAAAGCCAGCAACATGACGAAATAGGTGGCGGCAAACTCAACCCCGTTATTCAGTATCACCAAGGCGCCGTTCTCGGTCAGCCATTGATAGTCGCCCTGCACCTGTAAAATTTCCTTGGCCCGCTCCAGTCGCTCTATCGCACCTATCGTACGTTCGCTAGCAAAAATGCCGCTACCGGCCGCAATGGCCAACCAGCCGTTTTGGAGATGCGCGCTGACCGCTGCGACCACCATGATGATCATCAATGGCAAAGTGATAGGCCGGGTGGCAAAACCTAACAGTAAAAACAAGGCGCCGACAATTTCAAATAGCGCGACCAGAAACACCAACACATAGGGCGCCGGCAAACCCAAGCCCCATTCAGCATTACCAAACCACTCGGCCGTGTCGGAAAAATTGGCAAATTTTTTGGTACCCGCCATCCAAAATACCGGTGCCAAATACAGCCGCAGCAACAGCGGCGCCAAAAAATCCACGCATTTAGCAGTATCGCAACTGCGTTGCGACAGTTGCATAATCCCCGGTAGTTTATCGATAACCACCGCCATTAACGCAGTAAAAGACGTATTATTCATATTCATTCCCCTCCCCCAATTTTTTATTATGTACCCGCTTTTATGAACATCAGCAGTTCGTGCATTTTTACAGACATTCCAGCTCAGTTGCCAATAGAATTATGCCAAACCTTGTTTAGCAAGCCTACTATTCGCATTGAACGCATCGTTTCCAAGGGCCATTGCAGCGCGGAAAACGAGTGGTACAATCAAAATCAGGACGAGTGGGTAATATTGTTACAAGGCGCAGCACGGCTGACATTTGCCCAATCTGCGCCTGTGGACTTGAAGCCGGGCGACTATCTGCTGATTCCAGCGCATTGCCGGCATAGGGTGGATTGGACCCATCCGGATATTGAATCTATATGGCTGGCAGTCCATATGTACGCAGAGCCGGTTGCGGAATAAACCGGCATTCGGCGGGAGACGAATGCCGTGCCCATGACCGGGCACGACACGTCAAACGGATTAACGGGGCTTGGCAGTTTGCGGACGCGGTTTGCGCGAATTCGGCGCTCGTTTAGTCGACTCCCCAGGCCGGCCATTTTGCGGCCGCCTGGTTGCTGGCTTGTTCGGCTGAGCCGGTTTCGGCTGTGGCTTGCTATTGGTCACGGCCAATGACACGCTGGGATAGCCGGTATCGTCGACTCGCGGAATCTGCCTTTTCAACAGTTTCTCGACGGCGGCGAGCAAATAAGCCTCTTCCGGATCGACTAGCGAAATTGCCTGACCCTCGGCGCCGGCACGGCCAGTACGGCCGATGCGGTGTACGTAATCTTCAGCTACTTGCGGCAAATCGAAATTCACCACATGCGGTAATTGATCAATGTCCAGGCCGCGCGCGGCAATGTCGGTGGCAATCAATGCGGTAATCGAACCGTTTTTAAAATCTTCAAGCGCCCTCACCCTGGCCCCCTGGCTTTTATCACCGTGCAAGGCCGCGCAACGGATACCATCCTTGATCAACTGCTTGGCCAAACGATCCGCGCCGTGCTTGGTGCGAACGAACACCAATACCTGCTGCCAATGGCCGTTGCCTATCAGGTAGGACAGCAATTCGCGCTTGTATTCGCGGCTAATGCCATAAACCAATTGCGAGACGGTATCGGCGGCGGCATTGCGTTTGGCGACAGCGATTTCAACCGGATCGGTGAGAATTTGTTCCGCCAGCGCGCTGATTTCCGGAGCATAGGTCGCCGAAAACAGCAGGTTCTGGCGTTTACTCGGCAACAACGCGATGATTCGACGAATGTCGCGGATAAAACCCATATCCAGCATTCGGTCGGCTTCGTCGAGTACAAAATGCTCGACCTTCGACAAATCCAGATGTTGTTGCTGAATCAAATCCAGCAAACGGCCGGGCGTAGCAACGACAATATCGGTGCCGCGCTGGATCTTCTGAATCTGCGGATTAATACTAACGCCGCCAAATATCGCCTCGGCAAAAAAAGGTAAATGCTTGCCGTAGGTTCTGACGCTTTCATAGACTTGCATCGCCAATTCGCGGGTTGGCGTTAAAATCAATACCCGAACCGGACGCGGCTTTTGCGGAACCGGTTGTCCTTGCAGCAACTGTAGCAAAGGCAAGGTGAACCCGGCGGTTTTGCCGGTGCCGGTTTGCGCGCCGGCCAACACATCGCGGCCTTGCAAAATGACCGGAATGGCCTGCGCCTGAATCGGCGTCGGGGTTTCATAGCCTTGTTCGGCAACCGCCTTAAGTAGTTGCTCGGACAAACCCAATTCTGAAAATAACATGCAAAAACCTTATTTTATGCCCGCAATTAACGGGTGTATGAATAGAAAAGATATGGCATGATGGGCACGCCACAGTAGCAAAAACTGACTTTGCACCTACACTAAATCCTCAATAGCATTACCGCAATTCTTCAGCAGAGGCCACAACACATGAGTTTCGAAAAACGAATTCACCGTAGAGTAAAACCTAGAGGCCTGCAGGCCGGCATTATTTTCAATAGCAGAACACCCCGGGAAATTTCGCTGAATGCGGAAATTCTGGACATCAGCTATAGCGGCATCCGGGTTAAGCTTCAAGACCCCATCAGTCCCGATGTTGCCGGCAAAGTTAAAATCACCATGGTATTGCCTGAATCGGGAACGCCGTTCAGTGTACACGGCATTCTGAAACATCAACATGTCGATTCGGAATGCGGCTTACACTACGTAGACCACGTGGAAGGTTCTATCGACGATCTGATGTTTGAATGCGTGGAACTGGACGACACCACCGTGCTGATCAAAACCGCTTAATCGTCATCCCGGCACAAAACGGCACCTGCTCGCCGTAAATCGCTGTCGGCAAGTTAGCTGGTAATCACAAACCGCACCGCATCCAGCCGCAACTGAGTTTCCTGTATACTTTCGTGCGAGAGCATGGTCATCTCCTTGAGTTGCTCTATTTCCTGCTCCTTGATGCCGGGATTGATCTTTTTCAGCCGCACCAGTCGTTTGATTTCCCCGGTTAGCGTGGCTATCATCAGATTACTGCTTTCCGCTATCAACTTCTGCATTTGCGCACCCGCCAACTGCTCCGCGACTTTGATCATATCCTGAATATGCTGACGTTGGCTGTTCAAAAACTGGCTGATTTGCGCCTTATCGAAGCTATCGCCGGTCTCCACTAAGCTGTCGTGGCTAATAACAGCCGTTAGATCCTTTTTATTTTGATCGACCAAAACGCGCAGCGGCGTGTGCGGTAAAAATCGGCCGATTTGCAATTCGGCGGGCGCACTGCATTCGGCAACAAACAACAACTCCAACAGGAATTGGCCGGCTTTGAGTTGCGGATGTTTGACCACGCTGACCGCGGCATTGCCGGTCTCGCTGGATAACACCAAATCCATGGCCGACAATACCATGGGATGCTCGGCGGTCAAAAACTGCATGTCTTCCCTGGCCAGCGCGATGTCTCGGTTGATCGTTACCGTCAGGCCGTCGTCTTGCAGCATCGGAAAATGGGCGATGCGCAGATTTTCGCTGGGCCAGAGGATATGACAATCGCGCGAATGGTCTTCAACATCGACGCCATAACAGTCGAACATCGCTTCCATAAACGGCCACAAACTACCGTCGCGTTCGCCGGCACTGATCTCTTCCACGAGGCGCGCGGCTTCTTGCGGCCGGCAAGAATTTAGCTCCAACAGCAAATCGCGGCCTTTATGCAATTCCTCTTCAACCTGACTGTTCAAAGCCTTGGTATTGGCGATCAATGCTTCTACTGTCGCCGCATCGCGGCTGAGCAACGCGCTGTCACGAGCATCGCCGAGCAACTTCAAGACTTGCGCGGCACCTGAACAATTATGCCGGAATGCGTCCAGGCCCTCGTCGTACCAGCGGAATAACACGTGCTGGGCACTATCGAGCAAATAAGGGATATGAATTTGAATGACATGCTTCTGGCCTATCCTATCCAGACGACCGATGCGTTGTTGCAACAAATCCGGATTTTCCGGCAGATCGAACAAAAACAGATGGCGCACGAATTGAAAATTGCGGCCTTCGCTACCGATCTCCGAACAAATCAATACTTGCGCCCGGCTCTCTTCGTCTGCAAAAAACGCCGCAGCCCGATCCCGCTCGACGATACTCATGCCTTCATGAAACACCGCTGCGGTATGGCCAACGTGCTGCCGCAACAATTGCTCCAGTTGGATTGCCGTTTCCGCGCGTTTGCAGATTAACAGGGCTTTTTCGTCACCCAAGGCTTTCAACTGCTCAACCAACCAATGCAGATACGGGCTGTTAGCCAAATCCGCCGTGTCTTCACCTTGCAGCGGATAAGCATGGCGTTGCCGATCCGGAAAGCCCTGCACGGTTTGCCGAGAGTTTCTGAATAAAATCCGACCGGTACCATGATGATCTAACAGCAATTTGATCAATTCTTCCCGAGCAATGGCTTGGCTGTCGTTAACCTGTTGCAGCAGTTTGTCGACATTGTCCTGTCTTAATAAGTTTTTCAATTGCTCCTGCTGTTCGGCATCCAGCGCTGCGCCGGAAATCAGTAAATTGGCCAGTCTGGCTACCGGTTCAAACTGGCTTTCTTCGCGCAAGAACTGCTCAAACCGATAGAAACGGTCGGGATCGAGCAAGCGCAAACGCGCAAAATGGCTTTCCTTACCTAATTGCTCAGGGGTCGCGGTCAACAGAATCAGACCGGGAGACGCCAAGGCTAATTGCTCGACGAATAGATAGTCGGCGCTAGGTGCATCTTCGCTCCATTCCAGATGATGGGCTTCGTCGACCACCACCAAATCCCAGCCGGCATCCAAGGCTTGTTGCTGGCGATGCGGGGAATCGGCAAAAAAACGCTGGCTGCACAGCACCAATTGCTCGCTGAGAAACGGGTTCTCGTCGGGACAGGCAAAGCAGCGGCTCTCGTCGAAAATGCTGAAACGCAGATTGAAGCGGCGCAGCATCTCCACCAACCATTGATGCAGCAGGCTTTCCGGCACCAAAATCAACACCCGCTTGCTTAAACCGTTGATCAAGCGATGTTGAATGATCAAACCTGCTTCTATGGTTTTCCCCAGCCCCACTTCATCGGCCAGCATGATGCGCGGCAAGGCGCGGCTGGCGGCTTGATGGGCAATATAGAGCTGATGCGGAATCAGTGACGCTCGCGCGCCCTGTAGACCTTTGGTAGCCGCTTGCTGATGCTGTTGCTGACGTCGCCAGGTTTCGTAGCGCAGTAAAAACCAGACTGTCGGGTCGAATTGACCGGTAAATAAACGATCTTGCGGTTTGTTAAATTGAATATGATGGTTAAGCTCCATCTCATCGATTTGCTGCAACTGACCGTCTTCATCAACACCTATGTAGGTCAACAAACCGTTGTGCTGCTGCACCTGTTGCACGCTAATCTTCGCGAAATCCGCCGATTCGATCACATCGCCTTCGTTGAACTGCACCCGGGTCAAAGGCGCGTTATCTCTGGCGTAAACCCGCCGGTCGCCGGTCGCTAAAAACAGCACGGTGACGCGGTTAAATTCAGCATCCATCACCATACCTAAACCCAATTCGGATTCGGTATTACTAATCCAGCGTTGGCCGGGAATAAACTCATTCATGTTTTGATTCTTGGAAATTTGATTCGACTTTAAAAGCGCCGTGTAAAGCGGCTGGGATGATATGAAAAGCCGATTAATTCATGATTAATTGGTCGAGGAAAAAACATCGAGAATTTCAGCAACGCTTGAAAACATGGTTAAATTTAGCAGAACACGCCTATTTTCAATGCACTAAAACTCATCATTTTCAGGAATGCCATGGCAAAGCCCGTCACCCCCTTGTTAGCCGCCGATATTTTGATCGAACTGATCGACCACCCCCAGCGTCCTTTCGTGTTGATAGAGCGAAAATATCCACCCTACGGCTGGGCAGTACCCGGCGGGTTTGTCGATGTCGGCGAAACGATTGAGCACGCGGCCATCCGCGAAGCCAAGGAAGAAACCTGTCTGGATGTACAACTAACCGTACTGCTGGGCCTTTACTCCAATCCACAACGCGACCCACGCAACCACACTGTCACCGCCGTCTATCTCGCGCAAGCGCTTGGCACACCGATGGCGGCCGACGATGCTAAAAACTTTGGTTTATTCAACTTCGACAATCTGCCCAGCCTGTTGGCTTTCGACCACGCCCAGGTTATTGCGGATTACCGGCATTATAAACTGACTGGCGAGGTAACGCCTCTACGAATATAAGCCTTAGCTGATTCAGCGGCGTGCAGACAAGATTTAAGACCTCATCGGCCTTTCAGACCCAACACGTCTTGCATATCGAACAACCCCTTCGGTTTGTCCGCTAACCAAGCCGCGGCTCTTACCGCACCATTGGCAAAGGTCATACGGCTGCTGGCTTTGTGAGTGATTTCCACCCGCTCGCCCTCGTCGGCAAACATTACCGTATGCTCGCCGACTATATCGCCGGCCCGGATAGTGGAAAAGCCGATGGTTTTGCGGTCGCGCGCGCCGGTATCGCCTTCGCGGCCATAGATGGCGCAGTCTTTCAGATCGCGTCCCAAGGCTGCGGCAACTACCTCGCCCATCCTCAACGCGGTACCGGATGGCGCATCGACCTTGTGACGGTGATGCGCTTCAACCACTTCGATGTCGGTGTAATCACCCATCACCTTGGCGGTCATTTCCAGCAACTTTAAGGACAGATTGACGCCGACACTGAAATTTGGCGCGATGACTATTGCGACATCCTTGGCAGCCTCGGCAATCGCGGCTTTTTGCGCATCGCTGTAACCGGTAGTGCCGATTACTACTTTCTTGCCAGCTTGCCGACAGATTTCTATGTAATCCATCGACGCATCTGGCCGGGTAAAGTCGATCAATACGTCAAACCTATCAGTTAGCGCTGCCAAATCGTCGCTAACTTGAATGCCGGCCGCAGCCACACCGGCAAGTTCGCCGGCATCCTTACCGATTGCCAGACTGTCCGGCCGCGACACTGCCACCGTCAACTCGGCGTTTTCAGCCGCCAGCGCGGCTTTCAACAAACATAAACCCATGCGCCCGGAAGCACCCACTACCGCAATCCGCACCATGGTTTATCCCGTCAACTTGTCGAAGAAGTTTTTCACACCATCCATCCAGCCATGCTCTTGCGGACTGTGGTGTTTGCCGCCGCCGGATAAGGATTCGCCCAACTTCTCGATCATGGCTTTTTGATCTTTGGTCAGATGCACCGGTGTTTCCAGTTGCACCTTGCACAACAGGTCGCCGACCGCGCCGCCCCTGACCGGTTTCACGCCTTTACCGCGCAAACGGAACATGCGTCCGGTTTGGGTTTCCGGCGGAATTTTCAACATCACCTTGCCGTCGAGCGTAGGTACTTCCAACTCGCCACCCAAACAGGCCATCGGGAAACTGATTGGCACTTCGCAGTAAAGATTCGCACCATCGCGGGTGAAGATCGGATGATCCTTGACCTGCACCTGTACATACAAGTCCCCCGCTGGTCCGCCGTTCGCACCGGCTTCGCCCTCTCCAGCCAAACGAATCCGGTCACCGGTATCGACACCGGCCGGGACTTTGACGTTTAAAGTCTTGGTTTCCTGCACGCGGCCTTGGCCGTAACATTTCGGGCAAGGATCCTTGATTTGCTTGCCGGTACCCCGACAAGTCGGACAGGTTTGTTGTACCGAGAAAAAACCTTGTTGCATCCTGACTTGGCCGTGACCATGACAGGTATTACAGGTGACCGGGCTGCTGCCTTTTTTAGCGCCGCTGCCGTTACACTCAACGCAAGCCACCAATACCGGTACCTTGACGGTCGCTTCGGTCCCGCCAACCGCTTCTTCCAGGGTTAATTCCAGGTTGTAGCGTAAATCAGCGCCGCGTTGCACGCTGCTGCGTTGCTGCCGACCACCACCGAAAATATCGCCGAACACATCACCGAAAATATCGCTAAAATTCTCCGCCCCGCTAAAGCCGCCGCGACCGCCGCCCATCGACGAATCGACGCCGGCATGACCGAATTGATCGTAAGCCGCGCGTTTTTTGGGGTCGGACAAAATCTCGTATGCTTCCTTGACCAGCTTGAATTTCTTCTCCGCTTCTTCCGGATTATCCTTGTTTCTGTCGGGATGAAATTTCATCGCCATCTTGCGATAGCTCTTCTTGATTTCGGCTTCGCTCGCGTTGCGATCCAGTTCCAGCAGTTTGTAAAAGTCTTCTTTTGCGGCCATTTATATGTCTTGGGTATTATTATTCAGTGTGGATATATTCAGTTATAACCGGCCCAACCAATAATCGGGCCTTCTTTTCTTATGCGAAACCGCCAAAACTTGTACACCCTCGTGATTATCCCTAAAGATAATTCTATAAGGAAATTTAAGCAGGGAAACCACTCGAATATTTGGTTTTCGCTCAACTCGATAACGCCCCGGCATATTGGCAACGCCAATCATAAAACTCTCAAACTCCGCCAAATAAGCAGCACCTAAACCCGGCTGCCTTGATTCGTAAAATCCGATAATTTCTAAATGTTCATGCTGAGCGCCGGGGTGAAATCGATAATTCATTTCAACAATAACCGCGCTTTAGCGCTGACTTCCTCCGCTGAAATTAATTCGACCAAACCTTGATCTATTTCGTCGGCACGTCGTTGAGCTTCATCCAACCAAGCTTCATGCAATTCAGCATCGGAGAGGTTTTCTAAGCTTAACAATAAATTATGAGCAAGTTTAGCGCGTTCCGCCGCAGGAAGATGAAGGGCTTCGCGCTCGATTACTGTGCTATCCATTATTCTTACCTCAAAAAATACCTTGGAAGTTTGTACTCAAGCAAACACTCGATCGAATTGTTTTTCCACTTCCTCTTGGGAAACAGTCCCTTCGGTTTTTGCCCTGGTTATTCCCTGCTGGATTTTAGCGATGACATACAAATGATATTGAATATCTTCATAACTGCTTTCTTCAGGCAGCCTATTCAATAATTCTTTGACTTCCGTAACAGCAGTTTGCATATCTACCTCACAAAAACAAAAAAGTACGCGGTGCGTACCCTACGTCACTGAACATATTAATATTTCGATTCATCCAACCTCGTGTAAATGCGTTCTCACAGAATCGATTTATACCAACCAATATGGAATCAAGGCAGCTCCGTTTACCGATAGCGTAATCAGAGGAATGTATATTCGAAACCTGCGTCCGATTACGCTCCGCTAATCGGACCTACGCGGGCTTCACTTTCGATTGTCGAGACGTCACAAAACCCATCGTTGGCGACCGACAGTCAAAAAGGTACGCGGTGCGTACCCTACAAAACTAGTCTGTCGACTCCAAAACATAACCTAACATTCCATCAGGTATATCAGGTCGTACGGCCTCGAAAACCAAGCGCTTTCCGTTGTAATAAATAGTGTATTTCCCAGGAACTCTTACATCTGGCGAAATGACTCTCGCATCGTAATTATTCTGTTGCCAAGAATCCAGCCCACTCGGGCCAGTTATTGCATTGGGCGATTTCCTGGAAAAAATAAACTCACATTTTTCCAATCTTCCATTGATTTCAACTTCTGAATTCATTTCGTTAATATGCAGCTATGTTGGTACACACATAAAGCGGAAGCTACTAAGCATTCCGCCTTATGTACAACCGATGGCTTGACTGACAGCCATCCGCCCTAAGCTTTACTTCTTATCGTCCTTAACCTCTTCAAATTCCGCATCGACCACGTTGTGATCGTGCTCTGCAGCGGCTTCAGA
>Ga0123396_117418_pt1 | contig 17824 bp, 24 predicted proteins | sample T10HLNO3metaT_FD_89924 | JGI IMG/M metagenome (GOLD analysis project Ga0123396, IMG submission 89924) | Methane-oxidizing artificial microbial communities from Washington, USA to study methane cycling - T10-HLNO3 metaT (Metagenome... ...
CCGGGATGAAGGCGATCTGAACGCCGCGCGCGAGCTGGTGATGTCTAATCTGCGTTTTGTGGCGCATGTGGCCAGAGGCTATGCCGGTTACGGCTTGCCATTGGCGGACATTGTGCAGGAAGGCAACATCGGCTTGATGAAAGCGGTAAAACGTTTCGACCCGGACATGGGCGTGCGTCTGGTGTCTTTTGCCGTACATTGGATCAAAGCTGAAATCCACGAATATGTGATCAAAAACTGGCGCATTGTCAAAGTTGCGACGACCAAAGCGCAGCGCAAACTGTTTTTTAATCTGCGTAAATTCAAAAAGGACTTGAGCTATCTCTCGCAAGACGATGCGGAAGCGATTGCGGAAAACCTGGATGTCGATGTTAAAACCGTTTACGAAATGGAACGGCGGTTGGACGGTCGCGATGTAGGGCTTGAGCCGAGTGGCGACGACAGCGAAGATCATGTGCAAGCGCCTATCGCTTATCTGGAACAACACGGTGCCGATCCGGCTTTATTGCTGGAAAATAGTGACTGGGAAGACCGCAAAGAAGAATTGCTGATGGATGCGATGGATAGTTTGGACGACAGAAGTCGCGACATTCTGGCTAGCCGCTGGCTGGTGGAAGACAAAGCCACTTTGCACGAATTGGCGGATCGTTATCAAGTCTCGGCCGAGCGCATCAGGCAGTTGGAACAAAATGCCATGAAAAAGCTGAAAGCAGCGGTGAGCTTGGCGGCGTAAAAAATGTTTGGCATTTCTGAAAAACTGAGTATAATGCTGCTTTCTTTGCCGGGGTGGTGAAACTGGTAGACGCGCCGGATTCAAAATCCGGTTCCGAAAGGAGTGTCGGTTCGATTCCGACCCTCGGTACCATTGATTAATGCAATCAAATGCAAAGAGAAGTACAAACCCGCAAGCCGACTGGCTTAGCGGGTTTTTTATTGTGCAAAGAAATGCAGCGAAATGCAGGTGCATGCAACTAAAAGTGTGTCCTTCATTGTGTCCTTTTCTATAATGCCTCTTGCCGAGGACACAATAGAGGACACACTATGGCACTCCAACTCAATAAAGACACAGTCTACAGAGCGGCAAAAGCGCGCGATAAAGAATACTTTATCAACGACGGCGGCGGACTCTATCTCGTCGTCGGGAAAAACGGCACCAAGATATGGAAATTCATTTTCTCGTTTGAAGGGAAGCGGAAAAAACTCTCATTCGGCGTGTATCCGGATACCACCTTGGAAAACGCCAGGCGCAAAGCTGATGATGCTAGAAACAGCCTTGCCAACGGCATCGATCCCAGCGAAATCAGAAAGCAAGCCCGGGCGGAAATTACCCAAGCCGCCGAAGATCAAAGTCGAGTAAACGCCGGCCTTCCCATTGTCAACAGTTTCGAAGACATCGCCCGGCAATGGATGGACTCAGCATCCCATACAGTCCGCGCCGTGACCAACCAAAAGAAAATCCGCCGCTTCGAACTCTACGTATTTCCGGAAATCGGCAAAATACCCATAGGCGAAGTGAAATCGCCCGACATATTTGCGGTCGTCCGCCCACTCATCATCAAAAAGCAACTGGAAACCGCCCACCGCGTGCGTGCGGACATTAGCGCGGCTTTTGCCTATGCCATCGCTCACGGCTATACCGACTACGATCCAGCGCAAGCCGTTGGCGCCCAAATTCCGGCGCAAAAAGTCAAACACAACGCCGCAGTCACCGAGCCAAAGCAAGTTGGCCAATTACTGCGGGACATCTCCAACTACCAAGGCACCTTTGTCGTGCAATGCGCGTTAAGACTCTCGCCATACCTGTTCCAGCGGCCTGGCGAGATTCGACAGATGGAATGGAAAGACATCGATCTTGCGGCGATGGAGTGGCGTTACTTCGTCACCAAAACGGAAACACAACACATAGTCCCATTGTCGCGTCAGGCTATAGAGATTTTGGAAGCCATCAAGCCGTTAACCGGTATTGGCCAGTATGTTTTTCCCTCCAGCCGTGGCGATGGTAGGCCTATGTCAGATGGCACCATCCGCACCGCGCTTAAAACCCTTGGATACCAACGTGAAGAAATGAGTGCTCACGGTTTCAGAACCACCGCATCGACCTTGCTCAATGAACAAGGCTGGTCGCCGGATGCGATAGAACGCCAACTCTGCCACATGCCCAAGGACCAAGTCCGCGCTGCGTACAATCGCGCTCAATATCTGGAAGAACGCCGGCGGATGATGCAGAGCTGGGCTGATTACCTGGATGGACTAAAAGCCGGCGCTCAGATCATACCGTTTCAACGCCAGGCATAACCCCTTAACCAATGTTTTTCAAAAAAATTAAAATAGTTTTTAAAAAACCCAGCATACCCAGCACAGTCAGCACTATCAAGGCTTACAGAGGATATAACCCAGCATTCAACCCAGCACAAAAACAAAAAATCAGGGCGGAGAAATCCCGTTTAACAGTTTGTTGCGTTCGTCCTTGCTCAGCGTATTCAGCAAATTGGCCGCTAGTTGTAGCGTGGAGTTGGCCGGCGGGTTAATCCAGCGCGTGAACGACTTGGTTTCGACAAACCTTGCCTGGCATAGCGGGTTTTTGCATTCGCAATACAAGTCGACGACGGTTTTTCTTTCGGTGAGGTTGTTGCGGGAGGTGATCCGCGCTTTTTCTTGGCAATTCGGGCAATAAACGGACATGGCGGCCTGTTCCTGGATCGAAAGCGGCATTATGCCTTGTCATCCGGCAATATTGGACCCTTGCGGCGGTTTTTGATTATGATGCATTCAACCGGATAGCCCGACGGGGCGAAAAGCGGGTGTCGCTAGCCTGTTTCCGGTTTTCCCTTTTTAGCGGCTTTCACTTTAGCGGAGTGAATAAATGAAATCCAACAAACTGGATATTAGCTGGTTTGATTTAAAGAATTACGATGCCCTTTACTCAATGCAAATTGGCGGTTGGATTCATGTGATTCAGCAACGGATATTCGCTAGCAATCCACACATTGAGCTTTACACGAACGGATTTGTTGAACAGGTTAAATCAGGCCATCCGATAATAGACAGTTCGAAATATCAGGCATATTTACAGGAAGAAGTTTCAAAATCTGTCGCGTTTCAAAAACAGTATTCAACTGCTTCAGTAAACAGTATGTCGACTTACGATTTATGGCATTTAACTAGGGAATTACATCACCCAAACCCAAATGAAGAACATATCTCACAGCTTAGTTATCTATGTCAGCTAAAGTCAAAGATTGGCAGAACTCACGACAAGATGAACTTGGTGCTAAATCCTTATGAAGTCAACCTCCATGAGGCGTATTATCCAGATCAGCCGATTAACGAGGCGCATGTAAAAGTAAACCTAATGGCAACTGATGACCAGCTTAAACAAGACTTTGAAGCTTGGCTAAAAAACTATCGAAGCCAGGTTGGATCAACAGTTATTGAAACAAAGAATCAAAAGGCTAAAAAATTTAAGAAAGTGTTTGATAGCGTAGACTTCAAGAAATGGATAGATTATCGAGTTATTCCATTCATTGATTTAAAAATAGTTGAGTCATATGAAGGAAGTAAAATTAGTAAGGCAGAGTTGGCAAAGCTGTTTTTTTCTGATCAGGATACCGACAACGGAAATAAAAAATTGAATAAAACCATCGATATGTCTGAATTTATTTTAATAAATAGAGCGCATGAAACTCTAAAGGCGCAATTATTAATGGAAAAAATATCAGAAAGAAGGGCAGAAAAAATCAGCTATCAATAAAAGCTCTTGGAGTCAAGGAGTGTTTTAGCGGTAAATTTCATTCCTAAAAAATATTGCCTTCAACATCTAGCATTCAAGCCATGCATTAACTGGCGCTTGAGGGCAACAAATGGCAATAACAGAACAACAGTCAAACAATAAAAATCAATGTTTCTATCGCATTGACCAGATAGTCGGAAATCCCAAAAAATCGCCGCCAGTCGCGGCCATCATTCCAATCGGCAAGCGCACGTTTCTAAAGCGTGTCGCCGAAGGCAAATACCCAAAACCCGTGAAGGCCGGCCGCTGTTCGCTATGGCGTAAATCCGACATAGACCGGCTGGTGTCGGAAATCAGCGGTGAGGTGGCAGTATGAACGGTATGCAAAACCTTACCTTCATGGTTTCACTGCTGGACCGGGTTTCCGGTCCAACCGCCAAGATCATGTCGTCAATCGATAGCATGACCACCAAATTTCAAAACGGCACTAACAAAATTGCCTACGGTGCGGCCGGTTTGTGGGGTGTGGGTACCGCTCTTCAAGCCAACACCCAAAAGGCCATCGAATTCGAAAGCAAAATGGCCGACGTTGCCAAAATGGTCGATTTTCCGAGTCCAGCAGGAGTGAAAAATTTCGGAAACGAGCTTCTGAAAATGAGCCGGGTTATTCCGATCACTGCCAACGGACTCGCCGAAATAGCCGCCGCCGGCGGTGAGCAAGGTATTCAGTTGCCGGATTTGCCGCCCTTTATCGACACCGTCGCAAAGATGTCTACCGCGTTCGATATGGGTACATCGGCGGCCGGGGAAAGCATCGGCAAGTTAGCCAATATTTTCAACATCCCCATCAGCAATATTTCGAATTTAGGGGATCAAATCAACCACCTGTCCAACAACACCAATGCCAAAGCGTCGGACATGGTTAATTTACTGGGCAGAACCGGCGGTATAGCCAAGCAGATAGGTTTAACCACTGCGCAAACGGCGGCTTTGTCGGCTGCAATGTTGTCGCTTGGACAGCCGGTTGACGTGGCCGGCACGTCGATCAATGCCTTTCTGCAAAAACTCTACACCGCCAGAAATCAAGGCGACGGTTTTAACGATGCTTTGGCGACTATCGGCTTATCGGCTAAGAAACTGGAAAGTAATTTCCAATCCGGACCGCAGCAAGCGATTGATGATTTTCTGCAGCGGATTAGTGGCCTATCCAAACATTCTCAGGCTTTAGTCTTGGGCGATTTATTCGGTCAAGAATATTCGGACAATATCACGCTGCTGGTCGGCAATTTAGGTGTGTACCAAAAAACGCTTGGCTTGGTGTCCGACGCGACCAAGTATCAAGGCTCGATGCAAAACGAGTTCAACATCAAAGCCTTGACGACGGCCAACCGCTTGCAGCTGCTCAGTAATCATTGGGATAACGTCTTAATCTCGGCAGGCACAATATTCTTGCCGAAGATCGTGGAGTGGGTGGGCAAACTCAATAACAACCTTGCCCATGTGGCCGACAAAATTACCCGGTGGTCAACGCTTTTCCCTGAACTTACTGGCTTGGTATCCACTTTGGCGGGCGGCATTGTGGGCATTATTGCCGGGCTGGCCGGACTATCTATTCTGTCCGGTGTTGGGACGCTATTGGGTGCTGGTTTTGCACTGGCCACGGCGCCGGCCGTGGCGACGGCGGTTGCCATTGGCTCAATCGGCTGGGCTGTCTACAAGCTGCTGGATACGTGGTCGCAATGGACATACGGCTTAGGCATATTCGATACCATTGCAGCCGGCTACCAAGCCGCGATACGCGACACTACCGCGTTCATCGAAAAAACGGCATCCGCCATTGATTTCGTGATGACGGGGTTTGAAGGGCTAAAAAATTGGTTTAAAAATTTCAACTTGTGGGAATTTTTGTTGTCCGGCGTGGACGCGCTGATCGGCAAAATCAATATGATTCCCGGCATTGACATCGACTTGGGCGGCATGCCGAAACCGATAGCCGCGCCGGTCGGCTTGAATAGCGGCGGCGGCAAAGGCGGACTGATGAACAAATTCAGCACGCTGAACGACAACAAAAATCAATCGCGCAGCATCGGCACGGTGCAGATCAATAACTACGAGTCTAAACGCAGCCTGTCGCAATTGGTGGACGACGTGATGATGGCGGGTGGCTGATTATGTTGTTGACACCGAATATTCCCAGCGCTATTCTGGCCCCGCTTTCGAAAAAAACGAAAGTCGGGCGTGAGAAACCCGTGTTCAACTGGCGAAAAGTCGCCGCATTCATTCGCGGCTTTTTTATGCCTGTCATTCAGCGCGGCCTTGTGCCGTATGCAATCTGTTATGGCGGGCTGTTTTGGGAGGCCTTCGGGCCGATCGCTCCAGTTGGCGGTTTTCTCACCCCATTTCAGCCCGCCACCCATGCCGTGAGAAGCATCGGCGGCGGTTACTCAAATCAACTGGAGTCACCGTTATGAACATTCAAGTTACGGGCAAAATCCGCCCAATAACCACCAAACACCCCGACGCCGTTAACGACTTCTTGTCGCAAATCCTCGATTTGGACCGCGAGCGCCAAGCCGCCACCGATGCCGGTATTCCCGCGCTAATCCGCCTGGCCGCAATTGCCGACCGCGACACCGGCCAGGCCGATACCGTGCGCAGTTTCCTCCTTGGTCTATGGAATGGCTACCGATTCCCGTTCAATCTGGTCCGGCTCAGAGGCTTGGACAAAGGCTTATTCGATGATTGCATGGCAGTTTTGACGCTAGATGCCAGGGCAACAGCCAAGGAAGTGCATCACTACTTGGACAACGGCGACGAGCTGTTCGAGCGCTGGGCGCAAGGCGGTGTCAAATGACATTCATATTACCCGATCAATCACAGACAGAGCCTTCGCAGCTGCCACCCTTGCAGCCAATTACCCGCCAGGACAAGGCGGCACTATCTAATTTATTGTGCAAAAAATGCCGGCGCGGCCCGCTAAAGCTGGAAGCCGACTTGCTGATTCAGCGCATTAAACAGCTGGACGGTTCCGGTCACTATCTGGCTACTGCCTTTTTAAGCGCCTACCGCAATCTGCCGTTTACCGAGAGCCTTTTTTACCTGGTGAATCTGGACGCGGAAGCCTTGCGCTTGTTTCAACAAATCATCTATATGCGACACGTCCCAAGCTGGGACGACAAGGCGCTGTTCAGCTTAGAACGGCAGATTATCAGCATAGTGAAAGGGGAATTATTATGAAAAGCCAACAGGTAACGCCGGCCACAAGCGTCAGCCAAACAACCAAAGAATCGGACCCGACAAAGTCCGCTATTGATCCCCACGCCGATAAACGGCGTTGGTGGCGGTTGTCGGACCGAGATTTCAAAATCATTGTTGGATCCTTTCAACCTGTAAAAAATTGTTATCAGGAAGCGATCGATGCCGAACGTCGCGGCGAGTTGACCGAGGAAATACTGAACGCGCTTTGTGATTCGGCCTACCACTTCGACCGGATAGCGCATTTGGTGTTCCAGTTTAACCTTGGATTCGACCAGGAAATGACCCACTTTAGAACTGACTTGCCTCAGGTTTGTATTACGGATTTGGCGGACAGTTTCGATGCGCTGTCGGGGCATGTTGACTTATTGATTGAACATCAACCGACAGGCAAGGCGACACCTCACTCATTGGAAAAACTCCACCAACTATCGGGAGTTATGGCCTGCGGCGCATTGCATTGCATCGACGACTTTTACCCAAAGGATTGGATCCCGGATGGGAACATGGCCGAAACGCCGGCTGTTTCCGATCACCGCTTGTCGCCACTGGGCGGCGTGGATAGCGCCATGGCGTTGGCCGACACGGTGAACATGATGACCAACAAAGCCTTATCAGTCGTGTCTATGTTGGGCAATGCCGTTGCCGGAGACGATGACCAAATAAGGCCAAGTGACGATGACATGTATTACGCGTTGCGCTCAGTTGGCGATGAACTTACCGACATCAAAGCCGTGGTGAGTGCTTTTCACCAAGCAACGAAAAGCCAGCACGCATAAAAAAAGGCCGGCGGTTTGAGGAGGCCGCCGGCCTATTTAAAGCAAAGCACTGTTCTTTCTTTCACCGAGAACAGTTTATGGCTAATTAAATAGACACGCAAGCCTAAACTTATGAAAAGAAAACGAAAACTTCCTCCTTATGGAACCATTCTTGCCGAGCGGCAAAAATTCTTAAACCTGCCGTTCCTGGCAGTCGTTTGCATGGGGCAAGATGCCTGGAATAGCGCCAAACGATGGAACGCCCGCGGCGAAAATTGCGCTATGGTCTTACCACCCGACATAAATCCGGAGCAAGTCATTTGGCCGGTGAATGGTTGCAGTTGCGTCATTGAATGGAGCTCCGGTCCCGATTCAAAGCGGGTTGTTGCCTTAGCCAGATGCCTGTTAACTGCCGAAGCCGAGCTTGTTGTGGTATGGCCGCGCTTTGTCGATCCCAACTCGCCCGCTTTCAGCTACGACGCCACCCGTCCGCTCGGTGAACGCTGGGTGCAGTGCCGGGAAATGACCAGAGTTTATCATCGTCAAACAGGTGGTAACCATGTTGCGGCCTGAAGAGTTCTTACCTGATGAAATCAGCTCAAAACCACTAGAACGGGATGAAGAGGCCAGGCTACTGATTGAGAATGCCGCCGAAGGCGAAGCAGAACAAAGCCTGAAGCAGGCGCTTGCAATTGTTGATGCCTTTATCCAGATCGACGGGCAAAAGGCAACATCTGAGGCGCTCGACAAGGATAAAGCGGCTTGGGACACTCCGGAGATAATTGGCGCTCTGGCTACAATCAGCCGCGACGACAGGCAGTCATACACGCGCATCAAGCTTGCCTTAAAGGCTTGGAAAATATCAACCGAGGTTGATAGAAGAGTGCAGGCAGCTATTCGTACATCCGCGCCAAAATTAAACCCAATCGCCGCCATTCTGGAAAACATCCCGACATCGAGCAGTAATGAGCCGGCGTTAGAGGCTAGTGCGCTTCTCATGGCTGATAGCGATGGCCGCTTGAAGCGCAGGATAGAATCGGAAGCGGCTGTTTTAGTTGCGGTCGCGCTGAAAGGGTATGCGGCGTTTAATCCTGAATTGGGCGTTTGGTACATTTTTAACGGCTTATTCTGGAACGTGCAAGACGCCAAACAGACGATTCAGCGCGTGCTGATAAAAATGCTGTATTTGGGTTGCCATGGGATCGGCTTTCGCTCTGCTTTCCTGAGTGGTATTCGTTCTATTTTGGAAAGCGGCTATTTGCTGTCGGCACCCAATGAATCGGCAGGCTTTCTGCCGTTCGAAAACGGTTTGTTGAACATCGAGACGCGGGCGTTAGCGGGGATTACACACCAAACCGCACTAACGTGGTGTCTGCCATACGCATACAACCGGCGAGCGGATTGCCCACGCATTAAGGCCTGGCTGAAATGGGCAGTTGATGATGACTTGGACACTGTTGAACTGATTCGCGCCTTTATGGCGGCGATACTGCACCGCCGTTATGACCTGCAAAAATTCTTGCACCTAATCGGGCCAGGTGGAACCGGAAAAACCACACTATTGAATTTGATTGGTGCTTTAGTTGGAGCCGCTAATACCGTGTCCACTTCATTCAATGCGTTGGAAACCGATAAGTTTGAGCTGGCCAGGCTGTTTTCAAAAATGCTGGCCATCATTGCCGATTCCGAGCGTAACGGCGGCAGCCTGCAAAACTTCAAGGCGGCGACTGGTGGCGATCCGCTGCGCTACGAAGTTAAGCACCAACAATCGACCGGGAGCTTTGTATTCAAAGGTCTGTTCATTCTGATCAGCAACGAACATGTGCAGAACTCTGACAACTCGTCAGGCCTAGAGCGCCGGCGAATCACGGTTCATCTTAAGCGGCGCGTTACCGAGGAGCAAAAGCTTGATTGGCAAGCGCGAGGCGGTGAAGTGGCCGTGTTGCATGCTGAATTACCTGGCTTGGTGAATTGGTTGCTTGAACTGTCTCAGGACGACATTTCCCGCATTATCCGGAACCCACCAGCACGAACCAAACAGGCCAACTTTGAAGCAATGACCGAAAGCAATTCGGTTGCCGGTTGGTTGGTTGAATGCTGTATGCCGGATAAGGACGCGGAAACGCAAATAGGCGACGGTCGAAAAATAAACGAGCCGGGCTCAGAGGTTGAATTCCAAAACGCAAAAACTCAACTTTATCCGAGCTATTTGCAATGGTCTATTCGTAACGGTAAGCGCGACGTTTCGTCTACACGTTTCAAGAATTTGGTTATCGATACGGTCCAAACGCTTGGATTTGAGGCCGCACAACGCCGCGCTGCTTCCGGTCGATTCATTCGCGGGATCCGGCTTCGCAAGGATTGGGAAAATCCGGAATCAAGTTGGCTAAAGGCTGGAAAAAAATGAGGCGCTTTTTTTTCAGTGCTGGGTTTGTGTCGGGTTTAGTGCTGGGTTTGTGCTGGGTTTGTGCTGGGCTGAATGCTAGGTTAAACCCGCGCCGTTGCTGGGCTGTGCTGGGTGTGCTGGGTATGACGGCTAATAAATAGTTTTGAGGAAAAATTAAAAAATTGAATTTATAAAAAAACCGCGTTGCTGGCCAGGGCTTGAGGAGACATCGACCGCTGTGTAGTGGTCGCTGATTAACCATCAACGAGGATTATAGATATGACAACGTTTAACCCATTAGCCGAGCTTCGGCGGAAAGGCTTCGATGCCGAATTACATCAACAGCGCGTGCGCGTTTGGCCGAGGCACAAAATGACTAAATCGCTGGCCCAATTCGTAACGGCGAATTTGTCGGCCATTTCCGGCCAACTTATCGCCGAAGCCAACATGAAAGGCATCGACAACGTGTTCCTTTGGGATTTGCCGGCGCCGCAGCGCACCGAGGCCGGCAATCCAGAAGACACGACGGCCAATGAGATACCCGAGTACATGAATGGCGAAAGCTTTGCCGGTTTTAAAGCGGCGAGCGTATGACTAACACCCACACGGAGGCAATAGCGGAAACACCGAATGCAAGGCCAGGCTTGAGGAGCAGTTCCGGCTGTAAACCGGTTTCTTAATGATCTTTTTGGAGAACGAACATGGCTTTAACCGTATTACCCGTGAATTCGCCTTTGACCCAGTTGCGGGCGCAAGGGATTGACGTGAAATTTAAACGCTGCCTCTTAATGGTGTTTCCGAGACCCAAGGTTACTAATTCGATTCGGGATTTCATCACTGCCAACACTGAATCGATTGCAAACGAATTATATCAAGAGGCGTACTACACCAAGAGCAAAGACCCGCTGGGTTATCAAGAACTAGATGCGCATGACTCGCGTATCTCGTTAGGCGTGTTGTTTTGGGGCTGGTACGTTGACAGCCCTATCCGTATAGCATTGGGCGGGTTGCCTACCGACTTTCGCGACGACATTCCTGACGAGCTTTTGGGCGTGAAATTCAATCCGGGCTTTTGATTGTTTTAACTGGGCTTGAGGAGCTGTTCCGGTCGCAACCGGATTATTAATAATCTTTTTGGAGAAAGAAAAATGTCAATTACACCATGGCCTATAAATACCCCGCTGACCCAGTTGAGGGCACAAGGTTTTGATGCGGAATTCATGACGGCGCATCTGATTGTTTACCCGAAACCCAAAATAACCAATACGATCCGTCAGTTTGTCGTGGATAACCTGGAATCAATTGTGGATGAAGTGAACCTTGAGGGGTATTACCGCAAAAATCCGGACCGGTTGGGATACCAGGCTAAAAGTGGCGGCAACTCGTTGCGGTTGCAGGGCGTCTTAATTTGGCAACTGAACAGCACAATGCGCACGCATATTGGTGCGAAGCCGTTTGATGCAGTGACCGAAAGTTTTCCGGATAGCTTTAACGGCAATCTGGCTATTTAGCGTTTGGGCTGGGCTTGAGGAAAACTAGGCCGGACATTTAGCCGGCCTTAATTAACACTGATTACAAGGACACCAACATGAACCAACTAAGTGCACATCAAAAGCAGTATCTTAAAGAAACCTTCCAAAAGGTTGTGGACATATCGAGAAAAATCAAATTAGGCCGTTCTATGTCATCCGAGGAAGTCGACACCATTCAGAAGGAAATTGACGACGTGAAAGGAACGCTTTTCATGTTTAGCGACATCCATGGCAATGTCGAACACATTGAGCTTTACAAGGAAGCAACGGACATATTGGAAAATGTGCTCAATCTGACGTCCGGCGCCCGTCGATACGACCATTTGGTTTAACCCAGCGAAGCGCTACGCGGTGCATGCCGTGTAGCGCCATCAAGCATTCAATATTTTGGAGAATAACATGTTAAACGAAGAACACATCGCGACTTATCGCCAGGCAAAAACCGACATCGACTCATTGAACGGAAGACTGATAGAGAAACGCCAGGCGGTTGTCGGTGCTCAACGGCAAATCGCCGAGTATCAGCAAACGATCGGTGAGATTGGCGAACAGTTGCGGATCGAGGATTTAGCGTTGGAAAGCCCTTCGCGGTTACGCCAGCCAACCTTAACAGAAGAACAGTACGAGGCACAGCGGCAAACGGCGGTGGAATTGGAAGCGAAGTTGCCGGCCCTGCAAAGTCAAATCGACCAGGCTAATCGGGAGATACGGCGACTGGATCTAGAACTGTCCGGCCTGCATAACACGATGAATTACGCTCAAGCGCAAATCGCTGTCGGCATGGTGAATCAGTCTGTCGACCAACTGATCGAAACGGCGAACGACTCGTTCAAGAATCTGGTGATGGCGTTGATCGCCAGGGAGGGTAGAAGCCAAGGCTATACCCTTGAAGAAAAGGATTTCTTTAAACGGGAAACCTCGCACTTGCTATGCGAGCTGTTGTATCAACGGGCTTTCGGCGTGGGGCCGAACGGTTACGAGATGCCCGACCTACACCACGCCACGGCGCACGTCATCGGCGTGATCGAGACAGCGCCCCATTAGAGCCAGCCTCGGCAAGCCGGCGCCGTTCGGCTTGCTTTTTTCACCCACTTACCGGGAACCTGGAGGACTACAGAATGGATAGAGAACACAAAACAATGAGGCTCGTCGCCGGTAACCATGCCAGGGACAACGCCCAGTTGAACCAATTGCTGAACGACATGCAAGATTTTTTAATGAAGTTGCCGGGCGACGATAGCGACGTGAATCGGTTATTGGTCCAACTAAGCGAGTATAAACAGACGCATTTGACCGCCATCGCTTCCGGCCGGCATTCGCCGTTAGCCGGCAACACGGGCTATTTTTAATTGCCAAGGTTGAGCTATGACGGTTAAACAAGATCAAGACGGCACCTGGCGCGTGCAGGTAGACCGTAAAGGCATACCGCGCACGCGGCGCAGCGGCTTTGAAACAAGGGAGGCCGCCGAACTGTTCGAGCGCGATTATCTTGCTAAGTATCGCACCAACTATGAACAGGCGATGGATGAACGCAGCCTGAAAGAGTTGATTGAGGCGTGGTACATATACCACGGCATAAACTTGGCCGATGCTGAGCGCCGGCGCCGGGTTTTGTTGCAGATGGCCGTCGATTTAAAAAATCCGATAGCTAGCCAGATTACGGCTGAGCAATTTGTGATGTACCGCTTTCATGTCACGCAAAACGAAGGCGCTGTGTGCTTGAAAACCTTTAATAATCGGCACGGTTATCTAGCCGCCGTCTTCAACCGCTTAAAAAAATTGAAGGTGATTACGTATCAGTCGCCGATTTGCGAGGTGGAGTTTTTCAAGATCCAGGAACGGCAACTCAGTTATTTCAGCCGGTCGCAGATCGATGAGTTGCTGGAGTCGATCAAGATGTATTCCACAAATCTGAGCACTTGGTGGGTTACGCAAATCTGTTTGCGAACTGGAGCCCGATGGGGTGAGGCCGAGAAGTTAAAGCGTAAGCAGGTACACAACGGCCGGATTACTTTCGAATTCACCAAGTCCAGGAAAACTAGAACCGTGCCGCTTGATCCGGCGTTCTTCCATGCTCTTGACCAGTTCGCCGGCTACAAAAATCCGGACGATAGGTTGTTCACCAACTGTTTGGGTTCATTCAGGCGGGCAGCCAAGCGCAGCGAGCTGGATTTTCCTCGCGGGCAAAAGTCCCATATTTTGCGCCATTCCTTCGCCAGTCACTTTGTCATGAACGGCGGGAACATCCTGAGCCTGCAAAAGATACTTGGTCACGCCGATATCGGTATGACGATGCGCTATGCGCACCTGGCGCCGGACCATTTGAAGGACGCTGTTATGTTAAATCCGTTATCAGAAAAAACTATCAACATTCAACATCGAGGCTTATCCCATGCAGCGTGATTACATTGACTACCAAAAACCAAATGTCGTTTACATCGACGTGGACGGCACCTTGCTGGTTGATGATCGAATCAATCATCAGTTAGTCGCCTGGGCCCGGCGACAATTTGCAGACGGTAAACAAATTATTGTTTGGAGTGCCCGAGGTGCCGACAACGCCAAGCGGGCGGTCGAACTGTGCGGCATAGGCGACATTGTGTCTCACGCTTTATCAAAGCCGGGTTATGTAGTCGATGATCTTGGCATAGGGTTCACGCGGTTCATGGACATTATCCATGTTGCCGATATTGATCGACCTGTCCAGGATAAAGCCAATTCAGGAGTCAGAGTCTCTATGATTTAGCCTACATCAGCAGTAAAAGCCTTTGTAGAAGCCGGCCACAGCGCCGGCTTTTTTATGCCTTACAAACACCTGAATTTAGGTGAAATACCCAGGGTTTACGGGCTATAAGTCAGCGATAATATTGCTGCAAATTGGTGCAATGTATTAATTTTTTGAACCAAAATGGTTCAGTTATTGTTTTTGAATAATTGATGCAAATTGGTAACCTGTAGACCTTATTATTCAAGGGGGGATATGGCTTTCACTCATCCTCACCCGCGCGATTTTGGTGCAAAAATCACACGCTGCAAATGGTTTTTGCACTATTGTTGTGCAATGGGGTGATAGAAAACCACCTAAAATCAGGTGTTTAGGTGGTCAATGTGACGAAAATTAGCGTGAATTCGAAAATTCGCAGATGGAAATCAATTTCCTCTTTTTGCCATTTTCATAACTGAAATACTAGCCATAAAAAGCCGGTGTTTTATGTATGTAATTGATATTAAATAATTTAATATTCAATTCAATTTTTTGCGGTTTGCCTGTTGAATTATGCTGGTGGGCTGTAGCCCATGTTATTAGCCAATCTGCCAAAAAATGATTGGCGGATAGTGGCAAGTTGCCTATCAAATGACTTGCCACCATCCGCGAAAATAGTAGGTAGAATGCCTGTAATTGGCCGGCAGGTTTTGTAATTGTGTCCTTGGTTGTGTCCTTACTCAGCCTTTTAAAATCTTATGGTAAATAAAACAAATACTTATGAATTTTTCGATTCCGACCCTCGTGCCACCTACCTATCTTAGGTAGTCCAAAGAAATTTAAAAACCCGCTAGCCGTAAGGCTTAGCGGGTTTTTTATTGTCCAAAGACATCTCATGAAATGCCGGGACATCAGGCTAATTTAGTGACACGGGTTAAAGTGACACCAAATCGTGTCACTTTATGGTTGAAAAACTCAACACCGACAAGACCTACAGGGCGGCAAAGCCAAAAGACAAAGACCACACCGTCAACGATGGTGGCGGGCTTACGCTGCTGGTCAAAACCAACGGCTCTAAACTGTGGCGCTTCATCTATCGCTTCGATCGCAAACAAAACCGGTTAAGCTTTGGAGTCTATCCCGAAGTATCGCTTGAACAGGCCCGACGCAAAGCCGAAGAGGCTAGGAGTCAAATCGCCAACGGCATCGATCCCAGCGAGACCAGAAAGCAGGCCAAAATCGAAAGGCAGCAGGCCGCAGATAACCAAAAACGCATTGAGGCCGGCATACCTATCGTCAACAGCTGTGAGCATGTCTGCCGCGAATGGCCGGCCAGGACAGACCACACGGTTCAAGCAATCACCCAGCAAAAGAAAATCAGACGTTTTGAGCTGTATGTTTTCCCTGTCATCGGCGGCAAACCTATTGCTGAAATCAAATCGCCGGATATATTCGGCATCATCAAGCCGCTGAGTGGCAAAAACCAGCTGGAGACGGCCCATAGGATCAACAGCGAGATCAGCGCCGCTTTTTCCTACGCCATTGCCCACGGTTTTACCGATTATGATCCCGCCCAGCCGGTAGCCAAACAAATACCCGCGCAAAAAGTCAAACACAATGCCGCAGTAACCGAGCCTAAAGAGGTCGCCCAGCTGCGTCTTGCTGGCATCTATCCAGCCGCTCACCGGTGTGTTTCCGTCCAGCCGGGGCGATTGCCGGTCCATGTCGGATGGCACCATCCGGAGGGCGCTGAAAACCTTGGGATACGAAAGCGACGTGATGAGCGCCCACGGCTTTAGAGCCACGGCGTCAACGCTGCTGAATGAGCAAGGCTGGTCGCCGGATGCCATACAGCGGCAACTGTGCCACATGCCCAAGGATGCTGTCAGAGCGGCCTACAATCGCGCTCAGTACCTGGATGAACGCCGGCGGATGATGCAGGCTTGGGCGGACTATCTGGACGGCCTAAAGGCCGGCGCCGAGGTGATACCGTTTCGGCGGGCTGGTGTTCTGGGGTGCCAATATCGGGTTCTGGATCGGCGTGGTGTTGTTCGTAATCGTCGGGCTGATAGTTGCGGCTTGGACGACCAGACTATGAGGTAAATCGATGACCGAGCAAATAAACCCAAAGCCGGCGATTTTTGCGAAGGGGATTTAGGCGATGGCGGCATATTGATCGACATCAATGAGCCGCCGTTGCCCGACGCTTTGCGAGCAATGGCCAACACCTATGAACCACCGGCGCGATTCGTCGTCAAACAAGGCCAAGGCCAAGGCGAATACGACTTGTTTTCCGAAGATGGCGAAGAGCTAGACTTGGTTTGGGACTGTTATTGAAAACGCTATAATCCAACCCTATACCCATCCATTCCAATGGTGCCAGCATGATTACCATAGACGCCATCAATACTACCGAAGAGCAAGAAATACTCAGCATTGCCCAAAAGCACGGCCAAAACGCCGGCCAGCTTATAGCGGCCATCGTTCGCGGCTACCTGGAAAACCGACACGACGCCCAACAAGCAGAAGCCGTATTGGCCGGTATCGAAAGCGGGGAAAGCGCGTTATTGGATTGGGACGACGTAAAAGCCGGGCTTTATGACCTGAAAGATTAAGATCGACGGCAAAGCGGCCAAATACTTGCGAGGCTTGGACAAACCCGCCAAGCAAAGAATCGAGCAATTCATCGATCAGTTGGCGGAATTCGGATAACCCGCGCAGCACCGGCAAAGCCTTGCAAGGTAATCTGTCGAGTCTATGGCGTTACCGGGTTGGCGACTACCGTTTGCTCTGTCGCATCTTGGATGGTGAATTGCTGATTTTGATTGTCGAAATCGGCCGCCGAAAAGAAATTTACCGTTAAGGAACCTCTGATTAACAAATGCCCAAACAAGGTGTCGCTTAACGGGGAATGAGCAGGGCTAATCTACCGGTGGTTCTGGTTTATTTCTTGCTGTCAGTTAGCTGAGCCGCAAAATGGCCTGAATTAGCGGTTATTCATGTCGTTTTCATAACATCGCTCAGGCCGAATGTTCGATGGCCTACAGAGGTTCGATCATTCACGCGGTTCGATCTGTATTTATAAAACCTATATCAAGAGGAACAAACAATGGCAGAGTTTTTTATTGAGATAAGCGCGCAGGAAAATGGTGACCACCTGATTCATAAATCCAGCTGCTCTTTGCTGCCGGCTAAAGAGGCGATTTATTATCTGGGTTCAATCAGCAACGTGGTCAGTGCGGCGAAGAAGGCCAGTGAGAGATTTGCTAAGCCAACCGCTTGTTCGCAATGTTCTCCGGTTTGAGATAAAACCTTTACAAGGCGAATACGCCAGCGTATTCGCCTTAAGCGTTTGAAAAATCGGTGGATGCCCAAGCGGTAAGCACACCGTTGATTTATTGGGCTACTGCTTCGCTGTCAATCACTGCCGCGGGCCGTTGCTCACCCTTGCCGATTTCC
>Ga0123396_110971_pt1 | contig 17494 bp, 21 predicted proteins | sample T10HLNO3metaT_FD_89924 | JGI IMG/M metagenome (GOLD analysis project Ga0123396, IMG submission 89924) | Methane-oxidizing artificial microbial communities from Washington, USA to study methane cycling - T10-HLNO3 metaT (Metagenome... ...
AACTTAAAAGCCAGAGCAGTGAAGAGCCGCTCATTCTAATCACCCAACATCCTCGCGTCAAGAAATTATTTCTATTCGCGCAAACTTTCTTTTCCCTACTTGATAAACATGCCTCGCAGGCGCCGAAATTAAAGCTTTGGGATCCTCCAGTTTTTCACCATCAATCTTTACTGCACCTTGTTTGATCAAACGTAGCGCTTCAGAAGTACTTTCCACTAACCCAGCATTTTTCAACACATTAGCAATCGGCATTCCCTGTTCATCGACTTTAATTTGAACCTCCTCGATAACATCCGGTAGCGCCCCGCGCTGAAATCGGGCCTCAAAACTTTCCAGAGCCGTTTTTGCAGCCTGCAACCCATGAAATCTACCAACAATCTCCTGCGCAAGCGCAACTTTGTAATTTCTTGGGTTCTCACCACTCTCGCACGCAGCCCGCCAACTTTCTATTTCAGTCATTGGCTTAAAGCTCAGTAACTTAAAGTAACGCCACATGAGCTCATCTGAGATCGACATGATCTTGCCAAACATATCATCAGGAACGTCGGCTATACCTATATAGTTGTTAAGCGATTTGGACATTTTCTGGACACCATCAAGTCCTTCCAATATCGGCATAGTTAGAACGACTTGCGGCTTTTGCCCATAACCTTCCTGCAATTGCCTACCCATCAACAAGTTAAATTTCTGATCCGTACCACCCAACTCAACATCCGCTTTCATGACCACCGAGTCATAGCCTTGTATTAAGGGGTACAAGAATTCGTGAATTGCAATCGGTTGACCACCCTTATATCGCTTACTGAAATCATCACGCTCCAGCATTCTCGCCACGGTGTTTCTTGCCGCCAACTGGATTAGCTCAGCACTGGTCATCACCCCCATCCACGCCGAATTAAACTTCACCTCGGTTCTTTCGGGATCAAGAATCTTGAACACCTGTGCCTGATAGGTTTTCGCGTTTTCCGCCACTTCTTCACGACTCAACGGCTTACGGGTGACGTTTTTGCCAGTCGGATCACCTATCATCGCGGTAAAATCGCCGATCAAAAATTGCACGTTATGCCCGGCATCCTGAAATTGCTTCAGCTTATTAATCAGCACCGTGTGCCCCAGATGCAAATCAGGCGCGGTCGGGTCAAATCCGGCCTTGATTGTTAGCGGCCGATTTTCCTCCAATTTTTTGACCAAATCAGATTCCAGCAAAATTTCTTCAGCGCCGTAACGCAACTGAGCCAAGGTTTCTTGCAACAATTTATTCTCCAATTAGCCTTAAGTTTTGGCCGCGCATTATAAGTGATGGAATTGTAGGGAAGGATAAAAAATGGCCTTTTGTTGGCCTTATGCACCAAAATTCCCTACAATGAAACGCTCGACAAACAATGAAGTGTGATTACTGTGAAGAACAGAATACTCAAGTCGGTGCTTTTAGGCACCTGCACCGTTGTTGCCGCCAGCGCAAGTTACGGATTGATACCGCATAAAGGTTTTGAAGACGCAAAAACCTTGGAGCAAGACAGACTGATCTCGTCCAAGATCAACCAATACACCAAATACGTAGAACCTCCCGAAGCGCAACACCTCAACATCACCGAGGAACTTGAACACACCGTTAAATCCGGCGAGAACCTCTCCAGCATTTTTTCCGCACTCAATTTAAGCCGGGAAGATTTGCATAAAATCATCCACGCCAACCCTACCGGCAAACAATTCGCCGACGTCGAACCAGGTCAAGACGTCGTCGCTACGTTGAACGCTTCAGGCGAACTGGAACAGTTGACTTACAGCAAAAATCCGTTCGAAACATTGATAGCCACGCGGCATGACGACAATTTCGACGTGGAACTACTCAGTAAAAAAGTCGATTACCAAATTGCCAGCGCTAAAGGCTCTATCGATTCCTCACTGTTCGAAGACGGCAAGGAAGCTGGCCTGCCGGAAAAACTAATCCTGAAACTGGCTGACATCTTTGCCTGGGACATCGACTTCGCACTTAATTTAAGAGACGGCGACCAATTTACGGTCGTCTATGAAAAGCTATTTGTAGACGGCAAAGAATTCGACACCGGCGAGATCCTGTCGGTTGAATTCGTCAACCAGGGCAAGACCTATACCGCCGTGCGCTTCGAAGACAACCAAGGCAACACCGGTTATTACACCCCGGACGGCAATGGCCTGCGCAAAGCCTTTCTGCAAACGCCGATGGATTTTGCCAAAATCAGCTCGCACTTTGATTTGCACCGCAAGCATCCCATCCTGAATACCATACGCGCTCACAAAGGCGTCGATTATTCCGCAGCCATCGGCACACCAGTTAAAACCACCGGCGACGGCAAAATCGTCTTCCGCGGCGTGAAAAACGGCTACGGCAATGTAGTGGAAATCGAACACGGCCAAAAATACTCAACTTTGTACGCCCACCTGTCCGGTTTCAAATCCGGTCAAAAACTCGGCAGCGCCATTAAACAAGGCGACGTGATCGGTTATGTCGGCAAAACCGGCTTAGCTACCGGCCCGCATTTGCATTATGAATTCCGTATCGGTGGCATGCATGTCAACCCGGTTACCGCCAAAATACCTCACTCCATGCCTATGGACAAAGCCTTATTGGCCAAATTCAAAGCACAAACCCAGCCATTTTTGGCGCAACTGAAACAAGCCAAAGGCGACGCACTGGTTGCTCAAAACTAATACAGTGTCCGAGCTTTATATAGGCTTAATGTCAGGGACCAGCGTCGATGGTATCGATGCTGGTCTTGTGGATTTTAGCAACGGCAAAATACAACTTGTCGCATTCCATTACCAACCATTCCCCCCCGAACTCCGGCAAAAAATTCACAAGCTTAGTCAAGCGAATCAACCTGTTTTATTAACAGATTACGGCTCGCTGGATAGCCAGATCGGTCGTTTATTCGGCGAAACCGCGCTGACTTTATTAAGTAACGCTCAGATCCCAGCGAGCGCAATCAAAGCTGTCGGTAGCCACGGCCAAACCGTTTATCACGCCCCGGAGACTGCCAATGGCTTTTCTCTGCAAATCGGCGATCCGAATCGCATCGCCGAAATCACCGGCATCACCACGGTCGCCGATTTCCGCCGCCGCGACATTGCCGTCGGTGGCCAAGGCGCGCCGCTGGTTCCAGCCTTTCATCAAGCGGTTTTTAGCGACGCAGCACAAGCCAGAGTCATCGTCAATATTGGCGGCATCGCCAACATAACGGCGTTAAACGATAAACCGGTCATCGGCTTCGATACCGGCCCCGGCAATGGCTTAATGGACTGGTGGTGTCAGCAACATTACAACCTACCTTATGACCGTAACGGCAACTGGGCAGCCAAGGGCAAAGCCCACCTTGCCCTGCTCGCAGCTTTAAGTGACGACGATTACTTCCGGCTAGCGCCACCGAAAAGCACTGGAAAGGAATATTTTTCGCCTGCATGGTTACAGCAAAAGCTCAGCTTATTTCCAGACCTTGAGCCCGAAGATATTCAAGCCACACTCTGTCAATTCAGCGCCGACACTATCGCCGATGCCATTCGCCAATATGCACCAAATACCTTGCAAACCTTGATTTGCGGCGGCGGAGCACATAACGGCCAATTGATGAAGCTGTTACGGAAAAATCTGGATATGTCTGTAACGTCGACAGCGGAACGGGGAATCGACCCGGACCATGTCGAAGCGATTGCTTTTGCCTGGCTGGCACGGCAAACCCTGAACAATCTGCCGGGAAATCTATGCAGCGTCACGGGCGCAGCTACGCCCGTGGTATTAGGTGGGATTTATCCGGGTAAAAACGGCTTAAGCTGAGAAAGACGAGCCGCAACCGCAGGTAGTGGTCGCATTTGGATTGCGAATCACGAATTGCGCGCCGGATAAGTCCTCCTTGTAATCGATTTCGGCACCGCTAAGATACTGAATACTCATCGAATCAATCAGCACTGTCACACCGTCTTTGAGGATTTGCGTATCGTCGTCATTCACCTCTTCGTCAAAGGTAAAACCATACTGAAATCCGGAACAACCGCCGCCGCTAATATAGACTCTGAGCTTAAGATTATCGTTACCCTCTTCCTGAATTAAACCCGCTACTTTTTGCGCGGCGCTGTCGGTAAACACAATAGGATCGGACATATAAAACTCTATAAGCAATTGAAAGATTGAGCGATTATGACTATACCCAGTAATTCAGTCAAGAATTATCCACTATATTTCCCAGGCTAGCGGTTAAAGCCCTAAAGGCGTAACAACCAGGCAACTATTTGCGCTAAATTTAGCTGGAACTTAAACACACTCCGCTGCTTCGCCGAAAGCCCAAACGTGTCGATAGCTGAAGATTCCAGTTAAAACTGTCCGACAAGGAGACCAACCATGCTTATCACCTTCCTCAGACACGCTACCGCAGAAGTTGGCTGCTTATCGCTGCCCGACTCGGACAGAGCCTTAATCGATAAAGGCGAAAAGCAGGTAAAACGCATCGCTGCATTTTGTTTGGCCAACGGCTTAATTCCGGAATCAATTTATTGCAGCCCGCTGTTACGCGCCCAACAGACCGCAAGGATCCTCAACCAAAGCCTGCCTGGCAGCCCAGCCCCGCAAACCGTTAGTTGGTTGGCAATCGAAACAGCTACACCCACTATACTCACCGAACTTAGCAAACTCGCCCAGCGCGGCATAAGCGACGCATGGCTAGTCGGGCACGAACCGGACTTTTCGACTACCATTTCCCGGCTTCTGGGCACGACTCCCGACAACATTGTTATCAAAAAAGCCTCTCTGACTCGATTGGATACCAATTTTTCGGCTCAAGCTTCGGCTAAATTGCTGTGGAGCATCCCATGTGCATTGATGCACCAAGGTCAAACCTAATCAAACTCAAGCCCATCTAAGCAAAAATTTCTTCGTCCAACAGGTAACAGCCTGGATCCTCGGCCCAAAAATCGCCCGTCATTTGCTGCGCGCGAACCCGCGTATTACCGTTGCAGATGCTTTGATAATGGCATTCACCACAGCGTCCCTTCAGCGGCCGCGGCGACGCTTTCAATCCGGCCATCAACGGATCATTGACGTCCATCCAAATTTCGGAGAAAGGTCGTTTACGCACATTGCCCAAGCCGTAATGCCACCAAAACGTATCCGGATGGACATTACCGAGATTGTCAATATTGGCGACGTTGACGCCGGAGGCGTTACCGCCCCATTGCTGTAGTTTGGTTCGGATGTGCTCCGCGCGCTCAGGAAACCGCCGCTTGACCCAATGTAGAAAATACACGGCGTCAGCGTCGTTGTTACCGGTCACTACCTCGCGGTGCAAACCTTGCTGCTCCCAACTTAAAGACTTTTCGAACAAGCTGTCCATGACTTTGCGGGTCAACTGAAACTCGGCGTCGTCCTTGCGGTTTTTGTTACCGCGGCCGCCGTAATTCAAATGCGACAGGTAGAATTTATCTATGTCTTCGTCGTCCATCAATTGCAACAGACCTTCGAAATCGTGGGCGTTGTCTTGAGTTAGCGTAAACCTGACGCCGGCTTTAATCTCGTATTCACGGCATAAACGGATACCGGCCAGCGATGCCTCGAACGAGCCTTGCTTCTGGCGGAACGTGTCATGGGTCTGACCAATACCATCCAGGCTAACGCCGATATATTGGTAGTCAATGGCGGCAATTTGCTTGATGTTAGATGGATTGATCAAAGTGCCGTTACTCGACAAAGCCACATAAAAGCCCATGTCGCGGGCACGTTGCGAAATCGCAAAAATATCCGGATGCAGCAGCGGCTCACCGCCGGACAGAATCAGCACAGGGACTTTAAACGCCTTCAGGTCGTCCATCACCGTGTAAATTTCCGGCGTGCTCAATTCGCCGGGGAAATTGATGTCGGCGGAGGTGGTGTAGCAATGCTTGCAGGTTAAATTGCAACGGCGGATCAAATTCCAAATCACCACCGGCCCGGCGGGTTTGCGCGGCGCCGTCAGCGGGGTTGGATGCAGCAGTTCTCGCATGTATTGGCTCAGTCTGAACATGCTTTATCCTCCGATTCTTAAACCGGTTTTTTTTAGAATTTTAGTGCTGTACAACACCTCGTGGTTGCGTGCTTGCGCACCCAATAGTTCGGCAATGATAGCCACTTGCTCGCCGGCATCCTGTTCGGTCTTACCGTGCACCATGGCAAACAGGTTATAGGGCCACTCAGGCAAATGCCGGGGGCGCTGATAGCAATGACTGACAAACGGTAGCATGGCCACTTTTTGCCCCAGTTCGTCGACGTACCCATCTTCGACATCCCACACTGTCATACCGTTAAAACGATAACCCAGTTTGTAGTGATTGGGCACTGCAGCAATGCGGCGAACCACCCCAGTCTGTTGCATTTCGGCCAGGTGTAACATCACGGTTTGGGCGGACAAGCCCAATTGCTCGGAAACGGCTTGGTAGGGCTCGCTGACCAAGGGCAAACCGGCCTGGGTGGCTTGGATAATTTTCCGGTCTATCTCATCGATGGGCATCAGGCTTCCAATTGCAAACCAACATAGTATTCGCTGATCTTTGGCATGTTGAAGACTGGCAGACCGGTTCGCCGCTCGATTTCCGCGATCACCATCGCCACTTGCTCGGGTTGTTCGGTAGCCAGCACAAACCACATATTCAATAAATGATTGCGGGCATAGTTATGCGCCACTTCCGGGAAGCTATTGACGATTTCGGTTACTTCATCGAAGCGCGCCTCCGGTACTTTCAGGGCCGCCAAGGTCAAGGCGCCGCCCATTTGTTCGGCATGATACATAGGCCCAAAGCGTGACAAGACGCCTTCGGCCAGCATGTTTTGCAATCTTGAGAGTAACTCTGCTTCCACAAGCCCCAATTCCTCAGCAACTCGTTGATAGGGTGCTGCGCAAATCGGGAAGCCTTGTTGCAGGCGGTTGATAATGGCTTTGTCTATGGCGTCCATGTTTAGGCGAAGTGCATACCAAAAGACTGCTTGTTTTTAATCTCCTCAGTCCTGCTCTCTCCGGCAATAGAGGGAACGGCCCCATTGCCATTGGGGTGAGCATACAGAGCGCCACGCTGTTTAAAACAACGCCGGCTAAACAATACTTCGAATGGATATTCGCATAGATTACAGGCATGCCGCAGTTCGGCCCATTGTTCCAACACCACGTCCCGGGTCTTGCCATGAATCATGCAATACAGGCTATACGGCCAGATTTCGCCTTGGCGCGGGCGTTGGTAACACAGATTCACGCAAGCCTGCTGGCTGATCAACGCGCCCACCCGAGCCACCCGGTCGTCTGGCACATCCATCACAATCATCGCATTGGCCCGGTAGCCGAGTTGACGATGCTTGACGACTACGCCCCAACGCTTGATTAATCCCTGGGTCTTCAAGCGGGCCAAACGCTCAATCACGTCTTGCTCGGCTATCGCCAATTGCTCCGCTATTGCCGCATACGGCCTCGCCGCAATCGGTAATCCTGCTTGCACGGCGGCAATCAATTGATAGTCAATAGCGTCAATCATGCAGATTAAGCTCAAATCCCAGGTTGATGAAATAGTCGGCCAACATCGGCAACAGCATCGCCGGATAGCCGGTTTGAGTTTCGATATCCGCGATCACGCCTTTAAGGTGAGCCTCACTGTCCGCAATCAATACAAACCACAGATTGAAGCGATTTTCGCGCTCATAGTTGTGATTGACTTCCGGATAAGCGCTGACCAATTCGGCGACCCTTGGCAAATCAAATTCCGGCACCGCCATCGCCACCAGTGCGCTATTACCGATGCTATTGGGCGCGATAACCGGACCGATGCGGCTGATCATCTGCTGTTCGGATAAAGTTTGAAACGCATTTAACACCTCATCCTCGCTGACGCCAAGCTGTTCGGCAATGTCGCGGTAGGGGGTCGGGCTCAACGGAAAATCCTGTTGATAGTCGTTGAGCAAGCGTTTGTGCAAGGGTGCCAGCATGTTACCAACCTATGCGATTGGCGCGATCAGTGAAGAAAATCCCACTGGGTTTTTGCGCCGGCAGGCGGGCGGTTTCGGCAAAGGTCTCAGTGTCATAAACCATCACCCGGTCCTCGTCGCGCACCGCCAGCCATACCGATTCGCCGCGCGGACTGAATTCCATGTGCAGCACGGCCTTGCCGGGTTGCAGTGTTTTAAGCACATTAAAATCTTTCAAATCGATCACTTGCACGGTTTGATTGTCCGGAAAGGCGAAATTCACCCATACTTGCCGCCCGTCCGGCCGCGAGGTAACAAACACCGGCTGCCCAGCAACCGGAATACGCTTGACCAACTCCCATTCGCGGGTGTCGATCACCAACACCTCATGCAATCCCACTGCCGGCACCAGCAACCAGTCGCCGGCCACGGTCCAACCTTCCAGGTGCGGCATTTTATAGACCGGCATTTGTTCATCATCTTTGCCGTAATCTTCCAGAATATGTTCGACACCTTTTTCCGGCTGCCACAAATCCAGCAAAGCCAAACCTTTTTCACCAAACAATCCAGCGCCGTAGTAATGGCCATCCGGCGTCAATAAGGCGTCGTAAGGCTGTTTGCCGATGTCTTTAAATTTTTTCACAACGGGCTGACGCGGATTTTTAGCATCAATCAGCCAAATTTCGTTGCCTTCGAACAGACTGCAAACGAAGCGTTGACCCGGCGCGTCAACCAAGCCGACCACTTTGGATAATTTATTGTCTTCGCCGTAAATAGCGGGGATTTCGGCCAGTTGTTCCAGCGTCACCGCGTCGAACAGCTTAACGCCGCCGGGTGTGTAATTAGAAACCGCAATCACTTTGCCGTCCTGAGAAATCGCCCCGCCGATGCTGTTCCCGGCCTGGATGATGCGTTTATCGATTTTATCCTGGAGCAAATCAATCTTGGTCAAACCGCCATCGCGTCCAAATACATAGGCATAGCGCTGATCGCGGGAGAACACTATCGAAGCGTGAGACAAATCGCCCAAGCCTTCGATGCGACTCAGCGACACCGGTTTCGTGGTGTTAACAATCTGGATGCTGCCGGTTTCTCGTTCAATCACTACGCCGAGATCGCCGGTGGCTCTGAGCTCCGCATGACCGGGTAGCGCAGACGACAACAGGAAAATCAGGAGACTTCGGGAATAAGAAAGTTTCATAGGGCGCGTGTTATTTAGCGTCGATCATTCAAGAAGTAAATCTGCCCATTAGGCGATTAGGCCTAGCTACTGCGAAAACAGCCTTCAGTGCGTTCTTAGTTGTTGAATCAGCCAAGCAGTTTCATCGACAGTCAAAAAACTCTTCCACGGCGGCATAGCCGTGCCTGCTCGACCGTTTTGAATCGCATCCGCCAACAGAGCGTCGCTTTTGCCAGCCAGCGCTTCCGGCATCAACGATGGCCCCAAGCCGCCTTTCGGCGGCAGGCCGTGACAGGAGCCGCAATCATGCTTGAGCATATTCAACAGCTCCTGCTGCCGCACCGAGGTCAGTTCATTGGCGGAAATTTCAGTGCTAATGGTCATAACGAACACTAGCAATAAATTCCTCATGTCATAAACTCTAAACAAAATACATTTGAATGACACAAAATTACCAAATTAACTTAGATTTAAATTTTGTCCCCATAAATTTGAATAAATTCGTTTAGCCGGTTTTCAGTAATTCTTGCCTTGCATCTCATCAACGAAATTGAATATGCCCCACCAATTGCTTGGTCTTCAAAATCGCACACTTTATCCCGGTAACGAATCCAAGCGCGCTGCGCCTCTACTAGCAATTCATTTTCTTTTGGAAACCTATCTTTCGGATGAGAATCGAGAATTCTCCGGTATTCGACATTAAGTTCCGCATCTAATTCGCTAATTGTCTTGTAAAGGACACAAGCTTGATACAGAGTACTACCTATATCACCTTCACAATCCGTCTCAGCTTCTGCATGAGCAACTACCGTGAGCGCCACCAACAGAGTAATTAATACGACTCTCATCCGGCAACCATCAGGCTAAGGTTTAACGCTGCCGTAATACGCGGCGATGTCGTTGATTTCCGCGTCGGTCAGCGAACCGGCGATCGCATTCATAATGTCGGATTTCCGAGTTTTGTCGCGATATTGTTTGATCGCGGTTTTCAAATACTCGGGATCGCGGCCGCCCAACGGTGGAAACGGCGCATCGGCACTGGGCATTCGGATGCCGTGACATTGCGCACACACCGCGCCCGCTTTAGCTTGACCGACATACAAACTGGTAGCCTGTGCGCTACCGGCGGCAAGCAACCCCGCCAGCAACGACACGATAAAATGAGTCATCTTCATTTTGATTGCTCCATTTCGTCGGGCGACAAGCCGCGGGTCATGTATTTAACCCGGCCGCGCGAGAAGATACCTGCGGGGCTTTCCATCGGTACGCTGGCGACTTTTTGCAAGGTGTTGGAATCGTAAACCACCACTTCGTCGCCGTTGTAACCGGCACTGATATACAGGAATTTGCCATCGGCGCTATATTCCGGGAAGTAGGCGTGGCCGCCGACATCCAGGGTTCTAGCCACTTCCAGGGTTTTCTTGTCGATCAACTGTACAGTGCGGGCGCGTCTATCCTTGCTGATGATGTCAACCGCCACATAAGGGGCGTTGGCATGCGCAGCGGGCGATTCGGTGCCGCCGGAAACCGGTACTTGTTTGACGACTTCCATTTTGTCCAGATCCCAAACGCTGACCACGGTTTTGTCGCAATCGCCGAAGTTGGTGCCAAAGCCCAAAGTACGGCCATCCACTTTCACCGCCGAACCGCCGCCAACATGCGGCACGCACCCGGCTTCCAATTTTTTGATGATTTCGCGTTTTTCCAGATCGATGGCGGCGACGATGCTGTCGTCGTAAGACGCGATCATCAGTTTTTTGCCGCCGTGAGTCAGGAAGGCGTCATGCAAATGTCGGCCTACGTTCTCGATCCGGGTGACAGGGAAGCCTTCTTTGTTTAAATCGATGACCCAAACCTGGCCGGCATTTTCCAATGCAATCGCAAAAATGTCCGCGTATGGAGTACCGATGATCATGCCTGAGTCGGACGAAACGTGTTTACCATCCGGATCGGTGCCTTCCAGTTCGAAGGTTTTCAATGGTTCCAGGGTATCGGCATTCAGAATCACGGCGTTATGCGGTACGAAAGAACCGGCCATAATATATTTACCGTCGCGCGATACCCCCATGCCCGGGCCGTTCCAGCCGGTTTTGATGCTGCGTACCGCTTGCATGGAATACAAATCGACTTTAAAAATCTCGGCGGTATCGGTTTTTACATAAGCCCAGCGCGGATTGGCCGGGTTGAAATCGATGATATGCGCGGCGGTGCCGGTAGGTACTTCGCCGACTTTTTGATGGGTGGAGCTATTAATAAAGATGGCTTTGGAGCCTTCGCCACGACCGTATTTGCCGCGCGCCGCGACACCTATCAAGTTTTCAAATTTATCGTCGATTTGAAAAGTCGGCTTGGCCGGTAATGTACTTTCGTCTTTGACATAGACTTTCAACGACTTTTTCATATCGTCGATGGTCCAGGCCGGGTTGGGCTGTTTTGGCGTTTCTTGCAGATGTTTGATCACGCCGCGAATTTCGTCGTCGCTCAGTTTGCCGTAGAACGGAGGCATCAAGGTGTCGAAGCTGCCGGCCATGACGATGGTGCGCAAGGAGGTGGGACTGCGGCCTTTCAACGTCGCCGAGTTCAGCGCCGGCGCCAGATAACCGCCGTGATCGGAACCGTGGCAGCTGGCACAATTGTCTTGGTAGAGCTTATGAAAGTCGTCGGATTTTGCCACCGCCACTCCGGATGACAACAGCATGGCGATAGAACTCGCCAGTAGGGATTTATTCAGCATTTTTATAGTATTTTTCATTTAAAATTCCTGCCACCCGCAAGTTAAAAAAAAGAGCCAACTTGGTGCATTAAACCATAAAAGATCAGGACGAACAGACACCCGATTTAGCATGGTAAAATAACAGCTTGTTGACTCCAGGCCGATGTTATAAAGTAAAGTTTCGATTCGCTATCAATTTACCCCCTAAACTATCGCCTTGTCAACCTAGTGGGTCACGATGAGAATGCAATTTATGCAACAAACTGATATTTACGAACTTATTGAGTGCATGACTACGTTGATCCGCTCCGAAGAGCGGAAAAAATGTACGGAACTCGGCTTGCAGCCGGTACACTTCCAAGTGCTCAATTACCTCTCGCGCTGCAATAAATATAGCAACACCCCAGCAGCTGTCGCCAATTATCTGGGCATGACTCGCGGCACCGTATCACAATCGCTGATTATTCTGGAAAAGAAGGGCTATATCGGTAAAACGCCGGATGCCAACGACAAGCGCGTGGTGCATTTGCAGTTGCTGGCGGACGGCGCAGCCATACTCAAACAAGCGCGACCGTCTGATTTATTCCACGGCGCCACGGCCATCCTGCAAAGCAGCGATTCACCGCCTTCAGACGCTAATGTGTTTCAGCAAGCCCTTACCGCGCTGCAAAAAGCAAATCAGTCGCAATCGTTCGGCGTTTGCAAAACCTGCCGCAATTTCAGCGAAAAAGACGACGGCTTTTTCTGCCAGCTAACCCAGGAAAAGCTCAGCACAGCCGATAGCGAGCAAATTTGCCAGGAACACAACCCTGTTTAACTGTCCGGCCAGTGCACAGATAGACAATAAACAAGTCTTGGCTCGGTTTACGCTGCATCATTCACCGGTTCGATTTGGGAGTTAATATGTCTATACCTCGCATCGCTTTGACGCCAGGCGAACCGGCCGGCGTCGGCCCGGACTTATGCATACAACTGGCGCAGCAGGAACAGGTTTGTCAACTCGTTGCCATTGCCGATCCGGAACTATTGCAGCAAAGGGCGGAGCAGCTTGGTCTGCCACTGGCCATTCAACTTTTCGACATCGATCAAGCTGTTAACAAACAGCAAGCCGGCACCCTAACCGTGCTACCCATCAGCCTAAGCGAACCAGCCGTTTGCGGACGCCTGAATCCAAACAATAGCCCTTATGTTCTGGAAACCATCCGCCAAGCCACCTTGGGCTGCATGAGCGGTGCATTTGCCGCAATGGTGACCGGCCCGGTCCACAAAGGCGTGATCAACGACGCAAACATTCCCTTCAGCGGCCACACCGAATTTATCGCCGAACTGACCGGCGGCACCCCAGTCATGATGCTGGCGACACCCGACCTGCGCGTCGCTTTGGCGACCACGCATCTGCCGCTGTCAGAAGTAAGCGCCGCCATCACCTCGGATGCATTGGCGACCGTTATCCGGTTGCTGGACCTCGACCTGCGCCAACGCTTCAACATTACCGACCCGAAAATCTTGGTCTGCGGCCTTAACCCGCACGCGGGCGAAAGCGGCCATCTCGGCCGGGAAGAAATCGAGATTATCGAGCCGACGTTGGAGCGCCTGCGTTGCGAAGGCATTCACCTATACGGCCCGCTACCCGCCGACACCCTGTTTACACCCAAATACCTGGAAACCGCCGACGCCGTGTTAGCGATGTATCACGACCAAGGTCTACCGGTATTGAAATACAAAGGCTTCGGACAGGCCGTCAACATTACCCTCGGCCTGCCGATTATCCGCACTTCGGTCGACCACGGCACCGCGCTGGAACTGGCCGGCATCGGCAAAGCCAATCTCGGCAGTTTGCGATTTGCACTGCAGACTGCACTGGATATGATTCCCCACCTATAAAACTAAAAATGACCCACACCGCCCGCAAACGTTTCGGCCAGAATTTTCTGCACGATCACAGTATCATTTACAACATTCTAGCCAGTGCCCATCCGCAGGCTGGCCAACATTGGGTGGAAATCGGTCCCGGCCTGGGCGCACTAACGCTGCCTTTGCTGGAATCGGGCGCTAAACTCGATGTGGTCGAGCTGGACCGGGATTTAGTGAGCCGCCTGCAAAAACAGTTTGCCGACCACAGCAATTTGACCGTGCATAGTGCGGATGCCTTGAATTTCGATTTTGCCGCGCTGGCAAAAGCCGGCGAGAAACTGCGCATCATCGGCAACCTGCCCTACAACATCTCCACACCGCTGATGTTTCATCTGCTGGAATCCACCGATTGCGTGGAAGATATGCTGTTCATGCTGCAAAAAGAAGTGGTGGACCGCATTTGCGCCGAGCCCGGCAGCAAGACATACGGCCGGTTGAGCGTGATGATGCAGTATTACTGTGAAACCGAATTGCTGTTCGACGTGCCACCGGAAAGTTTCGATCCGATTCCGCAAGTGATGTCGGCCATCGTCCGCCTGACCCCACACAGCCAACCGCCGGTCGACATTCCAGACCTAAAAAGCTTTAGCCAATTGGTGACCCAGGCTTTTTCGCAGCGCCGAAAAACCATCCGCAATTCGCTGAAAAACTTCATCTCCGAGCAGCAGATTATCGAGCTTGGCATCGACGCCAATTTACGTGCGGAGTCGATTAGCCTGGCCGAGTTCGCCCTGCTCAGCACTCACAGCCAAGCAAGCACCGCCAGTTAAGCTCGCAACTCCTCGCGCCGCCAGTTCAACAAGATTTGACGGCATTTACAGGACAAGTGCGATAAAATGCAGGATTTTTCCGCCAGGCTCACGAACTGATGCGCTTGAGCCGGCTCTCTTTATATAAGGCAACCAACCTGATTCATACACTGGAGTGATTGATATGCGCATTATCCTGTTAGGCAGCCCCGGCTCGGGCAAAGGCACCCAAGCCCAGTTCATCACGGAGAAGTTCGCGATTCCGCAAATTTCCACCGGCGACATGCTGCGCGCCGCCGTCCGCGAAGGCACCCCGCTGGGTATTGAAGCCAAAAAAATCATGGATGCAGGCGGCCTGGTTTCCGATGACATCATCTTGGGTTTGATTAAAGACCGCATCACTCAGGACGATTGCAAAAATGGCTTTTTGCTCGATGGATTTCCGCGCACGATTGCACAAGCGGAAGGTCTGGCAAAAATGGGCGTAGAACTGGATTACGTCGTGGAAATTGCCGTCGATGACGAAGAGATCATCAAACGCATGAGCGGCAGGCGCGTGCATATGGCCTCGGGCCGTACCTATCACGTGGTGTTCAATCCACCGAAACAGGAGGGCTTGGACGATGTTACAAACGAGCCTTTGATCCAACGCGACGACGATAAAGAAGAAACCGTTCGCAAGCGCTTAAGCGTGTATCACGAGCAAACCAAACCGCTGGTCGGCTTTTATTCCGCCCCCGATCAAAGCGCCAAATTCGCGTCGATTGCTGGTGTCGGTTCGGTGAGCGAAATCACCGACAAAGTGTTAGCGGTGTTGGCATAAAAACTTCGTAGGGTACGCAACACGTACCTTTTAGCTTTCGGTACGCGATACCCCAAAGGGCATCAATGCGTACACCACCTAAAAAGAGAAATCCAAATGGCAGGTAAAACCTTATACGACAAACTCTGGGACGACCACGTCGTCCATACCGAAGACGACGGCTCGTGCCTGATCTATATCGACCGGCAGTTGCTGCACGAAGTGACTTCACCGCAAGCTTTCGACGGCATGCGCATGTCCGGCCGCCAACCGTGGCGGGTCGCCCGCAATCTGGCCGTCGCCGACCATAACGTGCCGACCTCCGGCCGCGCGCAAGGCATCGCCGACCCGGTTTCCCGTCTGCAAGTACAAACCCTGGAAAACAACTGCGCCGAGTTCGGCATCACCGAATTCGATATGGCCGACATCCGCCAAGGCATCGTCCACGTGGTCGGCCCGGAACAAGGCGCCACCCTGCCCGGCATGACCGTGGTCTGCGGCGACTCGCACACGTCAACCCACGGTGCCTCTGCCGCACTGGCCTTCGGTATCGGCACCTCGGAAGTGGAACACGCCCTGGCCACCCAAACGCTGGTGCAGAAAAAAGCTAAAAACATGCTGATTAAAGTCAACGGCAAAACCGGTCCGGGCGTCACCGCCAAAGACATCGTGTTGGCGATCATCGGCCAGATCGGTACTGCCGGCGGCACCGGTTACACCATCGAATTCGGTGGTGACGCGATTCGCGCGCTGAGCATGGAAGGCCGCATGACGGTCTGCAATATGGCTATCGAAGCCGGTGCCCGTGCCGGTTTGATTGGTTGCGACGAGAAAACCATCGAGTTTTACCAAGGCCGGCCTTATTCGCCCAAAGGCGAGGACTGGAATATGGCGGTCCGTTACTGGGAAAAACTGCATTCCGACGCCGACGCCAAATTCGACAAAGTCATCGAATTCGACGCGGCCGCGATCAAACCGCAAGTCAGCTGGGGCACGTCGCCGGAAATGGTATTACCGGTGGATGCATCCATCCCCGATCCTGTTCAGGAAGCCGATCCGGTCAAGAAGCAAAGCATCGAACGCGCCCTGCAATACATGGGCTTAACAGCCGGCCAAAAAATCACCGACATCAAGCTGGATAAGGTGTTTATCGGTTCCTGCACCAACTCGCGCATCGAAGATTTGCGCGCCGCGGCTGCGGCGATCAAAGGCCGCAAAAAAGCTGCGTCGGTCAAACAAGTGTTGGTAGTGCCCGGCTCGGGTTTGATCAAACAACAAGCCGAAGCGGAAGGCCTGGACAAAATCTTCACCGCCGCCGACTTTGAGTGGCGCGAACCGGGTTGCTCGATGTGCCTGGCGATGAACGCCGACCGTCTGGATGCCGGCGAACATTGCGCTTCGACCTCGAATCGTAACTTTGAAGGCCGTCAGGGCTACGGCGGCCGTACTCACTTGGTGAGTCCCGCCATGGCTGCCGCTGCTGCGATTGCCGGCCACTTTGTCAACGTCGCCGAGGAGGCTTAAATCATGCAGGCTTTTACCACTTTAACCGCCCTGGTGGTGCCGATGGACCGCGCCAATATCGACACCGACGCGATCATCCCCAAACAGTTTTTGAAATCGATCCGCCGCGCCGGCTTCGGTCCATATTTGTTCGACGAATGGCGTTATTTGGATCATGGCGAACCGGAAATGGATTGCACCAACCGTCCGTTGAACAAGGATTTTGTTTTGAACCAACCGCAATACAAAGGGGCGCAGATTCTGCTGACCCGGGAAAACTTCGGTTGCGGTTCATCGCGCGAACACGCACCGTGGGCACTGGAAGACTATGGGTTCCGGGTGATCATCGCCCCAAGCTTTGCCGACATTTTCTTCAACAACTGTTTTAAAAACGGCATTCTGCCGATTGTGTTGCCGGCGGAAACCGTGGACCTGTTGTTCAAGGAAGTTGTCGACGGTTACCAATTGACGGTCGATCTGCAAAGCCAAACCATTACCACGCCGAGCGGACAAAACATTGCCTTTACTGTCGATGAAAACCGCCGCTACCGCTTGCTGAACGGCCTGGACGACATCGCACTTACCCTGCAACATGCCGACAAAATCAAGAGTTACGAAGCCGAGCGCGCCAATCGCGCACCGTGGTTGTTCAAAGACGCATAAGCGCCACTGAAAGGTAAAAAAA
>Ga0123396_126240_pt1 | contig 17421 bp, 11 predicted proteins | sample T10HLNO3metaT_FD_89924 | JGI IMG/M metagenome (GOLD analysis project Ga0123396, IMG submission 89924) | Methane-oxidizing artificial microbial communities from Washington, USA to study methane cycling - T10-HLNO3 metaT (Metagenome... ...
CATGGCAAAGGGTAAATTCGAACGCACCAAGCCGCACGTGAACGTGGGCACGATTGGTCACGTTGACCACGGCAAGACGACGCTGACGGCGGCGCTGACGAAGATCGGTGCGGAACGTTTCGGTGGCGAGTTCAAGGCCTACGACCAGATTGACGCGGCGCCGGAAGAGAAGGCGCGCGGCATCACGATTTCGACGGCGCACGTGGAATACGAGTCGGCCAACCGCCATTACGCGCACGTCGATTGCCCGGGCCACGCCGACTACGTGAAGAACATGATCACCGGTGCGGCGCAGATGGACGGCGCGATCCTGGTGTGTTCGGCCGCTGACGGCCCGATGCCGCAGACCCGCGAGCACATCCTGCTGGCCCGCCAGGTCGGCGTGCCGTACATCCTGGTCTACCTGAACAAGGCGGACCTGGTGGACGACGCCGAGCTGCTGGAACTGGTGGAGATGGAAGTCCGCGAGCTGCTGAGCAAGTACGACTTCCCGGGCGACGACACCCCGATCATCACCGGTTCGGCGCGTTCGGCGCTGGAAGGCGACCAGAGCGACATCGGCGTGCCGTCGATCCTGAAGCTGGTCGAGGCGCTGGACACCTGGATCCCGCTGCCCGAGCGCGACATCGACAAGGCGTTCCTGATGCCGGTCGAGGACGTGTTCTCGATCTCCGGCCGCGGCACCGTGGTGACCGGCCGTATCGAGCGCGGCATCATCAAGGTGGGCGAGGAAATCGAGATCGTGGGTATCCGCGACACGCAGAAGACCACGGTCACCGGCGTGGAGATGTTCCGCAAGCTGCTGGACCAGGGCCAGGCAGGCGACAACGCCGGTCTGCTGCTGCGCGGCACCAAGCGTGACGACGTCGAGCGCGGCCAGGTGCTGTGCAAGCCGGGTTCGATCAAGCCGCACACCGAGTTCGAAGCCGAAGTCTACGTGCTGTCCAAGGACGAGGGTGGCCGTCACACGCCGTTCTTCAAGGGTTACCGTCCGCAGTTCTACTTCCGCACCACCGACATCACCGGCGCCGTCGAGCTGCCCGAGGGTGTGGAGATGGTGATGCCGGGCGACAACGTGAAGATGGTGGTGTCGCTGATCAACCCGGTGGCGATGGACGAAGGCCTGCGTTTTGCAATCCGCGAAGGCGGCCGCACCGTTGGCGCCGGCGTGGTGGCCAAGATCATCAAGTGACGCCCTGACCCCTGTGCGCAAGCGCAGGGCTTTGTCAGGTCGTCATCCCCGCGAAGGCGGGGATCAAGCGGCTTGATGGAGCAGCGAATGGCGGGCCGAACCATCGGTCCGCCTTCGCCGTCTGAAGGGTTTGCAACAAATCAAAACGCGTCAGTAGCTCAACTGGCAGAGCAGCGGTCTCCAAAACCGCAGGTTGTAGGTTCGAGTCCTACCTGGCGCGCCATTCGGAAGACCCAGCCAGCGCTTCAATCGCTGCGATGGCTAACAAAAAAAGAGTCGGATGAACAGCAAGGTCGAACATTCCAAAGGCGCCTCACCCCCGGCGGGCGACGTCGTGAAATATGTCGTCGCGATTGCCTTGGTCATCGCCGGCTTGGTGGCCTGGTGGTACTTCGCGGGCCAGTGGGCAACGCCCTTGCGGGCGCTGGCCGTGGTCGCTGGCCTGGTGCTGGGTGCGTTGGTTTTCCTGGGCACCGCCAAGGGTCGCGACACCCGCGAGTTCCTGGTGGAGTCCCGTTTCGAAATGCGCAAGGTGGTATGGCCTACCCGCCAGGAAGCCATGCGCATGACCTGGGTCGTGGCGATCGTGGTGGTGATCCTCAGCCTGTTGTTGGGCGGCTTCGACTGGGTCATCCAGGCATTGCTGAAACTGTTCTTTACCATCGGTCGTTGAGGAGAATGTCGCAGTGAAGCGTTGGTACGTCGTACACGCCTATTCGGGTTTCGAGAAGTCAGTGGCGCAGGCGCTGCGCGACCGCATCGTCCGCAATGACATGCAGGAGCGCTTCGGCGACGTGCTGGTGCCGACCGAGGAAGTGATCGAGATGCGCGCCGGCCAGAAGCGCCGCTCCGAGCGCAAGTTCTTCCCCGGTTACGTGCTGGTGCAGATCGAGACCCACGAGGAAGCCGGCATTCCGCGCATGGACAACGAAAGCTGGCACCTGGTGAAGGAGACTTCCAAGGTCCTGGGTTTCATCGGCGGTACCGCCGATCGTCCCTTGCCGATCCGCGACGAGGAGGCCGATGCGATCCTCCAGCGCGTGCAGGACGGTGTCGAGAAGCCGCGTCCGAAGGTGTTGTTCGAGCCCGGCCAGATGGTGCGAGTCACCGAAGGCCCGTTCAACGACTTCAACGGCGTGGTCGAGGAAGTGAATTACGAGAAGAGCCGCATTCGCGTGGCTGTTCTGATTTTCGGGCGTTCCACCCCGGTCGAACTCGAGTTCGGCCAGGTGGAGAAAGCCTAAAGGCCGGGGGCCATTGCGGTCCCTGATTCAAAGCGAACGGAGGAGTCCCGCAGTCGAAAGACGTGCAGACGCTTGAACTCCAGGAGTAAATCAAGATGGCAAAGAAAGTAGTCGGTTACATCAAACTGCAGGTCAAGGCTGGCCAGGCGAATCCATCGCCGCCCGTCGGTCCTGCGCTGGGCCAGCGTGGCCTCAACATCATGGAATTCTGCAAGGCGTTCAATGCCGCCACGCAGAAGCTGGAGCCGGGCCTGCCCACTCCGGTCATCATCACGGCCTATTCCGACCGTACGTTCACCTTCATCACCAAGAGCACGCCTGCGGCCGTCCTGTTGAAGAAGGCGGCGGGCATCACTTCCGGCTCCAAGCGCCCCAACACCGAAAAGGTGGGCAAGGTCACCCGCAAGCAGATCGAAGAGATCGCCAAGATGAAAGAGGCCGACCTGACTGCAGCCGAGCTGGAAGCGGCGGTGCGTACGATTGCGGGTTCGGCCCGCAGCATGGGCTTGACGGTAGAGGGCTAAGACGATGGCACAGACCAAACGACAGAAAGCGATCCTTGCCGCCGTTACCCAGGGCAAGGCGTATTCCATTGACGAAGCATTGAAGATCGTCAAGGACAACAGCAAGACCAAGTTCGTGGAAGCCGTCGACGTGGCCGTGCGCCTAGGCGTGGACGCCAAGAAGTCCGACCAGCAGGTGCGCGGTTCCACCGTGCTGCCCGCCGGTACCGGCAAGTCGGTCCGCGTGGCGGTGTTCGCACCGGCTGGCGCCAAGGCCGATGAAGCCATCGCCGCCGGCGCCGAAGCCGTGGGCATGGACGACCTGGCCGAGAAAATGCTGGCTGGCGACCTGAACTACGACGTGGTCATCGCCACGCCGGACGCCATGCGCGTGGTCGGCAAGCTGGGCCAGGTGTTGGGCCCGCGCGGCCTGATGCCTAACCCGAAAGTCGGCACCGTTTCGCCGAACCCGGCCGAAGCCGTGAAGAATGCCAAGTCGGGCCAGGTGCGCTACCGCACCGACAAGGCCGGCATCATCCACTGCACCCTGGGCAAGGCCAGCTTCGACGACGCATCGCTGAAGTCGAACCTGACCGCGCTGCTGCTTGATCTGGTCAAGGCCAAGCCGTCCACCGCCAAGGGTACCTACCTGCAGAAGATCTCGCTGAGCTCGACCATGGGCCCGGGCGTGATCGTGGACCTGTCTTCGCTGTCACTGAAATAAAGCGTTAAAGGATGAAGTCGCGCACTTCGTGCGCTGCGAATGGCAAAGAGTCAGTGCAGTTCCACTGACTTTTTGCAGGCGACCAGGTCGCCGACGTTCCGGGCCGCGCGGCGGCCGACTTCACCGCAACAAATTTGAGGGCAATCGCAAAGGTTTCGGCCAGCGCGATGGCTATCAAAGACCGCAGGCGCGGTCAGCGCATATCGATGACGGGCATGGAAGCTTGGTTACGGCAAGGAGTCGCCGTCGATACAGCGGGTCGCTTAATTCGAATCTCCCATGGGACTTCCCATGGATGAATCGGGCCGGCGTAGATGGTGCCGCCTTCTGGAAGTATTTCTGGAAAGGCCACCACCGGGAAGCCATTCGGCATCCCCGGTCCCCACGGAGGGGTACCGCCCAGGACCGCAAGCGGCATGAGCCGTGAGCGGAGTTCATTTGGAGGAGTGTATGGCTCTAAATCTGTCTCAGAAGCAAGAAGTAGTAGCCGAGCTGGCAGGTGTCGCCGCCAAGGCCCACTCCTTGATTGCTGCCGAGTACGCGGGCATCACGGTCGGTCAGCTGACCGCGATGCGCAAGAAGGCTCGTGAGAACGGTGTGTACTTGAAAGTTGTCAAGAACACGTTGGCCTCGCGCGCGGTCGAGGGTACCGAATACGAGTGCGTCAAGGACTCGTTGGTTGGTCCCCTTCTGTACGCGTTCTCGACGGAAGAACCCGGTGCTGCCGGGCGTCTGATCAAGGAATTCGCCAAGGGTAACGACAAGCTGCAGCCCAAGCTCGTAGCACTGGGTGGCCAGTTGTATCCGGCCAGCCATGTCGACGTGTTGGCCTCGTTGCCGACCCGCGAGCAGGCCCTGGCCATGCTGGCACGCGTGCTCGCCGAACCGGCAAGCATGTTCGCCCGTGCGATCAAGGCAGTGGGCGACAAGCTGGGCGGAGGCGACGACGTCGCTGACGCAGCAGCGGAAGCCCCGGCTGAAACCTCGGTTGAAGCGGCACCCGAAACGGCGGCAGAAGCCCCGGTGGAAGCAGCGGCGCAAGCCCCGGCTGAAACCCCGGCCGACCCGGCCTGATTTCGCACCGCTGCACTGAAACCCATCCCAGAAATATTTTCGAAAGGTAATCAACATGTCCCTGTCTAACGAACAGATCGTCGACGCAGTCGCTGAAAAGTCTCTCATGGAAGTGATGGAGCTGGTCAAGGCGATCGAAGAAAAGTTTGGCGTCTCCGCCGCCGCCCCGGTCGCCGCTGCAGCTGCAGCTGGTCCCGCCGCCGTCGTCGAAGAGCAGACCGAGTTCAACATCATCCTGAAGTCCCCGGGCGACAAGAAGGTCGAGGTCATCAAGGCCGTTCGCGCCATCACCGGCCTGGGCCTGAAGGAAGCGAAGGACCTCACCGAAGCCGGTGGCGTCGTCAAGGAAGGCGCTTCGAAGGAAGACGCCGAGAAGATCAAGAAGGACCTCGAAGCCGCCGGTGCGACTGTCGAAGTGAAGTAAGCGCTATCCGTCGCCTTGCACCATCGGCGACAGGCCAGGGCCGGGGGCGAAAGCCCCTGGCCTTCGGTCGTTGTTGAAAATGATCCATTGAAAACCCGAGTTGGTAGTTGGAAGTAGCAAGAGAAGGCGTGCTGGTGCCGGCAATACCAGCGACTTCCAACTGACGATTTTCCCGTTCCGCGCAGGGCTCCTGCCGCGGACAGATGTTCCCCCCGGACCCGCGGACGCGCGGCTCCCAGCTAAAGGCGATAAGTCACATGGCATACTCGTTCACTGAAAAGAAGCGTATCCGCAAGGATTTCGGCAAGCAGCGCTCGATCCTCGAGGTCCCGTTCCTGCTGGCTATCCAGGTCGATTCCTACCGCTCGTTCCTGCAGGAGAACATCGAGCCTTCCAAGCGCGTCGACCACGGTCTGCACGCCGCATTGAAGTCGGTGTTCCCGATTTCCAGCTACAGCGGCAATGCCGCGCTGGAATACGTTGGTTACAAGCTCGGCGACCCGGTGTTCGACGAGCGCGAGTGCCGCAACCGCGGCCTCAGCTACGGCGCGCCGTTGCGCGTGACCGTGCGCCTGGTGATCTACGACCGCGAGTCGTCGACCAAGGCCATCAAGTACGTGAAGGAACAGGAGGTCTATCTGGGCGAAATCCCGTTGATGACCGACAACGGCACCTTCATCGTCAACGGCACCGAGCGCGTGATCGTCTCGCAGCTGCATCGTTCGCCGGGCGTGTTCTTCGACCATGACCGTGGCAAGACCCACAGCTCGGGCAAGCTGCTGTACAGCGCGCGCATCATTCCCTATCGCGGCTCCTGGCTCGACTTCGAGTTCGACCCGAAGGACGCGCTGTTCACCCGTATCGATCGTCGCCGCAAACTGCCGGTGACCATCCTGCTGCGCGCGCTGGGCTACAACAACGAAGAAATGCTCAATGAGTTCTTCGACATCAACACCTTCCACATCCTGCCGGAAGGCGAGGGCGTGCAGCTGGAGCTGGTGGCCGAGCGCCTGCGTGGCGAGACCCTGAATTTCGACCTGGCCGATGGCGACAACACCATCGTCGAAGCCGGCAAGCGCATCACCGCGCGCCACGTCAAGCAGCTGGAACAGTCGGGCATCGCCGCCCTGGCCGTGCCGGACGACTACATCGTGGGCCGCATCCTGTCGCATGACGTGATCGACGCCGCCACCGGCGAGCTGCTGGCCACCGCCAACGACGAGATCACCGAAGAGCAGCTGGGCAAGTTCCGCAAAGCGGGCGTGGATGCCGTGGGCACGTTGTGGGTCAATGACTTGGATCGCGGTCCTTACATCTCCAACACGCTGCGCATCGATCCGTCGAAGACCCAGCTGGAAGCGCTGGTCGAGATCTACCGCATGATGCGTCCCGGCGAGCCGCCGACCAAGGATGCCGCGCAGAACCTGTTCCACAACCTGTTCTTCACCTTCGAGCGCTACGACCTGTCGGGCGTGGGCCGGATGAAGTTCAACCGCCGTGTCGGCCGCAAGTCGGTCACCGGCGAGTCGGTGCTGTTCGACAACAAGTACTTCGGCAACCGCAACGACGACGAATCCAAGCGCCTGGTCGCCGCGCAGGGCGAGACTTCCGACATCCTGGAAGTGATCAAGGTCCTGACCGAGATCCGCAACGGCCGCGGCACCGTCGACGACATCGACCACCTCGGCAACCGCCGCGTACGTTCGGTCGGTGAAATGGCCGAGAACGTGTTCCGCGTGGGCCTGGTCCGCGTCGAGCGCGCGGTCAAGGAACGCCTGTCGATGGCCGAGAGCGAAGGCCTGACTCCGCAGGAACTGATCAACGCCAAGCCAGTGGCCGCCGCGATCAAGGAGTTCTTCGGTTCCAGCCAGCTGTCGCAGTTCATGGACCAGAACAACCCGCTGTCGGAAGTCACCCACAAGCGCCGTGTTTCGGCCCTTGGCCCGGGCGGCCTGACCCGCGAGCGCGCCGGCTTCGAAGTGCGCGACGTGCACCCGACCCATTACGGCCGCGTCTGCACCATCGAGACACCTGAAGGCCCGAACATCGGCCTGATCAACTCGCTGGCCGTTTACGCGCGCACCAACAGCTACGGCTTCCTGGAAACCCCGTACCGCAAGGTCGTGGCCGGGCAGATCACCGACGAGATCGAATACCTGTCGGCGATCGAGGAAAACGAGTTCGTCATCGCGCAGGCCAATGCGCTGCACGATGACAGCAGCCGCCTGACCGAGCAGTTCGTACCGTGCCGCCACCAGGGCGAGTCGCTGCTGAAGCCGCCGGGCGAGGTCGACTTCATGGACGTGTCGCCAATGCAGACCGTGTCCATCGCGGCCGCGCTGGTCCCGTTCCTGGAGCACGATGACGCCAACCGCGCGCTGATGGGCGCCAACATGCAGCGCCAGGCCGTACCGACGCTGCGTGCGCAGAAGCCGCTGGTCGGCACCGGCATCGAACGCGCCGTGGCCCGCGACTCCGGCGTGACCGTGAACGCGCGCCGTGGTGGCGTGATCGAGCAGATCGACGCCGCGCGCATCGTGGTCAAGGTCAACGAGAGCGAGATCGGCGACAGCACCGACGCCGGCGTCGACATCTACAACCTGATCAAGTACACCCGTTCCAACCAGAACACCTGCATCAACCAGACCCCTCTGGTGAACGTGGGCGACGTCATCGAGCGCGGCGACGTGCTGGCCGACGGTCCGTCCACCGACATCGGCGAGCTGGCCCTGGGCCAGAACATGCTGATCGCGTTCATGCCCTGGAACGGTTACAACTTCGAGGACTCCATCCTGCTCTCCGAGCGCGTGGTGGAAGAGGATCGGTACACCACGATCCACATCGAAGAGCTGACCTGCGTTGCCCGCGACACCAAGCTGGGGCCGGAGGAAATTTCCGCCGACATCCCCAACGTGTCCGAGCAGGCCTTGAATCGCCTGGACGAATCCGGCGTGGTGTACATCGGTGCCGAAGTGCGCGCCGGCGACATCATGGTCGGCAAGGTGACGCCGAAGGGCGAAAGCCAGCTGACCCCGGAAGAGAAGCTGCTGCGCGCGATCTTCGGCGAGAAGGCTTCCGACGTTAAGGACAGCTCGCTGCGCGTGCCGCCGGGCATGGACGGCACCGTCATCGACGTGCAGGTCTTCACCCGCGATGGCATCGAGAAGGACAAGCGTGCGCGCCAGATCGAGGAAAACGAGATCAAGCGCGTCAAGAAGGACTTCGACGACCAGTTCCGCATCCTCGAGAACGCGATCTTCGCGCGCCTGCGTCCGCTGCTGGTGGGCAAGGTCGCCAACGGCGGCGCTGACCTGAAGAAGGGCGACACCATCACCGACGCGTACCTGGATGGCCTCAAGAAAGCCGACTGGTTTGCCCTGCGCATGAAGGATGACGACGCCTCCGACGCCATCGAACGCGCGCAGAAGCAGATCCAGGCGCACGAGAAGGAATTCGAGCGTCGCTTCGCCGACAAGCGCGGCAAGATCACCGCTGGCGACGACCTCGCCCCGGGTGTGCTGAAGATGGTCAAGGTGTACCTGGCCGTGAAGCGCCGCATCCAGCCGGGCGACAAGATGGCCGGCCGCCACGGCAACAAGGGTGTGGTCTCCACGATCGTTCCGGTCGAGGACATGCCGTACGCCGCCGATGGCAGCACCGTCGACATCGTGCTGAACCCGCTGGGCGTGCCTTCGCGCATGAACATCGGCCAGATCCTGGAAGTGCATCTGGGCTGGGCCGCCAAGGGCCTGGGCATCAAGATCCAGAAGATGCTCGATGCACAGGCCAAGGTCGCCGACCTGCGCAAGTTCCTCGACCAGATCTACAACCACGACCTGAAACTGGGCGAACAGCGCGTCAACCTGGGTGAATTCAGCGATGACGAACTGATCCGCCTGGCCGGCAACCTGACCGACGGCGTGCCGATGGCCACGCCGGTGTTCGACGGCGCGGCCGAGTCCGAGATCAAGCACATGCTGACCCTCGCCGACCTGCCGACCAGCGGCCAGACCCAGCTGTATGACGGCCGCACCGGTGAGGCGTTCGATCGCCACACCACCATCGGCTACATGCACATGCTGAAGTTGAACCACCTGGTGGACGACAAGATGCACGCGCGTTCGACCGGTCCGTACTCGCTCGTCACCCAGCAGCCGCTGGGCGGCAAGGCGCAGTTCGGCGGCCAGCGCTTCGGCGAAATGGAAGTCTGGGCGCTGGAGGCTTACGGCGCCGCGCATACCCTGCAGGAAATGCTGACGGTCAAGTCGGATGACGTGCAGGGCCGCAACCAGATGTACAAGAACATCGTCGACGGCGAACACGAGATGGTCGCGGGCATGCCGGAATCCTTCAACGTGCTCGTGAAGGAAATCCGCTCGCTGGCCATCAACATGGAACTGGAAGAGTGATGTGAACCGAAGCCGGTCGCGCGCAAGCGTCGGCCGGCTTCGTGACCGTTGCCCGCCATTCCCTCGACACCAGATTTTCCTCCTACCCGGAGAAACAAAATGAAAGACCTACTGAATCTCTTCAACCAGCAGCGCCAGTCGCTGGACTTCGACGCCATCAAGATCGCGCTGGCTTCGCCCGACCTGATCCGTTCGTGGTCCTTCGGCGAAGTGAAGAAGCCGGAAACCATCAACTACCGTACCTTCAAGCCCGAGCGTGACGGCCTGTTCTGCGCCGCCATCTTCGGACCGATCAAGGACTACGAGTGCCTGTGCGGCAAGTACAAGCGCATGAAGCACCGTGGCGTTGTCTGCGAAAAGTGCGGCACCGAAGTCACCCTGGCCAAGGTGCGCCGCGAGCGCATGGGCCACATCGACCTGGCTTCGCCGGTCGCGCACATCTGGTTCCTCAAGTCGCTGCCGTCGCGCATCGGCCTGATGCTGGACATGACCCTGCGCGACATCGAGCGCGTGCTGTACTTCGAAGCCTACGTGGTCACCGAGCCGGGCCTGACCCCGCTCGAGCGCCGCCAGCTGCTGACCGAAGAGCAGTTCATGACCGCGCGCCAGGAACACGGCGACGACTTCGATGCGGCCATGGGCGCCGAGGCGGTATACGACCTGCTGCGCACCATCGACCTGCAGTCGGAAATGGTGACCCTGCGCGAGGAAATCGCCAGCACCGGTTCGGAAACCAAGCTCAAGCGCCTGACCAAGCGGATCAAGCTGGTTGAAGCCTTTCTTGAGTCCGGCAACCGCCCGGAGTGGATGGTCATGACCGTGCTGCCCGTGCTGCCGCCGGACCTGCGTCCGCTGGTGCCGCTGGATGGCGGCCGCTTCGCGACCTCCGACCTCAACGACCTGTACCGCCGCGTCATCAACCGCAACAACCGCCTGCGCCGCCTGCTGGAGCTCAACGCCCCGGACATCATCGTGCGCAACGAAAAGCGCATGCTGCAGGAATCGGTCGACGCCCTGATGGACAACGGCCGTCGCGGCCGCGCCATCACCGGCACCAACAAGCGTCCGCTGAAGTCGCTGGCCGACATGATCAAGGGCAAGCAGGGCCGCTTCCGCCAGAACCTTCTGGGCAAGCGCGTCGACTACTCCGGTCGTTCCGTCATCGTGGTCGGTCCGTACCTGAAGCTGCACCAGTGCGGCCTGCCGAAGAAGATGGCGCTGGAGCTGTTCAAGCCGTTCGTGTTCGCCAAGCTGCAGCGTCGTGGCCTGGCCACCACCATCAAGGCCGCCAAGAAGCTGGTCGAGCGCGAAGAGGCGGAAGTCTGGGACATCCTGGAAGACGTCATCCGCGAACATCCGGTGCTGTTGAACCGCGCGCCGACCCTGCACCGTCTGGGCATCCAGGCGTTCGAGCCGGTGTTGATCGAAGGCAAGGCCATCCAGCTGCATCCGCTGGTGTGTACCGCATTCAACGCCGACTTCGACGGTGACCAGATGGCCGTGCACGTCCCGCTGAGCCTCGAGGCCCAGCTGGAAGCGCGCGCGCTGATGATGTCCACCAACAACATCCTGTCGCCCGCCAACGGCGAGCCGATCATCGTGCCGTCGCAGGACGTGGTGCTGGGTCTGTACTACATGACCCGCGCGCTGGAAAACAAGAAGGGCGAGGGCATGGCCTTCGCCAACATCGCCGAGGTCAAGCGCGCCTATGACAACCGCGTTGTGGAACTGCACGCCAAGGTCAAGGTCCGCATCACCGAAGTGGTGACCGACGAGGAAGGCAACAAGAGCAAGCAGGCCAGCATCGTGGAAACCACGATCGGCCGCGCCCTGCTGGCCGAGATCCTGCCCGAGGGCCTGCCGTTCGTGCTGGCCAACACCGAGTTGAACAAGAAGGCCATCAGCCGCCTGATCAACTCCAGCTACCGCATGCTGGGCCTGAAGGACACGGTCGTGTTCGCCGACAAGCTGATGTACACCGGTTTCGCGTACGCAACGCGCGCCGGCGTCTCCATCGGTATCGACGACATGCTGATCCCGATCGAGAAGAAGGGCATCCTTGGCGAGGCCGAGGCCGAAGTCCTGGAGATCCAGGAGCAGTACCAGAGCGGCCTGGTCACCGCCGGCGAGCGCTACAACAAGGTGGTCGACATCTGGTCGCGTACCAATGAGCGCATCGCCAAGGCGATGATGGATACCATTGGTACCGACAAGGTGCAGAACGCCAAGGGCGAGACCATCAACGAAAAGTCGATGAACTCGCTTTACATCATGGCCGACTCCGGCGCGCGTGGTTCGCAGGCGCAGATCCGCCAGCTGGCCGGCATGCGCGGCCTGATGGCCCGTCCCGATGGCTCGATCATCGAGACGCCCATCAAGGCCAACTTCCGCGAAGGCCTGAACGTCCAGGAATACTTCAACTCCACCCATGGTGCGCGTAAGGGCCTGGCCGATACCGCGCTGAAGACCGCGAACTCGGGTTACCTGACCCGTCGCCTGGTCGACGTGGCCCAGGACGTGGTGATCACCGAAGTCGACTGCGGCACCAACGAAGGCCTGATGATGACCCCGATCGTGGAAGGCGGCGACGTGGTCGAGCCGCTGCGCGAGCGCGTGCTGGGCCGCATCGTGGCCGAGGACGTGTTCCTGCCGGGCAACGACGAGGATCCCATCGTCACCCGCAACACGCTGCTCGACGAAGCCTGGGTACAGAAGCTCGAAGACGCCGGCGTCCAGGCCCTGAAGGTGCGTTCCACCATCACCTGCACCTCCGACTTCGGCGTGTGCTCGCACTGCTACGGCCGCGACCTGGCCCGTGGCCATATCGTCAACATCGGCGAAGCGGTCGGCGTCATCGCCGCCCAGTCGATCGGCGAGCCCGGCACCCAGCTGACCATGCGTACCTTCCACATCGGTGGTGCGGCTTCGCGTGCGGCTGCCGTGGACAACATCACGGTCAAGACCACCGGTTCCATCAAGTTCAACAACCTGAAGTTCGTCGAGCACACCAACGGCCACCTGGTCGCGGTGTCCCGTTCGGGCGAACTGTCGGTGCTGGACGGCCACGGCCGCGAGCGCGAGCGTTACAAGCTGCCGTACGGCGCCACCATTGCGGTCAAGGACGGCGCGGCCATCAAGGCTGGCCAGTCGGTCGCCAACTGGGACCCCCATAACCACCCGATCGTGTCGGAAGTGACCGGTTTCGTGCGCTTCATCGACTTCGTCGACGGCATCACCGTCATCGAGAAGACCGATGACCTGACCGGCCTGACCGCGCGCGAGATCACCGATCCCAAGCGCCGTGGCTCGATGGGCAAGGACCTGCGTCCGGTCGTGCGTATCGTCGACAAGGCCGGCAAGGACCTGAACATCCCGGGCACCGACCTGCCGGCCCAGTACCTGCTGCCGCCGCGTTCCATCGTCAACCTGCAGGACGGCGCCGCCGTCGGCGTGGGCGACGTGGTCACCAAGGTGCCGCAGGAAGCGTCCAAGACCCGTGATATCACGGGTGGTCTGCCGCGCGTGGCCGATCTGTTCGAAGCACGCAAGCCCAAGGATCCCGCGATCCTGGCCGAGCGCTCGGGCATTATCAGCTTCGGCAAGGACACCAAGGGCAAGCAGCGCCTGATCATCAAGGACACCGATGGCAGCGAACACGAGGAGCTGATTCCCAAGTTCCGCCAGATCATCGTGTTCGAGGGCGAGCACGTGGCCAAGGGCGAAACCGTGGTGGACGGCGAGCCGTCGCCGCAGGACATCCTGCGCCTGCTGGGCGTCGAGCCGCTGGCCGCCTACCTGGTCAAGGAAATCCAGGACGTGTACCGCCTGCAGGGCGTCAAGATCAACGACAAGCACATCGAGGTGATTACCCGCCAGATGCTGCGCAAGGTTGAGATCACCGACGCCGGCAACACCAAGTACCTGCACGGTGAACAGGCCGAGAAGCAGCGGGTGCTGGAGGAAAACGTCAAGATCCTGGCCAAGAACGAGCTGCCGGCCAAGTACGACCCGGTCCTGCTGGGCATTACCAAGGCCTCGCTGGCCACCGAGTCGTTCATCTCGGCGGCTTCCTTCCAGGAAACCACCCGCGTGCTGACCGAGGCTGCCGTCCGCGGCACCCGCGACAACCTGCGCGGCCTGAAGGAGAACGTGATCGTCGGCCGTCTGATCCCGGCCGGTACCGGCCTGACCTACCACGCCGGGCGCCGCAAGAATGCCTCCGGCCTGACCGATTCCGAGATGGAAGCCCTGGTTTCCACCACTCCGGCGGAAGTCGCTGTCCCGGCCGTTGCGGAGCCGGTTGCAGATGTGGTCTCCGGCGAAGCCGAAGAGTAAGCAGCAGGCCCTTCCGGCCTCGCCGGCGGGGAAGTCCAGAGAAATGGGGCGCAGGATGCGCCCCGTGTTCCGGCCCGGGATGGGCCAGGCAGGCCGGAGCCGTCAGTTGACGGGCTTTTGCCCTGCCAGCTATACTTTCCTGTCTCGGCGGGCCGTCATGCGGCCTGCCGTCATTTTCACGCACAAGGCTCCGGCCTTACATCCGAAGAATCCATAAAGATGGCAACGATCAACCAGCTCGTCCGCAAGCCGCGGCAGGCCCCGACCTACAAGAGCCAGTCGCCCGCGCTGGACAAGTGCCCGCAGCGTCGCGGCGTTTGCACGCGCGTGTACACCACCACCCCGAAGAAGCCGAACTCGGCGCTTCGCAAGGTTGCCAAGGTCCGCCTGACCAACCAGGAAGAAATCATCAGCTACATCGGTGGTGAAGGCCATAACCTGCAGGAGCACTCCGTGGTCCTGGTTCGTGGCGGTCGCGTCAAGGACTTGCCGGGCGTGCGCTACCACACCGTCCGCGGTTCGCTCGATGCCTCCGGTGTCGCCAAGCGTCGCCAAGGCCGCTCCAAGTACGGCGCCAAGCGCCCGAAGTCCTAACAGGTAAGCAATCATGTCCCGTAAAGGCTCAACCCCACAGCGTACCGTCCTGCCCGATCCGAAGCACGGCAGCAACACCATCGCCCGTTTCATCAACATGGTCATGTACAGCGGCAAGAAGTCTGTCGCCGAGAAGATCGTGTACGGCGCAATGGAAGTCATCAGCGAGAAGAACCCCAACGCCCTTGAGCTGGTCGAGAAGGCGCTGGACAACATCTCGCCGACCGTCGAGGTCAAGTCGCGTCGCGTCGGCGGTGCCACCTACCAGGTGCCGGTCGAAGTGCGTTCGTCGCGCCGTCTGGCCCTGGCAATGCGCTGGCTGATCGATTCGGCCCGCAAGCGCGGCGAGAACTCGATGCCGCGCAAGCTGGCAGCCGAACTGATCGATGCCTCGGAAAACCGTGGCGGCGCCATCAAGAAGCGTGAAGAAACCCATCGCATGGCGGAAGCGAACAAGGCGTTCGCCCACTACCGCTGGTGATTGCCCGGTCCGCGGGCGCTGCGTGGTTCAGCTGGCGCCTTGAATAGCGGACCTTTAGACGCCAACTAGGCGTCCATGCGGCGACTTCCGCCGCATGCCGAATCCGAAGGCCGCCCACGGGCGGCGTTTGGCCATCCGCAAACACAAAAAAAAGAGAGACTGTCGTGGCTCGCACCACCCCCATCGAGCGTTACCGTAATTTCGGCATCATGGCCCACATCGACGCGGGCAAGACCACCACGTCGGAGCGCATCCTGTTCTACACCGGCGTCAGCCACAAGATCGGTGAAGTGCACGATGGTGCCGCGACCATGGACTGGATGGAGCAGGAGCAGGAGCGTGGCATCACCATCACGTCTGCTGCGACCACGGCGTTCTGGAAAGGCATGGACAAGTCCATGCAGGAACACCGCTTCAACATCATCGACACGCCCGGACACGTTGACTTCACCATCGAAGTCGAACGCTCCTTGCGCGTGCTCGATGGCGCCGTGTTTGTGCTTTGCGCGGTAGGCGGCGTACAGCCCCAGTCCGAGACAGTATGGCGCCAGGCGAACAAGTATTCCGTGCCGCGCATGGCGTTCGTCAACAAGATGGACCGCACCGGCGCCAATTTCGACAAGGTCGTCGAGCAGCTCAAGGCCCGCCTGGGTGCTTACGCCGTGCCGATGCAGGTGCCGATTGGTGCCGAGGAAGGCTTCGAGGGCGTGGTAGACCTGATCAAGATGAAGGCGATCCATTGGGATACCGCCTCGCAGGGCACCACGTTCGAATACCGCGAGATCCCGGCCGAGTTGCAGGACAAGGCCGTTGCCGCTCGCGCGTTCATGGTGGAAGCTGCGGCCGAAGCTACTGAAGAGCTGATGGACAAGTACCTCAATGAGGGCGAGTTGTCCGAGGCCGAGATCATCGACGGCCTGCGCCAGCGCACCCTGAAAGTAGAGATCGTGCCCGTGTTCTGCGGCAGCGCGTTCAAGAACAAGGGCGTGCAGGCCATGCTGGACGGCGTAGTACATCTGCTGCCGTCGCCTTCCGATCGTCCGCCGGTTGCGGGCATCGACGAAGACGACAAGGAAGATTCGCGTCCGGCCACCGACACCGCGCCGTTTTCGGCACTCGCGTTCAAGATCATGACCGACCCGTTCGTGGGCTCGCTGACCTTCTTCCGCGTCTATTCCGGCATCCTCAATTCGGGCGACGCCGTCTACAACCCGGTCAAATCGAAGAAAGAACGCGTGGGCCGCATCCTGCAGATGCACTCCAACGAGCGTAGCGAGATCAAGGAAGTGCGCGCGGGAGACATCGCCGCCGCGGTCGGTCTGAAGGACGTCACCACCGGCGACACGCTGTGCTCGCAGGACCACATCATCACCCTGGAACGCATGATCTTCCCGGAGCCCGTCATCTCGATGGCGGTGGAACCCAAGACCAAGTCTGACCAGGAAAAGATGGGCGTTGCACTGGGCCGCCTGGCCCAGGAAGACCCCTCGTTCCGCGTGCGTACCGACGAAGAATCCGGCCAGACCATCATCGCCGGCATGGGCGAGCTGCACCTGGACATCCTGGTGGACCGCATGAAGCGCGAGTTCAACGTGGAAGCCAACGTCGGCAAGCCGCAGGTCGCCTATCGCGAGACCATCCGCAAGGCGGTCAAGCAGGAAGGCAAGTTCGTGCGCCAGTCCGGTGGTCGTGGCCAGTACGGCCACATCGTCATCGAGATGGAGCCGCAGGAACGCGGCGTAGGTTTCTCGTTCGAGAACGCCATCGTGGGCGGCGTGGTGCCGAAGGAATACGTCACCGCTTCGGGCAAGGGCATCGAAGAAGCCATGAAGAGCGGTCCACTGGCCGGTTTCCCGGTGGTGGACGTCGCGGTCAGGGCCGTCGACGGCTCGTTCCACGACGTGGACTCCAATGAAATGGCGTTCAAGGTCGCCGGTTCCATGGCATTCAAGGAGGCCTTCGCGAAAGCCAGCCCCGTGTTGCTTGAGCCGGTAATGAAGGTCGAGATCGTGACGCCCGAGGATTACCTGGGTGACGTGATGGGCGACGTCAGTCGTCGTCGCGGCATCCTGCAAGGCCAGGAAGACAGCCCGTCGGGCAAGACCATCAACGCCATGCTTCCGCTGGGCGAGATGTTCGGTTACGCAACGACGCTGCGCTCCATGTCGCAGGGCCGCGCCACGTTCACGATGGAATTCGACCACTACGCCGAAGCGCCGGCCAATATCGCCGAAGCGGTCGTCAAGAAGAACTGAGGGTCGCCGGCCAGTGGCCGGCTTTCCCATTCAACCGATCACAAGAATCAGAAGGTAGAAAGTCATGGCAAAGGGTAAATTCGAACGCACCAAGCCGCACGTGAACGTGGGCACGATTGGTCACGTTGACCACGGCAAGACGACGCTGACGGCGGCGCTGACGAAGATCGGTGCGGAACGTTTCGG
>Ga0123396_105496_pt1 | contig 17274 bp, 18 predicted proteins | sample T10HLNO3metaT_FD_89924 | JGI IMG/M metagenome (GOLD analysis project Ga0123396, IMG submission 89924) | Methane-oxidizing artificial microbial communities from Washington, USA to study methane cycling - T10-HLNO3 metaT (Metagenome... ...
ACAACTGAAAGTCTGCACGGACCTCGGTACCTATTGCGAAAGCAAGGTAGCTGGCGTGTGTTGGGTGCGCAAGGAGAGCTATTGCTGCTATAACTCGCCGTTAGCGCGCATCCTCAACGAACAGATCAAACCGCAACTGGGCATGGATTTCGGTACGCCGGAAAGTCCGAGTTGCACCGGCATCAAAGTATCGGATCTGGACCGAGTGGACTGGACCCAAGTCAATCTCGACGAATGGTTGGCCATTCTGGCACAGACAGGGCATTTGCCGTCCGCCGCCAATGCCGCGTCCATGCTGAATCTCGATCAACTCACCGGGTCGGGTAGCCGACTCAATCCGCAGAAATACGGCGCAGCATCCAGCGGCAGGCAGGATACCTTAACTCGTACCCAAGGCCGGATGACCGATTTGGATGTCCCCTCGGTCAAACGGCAGTCTGAACTGGAAGGCTGGGGTATGGGGCCGCAATAATGAGGTCTATCCCTTACTGAACCGCGTCTTTCAAGCCCTTGCCGGCTTTGAACGAAGGCAATTTGGCGGCGGCAATCGTAATGGCTTCGCCGGTTTGCGGGTTGCGGCCAGTGCGCTCGGCGCGTTCTTTTACTTCAAAGGTACCAAAGCCTACCAAAGCCACGGAATCGCCGGATTTCAACGCGGCTTGAATGGATTGAGTAATGCCATCCAATGCGCGACCGGCGCCGGATTTAGTCAGATTGGCGTGGCTGGCGATGGCGTCGATGAGGTCAGATTTGTTCATGTATGTTATTTCCTTTTTATGGAGACGGTTTATTTGAAGTTTTGTCAGCGAGCGCGATCCTAGACTCGGCAATTTTGCCCCTCGCTCTGAAATCGATTCAGTGAATAACGAGGATTAGCCATATTTTATGGCAAAAGACAGACTTAGTAGTCCGAGCTCCCTTTCGATGCCAACATCATACGCAGATTTTCACGTATAGTTGCCGTCAATAGTACAGTCGAAATTCCATAAAGCCGGCTTAATCTCTCAACTACACCTGTTACATCGGACGGTTTTGATATGCGATCACCAATTTTGGTAAATGGACCGTCAGTTTCCGTCAATAATCTATCGAGAGGGATGAGGGTAACGGTTGATGTATGTTTCTCATTTTCAAGCATTGCAGAATTGACCGAAAAATAACACCCCAACTCGATAGCGCGTCTGACTTCCGCCTTACTACCGGTGAACCAGTGCAATACGACTTTTCCTCTAGGGGGAGGCAAATACCTTTCAATATAATCCAGTACAGCCTTTGCGGAACGGGCACTGTGGACCGAAATAATTTTATCCCCTACCGCTGCACAACGTTGCAAAATATGCCGAAATACTTCCTTCTGTAATTCGAAAGACTTATAAAAACGCGGTCCCGCGTCTAGACCAACTTCTCCGACATAGCGAGTTTCGGGCAAATAGCGTTCCCACAATTCAATTTCACTCGCTCGCTCGGCTACTAACTGTGGATGCAAACCTAGAGCTGCTCGCACATGCCTCGTACACTGGGCAATCTCGTGGTTACGTGGCCATGCCTGTGGGGTTGTCGTGACCGTAAGTGTGTATACGCCAGCCTCTTCGGCCTCCCGCACGGCAGCTTGATGGTCCGGGTACAAATCAAGGTGACAATGGAAGTCCACGAGACCCGCTGTAGCGTTCATGAGCATTTTCCCCTCAGCTTGGTTTCGTCTTGACACCATCAATCAGACTCGCCACTTCGTCCAAGCCACGTCGGTAAACATCGGCAAAATGATCCAAGCGCGCAATCTCGTCGGTAAGCGAACCAGGTTTGTGGATAAGGAGATGTGCAAGCTGCGGATTTGCCCTGAGCCGCTCAATCGCATACTGAAAGGAACGGACTTGCTTACCAGTCGATTCCCGAGTATCCAGAGGCCGGGCGTGTAGGTCGGACACGGTATATGTCGTCCCATCACTCCCCTTACCCCAAGCAGTGTCCAATGCAGCGCGACGAATCAAACATGGAAGACAGTAGCCGCAATGCTCAATGCCTAGCCCGTGCCATCGCCCCTTAGTAGGTGATGAGCAAGATAACGAATCTGATGCCAGCTGCTTTAAAAGTTCAGGATTTCGACAATAGGCAGCCATCTCACCTTTTGTCTTATCCCAATAAGGGTTATCAATGCTGCCGTCAATTCCAAGCTCTCCTAAAAGCTCATTCCATCGCGCCATGTAGAAAGGATGCGTGGTGCGCGTGCTATTGGAGCCGAGTCGCAAGGGATCCAAGGGCACATTCAGTGCTATAAACCCGTTTTCCGGCACACGAAGAGTGAATCTCTTCCCAAGACCAGAGCCAGCAAACACGCCTAGGGCGAAGAACAGAAATGATCGACCACGGGTCGTGTTTTCTGACCCAACACCTTGCACAAGGCCATCCTCAAAAACCATCCCGACTCGCAATCTCTCGAACAGCGACTTGTCATAGTACTTCTTCAACCCAGAAAACAGCTTGCTTTGGGCATCGCTGGTCGCGCCTTCACCGAAATGACTAACCAGTAAAGGAGTCTCGCCAGTTTCCAGCAAGTCGATGGCGCCTATCAGGCTGTCCAAACCGCCAGAAAACAAGCTCACTGAATCGAAAGGTGGAGCCATCAAACTTAAAGAGGACTGCTGTGCGATCACCGCAAAACGGGACGGACGCGCCCTGAATCCGATAATCCACCTATCGCCCGTCAGAAAATCCAGCGCTTTCTTCAGCGTTGCTACTACTCCGCCCCATCGTTCCGGTTCACTGACCGGCACCACGAGGCGAATCTCTCGCGTCCAAGAGTCTTGCGACTGTTCGGTACGAGAGATTCGTGTATCTGCCGCATGCACATGAGCAGCAATCAAGAGCAGATCAATACCAATTTCCGATGGGAATACACCAAGCTTATTTAGATTGGTCAGTGCATCACCAATGCCGTGATCCAAGGATCGATTACCAGCAACGAGCTGAAGATAGGTCGTTTGCTCGTCGGCTTCTGAAGGAACTTCGAGGAGATCATCAGGGCCAAAACGGCCCACCAAAAGTTGCCTCTTCATTGGTTAGCCTCTGCTTCTCCCATTGCCTGCAGGATGCTAAATGCGGACTCATAAATCGAATCCACGAACGATTGGATCTTCTCTATGGTCAGATTTGGTGAATCCACGTAGGCTCGTGTTAGCGCGTCGCTTACCCCGCCACGGATGAAATCGCGTAATTGTTTTTCGACGCGAAGGGCGACCTTAGCATCTGCCGGCATTGTTACCACCTTGGTGCCGATGTCATTACATATCCGGGCTTCGATCGCATGCGTCGCATAAAGCTCGAAGACAGTCTGCATTTGATCCGGAGTGAACGTGGAAAGATCGGTTAGCCCTTCACTTGCCAACTCTACAATGGTTTCGATGTAAGCTTCGCGAGCAATGCCTTCATCGACCGTACCAGCTCCAGGGCAGATATAGTCAGCTAAGCCAACAAAAATTTCGGTGATCGGACGTCCCGCGAGAGACTCCAGATCAAGTGCACGCAATGCCTCACGAACACCCCGTGCCTGTACATCAGACAGGAAGCCTAGGAGCCGAGCACCAGCCGTTCGTGATGCGCCCATGCGCTGGGCGGCCAGGCGAGCACCACCGGTCGACGCAGAAACATATTTCGACACTGCCCGGCCTAGGCTGGCTCTATCACTACCACCAGAACCAGCGAATCGAGTAAAGTTATTACGGGCACCAGAAAAACGTTGTGGGTCAGCAGCTTCACCAATGGGTGGACGTTTTGGAGGTATTGGTGACCCCGCACTATCGGCAGGTGGCGGGCTATCCGTTCCAGCCGGAGGGGTTACGGGAGCCTCCCTACCATCTGCATCCCCGAGCCATGTTGGAACTAACGGCGTACCGCCGCCAGGACCGCCATACGACGTCGACGTTCCCATCAGCGCCCTCCCTTTATTTCCTTGAGCGCCGCGTCGGCAGCGGCCTTAAGTCCAGGGTTGTTGGTGACCTTGCTCCAATCTCCCAGTAGTTTTGACAGACGCAATTTGCACTCATCGTCTTTGATGACGCTTTGCCATCCACTAACGGCCCAAGGTCCGCATTTGCTACTCGGCAATGCCTCAAGGAAGTCCATTAAACGACCTTGCAAACCGAGTTGAGCTTTAACGAGAACGACGAGCCCATCGACACCAACCGGTTTCGTATCGAAGGTGCCTGTGCTCATGATCTTGGTACGCACTGCTTCAAATACCTTGTCTGCTTCGGGTTGAACGAGCTGCTTCAGTTCGGATTCGTAACCCTGGACAGTCATTTTGCCACCGAAAAGTTTTTCTACCACAACAGCCAAATAACCTAGAACTGATACCGGGCCAAAGTAATCTTTTTTGTCCTTTGTTACGAACAAGTAAGGGCGTAAATCGATGCCCGAAAGCTTTGGTGATAAGCATGCCCATTCACATACTGTTTCCAAAGACTTCCATTCAGCTAAGACACCAGAACCAGCACTAACCCCTGGATCGAAGGATTTCTGATCTTTCAATTCGTTCTCTGAGTTGTATTGTTCCTCAGAAGTCGCCAAGTCATTTTCAAGTGATTCGAGATCTTCGCATAATCCTTGAGGATGAACTGCCGCAACAAACGCTATCTGCTCAAACAGTCTCGGAATGAAGCGCTCTGCAAGCATGAGCTTAGCAAGCACTGGTAATTTAATGTCATCCCCGAAGCCACGTGCCTCAGCGGTGCGCTCACGTAAGAGAAGCGTATTGAGGAATCTTTTGATCTGCCGCGGATTGCCCTTGCTTCCGCTGGCCAGAACCGGACCAATCTGATCACTGAGGGCGAGCGCATTGTTGACTTTCTCTGCCTTCTGCCCAAGCGCATTTTTAACGGTCGCGGCATCGAGACCACCACTGGTCCAAGGACGCCTAAGCTGCTCCCGAGCCACACCAATGAGCTTCGCGTAGTCTGCATCTCCCTCGCCAATCTCCGCGCCGGCGAGCAACAACGTTACGTAAATTCGTGTTTCAGCCTCACCGAGTGCAGGAATGCGGAACGGAACCTGAATGAGCTTTTCTAGGTAGTTACGGGCATAGTCCCGAGGCCCAGTGCTATCAGGAAGGTCGGGAAAGTGCTTGCGTACCGCATACTCGATCATGGCTTCGTCAGCTGCGACTACAAATGCAGTTCGGGGCGTGAACACGAACAGCCTAATTGCTTCGAGGGTTTCGATCGCAGTATCAGGCAAGCAACGGTCAAGGTCGTCGATTAGGACTACAAGCTGCTCGATACCCGCATCCTTTAAAAGCTGCTCAAACGCCTTGCGGAACGCTTCTACCTCTTCAGGTACATTCTTGGTTTCGCAGGGCTTCAGCAGAGCTTTCACTTCACCGATAGTGGCCGAGATATTTTCTTTCGTTGCCAGTTTAGCAGGATCTTCCAACACCCCTTCGAGAGAGCCAATAATACCCGTTACCTGATCAGGCGTTGGAATTCCTGTAAAAGCCGTAACAGCCAAACCTCCCGCTCTCTTGGCAACCTTCAACCAATCTATGCGGTGGAACACCTCCTTGACACCGGATACAGCTTTGGTAAGCGCCGGACGTTTTTCGATCAAACCAGTTACGATTCCCTCAATTAGGGCGATTTTCGCATCCTCGAAACCCTGGAAGCGCCACCCGTTGAACTTGAGGCATAACACTTCTTCAGTCCCTTCGAAACCTGAGTCTATCATTTCAAGTACGCTAGACTTGCCCGCCCCCCAGTCGCCATGCACACCGATCGTCACAGGATGATCTGGATTTTTCCGAAGAAGGCCAATGATTGTCGTCGCTATGGCCTCGTTATTCAATAAATCGACTTTGGTCTCGTTATCGGTCAGGATCATTATTTTCCCTTACACATTGCGTCTGCTACCTTGGCTAAGTTTGACTGAATTCAAATTTACGATTGCGGCGCAGCGATTGGTTTGCCTCGGCTATACACGTCGCGCAGACGGTCATCGGCGATATTTCCAGATTAAGTCTGCAATCCATTTGAGTTGGCTTTGATGCATGGTTTCCTATCGCCGGTTGCCCGGCTTAATCGTTAAATTCGGGTTGATTCAATTCCGAAGCCCCCATCCAGTAGCACAGCAACGGTGCGGGTAGACGCATAATCTGGCTGGCAGTATCGCCAGTTTGCGGCAAACCGGTCATTAAGCCGAAGTCATCCAGCGATTTAGTGACAACGTAGCCGCGGGCAATTTTCTTTTGCTCACACAGTTCGATCAAACCTTTCAGTTCCCGTGCGCCGGTATGCTGGGCACGGTATTTCACTTCAAAGGGGATCAATTGGCCGCCGATTTCCGCGACTAAATCGACCTCGCGGTCTTTTTTCCCGTGCCAGTAGGTAAAACGCACATTTTGGGAATAATAGCGCGCAAAAAGATGTTTAAACACGGCGGTTTCGGTCGCTACGCCCAAGGCGGCGGGATCGTCGATGATACTTTTGCCCTTGAGTAAAACAGCGGGCGCGATCGCGGCATCGGCCAGATAAATTTTGAAGCGGCCCTTGAGCACGTCTTTGCCATAGCCAAACGGCGGCAAGCGATAAATCAGGTGGCAGGCTTCCAACAGCTCAATGAAATGCTGAGCCGTGGGACGTTTGACTTCCAGGTTGCTGGATAAGTCGGTGATATTCAGCAAACCGCCATCATGCATGCACAGATAGAGGAAGGTATGCTCAAGATCGAGAATCCGGCGCACACCAAACAGCGCGGTCATATCGCGCTTGAGCGCCTTATCGATAATGTCTTCACGCAGCAAGCGTTGCGCCTGAGTGATGCTTTCCACTTGGGCGGTTTGCGGGAAACCGCCGCGAATCAGATACTCGTGGAAATGGCCGACATAAGGCACGGCGATTTCCTGCGCCCGGTAAAATTGTGGCGGCGTCCAGTCGAACAGCTCGGTCAAGCTCTTTAATGGCGGTAACGGTGGCAGTTGCACTTGTTTGATTTGCAGGTACTCGTAGAACGACAGCGTAGTCAGCCGAATAGTGTGCCAGCGACCGACGCCGGACTCCTGGTCGGCTTCCACCAAGGGCATGGCCGAACCGGTAAAGACGATGCGACGCTGTTTGTTGAAATCGATCTGGTGTTTGACCCAGGTGCCCCAATCGCGAATAAACTGAGCTTCGTCGAGGAACAGATATTCAGGTCCATCGACCCGCGGCTCGCGTTCGCGCCAGGCTTCCAAAACCGCTTCGATGCCTGCCAACTTGAGCACCGGATGGTCAAAAGTGGCGTAAAGGATGTTGGCCGCCGGAACACCTTGCTTTAACAAAGCGTCGATCTGTTGCAGCAGCAATGTGGTCTTGCCGACCTGGCGTGCGCCGGACAGCAAAATGGCGCGATGGGCAGGCGGATGATTGATCCAGCGACTTAACTCACGCGAAGCGGCACGCTGCCAATCTGGCAAATCGGCAATCGGTTCGCTTCTCCACCAGGGATTGAATTGGGCCAATACGGCAATTAGTTCTTCTTTTGAGACTCTCATGAGTCAATCTTAGCACTATAATGATTTTATTGTCATGTATAGATAACAATAAATAGGTCATAATGCTAATACTGCCGAATTTTTTATGCCTTAGCGCATTCTTCTGTCAACCGAATGTCGTCACCCTTCGACAACAATTCCATTCATGAAGGCTTGCCAGAGCCAAAGCAAGTCTTAAAGAAAAGGCGATTGTCTAGCAAAAAAAACGACATCAAGTTACTTTTGAAAACCTAATTCAAACTACGATGATATTGCAGAATAACAATATTATTCTGAAACGATTCATCAGCTTTAACGCCAACCAACTGATCGAGAAGTTCAGGTTTTACAAACATCAAGTCGGCAATCATTTTTCTGGACATGCCGCATTGCTCGGCCAAAACTTTCATGCTGTCCAAAATAACTTCAGGCTTTTCCTGAACCATATCACGATCTTCATGCTCCTGAAGCGCTTCCCCGTGCCGACGCAATGAAATAACACCAGACCGATATTGCTCTTCCGAAAACGCGCCGAGCTGCCGACCACGATACAAAATCGCCGCTTTTGAGACCCCCCAGCGCATTTTGATGTCGGACAGTGCTTGCCAATTCAGCCGACTGCCGCGTAACGCTTTTTGGCACTCCTTAATAAAATATGCGCGCGGCATTAAAAACGCGCTCGCAAATCGGTTGGCTTGGGATTCTGTTGCTCTATCCCCCGTTTGGACGCCAACGTGAATGGTCAAGTGTCCAATTTCATGCGCGATTCCAAACCGGGTACGGCAAGTCGATTTCCCTCCAGCATTTAACGTAATAACCGGCCGCCGAGTAGCAAACGAAATGGCATCGATCTCGTCCGCTAGCCCACCCGTTTTTACCAATACCGCACCAGCATTTTCTGCAACGCGGCTCATATTAGCAATTGGCCCTAAACCCAACCCCCAATGAGACCGGCTTATTTCAGCAACGCGTTCAATCTCTTCGGGCGTTGATACCTCTTCATGTAGAAAATCGTAATTGGGAAAATCTAAGTTCTGGTCAAGAACGGACACCAGTCGCTTAAACATCTCGCCCTGTGCACGAGCGACCTGCTTAAGCGCAACTTTCGTGGTCAGCTGTTTACGAAAATGGCACTGCTCGTCGGAAATCGGCATCGGATCGACTTCCCTGAAAAATCGGGGCAGCACGTCCAGAGCTTCCGCCAACGCTGTTTCCAGGCTTTCATGCGGAGGCTCTAAGCCTGATTCCAACCGACTGAGATATTGCTTTGACTTATTGACTCTATCGGCCAAATCCTGCAAAGACAGCCCGTGAAATAACCGAGCAAGCCGAAGGTTTTGCCCAAGAAAATCGGCGGTCATAGCCGATTGGCCTCGTCTTTGGAACCCGCGACTGATTTTTTCGGTTTGACGGCAGGTTTGCCTATTTCAACAGCTTCAGGAACAACAACGGCATTAACACTTTGGAAAGTTCTAATCGCACCGGACTCCCATTGACACCGCACCACGCCCGTCGCGTCGAATCCGAGAAAAACAACTGAAGGCTCAGCATCATCATTGATGCCTTGATCAATGATGAAACAGTAACGGCATGGGTCCTGGTCGCTCTCAATATCATCGAAAAATGACGCTTGGTAGCGATTAACCGTCAAGACGGCTTTTTTCTTTGGGCTGTTTGGATCGTCACTGCTGAATCGACAAGGTACGCTACCAATTGTGAAGACCAAATCATTGGCGTTATTACTGACCTGTAACCAAGAATAAGTTTTTGCCAGAGCCAAGCCTTTAATCCGGTTTTTTTGCCGTCCGAATGTGGTGCAGCCACGCGTGTAGTTATCATCTGTTTCTGAGGAAAGATCGTCGAGCGTTTTATAGTGTTCATCCAGTAACAACTCTGCGACGACGGATAAACGTTCATGAGTCAAATCCGAGTGGTAATGTATAGGTTGAGGAAGCATTCGCCCTCCAAATTGTGCAAAAATAAAAAATCGTCAACCTAATAATTGTGCATTTTTAAGATTTTGTCAACTTAGCACTTCAGATTCACTCTAATCCTCAGCCGAATTTACGGTTAGCTTCTTTTCAACGAAATTGACGGGGTGTTTCCTAGCGTGGGTCGTAGCCAATGGCAACCAAGTTCCTTCTGACCTTTTCCGCAACAGCGCGCATGCGATAAGCCCCCTCATCATCGACAGCCTGACTGCAATAATCAGCAAATCCAGTTCGCTTTAGAAATTGCGCCAAATCCAAAGCCTCCTGTTCGGATAACGAAACACACAAGCATATTTCACTCGAATCAACGCTCATTGCGCACCTGCCTTAATTCGAGTCGGTCTCATCAACCAATGAGTCCTCATCCTTGGAAAGTTTCACTGGCTCACCCAACAGTCCAGATTGCTGTCGGGCCAATCGCACTTCCTCTCCATGCCCTTGTTCATAAGCTGCCTGATGCGCATGCCGTTCCATCGTCACAATTTTATTCGCTAGCCGCTGCAAGCGCTGCTGCCACTGAAGACGTGCATCAATGCAATGTTTGTTGGAAATGACCTGGCACAGCCACAAGGTGTCCATCACGATCATCAACTGGTCCAGCAAACGAATCAACTCGACGAACTGGGCAATCTGGGGCGAGGCAATCTTGGCCACAAATTCCCTGGGATGCGTGTACGTCGGCGTTTCAGTGATGCCGTTGTCGGCCTTGAGTTTTTCCAACCGACTCTTTTCCTGCTGCAGTTGCTCCGCACATTCGGCAATCATCTGACTGACGAGGCTTTCAATTTCATCGACCGTTTACTCTCTTCCAATGATGCGCAGAATCACGTCGATGGCGTACAGGGACACCATCAATCGATGATAGCTGTTACGAATCACCCGAATGGCTTGTTCGCTGTTGATGCTAAATGTACGTTCAAATATTGGCCGACTGATGGCACGGCGCGGGGCTGGTTTGGGCTGTGGAGCTGCTTCGGACATGACCGTTTCCTGATGTGAACGAATGGTTCATGATCGTAAGCCAGATTCTTTTTAGCCTTTCCGCAGCTGATGGCGAATTCGGCATCAGCTGCAAAAGCCCTTCAAAAAATCTCTGCTTCAATACCAGCCAACGGAATTGGTTGGCCATCAGCCTTCCGCTTCTCCCCAGACTTTCTCGGCTGGTCTTTCACGACCGCCTTGATCCGACCTCGGTCGGCGTTCCGTTTTTAAGCGGCGACGGTGGTGTTCCATCGGCGTGTCAGGTGCGTCAAGCCTGATGTGAGTATTAATTGTTTAACCCTGCCGGGCGTATCGATTCCCCCAGGGATTCGAGGCGTCGGCATGCCCATCGCCGCGCCGCTGGGTATTGTTATCGTTGAGTCGGGCGCGGCCGACAGGAGGAATGTCATCATGGCCAATCGCGGCGTGAACAAAGTCATCTTACTGGGCCGGCTCGGCGCCGATCCGGATGTTCGCTTTATGCCCAATAACGGCGGCAAAGTCGTCGCCGTTCGTCTGGCAACCAGCGAAGTCTGGAACGATCCCAAAAACGGCAAACAGGAGCGGACCGAATGGCATCGAGTGGTGTTTTTCAAAAAACTCGCTGATACCGCCGAAAAGTATTTGCACAAAGGCAGCCAGATCTACATCGAAGGCCGTTTGCGTACCCAGCAATGGGGTCAAGCGGGCGATAAGCGCTACCGTACCGAAATCGCCGCCTTTGAATTGCAGATGCTGGATCGCCCTAACGCATCGGCAGCCGCCAACAGTTCGTCATCATCGCCAGCGGCCCCTGAGGACGCCGATTGGGATGACGAATATAGCGATATGCCCATCCATTAACCCTAGTCGCGCCGATTATTGGCGTTCGTGTATTTAACGTTTACACCGCCGATCCTTTTCAGGCTTCGGTATTTCAACCCCAAGGGGAATTCCATTTCCCGGCGGGCAATGGCGTTCCCTTTTTTTATTGAAGGAGACCCACCATGAATCAAAACAACCGCAACACATTACCCAAAACTCGTGACTTGCCGATGCCGGCTGTTGTGCAACAAAGCTACGGCCTGTCGGAGCAGTCCTGGAAAGTACTGACGGAAGTCACCTTTCCCACGGCGAAGACCCCGGAAGCCATTCTAATGGCGCTGGATTATTGCAAGGCCCGCAAGCTCGACATCTTCAAAAAACCGGTGCATATCGTGCCGATGTGGAGTGCCTCGTTAGGTCGCAATGTCGAAACCGTCTGGCCGTCCATCATGGAAATCCAGACGACTGCGTCCCGAACCGGTGTTTGGGCTGGCATGGACAGACCCGTCTGGGGCCCGGATGTCACCAAAACATTTACCGGACGCTACAAGGACGACAACGAGCAATGGCAGGAATCCAGTGTCACCGTGACCTTTCCCGAATGCGTGGCGGTCACCGTGTATAGGATCGTCGGCAGCAAACGCTGTGCTTTTACCGAGGAAGTGTATTGGCTGGAAGCCTACAGCACGGCCGGCGGTAAAAACTCGCAAGTGCCGACTGCCATGTGGATCAAACGCCCCAAGGGGCAATTGGCCAAATGCGGTAAAGCGGCGTCTTTGCGTACTGCCTTTCCAGAGGAATGCGGCTATGCCGCGGAGGAGATGGATGGCAAAACGCTCGACGATGTTGTCGACGGTACCGTAATCGATGGCGAGGCGACGCATTGGGAAACCGATGTTGGTTCTGCTGATGATCGGTTTATAGGAGCATCCGAGCCTACACCGCACGTGATTGATTTGTCGCAAATCCATCCCAAGGTGCAAAAAGCGGTCGCAGAGCTGGTTAGACGGACTGCGGCGGCAGGTGCCTGGAAAGCAGCCTACGACTATGCCCACCAGAAGTTCAAAGGCATGGATCTGACCTTTGCGTTGGCCGAGTTGGACAAGGTATCGCAAGTTGAACCCAAGGCAACACAAGCCCTGGAGCAAACCGAAAACACTGGCATGCCACCCTTGTCAGCGAAAGACATGGCTATGAATCAGGCCCGTCAAACCTTGGGTAACGCCGCCTAATACGCTGCTACCCAAAATTCCCTAACCACCCACGAGGGCGTCATGTTTCGCCCACGGGGTTGGACATGACACCCTTCTTTTATTAGGAGAGGTCATGAACACAAACGATCAATCATTAAACCGCGTGCCCTGTCATACCGACTGGCAACGTTACGATTCACCCACGGTGTTACGCCGTCACGGTCGTGGCTTTCTGGAACGCCTGTGGCGACCCCAGGCCAACGAACCGAACCCGCAGCCCTTGAGCCAACCGGAACTGACGACATTAGCCGAGAGTTTTGGCGGTGTGTGTCTGCCGGCGCAAGACGAACTGCTGTTGCTGTTCGGCGATGGCCATTGGGCCCGGCGTTGCCAGACCCAGTTGCACAAGCTCGGTATCGAGTCGGTGCGCTTCGGTTGCCAAGTGCAGTTGACCGGATTTTCGCGATGAAGGTCATCGACGTTTCGCAGCGTTCCGCCGCCTGGCGGCAGTGGCGCTTACACGGCGTCAGTGCCAGCGAAGCGGCCATTGTCATGAACCGTTCGCCGTACAAAACCCCGTGGCGTCTCTGGGCCGAGAAAATCGGCCTGGTTTTGGAAGCCAGCCTGGACAACAACCCGTTGATCCGCGCCGGCATCCAGCAAGAGCCCGAGGCTTTGCAACGCTTCGAGGACAAACACGATCTGATGTTGTTGCCGCTGTGCGGCGAGTCGGAACAGTATCCCTTGATGCGCGCCTCGTTCGACGGCTTGTCCGAAGCGAATGAACCCGTGGAAATCAAATGTCCGCACGAGACCACGTTTCTGGATGTGCTGTTGAATGGGGAAGCTTCGGCGGCCTATCAGTTGTATTGGTGCCAGGTGCAACAGCAATTGCTGGTCGCCGAAGCGCAACGCGGCTTTTTGTTTTTCTACCAACAAGACCAGGATGTGGAATTCGAGATTCAGCGCGATGAGCACTTTCTCACGGCTCTGGTCGAGTCCGCGATGGATTTCTGGTCGGCGGTCAAATCGAAAAAGGAACCACCCAAGGATCCTGAGCGCGATTTGTACTTGCCCCACGGCGATGTGGAACGGCAATGGCAACAACTGGCGGCGACGTATCGGCAACGGGCGTTGACCATCCTGGATCTGAAAAGCCAACTTAACGGCTTGGAGGATGAGCAGTCGCGCATTGAAGACACGTTGGTAGCGTTGATGGGTGATTACGTGGCTGCGGAGCATTCCGGATTGCGGATCAGCCGATTTCAAAGCCAGGGTGCTATCGATTACAAGGCAGCATTGCAAGCCTTGCAACCGGGTGTTCAGGCCTCGGCGCTGGAAGTCTATCGAAAACCGTCGGCTACGCGTGTCCGCGTGACCTGTCGGGACGACGACGGCAAACATGCCGAAGTGCCGTTCGACGCCCAAACCCTGAAAGACCTGGCGGGCGTGGATTTTTGGTTTTGAGTTTTCGTCGTCTTTCCAAGACATCCTGTAACCCCTGTGGTTATGGGATGTTCTTTGATTGACGTCAACCGGCCAAGATAATTTACGCCGGCCATATGATCGAATCAGTTATTTCTGGCCTGTCGGTTTTAGGCTGGGCTTTCAACAGAAAAGTCCAACCCAAAACCCGCATCGTTCAGGCATTCCTTTCTGGAATCCCGAATCCGGTTTCGACCGGCGTTCCGTTGTTAAGCGGCATGAGCATTTGCCTCGTGTGCCAGGTGCGTCAAGCCTGGTGTGTTTAGTTTGTCCCGTTGGGGTTCATCACCCTTGCGGGACGGTGACCCCTTTTCACTTTTGAAGGAGGTCATTATGAATCACGACTTTTGGAAAACCTTGCACGGCTGGTTGAACGTTGCCCATAGCAACGATATCCAGGCCAAAAAGCGTTTGCTGCTGGAGATGCACCGTCAAATCTCGGAGCCCGGTTTGAGAAGCGACATTCAGCGCATCCTGCGTTTGATGGATCGGGAGCTGTTGGCCCGCGCCGAATGGGCGATGTACTGCGTCATGCAGCTACGTTGATTTTTTAATCCGTCCTGGCATGCCAGGGCTTTATTCACCCGCTGGGGCTCATCACCCCTCGGGGCGGCGTGCCCCTTGTTTTTTCTGAGGCTAGTCCTCGAGGAGCTCACCATGTACCAACAATATTCCATTACCGACTCCTTCGGCATTCAGGCACCGGCTTCCATGAAAGTGGAAGGCTTTGTTCCGGCAAATAACCTCTATGTACCGGCTATTAAGCCGTATGTGTTTCGCAAGGATCACTTACGGGATGTATTGGCGTTTTTAGGCGCGCATAACGGCGATGGCTTATACCTGACTGGCCCTACCGGCTCTGGAAAAACCTCGTTGTTGGAGCAAGTCGCGGCACGTCTGAATTGGGGCGTGCATTCGGTCACCGGTCACGGTCGACTGGAACTGAACGATCTGCTCGGTCAGTACATGCTGGTCGACGGCGGCGCGATGAAGTGGATCGATGGCCCGCTGACCCTGGCGGTTCGCTTAGGGCATGTGCTGTTGATCAACGAAATCGATGCCATCGACCCCGCTGAACTGATCGGTTTGAATGAAATCGTCGAAGGGAAACCTCTAACGATTCCACAGACTGGCGACGTAATTGCCCCGCATCCCAAGTTTCGTTTGGTGGCCACCGGCAATAGTGCCGGATCGGGTGATCAATCGGGAATGTATCAAGGGGTGTTGCGGCAGAACCTAGCGTTTCTGGACCGGTTTCGCTTGATGGAAGTCGGTTATCCCGACCCTGCAGATGAAATGAAGCTATTGGCCGATGTTGTGCCAACCATGCCGGAATCGGTAAGGGAAAGCATGATCAAAGTGGCCAATCAGATTCGTAAAGTCTTCATCGGCGGCGCGGATGGTGGCGGTATGTTGTCAGTCACGTTATCGACGCGCGGTTTAGTGCGTTGGGCATCGTTAGTGGCCACCTTCAAAAGTGCGCCCAATGCCTTGGCGTATTCCTTGGACCGGGCCTTGACCTTTAGAGCCGAACCAGCCGAACGCGAAGCGATTCATCGCATTGCCAAAGATGTGTTCGGAGACGATTGGGCGGTGTAGTCATGGCCGTGTGGAGTTTGTTCCGTTATCGCCACAGCGATGGCAGTTCCAAAGACTGGGCCATCACGACGAATGCCGACGGCTCGATCTCGACGCGTTGGGGTAAATCGGCTTCTCGTCTGCCGAGTATCAACACACGATCAGGAATACGCCAGCACGACATCGAACGGCAAAAACAGGCCAAGGGCTATGTATTTGTCGGCGAAGTCGAGATCGATAGCGAAGGCAACATCCGGTTACCCCGGCCCGTACCGATGGCTGATGCTTCACCTATGCCTAGTGAAAATCCGTCGGCTCCGATCAACAAACTGTATTGGCATGTCGATTGTCGCTCCGGGCGTAATACCCAGAGCGAAATGGGCATCGCACTACGGCGTTGGTTGGGCGATCTGGAAGCCTGGTCTCAGGCCCAAGGACTAACTGAAAGCGACTGGTCTGGTTGGCAACGGTTAATTGATGCCAGTCTGGGCGATGAGGCCTTTGACCTCAGCGGGCAAATTCACCTCCAACACGGGGTGTTGCCTTGGCTGTGGCTGATGGCCTTGAAGCATGCGGCATTTCCCGGCGTGTCGATGGGTATTGCCACCGAAAGCGGCCGTGATGTCTCGGCAGAGCTGAAAGCCGAAACGGAGGTCTTGGCATTATTCGACACCGACGTCGAGGCCATACGGCCTCTGGCAGAAAGCTTGGGGCTGTTGAAACCCCGGCTCGATCTGGCGTTGGCCATGGCCGATCAAACCGATCACTGGTTTTGATTCGCCGAATTTTTAACCCTTAACGCCTGTATCGAAGAGTTCGACCCAGGTATTTTTAACACTCACCCGGAAGGGGCCATTTGCCCCCATGGGGTCAGTGTGCCTTCTTCCCTAGGAGGTTCACATGACACAAACCCAACTCATTTTAGATCAAGTAGTCTTGGTCAAAGTCGACGCCACGATTTACGGCGCGCGCAAAAAACTCAACAAAGAAGATCTGGTACTGGCCGACGGTAGCAAGTTGCCGCCGGAGGATTTGGCCAGTTTAGGCTCGAAGCGCTTGCTCGATCCGGACCGTCTCTCGGTGTTCAACCGCCTGAAAAAGGAAGCCGAACGCATTTGTTTACGCGTCGGCACCCGCTTTCTGGGCGGTTTCATCGTACCGGTCGCGGCAGCACCACAAGTCACGGTGGAACTGGATCGAATCGCTGGGGATTTTGCTCAGGCACGGGCCGAGTTTTTGGATGGCTACGATACTGCGGTACAAGACTGGATGGTCAAACATCCGGAATTCGCCGGCATCATCGAAAAAGCCATTGACTCGGTGGCCTTGGTCGCCACCCGCTTGACCTTTGATTATCTGGTGGTGTCGGTGGCCTTACCCGAACAGTTGCCAAAAGTGGAGGTCGAACGCCTGGAAAGCAAAATCGGTTCGTTGAGCGAGCAGATGTTCCATGAAATTGCGGTGGACGCCAACTTGCTGGTCGAACAATCGTTGCTCGGCAAGGAACAAGTCACCCGCAACGCGCTCAGGCCGATCAAACGCATCCGCGACAAACTCGATGGCTTGAGTTTTTTGGATCATCGCGTAGCGCCGGTGGTAACCACCATTGACGACTTGCTCGGCAAAATTCCGACTCGGGGCTCAATCGAAGGCGGTTTGCTGCAGGAAATTCTCGCCATGGCGATGTTGCTGGCCGATCCGGATAAAACTCGGCGGCACGGAGAAGGATTGTTGGCGGCGCAAGCGC
>Ga0123396_116624_pt1 | contig 16498 bp, 13 predicted proteins | sample T10HLNO3metaT_FD_89924 | JGI IMG/M metagenome (GOLD analysis project Ga0123396, IMG submission 89924) | Methane-oxidizing artificial microbial communities from Washington, USA to study methane cycling - T10-HLNO3 metaT (Metagenome... ...
AAGTTGAGAAGCACGAAATCCGTATGCCAAACGGCGTCATCCGTAACATCGGCGAATACGACATTGCTATCAATCTGCATACCGACGTCGTTATTACGCTGCCGGTAAAAGTGGTAGCCGAGTAAAACCGTGATCATCGTAACCGGTGGCGCTGGCTTCATCGGCAGCAATCTGGTATTGGGCCTGAATGCCCGCGGTTATGATGATATTTTGGTCGTCGACCATTTGACCAACGGTATCAAATACCGGAATTTGGTCGAGTGCAAGATAGCGGATTATCTGGACAGAAGCACCTTTTTGGAACGACTGCAACAAGGTGCTTTCCATGCCGAAGCGATAGAAGCCATATTTCATCAGGGCGCCTGTTCCAGCACGACAGAGTGGGACGGCCGTTACATGATGGACAATAATTATGAATACAGCAAAACGCTGTTTCATTATTGCCAAAGCCATAAAATCCCGTTTATTTACGCCTCCAGCGCCGCTACTTACGGTGCCGATTTAACCTTCAAGGAAGAACTGGCTTATGAAGGTCCGCTGAATGTCTACGGTTATTCCAAGTTTCAGTTCGACCAATATTTGCGCAGACAGCAAAAATTGACCGCGCAAGTGGTGGGTTTACGCTACTTCAATGTCTACGGTCCGCGCGAAGCCCACAAAGGCAGTATGGCCAGCGTAGCCTTTCATTTGAATAACCAGATCAAAGATTCCGACGAATTACGCTTATTCGAAGGTTGCGACGGTTACGGCAACGGCGAGCAGCGCCGAGATTTTGTTTATGTCGGCGATGTGGTAGATATTAATCTTTGGTTTCTGGATAACCCGCAAGTGTCCGGCATCTACAACTGTGGCACGGGTCGTAGCCAGACCTTTAATGACGTAGCCAATGCGGTGATCAAATTTCACCAGCGCGGCCATATCAAATATATTCCCTTCCCCGAGCACCTGAAAGGCTGCTACCAAAGCTTCACCGAAGCCAATCTGGATAAATTACGCGCCGCTGGTTGCAAACATTCGTTCCAAACCGTCGAGCAAGGCGTACAACTTTATATGGAATGGTTGAACGGCTAGTCAGGTTAATTTCTGTCATCGATCCAGATGATTTTTATAAGCAAATAACGACAAATCTCGATTTTTCTACAGCATGGTCTGGAGCCCGGTTGTAGAATATTTCCCTAATTCGTCAACAGTAACTGCCGAGAACGCAGATGAGTCCCCGCAAGGCAATTCGCATTGCCCATTCCTGTTTAGCTGACCCCCAGCGGGCGGTCGAAGAGCTTGCTTTAGGTTTGCAGCACGCCGACACCACCTTGGTCATTTTCTTTTGTTCGAATAGTTATGACCGAACTGTGCTGGCTTCCGAAATAAGGCGTCGATTTCAAGGTATCCAAGTGCTTGGCTGTACGACTTCCGGCGAAATTGGCGGTGCAGGATTACGTCAACAAAGCCTGGTAGGTGTCGGCTTTTCCGCACCGGATTTTATGGCGACCAGTGGCCTAATCCCTAATTTGCAACAGTTTCGCATCGCCGAAGGGCACGCGCTTGCCAACGTGCTTTTGTATGGCTTGCAAGATAGAGTGACGCATCTTAATGCCGAAAATTGCTTCGGTTTTTTGTTGATCGACGGCTTATCGGTCCGTGAAGAGCAGGTCACCCATGCGATACAAGACGCATTAGGCAATATCGCCATGATTGGCGGCTCGGCGGCCGACGACTTGCAGTTCCATAAAACATACGTTTATTGCGAGGGCGACTTTCATACCGACAGTGCCGTGTTGTTGCTGGTGCATACCTCGTTACCGTTCAAAATATTCAAAGCCCAGCATTTTGAGCCGACCGCGGAAAGATTGGTGGTCACTCTCGCCGATGCCAGACGCCGCGTCGTATATGAAATCAACGGCCTACCAGCCGCGCCGGAATACGCCAGACTCATTGGGGTTTCGACAGACGCTTTAAGCCCTGCGCACTTTGCCGCGGCGCCGGTCGTGGTATCTATCGACGGAAACTATTATGTGCGGGCGATTCGTAGCGCCAACCAAGATCAAAGCCTGACTTTTTACTGCGCGATTGAGGAAGGCTTGGTATTGAGAGTGGCGCTGGGCGTCGATCCTATCGAAAGTCTGCAACAGGTGTTTGCCGAAGTTCGGGCCGAGATAGGCCAACCTCAGGTTGTTGTCGCTTGCGATTGCATCCTTAGAAAGCTTGAGCTGGTACAGCGCGGGTTGACGGCGCAGGCAGAACAAATCCTGAGTGATAACAAGGTGATAGGTTTCAATACTTATGGCGAACAGTTTCGCGGCGTGCATGTGAATCAGACCTTCGCCGCGGTTGCCATCGGGGCAGTAGATAGGTGTGACGAGGATGATTGATATAGATGCACTCGATATAGAGAGCGAATTAAGGGCGGAAATCGTTCGCCTGAATAAGGTGGTGGAAGCCTTAATGAATCGAGTAGAGCATAGCGCCACTCAACACTACTCGGATTTTGATCAGTTTCAAACCACCATTATGCTGGAAAATTTGGTGCGGGCGCGGACAAAGGAACTGGATGCGGCATTGCGGGAAAACGAGAAGATCAATCGGGCCCTGCAGGAAGCCGAGGAGAAATTTCACCGGGTGCTGGATCAATCCTTGGTCGGTATCACCATGATTATCGAAGACCGCTTTCATTATGTGAATCCCAAGTTCGCGGCAATCTTCGATTACCCAGTCGATGAACTCATGACGATGGACATCATGGAACTCGTCAGCGATGCCGATGAACCTACCGTGCGCGCAGCGATGCAGAAAGCGCTGAACCAAGAGCTTGCCAAAATTAATTTTGTCGCCAACGCCGTGCGTAGGAATGGCCAAATGATCACGGTGGAGGTATCGGTGAGTCCGGCCATAGATATTGGTGGCAAGCCTGCATTGATAGCGGTCTTGGCGGATATTAGCGAACGATTGCGCTCCGAGCGGCAAGTCCAAGCGCTACACGAGCAACTCCAATATCAGGCGATTCATGATCCGTTGACCGGACTGTATAACCGCCTGTTCCTTAACGAGAATTTGGAACGTGAATTGCTGTTGGCAGAGCGACAAGGCTACGAGGTGAGCGTGGTGATGAGCGATCTGGATCATTTTAAAATGATCAATGATTGTTATGGACACCAGGCCGGTGATGCAGTTTTGAAAGCATTTGCCGACATCCTGAAGCGTCATGCCCGCGCCAGCGATTTGGATTGCCGTTATGGCGGCGAAGAGTTTTTTCTGGTGTTGCCGGATACTTCGCTGCAAACCGCTAGTGAACGCGCCGAATCGATACGTTTGGCCCTGATTGCGCAGCCCATTGTCGTTGCCGAAATCAGTATCCATGTCACCGCATCATTTGGTGTAGCCACCTACCCGGCAAACGGTCTATCCCCGGTGGCCTTGATCGGGGCGGCGGACAAAGCGCTCTATCTAGCCAAGGACGCTGGCCGCAATCAGGTCGTCGCAGCTGCCCCGCCATTGTCGTAGATATTTTTAGCCCACTTTCCGGATAGCCCGATTCGGTTTGTTTCTGCTGCGAAGTGCTGCCGCTGCTGAGGTTGACCGCTTCTAGCTGCAGCCTGGCCGCGCTTTATTCGATACGGTAGATGCCGATGTTCTGGCGGATTCGGCTCAACGCGCTCAGCATGCGTGCGATTTGGTGCGCCCGGCACCATTGCCCGCTGATTTACAAAAACACATTCTCGATACTTTCGCACGGGTCGTAACCAAACCTAGATTGTCGCTGCCAATCAGGGTTTTGCCGCAAACCGCTGCGGCATATCACGTATTTTCTCCACCCGTCATTCCCGGTATGTGCCGGCAAAAAAGCTTAATTGCCTGATTTCTATTTGCTTGTGCGATTGGGCGCGTATCGTGCTGGTAACATCCGGACAATAACGCAGCGATGGCACATGTCCGACCAAGTATTTTCCGCAAAACCTTCCGACAGCGGCGAGCAAGCCGAACTCAGCGCAGAACAAATTGCGGCATTCATCGATAAACATCGCGATGAGCTCAGTCGTTTTATCGTGCGTAAACTGGGTTCGGAGGACCTGTCCGCAGACATACTGCAAGATGCTTATTTGCGGCTAAGCCGCCAGCAAACCCAGGAAACTATCGAGAATCCGCGGGCTTTCGTGTTTCGGGTTGTCGGCAATCTGGTGATCGATTACCAACGGCTTAGCGTCAATCGGCTCAAGCAGGATGTCGACGACGACACCTACAACGCCGTTCTCGAACAGTCGCCTGGCCCCGAGCAGCGTTATCAGCAGAACCAGCGCTTGCAAGCCATTCATCAAGCCTTGGCAGAATTGCCCGAAGACTGCCGTCTGGCTTTTTACTGGATCCGGGTCGAAGGCCTTAGCCATACCGAAGTTGCGGCCCGCCTGCGCATTTCGGAAAGCATGGTTGCCAAGCATCTGGCGCGGGCCATGCGGCATTGCCGGGACAGACTCAAGCAACATTGAAGCACATGCCGACCGCCCGGAAAATATCAGCAAGAACGGCCGCGTGATCCGTCATAATAGTTTCAATCGTCCAAACCTTATGCCGATGAGTAACGCACCCGTTTCCGAAATCACCACTTTGTCCGATCAGGCCATTGATTGGGTGATACGGCTGCGCGCCGGAAACGCCGGCGAGCAGGAGCGGCGTGCGGCCGCCGAATGGCAAAATCGCAGCCCCTCGCACCGTCGCGCCTTTGCCGAGGCCGAACAACTGTGGCTGGACATGGGCGAGGTCTGGGCGGTAAGGGATTTGCCGATACCGGCGCAAGCCATGGGCCACCGATTTAGCTGGCCCGTCTGGCGCGGCTTGGCTGCGGCCGCAGTTGCCTTGGCGCTGGTGTTGCCGTTTTCCGGCCTTGGCGACCGCTGGTTCAGCGACTATTACACCGCTGTCGGCGAACAGAAAACCGTGACGTTGGCCGACGGCAGCCAGGTACTGTTGAATACCGATACCGCATTGACGGTTACCTATTCGGATACCGGCCGCAAACTGATATTGAAACACGGCCAGGCCTTGTTCAAGGTCGCCGCCGACCGTAAACGGCCGTTTGAGGTAGCCACCGATACTGTAGTGGTCAAAGCCTTAGGCACGGTCTTTGAAGTGCTGCAGCAAGACCACGCCGCCCGCATCACTGTGCAGGAACACGCGGTGGGCGTCAAAGGTCTGCAGGCCCCGGATTACCCGCCCGACGCCCGCATTCAAGAAGGGCAACAAGCGGTTTACAGTGCCGCCGACGGCCTGCAAGCTGCAGTGGCGGCCGATCCGCAGCAAAATGCCGCTTGGCAGCGCGGTAAACTGGTCTTTAAAAATCAAGCCCTGACCGATGTGGTTGCGGAACTGGACCGCTATTTCCCTGGAAAGATCGTCATTAGCGACGCCAAACTGGCGGCGCTAAGGGTCAGCGGCGTCTTTCCGTTGGCGGACCGCGCCGCCACGCTGGCGATGCTGCAACAAATCCTCGCGGTAAAAATCAGTCAAATCACGCCGTGGTTGACCGTGTTGCACGGCTAGCGCAAAAAAAATCCCGCCGCCATTACAAGATTTTTCCAGTCGTCCGTCTTAACCGGTACGCGGCAATGGTGCCGCCGCCACGTTAAGGATTACAGATGAAAAAATCACGCGATACCGGCAGCGTCCATCCCGGCCAGACCCGTATGTTTAAACCCAAGCCTATTGCCGCATTATTCCTGCTCGGCACGGTCAGCCTGACCGCGATGGCCGGCGACGCCGCGCAAGCCTTCAACATCCCGGCGCAAGCCCTGGACAGCGCGCTGACCGAGCTTGCCTACCAGACCAACCTGCGCCTGCTCTATCCGGCGGACCTGGTCGGCAAACTCCGCTCCAGCCCGGTGTCCGGCCAATACACCCCGGAGCAAGCCATGCAGCGGATGTTGCAGGATTCGGGCTTGACGGTGCGGAAAACGGCGGATGATACGTTTACGGTGGAACCAGCCGCGAACGCCGAACCGCGCACGGCTACGACGATGCCGGCGGTAACGGTGGTGGGGAAGGCGGTTTATGACTCGACTGATCCTTATAATCAAGATTACAACTTGACCCACACTAAAACTGCAACCAAAACGGATACCCCTATTATGGAGACGCCGTTTTCGGTGCAAGTGGTTTCCAAACAGGTTATCGAAGATCAGCAAGTAATACGTTTGAAAGACGCACTGAAAAATATCAGTGGTGTAGTGCAAGGTGGAGATGCGACGGGTTCCGACCATTTTAATATCCGTGGTTTCGATTCGACGATGGTATATCGGGACGGATCGCCCTTTCCGATCGCAGCTGGCATACCGACCAACCGTCGTGAAACCGCCAATGTCGAGAACATAGACGTGTTAAAAGGCCCGGCCTCGCTATTGTATGGACGTACCGAACCTGGCGGAATCGTCAACGTTACGACGAAACAGCCATTGTCCCATGCCTATTACTCGTTGCAGCAGCAATTCGGTTCTTACGACTTATACCGCACCACCGTAGACGCCACCGGGCCGATAACATCGGATAACTCACTACTCTATCGATTCAATTTGGCTTACCAAGATAACAATAGTTTTCGAGACTATGTCGGTAATGAACGTGTGTTTGTAGCGCCTGTTCTGACCTGGAATATCGATGCCAGAACCAAAGCAACATTTGAATTGGAATATCTTCATGACGAAAGCATCAATGATCCAGGTGTTCCGGGATTAGGTAATCGTCCAGCACCCGCGCCCCGAAAGTCGTTTTTGAGCGAGCCCAATGCCAAAATCACTACGGATAAGGTACTGGTCGGATTAAACTGGTCTCACCAGTTCAATGACAATTGGGAAATCTCACAGAGGTTCAATGCGGAATTCACCCAATACGACCAAATAGGCAGCTTTTTTTTCGGTCAGGCGTCTGCGTCTGGAAATGTCGACAGAGGCTTTTTTAAAACCGAATCTCCCTGGGAAAAATACTACACCAATGTCAATTTGACCGGTAAATTCAATACCGGTGTGGTAAAACACAAATTATTAATGGGCGGGGATTACTTTCGAGAGGATCTTAATGTTAAGGAAGGTTGCTGCCCAAGTCCCAGCACACCTATTAACGTTTTCAATCCGGTTCCCACCGGTTTACCGAATTTCGACGTAGCACCGGTTGTAAAAACCAGTTCGGATTGGTTTGGCCTATACCTACAGGATCAAATGGAGTTACCGCATAATTTCTTTGCGCTTGGCGGCATGCGTTATGACAATGCCCGTGGTAATGACGAATTAAACGGCGGAGCCGTCACTATAGACGAGGATAGGGTGAGTCCGAGAGGCGGTTTATTGTGGCGGCCGATTCCGGAGTTGTCGGTCTATGGCAGTTACACAGAGAATTTCGGCGCGAATAACGGCGTAAATCGAAACGGGCAATTGCTCAAACCTGAAACGGCTCAACAATGGGAAACCGGCATAAAAACCGAATTGTGGGATGGCCGTTTTTCCGCTTCCTTGGCTTATTTCGAATTGACCAAACAAAATATTCGGGTGACCGACCCGACCAACTTCACCTTGTCGAAATCAATAGGCGAAGCGATGAGCCAAGGGATTGAAATGGACGCAAAAGGCGAAGTTATGCCCGGATGGAATATTATCGGCTCTTATGCGCATATTCCGGTGGCCAATATCACCAAGGATTTTGACTCCAGCGGCGGAATCGGTAACCAAGGGAATAGGCTATACAACTCGGCACGTAATTCAGGCAGTCTTTGGAATGTTTACGAATTCCAGGATGGCGATATGCAAGGCTTAAAGTTTGGTGCCGGAGCGGTAGTCGTTGGCAAGCGGCAAGCGGATAACGAAAATCTTGTGCAAATGCCAGGTTACGTTACGCTGAATCTAATGACGAGTTATCAACAGAGAATAGGGAATTCAAAGTTTACCGTCCAATTCAACGTCGATAATTTGTTGGATAAATCCTATTTCGCGTCGGCCAATGGTTTTAACCAACATTTCTTTGGTACGCCTAGAACCTTTTTGGGTTCGGTTCGGTTGGAGTATTAAATCGCGTACATTACTCGTTCCCACGCGCTGCGCGGGAATTCTAAACTCCGCCGCGCTGCGGCACGAAATTACCTTACTCGCACGATTGAGTTTTAGTCCCTGAGCGCAAAGGATCGGCTTCCGGTCCGATGGTTTAAAACCCGTTCCAAACCCCGTCCGAAACCTTACGGGCGGGGTTTAGGCCAGTGAGATTGACGCTTGGCTCATACTGTCCGGAACCGGCTCGGCGTGGCTAAATGTGCGACAGCCAAGCAGGTTTCGAATTGATTAAACTCGACAGGCTGAAGCCCACGCATTCTGCTTGCCTGATGTGTAAAATATCTGTATAAAAAACACATCATTTAACCAAGAGGAACTGCCCATGTCTGTACGTTTCAATGTTGTGTTGTCCGATGATCTGAATCGCGAACTGGACAAGGCTGCTGAGGAAGGAGAAACCAATAAAAGCGAAATTTTGCGCAAAGCGATCACCCTGTATTTGGCGGCCAAGGATGGGCGTCGGCGCGGCCTGAAAATCGGTTTGGTCGAACCCGAAACCCAAAAGCTGGAAACCGAAATTATCGGCTTATGAGCCATATCGATCTCAATAATCCACCGCCCAATCATACGTTCAGCGTTTCGGTTGACCGGCAGGAAACCGACGCCGAACGGACTCTCCGCTTATTCAAGGATTTAGCGCTATTCGTTGTTGCGCTCGGTTTTGTGGTTTTAATCGTCTGGTTGTGCTACGCCACCTTGGTGGCAACTACCACCAGTGCGGAAGAGAAAAAGTGGGCGATGTCGGTCTTATCTGCGGCGACAGGCGGGATAATCGGTTATCTGTTGCGTAAATAATTCACCGTTTCTTGGTGGGTCGGGGGGCTAACCCCGACCTTAACAATTAATCCGCTTTAAAATTCCGCTAAAACCTTGCGTGCCGTAAATACTCCCGCCCCAACCGACAGCTCCAAACCCTTGCCGATTACCGCCAACGGCGTATGCTTATCAGGACAAGCATAACAACAGCCAAGGAGCGCAACATGTCCACGCACAATCAATACATCCGCTGGTTTGCAGAACTTACCATTAACGATATTCCGCTGGTCGGCGGTAAAAATGCCTCGCTCGGCGAGATGTATCGCGAGTTGGCCGCTGATGGGGTGATGGTCCCCAATGGTTTTGCGATTACCGCCGAAGCCTACCGTTATATGCTGGATCAGGCCGATGCTTGGCCGCGTTTGCACGCCTTACTCGACGACATTAATGCTGACGATGTTGCAGACTTGGCGTACCGTGCGCAACAGGCGCGCGATTTGGTGTATGCAGCCCCCTTGCCGGCCGATTTGCAGCAGCAAATTCTGGATGCTTTTGGGCAATTACAACAGCAATATCAAGACGATTTAACCGTCGCGGTGCGCAGTTCCGCAACCGCGGAGGATTTGCCGACCGCCAGCTTTGCCGGGCAGCAAGATACCTATCTGAATATTCGCGGCGGCCAAGCTTTGCTGGATGCTTGCAAGCGTTGTTTTGCCAGTCTGTTTACCGACCGGGCGATTCATTATCGGCTGGATCAGGGCTTTGATCATTTCAAAATCGGTTTGTCGATTGGCGTGATGAAAATGGTGCGCTCCGATTTGGCGGCCAGCGGCGTGATGTTCTCGCTGGATACCGAGTCAGGCTTCAGCGATGCCGTGTTTATCACCGGGGCTTATGGCTTGGGTGAAAACGTGGTGCAAGGCGCGGTCGATCCGGACGAATTTTACGTGCATAAACCCACGTTTGCACAAGGCTATCGGGCGGTATTGCGGCGCACGCTGGGCGCTAAAAAAATCAAGATGATCTATAGCGACGGCCGCACCCGCGAACCGATTCGCAACGTCGCCACCTCAAATCACGAGCGCCGACAATTTTGTATCGACGATGCGGAAGTGCTGCAATTGGCCGATTACGCGCTGAAAATTGAACGCCACTACGGCCGGCCTATGGATATGGAATGGGCCAAGGATGGTTTGGACGGCAAGCTGTATATCGTGCAGGCCCGCCCGGAAACCGTGGCCTCACAAAAGGTTGGCAATGTCTTGGAACAATATCAACTCAAACAATCTGGCGACACCATCGTCAAAGGCCATGCCGTAGGCAGCAAGATTGCAGTCGGGCAGGCGCGGGTGATAGACAACGTCGCCAAACTCGGCAGTTTCAAACCCGGCGAAGTGTTGGTGGCCGATATGACCACGCCGGATTGGGAGCCGGTGATGAAAACTGCCGCCGCCATCGTCACCAATCGCGGCGGGCGCACTTGTCACGCGGCTATCATTGCCCGCGAATTGGGTGTGCCGGCCGTGATAGGTTGCGAGAACGCGACGGCTGCGATAGCGAGCGGCAGTCTGGTCACGGTATCGTGCGCGGAAGGCGATGTCGGCAAAGTCTATGCCGGCCGGCTGGATTTTGACGTGACGCAGACGGATTTGTCGCAACTGCAGCGGCCAAAAACCAAGATCATGCTCAATCTGGGTAATCCGGAGCTGGCTTTTAAACTCAGCTTTCTGCCCAACGACGGCGTCGGTCTGGCGCGGATGGAGTTCATCATCACCGAGTACATCAAGGCGCATCCAATGGCGTTGATTCATCCCGAAAAAGTCGCGGATGCCGGCGAGCTGGAACAACTGCAGCAGCTGACCGAAGGCTATGCCCGACCGGAAGAGTTCTTTATTCAACGTCTGGCGGAAGGTGTCGGCACCATCGGCGCGGCGTTTTATCCGAAGCCGGTGGTGGTGCGGATGTCGGATTTTAAAACCAACGAATACGCTACCTTGCTGGGTGGGCGGTGGTTTGAGCGTGACGAGGCCAATCCGATGATCGGTTTTCGCGGTGCTTCGCGCTATGTGCACCCGGCTTATGCCGAGGGGTTTGCGCTGGAATGCGCGGCCATGAAGCGGGTGCGCGAGCAAATGGGCCTGAAAAATGTGGTGTTGATGATCCCATTCTGTCGGCGCATAGACGAGGCCGAGAGAGTATTGGCTTACATGGCAGAGCTGGGTTTAAAGCGCGGGGATGACGGCCTGGAAATTTACGTGATGTGCGAGATACCGAATAACGTCATCTTGATCGATGAATTCGCCAAATTATTCGATGGCTTTTCGATAGGCTCCAACGATTTGACCCAATTGACCTTGGGTGTGGACCGGGATTCGGAAATCGTTGCCAACGACTTCGACGAGCGAGATGCCGGCGTGAAGACGATGATTCGCCTGGCCGTGGAAGGTGCTCGCCGCAACGGCAGGCATTCAGGTCTTTGCGGGCAAGCGCCGTCGGATTACCCGGAAATGGCCGAATATTTAGTCGAAATCGGCATTGATTCGATGAGCTTGAATCCGGATACGGTGTTGCAGACTACCCAGCGTCTGCTGGATTTGGAACGTAGGTTGAGACGATAGCTACTCTGGGCGTTTGATGGCTCTATGACTTGCCGCTGATGTTTTCAATACCGTGTTACACCTAAATTTGTGTTGCTCTCGAACTTTGGTCGGAAACGGTTGCTCGAGTAAGGGAAAAATCTAAATTATGTTATTTCACCTGTTTTTTGTGAGCTAAATCACGGAATTTGATTAGGGGTTGAGAATAAGTAAATTCTAATTGTTTGTAATTAATACGTTTTATAGGTGGCATAAGGATTGCGTTAGGGAGACAGGCGCCTGTCAGTGATGGCTTACAAGATTGTTAAGTCCTGGGCTTAAGGTGCTTTCTCCCCAAAACTTAAGATTTAAGGTAAAAAACGTATGATCAAAACAAAATTGGCTAAAGCTGTTTCCATGGCGGTCGCGGGTGTTGCGCTTTCAGCGGGTGCATCTACCGCATCGGCGCACGTCATGTACAACACCTTCACGACAACGGCGGCCAGTGCAACCGATGGTTGGAATTACACTTATGACGGTCCTGATGTCGATACCATTGCTACCGGCCCTGAAAGCGGCGGTTATCAAGGTACCCAAGTGCCTTGGCTTGGTACAGCAGGCGGTGCGTTGCCGTTCGGATATACCGGTCGCGCGCATTTGAACTGGGCTGCGGCGATTCACGGACCAGGAACCTTGGAGGTGTCTGCCGCCGACGCACTCGCTGATTATGGCGTGGCAGCGGAAATTGATACGGGCGCCGGTGCTTGGAAAGATAATGGTCTCGATGCTAATGGCGTACCTACCGCAACAGGTCCAACCGGTTGGAAACACCAAATTGACATGGGTTTGATTAAATCCGACATCTCTACTGTACTGAGGCTGAACCTGACCTCGTTGGGCACCATTAACGGTAATTTTGGCGTTACCGTGTTTAAAGGTATGGATACTACCAACTCGGTAGCTTATAGCCACCACGGTAGTTGGAATAACACCGGCAAGCCGGAAAATACCAGCAACCCTTTCTACAACACGGGGGTTGGTTCCGGTATGGAGTACCTGACTCATGACGCTACCGTCGATGCCGTGAATTATCTTGAGTTTTTCGCAGAGGCAGGCCAAGTTTATACGATTGCGCTGGGTGGTAACGGCGTCGGCAGATGGAATGCAAACGTCTCCGGCTATGAGTTATCCATTGCCGCTGTGCCAGTTCCTGGCGCCGTTTGGTTATTCGGCAGTGCGATGGCCGGTATGATCGGTTTTGGCGGTCGCCGTAAAGCTGCTGTCGCGGCGTAAGGATGAAAGCATGCTGCAAGTCTGACGGTTTGTAGCGCAAGGAAATGTGGTTTTAGGAATAATCAGGAAGATTCGCCAGGGATGGCGTCTTTGTTACGGGGCGGCTAAGGATGTGGTCGACCGTTCCTCCCAATAGATTCGTCGCTATTGTGTGCCGAGTTCTAATCATAGTCGGTAGTTAAATTTTAGATTTACCCTTTGATATACTCCCTGGTATTTTTGAGGGTGTGCTAATGTCCAATGACGCAACGCTAGCTTTAAAACGCTTTGTTTCGCAGCTGGCTTACGGGTTTTAAAAGCCGATGCGTCGTCTCTATACATTGGTTTTCGGTTTAATTTTACCCGCCGTATTGTTCCGGCTTTACTGGCGCGGCATCAAAGCGCCGGCCTACCGGCAGCGTTGGCGCGAACGCTTAGGCATCTATTCCACCCCATCAAAGTGCGATGTCATTTGGTTACACGCGGTTTCGGTGGGCGAAGCAGAAGCGGCTTTTCCATTGCTGAAGCTATTGCAGGCTGAATATCCGGAAGTACCGGTTTTGGTCACCACCACCACGCCCACAGGGTCGGCGCGCGTTCAAGCTGTGCTGGCTGATCAAGTCGAACATGTCTATCTGCCTTACGATTTGCCATTTATAGTCGAGCGCTTTCTTAAGCATTTTCGGCCAAGGCTGGCGGTGATTATGGAAAAAGAGATCTGGCCGAATTTGTTTGCCGCCTGTGCGATGCAGGCGATTCCACTATTTGTGATTAACGCGCGATTGTCCGAGCGATCTGCGCGTTCTTATCAAAAAATCCCGCGGTTGGTTAAACCGGCTTTAGCTTGCGTGCACACGATTGCAGCGCAAACCGAGGAAGATCGCTCGCGGTTTATCGAGATTGGCGCCGAATCGACGCAAGTACAGGTGCTAGGGAATATCAAGTTTGATGTGACCATAGATGCGGCCACGGTTGCGGCTGGGCAGGCTTTGAAACAACAATTGTTTGCCCGGCGCTGGGTTTGGATTGTCGCCAGCACTCATCAGGGCGAAGAAGAGATATTTCTGGTGCTTTACCCGCTCCTTAAAGCATCGATACCCGAATTGCTATTGTTGATAGTGCCGCGTCATCCTGAGCGCTTTCAAGCAGTTAAAAGGCTCTGCGAACAGCAGGGTTTGGTGGTGGCGATGCGTAGCGAGCAAAAGCAGCATCACGAGCAAACCGATGTTTATATCGCGGACAGCATGGGCGAGTTAAAAATGTTGTACGCCGCTGCCGATCTGGCTTTTGTCGGCGGTAGTCTGGTGCCGGTCGGTGGTCACAACGTATTGGAACCGGCTGCCATTGGCGTACCCGTGTTATTTGGCCCGGAAATGTTTAATTTTCAGGAAATTGCTGAGCGCATTTTAGCCTTGGAGGGAGCGATACAGTGTCGTGATAGCCAAAGCCTAAGCGATGCAGTGTTGCGTCTCTATCGTGATGTGGCGTTTAGAAATAGGTTGATCGATAACGGCAGGTTGTTTGTAGAAAATAACCAAGGCGCGACAAAGCGGGTGGTGGGTTTGTTGGCGCAGTGCCTGTAGTTTTACGTATGGGTTAGGGTGGTTAGCGGGCAACTCGTTGAGGTTTTCCGTTATAATTCGCCCGTTTTTTAATTTGTAAAAGGTGTGAAGCGCATTATGTCGGATATTAAAAAAGTGGTGTTGGCCTATTCCGGTGGTTTGGATACCTCGGTTATTTTGAAATGGCTGCAAGATGTCTACGACTGCGAAGTGGTGACATTTACCGCCGACATCGGCCAGGGTGAAGAACTGGAACCGGCTCGCGCTAAAGCAACTGCTGCCGGCATCAAGGAAATTTATATCGACGATTTGCGCGAAGAATTTGCTCGTGACTTCGTATTTCCGATGTTCCGCGCCAATACCATTTACGAAGGCGAGTATCTGCTCGGCACTTCGATTGCCCGTCCCTTGATTGCCAAACGCTTGATCGAAATCGCCAACGAAACCGGTGCTGACGCGGTCTCTCACGGCGCGACCGGCAAGGGCAACGACCAAGTGCGCTTTGAATTGGGCGCTTACGCCTTGCGTCCGGATATTAAAATCATCGCCCCTTGGCGCGAATGGGATTTGAATTCGCGGCAAAAATTGCTGGATTATGCCGAACAGCACGGCATTTCCGTGGAAATGAAAAAGGGTAAAACCTCGCCTTATTCCATGGATGCCAACTCGTTGCATATTTCGTACGAAGGCCGGATTTTGGAAAATCCCTGGACCGAACCGGAAGAAGATATGTGGCGCTGGACCGTATCGCCTGAAAACGCCCCGGATCAAGCGACCTACGTCGAGCTGACTTATCAAAATGGTGACATCGTTGCTATCGACGATGTGCCGCATACGCCGCATCAGGTGATGGAAAAATTGAACAAAGTTGCCGGTGCTAACGGAGTTGGTCGTCTGGACATCGTCGAGAATCGCTATGTCGGTATGAAGTCCAGAGGCTGCTACGAAACGCCTGCCGGCACTGTGATGTTGAAAGCGCATCGAGCCATCGAATCGCTGACCCTGGACCGCGAAGTGGCGCACTTAAAAGACGAGTTGATGCCGCGTTATGCGTCCTTGATTTACAACGGTTACTGGTGGAGTCCGGAGCGGGCGCTGTTACAAACCATGATCGATGCCTCACAGGTCAACGTCAACGGCAAGGTCCGGGTGAAGTTGTATAAAGGCAATGTGGTTGTGGTCGGTCGCGCCTCGGAAACCAATAGTCTGTTCGATGAAAATATCGCCACTTTTGAAGAAGATGGTGGTGCTTACAACCAAAAAGACGCCGAAGGCTTTATTAAACTGAACGCCCTGAGAATGCGGATTGCCGCCAAAAAAGGTCGTTGATCGCGGTTTGTATAAAACAGGACATTTTTGATTTAGCTTGTATAATGCGCCGATGTATTTCCGGCGGGCATGGGGTGCCGTTTAGGCATCGCGTGCTCTAGGAAATCAATAGAGCTTCCCGATTAGCAACACTAAAAGAATAATGAGCGATATGCCTGAGATTAATCTGGATGATGTCAATACCGATAAGCATGAGATAGTCTATCTGCGCGCCCATCAGCATCAGGCGCTGATGAAGGCTAATCGCTTTTTGTTAATGCTGGTTCTGGCGTTGATGGCGGCGGTTTTTTTGTTGGGTTTTGTCTTACTGCCTAAACAAAATCTGTTGACCGAAATACAAAAGCATCAGGCTATCTCGGCAGTGTATGCCACGCAGAATCCGGCGCTATCCGCCGAAATCAGCGCCTTGAAAGGCCAGTTGTTCGGCTTGTTAAGCGGGTCTATCGACAGCAAGCTAAGAGCTCTGGAAGAGAATATCAAAAAGGGTAGCGTGGCCGATTCCCTGGAGACCATTCAGGATCTGAAAGGCGATGTCAAAATACTCACTACCTATTCCGTTGATTCGCCGGCAAAAGTGGAAGGTGCGGCTGCCAATCAGGCCCTGATTAAGGAATTGAACGACATTAAGGATTTGGTTTATCTGACCTTTGTGTCTTGCGGATTGATGATTGCGGCGATTGCCGGAGTTTGGCTACGCAACCGTTACCGCTTAACCCATCAACGCAGCCAACAGGCGTATCTCGGCCGTCAAGACTAACTTGTAGTATAACGACCATAAAAAAGCCGCTGTCCCGTGAGGGGCAGCGGCTTTTTGTTTGCTTGTAAGGCTACGATTATTTTTTCAGATATTCGTAAACTGCATCGATAGCTTGGTCTTCGGTGTAACCTGCTTTTTTCACAGGACCGACTTCCATGATAGCTGCAA
>Ga0123396_101711_pt1 | contig 16358 bp, 12 predicted proteins | sample T10HLNO3metaT_FD_89924 | JGI IMG/M metagenome (GOLD analysis project Ga0123396, IMG submission 89924) | Methane-oxidizing artificial microbial communities from Washington, USA to study methane cycling - T10-HLNO3 metaT (Metagenome... ...
TCAGGCAATTTCGCAGTAAAACACTCAGCTCTCACCGGGACCGAGCCATGCCTACATTCCTTGTTTCCAAACAGCCGGACGCTAGGCATGCGGTGCCTGCCTATCCAATTACGGAGCAATCGCACTCAAGTTAATCAATCCCGACAAACTAAAACCGGATTCAAACCATTTCGACCAATTAATACAGTCCTACGCCAGGTAAACCATGCAAAAACGAATTATCGGTGACAGTCGGCCCAACAAAGCCAGCTCAATGACAGAGCCGTTAAATCTGGAAGCGCTTGCTGACGTTGAAGTGTCATCCGAGGCTAAGGAGCACACTATCGAAGCCGCGCTACTGCCTGGCTTTAGCGGCGGGTGGCGAGCGGGCATGCCCGGCCCGCAAGTTATCCGCTTACTTTTTAAGCAGGCCCAGCCTGTGCAATCTATTCAACTGGATTTTTTGGAATCGGCTATAGCCAGAACACAAGAATACGTCCTTCGTATTTCTGCGGATAACGGACAGCCGTTTCGCGAAATCGTCCGCCAACAATGGCATTTTAATCCGCAAGGGTGCACAGCGGAGTCGGAACAACACGTCCTCGACTTGCCCGCGGTAAGTATTATCGAACTACATATCACTCCGGATATTAGCAACTCAAGTGCGTTTGCTTCGCTTGAAACAATGCGTGTATTTTGAGTTTTCGCCGTTAATTTTTAGGTTTGAAAAAGCCTTGGGAAAACTTGATATGCCCTATAAAACCTATTCGGCCAACAGTTTATTTTTCTAAAGATTTAACCATGTCAGCGCCCACACACAATATCCATCAATTAACCAAAAATACTATTGCTTTAATTCTTGCCGGCGGACGCGGTTCGCGCTTAATGAATATGACGGATTGGCGCGCCAAGCCCGCCGTGCCTTTTGGCGGCAAGTTTCGGATTATCGATTTTCCGTTATCCAATTGCGTGAATTCCGGTATCCGTAAAATCGGCGTGATGACGCAATACAAAGCCGATTCGTTGATCCGGCATATTCAGAAAGGCTGGGGATTCATGCGCGGCGAATTTGGCGAATACGTCGACATCATGCCGGCACAACAACGGATAGACGAGACTTCCTGGTACAAAGGTACCGCCGACGCCGTCTTGCAAAATATCGATATTCTGCGGGCTCGTAAACCGGATCATATTTTAATCCTGGCCGGCGACCATATTTATAAAATGGATTACGCGGCCATGTTAATCGACCACGTAGAAAAAAACGCCGACCTAACCATAGGTTGTTTGGAAGTATCCTTAAAAGACGCCTCCGCTTTTGGCGTAATGGACGTGGATAGCAATCGCCGCGTTCGGGCGTTTGTCGAAAAACCGGCCAACCCACCCGTGATGCCGGGTAGAACCAACACCGCGTTGGCCTCAATGGGTATTTATATCTTTAACGCCGATTTTTTATGGGAGCAATTAATTAAAGATTCTCTCACTGAAAATTCCACTAACGACTTTGGCAAAGATATTATTCCCGCCGTCATTGACGATCATATTGTTAATGCATATCCGTTTTTGGATTTACAAAGCGGCCAGCAAAGTTATTGGCGCGATGTCGGGACCATAGACGCCTATTGGGCTTCCAATTTGGAGTTAATCGGCGTCAAGCCGGATTTGAATTTATACGATGCGTCCTGGCCGATATGGACCTATCAGGAACAAACACCGCCGGCCAAATTTGTGTTCGACGACAACGGCCGGCGTGGTCTGGCCGTGGATTCGATGATTGCGGGCGGTTCCATTATTTCCGGCGCAACCATTCAACATTCCATGGTGTTTTCCAATGTCACCGTAAACGAATCAGCGCTTATCAAAGACAGCATTCTGTTGCCGCAAGTCTGCATAGGCCAAAATTGCCGAATTACCAAAGCCATCGTTGAAAAAGGTTGCGAGGTGCCGGCAGGCACGGTGATTGGCGAGAATCTTGACGACGACAAAAACAGGTTTTATGTCAGCGAGGGCGGGGTAGTGCTGGTAACTGCCGAAATGTTGGGGCAAAAACTACATTACGTCAGGTAATCAAGTATGCAAACGCCCGTTTATCCGATTGAGTGATAACGGGCGCCTGGGCCTTAGCCGCCAAATAATTGATGATCGATTAAATCGCATAGGCAATGCGAGATCAACAAATGCACTTCCTGAATGCGGGCGGTGGAATAAGACGGTACGCGGATTTCAATATCGGCTTCGTTCAACGCGCCGGCCAGCACACCGCCGTCTTTGCCACTTAGTGCGATGACCGTCATGTCGCGGTCATGCGCCACTTTCACGGCTTTAATGATATTGCCGGAGTTACCGCTGCTGGTGTAGACCAGCAAGATGTCGCCAGCCTGCCCCAGCGCGCGCAACTGCTTCGCAAAGATTTCGTCGTAATGGTAGTCGTTGGCGATAGAGGTGATGGTTGAGGTATCGGTGCTCAACGCAATCGCCGGCAACGCGGGACGTTCGCGTTCAAAACGGTTGAGCATTTCCGAAGAAAAATGCTGGGCATCGCCCGCCGAACCGCCGTTGCCGCAAGTCAGCACTTTTTTGTCATTCACCAAAGCCTCGACGATTTTTTGCGAGGCGAATTCGATCAGCTCGCACAAGCTGGCCATCGCATCCTGTTTGGTTTGAATGCTGTCGGAAAAGTGGGCGATGATGCGGTCTTGTAAACTCATAATACTCAGGTTTGAAAAGCGTTTTTAATCCAGTCCAGGCGGTTGTTGCCGGATACAGCAACTACGTCGAAACGAATCGAGAGCTGGCTCAGGTTGTTGATTATGACATAGTGTTGGGTAGCGGCGACGATGCGCGCCTGTTTTTGCCGGGTGATACTGGTCAGGGCGCCGCCAAATTGCTCCGATTTGCGAAAGCGTACTTCCACAATCACCAGCGCCGAACCGTCCTTCATCACCAGATCCAGCTCACCCATTTTGCAGCGAAAGTTGCTGCACACCCATTCCAAACCTTGCTTTTGCAAATAAGCCAAGGCTAATTGTTCGGCGCTATCGCCCTTTTGCAAATGAACCGGCTTGGCTTTACCGAATAGCATACTATTCGATAAAGCCGGAGGCGACCGGCACGCCTCCCTTAAACTGGGCGCAAACCAGTTTGCGGGTAATGCGGTTTTCACCGTTCACGGACAAGCGGCCGGTAGCGCCGGCGTAAGACGCCCCGGTCAGCTGCGGTAATTGGCCGATGATGTTGTAAGCATCTATGCCCAACGCGACCAGTTTAACCTGGCTGTCACTCAGGCCTTGCCAGGTATTCTGCACGGCTTGCTGGCTGAGTGCGCCGGTGTAGGCATCGCCGAACACCCAGGGCAGATCGCAGAAATTAATCTTGCCCAACTCGCTATCCCGCACCGGATTTTGCCGGCCGCTGTAGATATTCGGCATCGCATAAATCGACAACTCGCTGCTTTGCGAGTACTTGAGTTGCGGCGCCAACTCTCTGGCCAATTCCGGGCTGGCGCTAACGAATAAGGCCAAGGGTTGCTTCTGGCCATTCGAGCTGACGCTGGTGCTGAGCAAGGTTTTTACAATAGCTGCGAAATCGTGTTGTTTCGGGTCGTAGCTTTCCACACCCACCACGGCGCCGCCGACCGCTTGCCAAGCCGACATTAGATAATGGCGCACCCGCTCACCTTGCGTGGTATTCGGCGTCAGCAATACGGCATTCTGTTGGCCATCGCGCTTGGCTTTTTGTACCAATTGTTCCGCGTCGTCTATCGGGCTGAGGCCGAATTGATAGAGATTGGTTTTGCTGAGATTTTCCACATGATTCAGCGCCAACACCGGCACGCTTAATTCGGTGGATTGCGCCAAACTTTGGATTTGTTCTTTCACCAAGGGGCCTATCACCTGTTTGGCGCCGTCGCTGACGGCTTGCCGATAGACATTGGCTATATCGTCTTTTTCGCTGTCGTAATACTTTAGCGGCATTTGCGGCGCGGCGCTGGCGGCCAGACGATGGGCTACCGTCAGCCCTTCCCTGATGGCTTTAGCCGCGCTGGCGTAAGAGCCCGAGCCAGGCAGCAACACGGCAATGGTTGCACCCGGAGCAGGCGGTTGCGCCGCTTGTTCCGGTTCTTGGACTGCCGGCTGACTGACAGGCGGCGGATTCAAATAGGCTTGCAGATAATCGGCGTTGGCCGGATGACCGGGATAAATTTGCCGCCATTGCAGGATTTGACCGGCTGTGTCGAAACCCGCCACGTTACGTTGCTTCAGAATTTTAGCCAAGGCCATCCAACCGCTCAGTTCGTCAACGATGGGAGACGGACCGCTAAGGGTTTCCAACGGCAGCACGCTAAGCGCATCCAGAATGGCGATAATGTTTTGCTTTTGCTGCTCGGGTTTTTGCAACAGTCGGCCCAGTTTCAGGCGAGCCCTGACGCTGGGTACAACATCGCCCAACAAAGCATGCACAAAAGCCACGGATTGGTAATAAGCAATTTGATCGGCGTCGGTCAGTATGGCGGGCCGCACGCCCTCCAGCTTTTTCAAGGCTTGTTCGGCATCACCCATGCTCAACGCTACTTGAGCTTGAAGCAATTTGTATTTGCTGAACAATTCCGGCGGCAACTGTTCGGCGTTGATTTTATCCAGGGCTTTTTGCGCGGCCTGACTATCGCCGGCTTGCAGGCGGGTGTCGGCATCCAGCAGATGCAGGCTGTTTTGATTGTCGGCCATCCGGTAACTGCGCGGTGGCTCGGCCGGCTTGGCTTTGCGGGCACTGGTTTGCGGGCGCACTTCCAGCTGGGTCTTGTTTTTGACCGGTTGCTCACTGCACGCAGCCAGTAGCAACAGGCCGAAAAACCAGCGGTTTAAAACACGACGCGGCATAATGGCAGCAAATTTGCGATCAGACATAGCACGGGGACCGAAGAATAAATGTACGGAAAATTATACGTGGTTGCCACGCCAATCGGTAATCTGGCCGATTTCAGCTTTCGGGCGGTGGACATATTGAAGCAAGTGGACTTGATCGCCGCCGAAGATACCCGCCACGTCAAGATGTTGCTGCAACATTACGGCATCAATAAGCCGCTGCAATCGCTGCATCAACATAACGAAGAACATGCTTCGCAAGGCCTAGTCGATAAAATCCGCGAAGGATTATCGGTGGCACTGGTATCCGATGCCGGCACGCCGATGATCAGCGATCCCGGCTTTCCTCTGGTCAAATTGGCCAGACAGCAAGGCGTGGATGTGTGTCCGATACCTGGTGCCTGCGCGCTGATCGCCGCCTTGTCGGTGGCGGGTTTACCGACCAGCCGTTTCAGTTTCGAAGGCTTTTTGCCACGCACCGGCTCGGCGCGGCGCAGCTTCTTCGAACACAAGTTAGCTGACTGCTCGACTTGGGCCTTTTACGAATCCAGCCATCGCATCCAGGCCGCTTTGGAAGATATGCTGACGGCATTTCCGGCTGATCATCAAATCGTCGTCGCCCGCGAGATCACGAAATTGCATGAAACGATTGTCGGCGACGAACTGGCCAAGGTGTTGGAGAAAGTGCAGACCGACGAAAACATGCGCAAGGGCGAATTCGTGGTGTTGGTAGCTGGCCGCGAAGCTGGTGAGCAAGACGATGAATTAACCGACGAGCAGCGGCGGATTTTGGGCATCTTACTAACAGAATGCTCCACCAAGACCGCTGCAGCAATGGCTGCGGAAATTACCGGCCAGCGTAAAAAGACCTTGTATCAGGCGGCGCTGGCGATGCAGGACAAGCAAGGCCGCTAAGTTCCAGCAATCTTCCGCCGCTCAAACCCGGACATCGATACCGTTTGCCGATACGCTGGCCGACTCCAATAACTTTAAGGCGTTTTGGCCTTGTTGTTCCTGCATCTCCTTGGCTTTTACCAGCATCGCAACTTCGACTTGTTGCGCGGTTTTTTGGGTGGACATTTGTGTCGCCAGCGCGGCGACGGAAGAGACGGAATCAAGCATGGCGTGGCCTCGTCGGGTTGGTTTTGGAAAGCGGTTGCCGTAACGGCTAAAAAGGTTATCGAACCGCAAGCCGATAACTTTAGGCTATCGATAAAAATAACTGCTTACCTGCGTTCTGCCTACGCCTTGGGGCATACACTATAATGACCTACGGCATCAGCTATGCGGCCCCCTTCAAAATCGAACGGTGTCCGAATGGTTTCTAACGACCTAGCGCTCCGGCGCATCGCGACCGATATGAGCCAGCCCCGGAAAACCTTGGCATATTTTGCTGAAAACTGCGTTTGGCAGGGTATCCTGGCAGCATTCAGGCAAACCGATTAAAGAGTTTTATGACATATAAAGGCAACATTCTCGCCGTTGACGACACCCCTGCCTCCTTAAAGTTGTTAACGGATATTCTGAAGGACGAAGGCTACGAAGTCCGTTCTGCTATTAGCGGCGAATTAGCCTTAAATTCCGCTTTCAATCACCCACCGGAATTGGTGCTGTTGGATATTCGCATGCCGGAGATGGATGGCTTCGAAGTTTGCCGGCAACTCAAAGCTAACCCGAATACATGCGATGTGCCGGTGATATTCGTTAGCGCGATCATGGATACCGACGAAAAAGTGCGCGGCTTTGACTTGGGTGCAGTGGATTTCGTCACCAAGCCCTATCAGCGCGATGAATTGCTGGTTAGGGTGCGTACTCATTTGGAGTTTGACCGCCTGCGCAACCATCTGGAAGAACAGGTGGAAGAACGGACCCGTAAACTGATGGAAAGCGAGAGAAATTTGCGCGCCGGCATGCTGGATTTCGTGACTGCGATTGCGGCCACTATCGAAGCGCGCGATCCCTACACCGCCGGCCATCAACGCCGCGTCGCCCACCTCGCCACGGCTATCGCCCGCGGCTTGCAATTGCCGGAAGAGCGGATAGAGGGGCTGACGTTGGCGAGCGTGGTACACGATATAGGCAAAATTCGAATCCCCGCCGAAATACTGTGCAAGCCCGGTCGGCTGGACGATTTGGAGTTCAGCCTGATCAAGCGGCACGCCGAAACCGGCTACGACATCCTCAAATCCATCAACTTCCCTTGGCCTATCGCGCAAATCGTCTTGCAACATCACGAACGCCCCAACGGCAGTGGCTACCCGTGCGGCCTAAAGAAGGGTGAGATATTGCTGGAAGCGGAGATTCTGGCGGTTGCCGATGTGGTGGAAGCGATGAAGTCTCATCGTCCTTACCGCGCCGGTTTAGGGCTGGATGCAGCACTGCAGGAGATTTCCGACAATCGTGGTGTGCTGTATAACGCCGAAGTAGTCGAGATTTGTTTAAAGCTTTTTCGGGAACGGGATTATTGCTTGCCCGCTTGAGCGGCTCCTTAGAATTCCGCTAAAAATAACCTCCCGAAATGACTTTTCCCGGCAAAGCGTTCGTGCTCGACTGGCCTGGATGCCTGAGCAATTGCCGAGAGCGCAGTCGAAGCATGAACGGTTAAGGGCTATGAAGGCCCGGATTTCCCCTGCGATCCTTCGACAAGCACGGGAAAGTTCCACTAATCCGCGCTAGAAAAGTTACTTAACCCTATCCTTAGGTGTTTTGCAGCGCGTTTAAGGAATACGATGGGACCGTTTGCCCGCGCACACTTACGGGCCGCCAATACACCACAACAGTCTTGTGAGTTCAGCTATGCCAGGTCAGCTTGATTTTCCAAACAATGTCTCGAGGCGGCTGATTGCCGGGGCGGCAATCCTTAACCTGTTGGTTATCGCCACCGTGGGGTTTGCGCTGTATCGCAGCTTCGACAAATATCAACAGCGTGCCGAAATCACGACGCAGAACCTGACCAAGGTTATCGCGCAAAACTTAGATAGCCTTATCGAAAAGGTCGACTTAGGCGTGTTGGTGGCCGTGGAGGAAATCCAGCGGCAACAGGCTTTGGGGAGCGTTGACGCCGAGGCGCTGTCGGTTTTTATGCAGCGCTTACAAGCGCGTTTGCCATGGGTTATCGGACTTAGAGCTACCGACGCGCAAGGTTGGCTAGCCTATGGCGTGGATGTACCAAAAGATAAGCCGCTCAGCATGGCGGATCGGCTCTATTTTTCTAGTTTGCGGGATAATCCGGCGCTTGGGCTATTTATCAACAAACCGGTGATGTCTCATATCAATAAGGTTTGGGTGCTAAATTTTGCACGCCGCCTTAACCGCGCCGACGGCAGTTTTGCCGGCGTGGTTTTTGCCAATGTTTCACTGGATAATTTGAGTAAAGCGATTTCCAACGTTGATATTGGCAGTCGCGGGGCGATTAACCTGAGAGATGCCGACATGGGCTTGATCGTTCGCTATCCCGCCCATGCCGAGCCCGGCAACATGATTGGCGATAAAACCATTTCGCCGGAATTTCGCCGGATGCTCGCATCCGGACACACCTCGGGTGTGTTCCACACGCCTCTCAGCTTCGACAATACCGCCAGGGTGGTATCTTTTCGCAAACTGGACGCCTACCCGCTATGGGTGAGCGTCGGTCTGGCTAGGGACGATTTTCTGGCGGAGTGGTGGAATGAAGTCCTGGAAATGGCCGGACTGGTTCTTCTGTTTGCCTTGATTTCGGTTAGTAGCGCCCGGTTCATCGTCGGTGCGTGGCGAAAGCAATTGCAGGTTGCCACCAAGTTGGCGGCCGAAGAGGAAAAGTTCCATACCGTCGCGGACTACACCTACGACTGGGAATATTGGGAAGGCGACGATCAGCAGATTTTGTATATGACGCCTTCCAGCTTGCGGGTTACCGGCTATGCGGCCGAGGAGTTTATGGCCGATGCCGGGTTATTGCCGAGCATCATACATCCCGACGACCGGCACTTAATGACCGATCATCGCCACGATGTCGAGCATTTACGCCTCGCTGAAGTAGACTTTCGCATTGTCCGCCGCGACGGCGAAATTCGCTGGATCTCGCATTGTTGCCAGGCCGTGTTCGGGGCGGACAATAACTACCGAGGCCGGCGCATCACTAACCGCGACATTACAGAACGCCACCTATTCGCCACCGAAATCAATCGGCTGGCGCAAGCGGCGGATCAGAATCCGACCGGCATCCAGATTACCGACCTGCAGGGCGTATTGACCTATACCAACCACGCTTATACGCGGATTACCGGGTATACGTTCGGCGAGGCTTACAAAATGACGCCTCGCGCATTATTGTCCAGTGAAATAACTGCCGATACCTACCAAGCCTGCCAGGCACAATTGGCAGCAGGCAAACTATGGAAATCCTCGCTGACCAATCGCCACAAAAACGGCGAGTTGCGCTGGGAACAGATCACCGCCTCACCGATTTACGACGAAGCTTATCAGGTTTGCAATTATCTATATTTACGCACGGACATCACCGAAGCCAAGCAAACGGAAGCGGCCTTATATAAGCTCAATCGCGAATTGCGCGCGATCAGCAATTGCAATCAGGCCTTGCTGCGACATGACAACGAACCAAGCCTGCTTAAAGAAATTTGCCGTATCGTCTGCGATGAAGCCGAATATCGCATGGCTTGGGTCGGCTACTTGGAAAACGGCCCTCCCAAAACAATACGCCCGGTGGCCTGGGCCGGTTTTGAAGACGGCTATCTGGCCGTCACCGATCACAGTGGCGGGGATGCGGCGGGCGCGCAAAGTCCCGCTGCCGCCGCCATTTGCAGCGGCGAAAAAGTCTATGTTCAGGATGTCTGCACAGATGCGCTGATGGCTTTGGCACGAGACGCAGCGTTAGCGCGCGGCTATCGCTCGGTTATTGCCTTGCCTTTGGCCGATCAGAACGCGGATATTTTCGGTGCGCTGACGATTTATTCCGCAGAACCCAATGCGATCACGGCAGCGGAGATTCGCTTGTTAGAGGAACTGGCCGGAGATTTGGCCTTTGGCATTTCCGTGCTCCGCGATAAGGCGGAGCGCTTACGCACGGAAGAGCATTTACGCGACTCGGAGGAGCGCTTGCGGTTGACGTTGGAAGCCGCCCAGGTCGGCGTTTGGGACTGGGATGTAAAAAACGACCAATGGTACGCTTCGCCCACCTATTACACGATGCTCGGCTATCCTGTTCGGACCGGCATGGCTGATCGGCGCGAATGGTTCGAAAGCGTTCATCCGGACGATCAAGCGGAAGTCAGCGACAAAATGAGCGGCGTGTTAGCCCGTGATTTCACGGAATATCAATATCAAGCGCGCATGCGCCACGCCGACGGCAGTTATCGTTGGCAATATGTGCGCGGTTTCGGTATTCAGCGCGATTCGGACGGTAAGGTCATACGCATGTTGGGTATTCGTATGGACATCCATGATCGCAAGCAAAACGAGGAAGAATTACGGCGCTATAAAGAACACCTCGAAGATGAAATCCAGCAACGTACCGCCGACTTGATAATTGCGCGCGATGCGGCGGAAGCGGCCAATAGGGCCAAGAGCGTATTCCTGGCCAATATGAGCCACGAATTGCGTACCCCGCTGAACGCTATTCTTGGATTCTCGAAATTGATGCGGAAAAATCCCCAACTGTCGGACGAGCAAAGGCAAAACCTGGATATTATCAATCGCAGCGGCGAGCATCTGTTGATGTTGATTAACGATGTATTGGAAATGGCTAAAATCGAAGTAGGCCGGCTACACCTGGAAAACGCGCCTTTCGATTTGGGCAATATGGTGCGCGATATTACCGATATGATGAGTGTCCGCGCCGCCGAAAAAGGCCTGAGGTTGTTGGTCGATCAGGCATCGCAGTTTCCGCGTTTCATTGTCGGCGACGAAGCCCGCTTGCGGCAAGTGCTGATTAATCTGGTGGGCAATGCTATTAAATTTACGCAGCAAGGCGGTGTTACCTTGCGCCTAGGCACTCGCAAAAATCGCATTTCGCATCTACAGATTGAGGTCGAAGATTCCGGTGTGGGGATCCCGCTGGCCGATCAGCAACGTATATTCGAACCATTCGTACAGCTAGGCGAGCAAAGGGATAGCCAAGGCACCGGCTTGGGATTGACCATTACCCGCCAGTTTGTGGAATTGATGGGCGGTACGCTTACCTTGGAAAGCCACCCGAATCAAGGCGCTTTATTTAGAATAGATCTGCCGCTCGCGGAGGTGAATCAGGCGGATATTACCGGCCCCAGTGCTGATAAAGCGGAAGCCGGCGCCGTCATCGGCTTAGTGGAAGGGCAAAGCGACTACCGCATATTAATCGTTGAAGATCAGCTCGAAAATCAGTTATTGCTGGCAAAATTGATGGAATCGGTCGGATTCTCCTGCAAAGTGGCCGGCAACGGCGCGGAGGGCATAGCGCTATTTCAAACATGGCAACCGCAATTTATCTGGATGGATAGGCAAATGCCGGTAATGGATGGTTTGGAAGCCACGAAAAGAATCCGGGAGTTGCCTGGCGGGCGGGAGGTCGTCATTGTTGCCGTCACCGCCTCGGCATTCCTGGAGCAGCGTAGCGAGCTTCTGGAAGCCGGTATGAACGATTTTGTGCGCAAGCCTTATCGCTTCAACGAAATCTACGAATGTCTGGCCAAGCACTTGGGGGTGCGTTATGTTTACGAGGGTGTTCCAGAACAAACCCCGCCAATCGCGCCATTAACGCCGAACATGTTAGCCGGCTTGCCGGCATCGGCACGCGAGGAATTGAAAAATGCACTAGAAAGCCTGGAGCCGGAACGTATAGCAAATGCCATAGTTCTGGCAACGGCGCAGGATCCTCAATTGCGCAAAACCCTGGCCTATCTGGCTGATAACTTTGACTATCCTGCCATTCTGAGGGCTTTGCCTAGCTGATTTTATCGTTCGCCGTTTTGAGTTGCACTGTTCCGGCACGTACGATTTGGCGACCGCCAAACCGATACTACGTCCGGCGTGCTGACTGGTATTCGCTTGGATCGATGGCGATGCTGAATGCTTTTAATTGCAGGCTGTCGAACGGCCAATTAAGTTGCTTTTGGCTTGGGGCATGCCACAACACCGGAATCAACAAACCATACGCCCCCTGCCATTGCTCATTGTCCATAATGTCCCGGCTGGTAAAATCCAGCCCGGCGGCTACCAGTAACGCTTCCGCCTCTTCGCACAAATGGCAGCCTTCGGTGCCGAACAGGATAAAATCGGCCACGGTTGAATCGATCAATGATTCAAATGCGCCGCCAACCAACGTTCGGCCACTTCAATCTTCAAGCCTTTACGCCGCGCGTAGTCTTCTAACTGGTCCTGATCGATCTTACCGACATTGAAATACTGCGAATCCGGATGCGAGAAATACCAGCCGCTAACCGCCGCAGTCGGATACATAGCAAAGTTTTCGGTTAGTTCGATGGTGGTGTTTTCGGTGACGTTCAGCAACTCGAACAACTTGGCTTTTTCGGTGTGGTCTGGGCAAGCCGGATAGCCAGGCGCCGGACGGATACCTTGATACGCTTCCTCGATCAGCGCGTGGTTATCGTGTTGTTCATCTTCGGCATAGCCCCAGTATTCGCGGCGTACGGCTTGATGCATGTATTCCGCAAAGGCTTCGGCTAGACGGTCGGCCAGAGCTTTCAGCATGATGGCGCTGTAGTCGTCGTGATCTTTCTCGAATTCGGCTAACTTGGTTTCGATGCCGATACCGGACGTGACCGCAAAGCCGCCCAGATAATCGGCAATACCGCTACCTACCGGGGCGATGAAATCGGACAAACAGTAGTTGGGCCGGCCCGGCGCCTTGACATTTTGCTGACGCAAATGATGCAGCTTTTCGCGTGGCTGGCTGCGACTGTCGTCGGTGTACAACACGATGTCATCGCCATCGCTGTTGGCTGGGAAGAAACCTATGACGGCCTTGGCTGTCAGCCATTGTTCGCGAATCAAGTGTTTCAACATCTCTTGCGCATCTTCGAACAATTTAGTCGCTTCGATGCCAACCACATGGTCGCTAAGAATAGCCGGATAGCTGCCGGACAATTCCCACGTTTGGAAGAACGGCGTCCAGTCGATATACCAAACCAGCGTATCCAGCGGGAAATTATCGATGACTTTGGTGCCGAGAAATTTAGGCTTAACCGGCAGATGGCTGGCGTAATCGAATTTGTTAAGCCGGGCTTTTTCCAGGTTATGCTGCGGATTTTTAGCGTGCCGGCCTTTGTGGCGTTCGCGCACAATTTCATACTCGGCGCGAGTTTTTTCCACGAAATCGGCTTTCAAATCGTCGCTAAGCAGGGCGCTAACCACGCCGACACTGCGCGATGCATCCGTAACATAAACGGTCGGCGATTGATAGTGCGGTTCGATTTTCACTGCGGTATGGGCGCGCGAAGTCGTCGCACCGCCTATCATCAACGGGATCGTAAACCCTTGGCGTTGCATTTCCTTGGCGACATGCACCATTTCATCCAGCGACGGCGTGATCAAACCGCTGAGACCTATCACATCGACGTTTTGCTCGCGGGCGGTTTTCAAAATCGTCTCGGCCGGAACCATCACACCCAGATCGATGACCTCGTAGTTGTTGCATTGCAATACCACGCCGACGATATTTTTGCCGATGTCGTGCACGTCGCCCTTCACAGTGGCCATCAGCACTTTGCCGTTGGTTTGCCGCTCGCTGCCGTCTATTTCGGCATCCATGAACGGCATCAGATAGGCCACGGCTTTTTTCATGACCCGCGCCGATTTCACGACTTGCGGCAGGAACATTTTGCCTTCGCCGAACAAGTCGCCGACCACGTTCATGCCATCCATCAACGGCCCTTCGATGACGTGCAAAGGCTTTTCGGCTTCCAGCCTTGCCGTTTCGGTATCTTCTTCAATGTAATCGGCAATGCCTTTGACCAGCGCATGTTCCAGGCGCTTGCTGACCGGCCATTCACGCCATTCCAAGGTTTCCTGTTTCGCTGTCTGACCGCTACCACGATATTTCTCGGCGATTTCCAGCAGCTTTTCGGTGCCTTCCGGGGTGCGATTCAAAATCACGTCTTCGACGGAATTGCGCAGTTCTTCCGGAATATCGGCGTAAATCGCCAACTGCCCGGCGTTGACGATACCCATGTCCATGCCGGCATGTACGGCGTGGTACAGAAATACGGCGTGGATCGCTTCGCGCACCGGATTGTTGCCGCGGAACGAGAACGATACATTCGATACGCCGCCGGAAATCAAGGCATGCGGCAAGGTCTGCTTGATGATACGGGTGGCTTCGATGAAATCGACACCGTAGTTGTTGTGTTCCTCGATGCCAGTGGCGACCGCGAAAATGTTGGGGTCGAAGATGATGTCTTCTGGCGGGAAGCCGATTTGTTCGGTCAATATTTTGTAGGCGCGGGTGCAGATTTCCACCTTGCGCGCCATCGTGTCGGCCTGGCCTTGTTCGTCGAAGGCCATCACGATCACGGCAGCGCCATAACGGCGCACCAGCTTGGCGTGTTCGATGAACAGTTCTTCGCCTTCCTTGATCGAAATCGAGTTGACGACGCCCTTGCCTTGGATGCATTTCAGGCCGGCTTCCAGAATCTCCCATTTTGAGGAGTCCAGCATGATCGGTACTTTGGCAATATCCGGCTCGGCGGCCAGCAGATTCAAAAAGCGCACCATCGCCGCTTTCGAATCCAGCATGCCTTCGTCCATGTTGATGTCGATAATCTGCGCGCCGTTTTCGACCTGTTGCTTGGCCACTTCCAGGGCTTCTTCGTAACGTTCTTCGACGATCATTTTCTTGAAGATCGCCGAACCGGTAACGTTGGTACGTTCGCCGACGTTCACGAACAAAGTTTCCGGACCGATGCTCATCGCTTCCAGGCCGGCCAGGTGACAGCGTTTTTCCAACTCGGGTATCTTACGCGGCGGATATTTTTCCAGCGCGGCAACGATGGCGCGGATGGTGTCCGGTGAAGTGCCGCAGCAACCGCCGATGATATTCAAATAGCCGCTGGCGGCCCAGTCAGCCAATTCGGCGGCCATCATTTCCGGGGTTTCGTCGTATTCGCCGAATTCGTTGGGCAGGCCAGCGTTCGGGTGGGCGGAAACGTAGGTGTCGGCGATGTTGGATAATTCTTCAATGTATTGGCGCAGTTCCTGCGCACCGAGCGCGCAGTTGAAGCCGATCGAGACGGGTTGCACGTGTTTCAACGAATACCAGAACGCGGCGGCGGTTTGACCTGAAAGCGTGCGGCCGGAGGCGTCGGTAATGGTGCCGGAAATCATTACCGGCAGTTTGTAACCTAGTTTGTCGAAAGTCTGTTCGACCGCGAAAATCGCCGCTTTGGCGTTCAGCGTATCGAACACCGTTTCGATCAGGATGATGTCGGCGCCGCCGTCGATCAAGCCTTGAGTGGCTTCGCTGTAGGCGCTTACCAAATCGTCGAACGTGATGTTACGGAAGCCGGGATCGTTGACATCCGGCGACATTGATGACGTGCGATTGGTGGGGCCCAAGACGCCGGCGACGAAACGCGGCTTGTCCGGCGTTAACGCGCTGACTTCGTTGGCCGCCTGTTTAGCGACGCGAGCCGAAGCGACGTTGATCTCGTAAGCCAGGTCTTCCATCCGATAATCGGCCATCGCGATACGGGTGGAATTGAAGGTATTGGTTTCCAGAATATCCGAGCCGGCATCCAGATAGGCGCGATGAATCGCCTTGATTACCTCGGGCTGGGTAATCGATAATAAATCGTTGTTGCCCTTAAGATCGACAGGCCAGTCGGCAAAGCGTACGCCGCGATAATCCTTCTCCTCCAGTTTGTAGCTCTGAATCATGGTGCCCATCGCACCGTCCAGAAACAAAATCCGTTGAGATAATAACTGGTGTAATCTTTGTGTGCTGTTCATACTGCCTGAGGGTCGTAAGGGTGAATATCGGTGGGCTAGTCCGCTTTATTATCAAACCAAATTTTGAGGGAAATCATGTCTAAACCCAGTCTATTGCATGTCATAAAAAGCGTGTTTGCCGCCGTGATCGGCGTGCAAAGCAATAAGAATAGAGAGCTTGATTTTCAGCACGGCTCTTTGCCTGCCTATATTGTCGTCGGGCTGATTGCGACTGTGCTGTTTATTTTAACGATAGTCAGCATCGTATCCGCAGTTACCGGCGGCTGAGGAATTTCGACGGTAACGAAGCCCAAGCGGCCTTGGGCTTCGGAGCCAGCCAAGTTAGTTGCTGGAGGTTTTGAAGCTGTTTTTGATGCTGACAAACAACTCTTTGATGCCGCTGAACAGGTTGGCTGGTGTCAGCGCTTGTTTCAAAATAAACTGACAGCGAATCAGAGCGACAGCCAACACACCGGCAAACGGCGGTAGTAATTCGAAGAAAACCGGCATGAACCAGCCGCCGGCGCCTTCCTGGGTTTTTCTATCGCCGACGCTGGTCAGGTCGCGATCATATTCGCCGCCGACATCTTTACCGTCTAA